>Ga0207865_100028_pt1 | contig 180492 bp, 195 predicted proteins | sample HigsolmetaAR204D_FD_184836 | JGI IMG/M metagenome (GOLD analysis project Ga0207865, IMG submission 184836) | Ionic liquid and high solid enriched microbial communities from the Joint BioEnergy Institute, USA - AR20-4-D (SPAdes) (version 2) ... | reverse complement strand
TTACTCACCCGTCCGCCGCTAACCAACAAAAAGCAAGCTTCTTATTGGTTCGCTCGACTTGCATGTATTAGGCACGCCGCCAGCGTTCGTCCTGAGCCAGGATCAAACTCTCCAAAAAAAAAGAGTTGATTGCTCAAAATTAAAACTGACTTAAATGGTTTATTAAAACGCTTTGTCTTGTTCAGTTTTCAAGGTTCAATGTCCAACAGCAACACTCTTTATTATAACTATCTAGGTTGTTTTTGTCAACCCTTCATTTTAATTTTTTAAGAGTGACTGTGCATCTTTATCTATCAATCTCTATTATAGAAAATCAAAAACGGCTTTCTAAATATAACAAACATCATACCTTTCGTCAATCCCAAAATCGCAGGTAATATTTGGAATCTGCTTAGATTTATAATCTATATCACAAACTAATACGGTGAGAACACTCTTTTTATCAATAATAAATTATAAGTAAGAATTAACTATTAAAAGCAGAAACAATTAATGAACAACTTGGGTTTCTATCACAAATAAAATTTTATCATATCCATTAATAGTATCGTTTCAAAAACCCCAATTCAAATAATTGGGGCTAACTAATTACTTACAAAATTACTTTTCCAACAATTTCATAAACTCACGCATAAAAACCGGTAGATCCGGCCAAGCGTGTGCAGACACAAGATTACCATCAACATATGTTGTACGGTCTGTAACATAATTACCACCCGCAATTTCAACTCCTGGTTTACAAGCAATATATGCGGTTAAGGTTCGCCCTTTTAAAACATCCGGAATGGCCTCAAAGATGAGTGAGGCATGACAGATAGCTGCTATCGGTTTATTTGTTTCAAAAAAATGTTTCACAATTTGCTTTACATGTTCATCCAAGCGAATATACTCAGGAGCACGTCCGCCTGGTATTACCAAACCATCAAATTCACTTGGTTCAACATCTTTAAATTGAGCATTTGATTCCAATAAATAACCTAATTTCTCTTCATATGTATCCCAACCGGTGAAATCATGAACTACTGTTTGTAGTTTTTTTATAGAAGATGCTGAAATGGTTACTTCATATCCAGCCTCTAGCAACCTATAATATGGATAATATACTTCTAAAGCTTCCACCGCATCTCCTGCCAGTATTAAAACTTTTTTACTCATAGCTAACCCCTCCGTTTTATATTTTCACCATACACTTCCATTTTAACTAACTTGTCCAAAAGATTTTGTCGAATTTTGTGGTGTTTCGTAAACTTTTTGTCAATAGTAATAATTCATGGTAAGTTAATGATAGAGGTGTGTGGAATGCAAAAATTGCTGATAAAAGCTTTGAAAAATATTGGTGACCAAAGTCGAATAATTGAATATCGACGTGTTCCGGGTGGAGATATCAATGAATCATATTATGTACGGAGCCAAAAACATACATATTTTATAAAATGTAAAAAACATCCTCCCCAAAAGTTTTTTCAGCTAGAAGCACTTGGACTTGAAAAGATTAGGAAAACAAATTCAATAGCAACTCCACAAATATACGGTATTGGCGAGAGAGATGGCTATGGTTATTTAATGATGGAATGGATTCACGGCAAAAAAACTGGACAAACAGGTGAATGGTTAGGACGAGGTCTTGCAGAAATGCATAAACATAAGGGGCCAGGTTTCGGATTTCAAGAAGACAATTATATCGGGCTTCTTCCTCAAAAAAACAGCTACATCTCATCATGGATTGATTATTATCGCGAATTTCGTTTAGAGCCGCAAATTACATTAGCTGTACAAAAGGAATTATTACCGACATCAACACAGAAAAAATTAGATAAACTTCTTACACATTTAGATCAATGGTTACCAAAGGATTGTATCCCTTCACTATTACATGGAGATTTGTGGGGTGGAAATTGGCTCCCGGGATATAACGGAAAGCCATATTTAATCGATCCGGCCATTTTTTATGGACATCATGAGTTTGAAATTGCTTTTACAGAATTATTTGGTGGTTTTCCGTCCAATTTTTATGAGTCTTATCAAGAAGTGTTTCCATTATCACCAAACTATGAAGAAAGGAAAGCATTATATCAATTATTTTATTTACTTGTTCATTTAAATCTTTTTGGATTTTCATATTTATCATCAATTGAAAATATAGTAACAAGATATGTCGGATAAAAGGCAAAGAGGCTGTTGAAAAAAGTTGTTACATGAATGGAACAAAACAATCTTCATTCTATCGGAATTCCTGTAGATGAGACATTTTTGCGTAAGTCAGTACGTGTTGACATTTTAATTCCATATTATATTGTAGAAAAAAAACATTTTCCAAAATACTTTTTTCCAAACAGCCTCTTTCCATTCCCGTTATATTTGCATCGCTTCTTTAAAAATCTTTCCGTTAATACTGTAACCCGAAATCTCAAATTTTTTATGCTTGCTCATTGGTCTTTTCAATTATTTGGTTTTCAATTTGTAAAGCTGCAGAAAATAAATGTAGAAATAACTGATAGGCCGATGTTGTCGTGTCATAATAATTTTTATAATAGAAAAGAATATGGGTCAAGATTTCAACGGATGTCTCATAAGTAAAATTATAAAAATCAACAACGGGAAAATATACAGAATTACCGATTGGAATTAATATACCGGCAACAAGAGCCCCTTCATGGAAGTAAAAATCTTCATTATTTAAAGAAACCTCTACTTCTTTTCTATTCAGAATATCCTCTATAATATATTTTTGTTGGTCATGCTTATTTCTTATTAAATAAAATTTAGGTACTGCCTTCCCCCACTCATTGAGCCAGGCGGGAATAATTTGTTTTTTCCGGTACTTCATTTTATTTTCTAAAACGTATTGATCAATAACATTCATCTCATCGTTCACAGAATTTTGGTAAAGTACATACCACCAAAACAGATTTTGCTCTAATGAAAATTTTTTATTACTTTGCGTTGGATGAAAAGATAAAAACTCATCAATAAACGGTTGCGCCTCGGATAAATATTGTGATAAAACGAAACCGGTAAAGTCATGATAGATATCGATTAATAACAGTTTTTTTAATGGTTCCGGAATTGGATAATCATGGCGGAATTTTTTCGTACATGATACTGTTTGTGCAAATTCGACTACATTTGTATTTTGTGTTCTCATTCCTTCAGTCCTCTCATTATTACAATTTTCATTATTGAAGGGTATTGTTAACAGAACGAAAAATGAAAACTGGAGGTACGAGAAAGGAGAATCAAGAGAGGGTTTTGTATATATTTTACATTTTTTCTGAATATTGGTCAAGGACCTATTATGCATGAACAACACAGCAAAACCATATAAATTTTTGCGGCCACATTAGTATAAATTTCACAGATGTTCTTTAAGAAAAGCGCAGAGCGCCCGCTTAGCGACGTACAAACTGGAGCGCCCCGCAATGAGAACAGATTTGCTTCCTCGAATAGACATCGCACGAAGAAAAAGCGATTAGCTTTTTCTAGGACTCTGAATAGTCTTCCTTGAATAAGCATCGCACGAAGAAAAAGCGAGTAGCTTTTTCGAGGAAAAGGAAACACGGCGAGTCACGAGCCGATGTTGACTTATCGTAGTGGAGGGGAGTGAAGTTTGCTAGTCGCTGGCGCTCGGAGCTAGACAATAAAACTAATCCCAAGTTATTTACTTGTATTTTTATACTTTCTTATACTATTAAAAATCCTGCCTCACTTCCCGACTTAAATTTTTTCTGAATGGCAGTTTATTGCTTATTTATTTTCAGGATCATTAGTTTATGAAAAGCAATATATATTTTAGGACATGATAATTCTATATTCAACCCCTAAAAATTTGCTTCATTCATGATATATTTTTCACAAAAAATACCTTTCTAAATAAAAGTAAAGGTGCTACTATATATGAGGACTAAAAATCATCATTTTTTAAAACGAGGTTTAATTTCAAATGGAAACGATAATGACAAAGAAAACAAATATAAGTACTTTCATTGACTTATTTTGTATGGTTCTTGGAACAATTATTACTGCTTTTGCACTAAATATGTTTACCATACCGGCAGGGTTATTATCCGGAGGGGTAAGTGGTTTTTCCCAATTACTCAACCATTTTATTCCTATTAACGTTGGTGTTTATTATTTCCTTTTAAATATACCATTACTGATCTTAGGATATATTTATCTGGGCAAAAAATTTAGCTTCTATACAATATTAGCAACAAGTTTAGTTTCGTTTTTCTTATTAATAGTCCCGATTAAACATATTTGGACGGATGATCCTTTACTATCTGCTATTTTCGGTGGGGTTTTAAATGCGGTCGGTTGTGGTCTTGTTCTCCGTCGCGGCGGTTCGGAAGGCGGTTTTGATATATTATCACGGGTGATTGCAAAATATCGTAATATCACAGTCGGAAAGTCAAACTTAATTATTAATACAATTATTGTTATTTTATCCGGCTTTATTTTTAATAGCGAAATTGCCTTGTACACCATTATATCGTTTTATTCATCCATGAAAACTTATAATATTATCTTAAACCACGTTGATCGCATCTCATTATTGATTATTACAGATAAAGGGAAAGAAGTGAACGAGGCGATTACAAAAGAACTTCATCGCGGGACGACAATGTGGAATGCAAGCGGTGGCTATACCCAAAAGGAAAAAACAGTGTTGTATTGTGTTATCATGAAAGGTGAAATGCATCAATTAAAACAAATTGTGAAATCAGCAGATCCAAAATCATTTGTCAGCATTATTTCAACGCAAAACGTAATTGGTCGGTTTCATCAGATTTGGTAAAGAAAACTCGGCAACTGTCGAACCTCTAGGCGAGAGCAGAGTCATAGTCAGCGAAAAAATATTATCGCTTGCGAGGTAATGCTACTGAAGCCTCTCTAGTTCACCGAAAAAATATAAAATGTCCCGCAATAAGCGAATTCGTATATTTGCCGGACATTTTTGCATTTTAAACGTAAAAAAATACGTCTTTCATAGATGGCCCATTTTGAGTAAGCCGAAAAAATATCTGAACCAAAAACAGAATAAAAGACATAACATATTAGCCAACGTCAACATGTTATGTCTTTAACATTCTTTTTTCCCACCATAACGGCGAGACAAGCCCCCATATCAAGATACTTCATTTAAAAAGGTGGGATAAACAGCCCGTTCAACTAACCATTAGTAAGGAATGAAGAACCTCCCACGTATTTATTTCCCTAATGTCAATAACATTTCCCGAACGGTTTTACATGCCACTGCAGTTGATGCGCCTGAAGGGTCATATGGTGGTGATAACTCAACCACGTCTGCCGCAACAATTTGGTTCAATTTTTGCATATGCCCAATTGCATCTAATAAATCACGATATGAAATTCCACCCGGTTCCGGTGTTCCAGTGCCGGGAAAAATGCCCGGATCAAGAACATCAAGATCAATCGTAATATAAACAGGCACATTAGCTAATTCGTCCATCTTTTCCGCAAATGTTTCAAGAGAAAATTTTTCCAAATATGTATGTTCTTTTGCCCATTCAAATTCTTCTTTTAAACCGGAGCGAATCCCGAATTGGAAAATCCGACCGTCACCGAGAAACCCATGACAATTGCGAATGACTGAAGCGTGGGACAGTTTTTCACCTAAATAATGTTCACGTAGATCGGTATGCGCATCAATATGGATCAAATGTAAGTCCGAATATTTTTCATATGCTGCTTTAATTGAAGAAAGACTAACAAGGTGTTCTCCCCCTACCATTAGAAATTTCTTCCCATCAGTTAAAACGCCCCGGCTATATTCAAAAATAATATCCATTACCTTTTCGGTATTTCCAAATGGCAAGTCTAAGTCCCCACCGTCAAAAACAGCTATATTCTCCAAATCCCGATCCAAATATGGTGAATAAGTTTCCAAACCATATGAATCCGTACGAATTGCCTGCATTGCAAAACGGGTACCCGGACGGAAACTCGTTGTTCCGTCAAAAGGTACCCCGAACAAAACAAGGCTTGCTTCTTCATAAGATTTATCACAACCGATAAAAGTACTTATATTCATTTTTTTATTCCCCATCTACTAGTGCCTCCCTTACGTAATTCGGCAAACAAAACGCCCCGCGGTGGAGTTCGGTATTGTAATATTTTGTTTGAATCTTAAATTTTTTCCAATCTTCCGCGTGTAAATCTAGCAACGGATCGTACACCTTTGAAGCAAAGCCGAATAACCAGTGACCGGAAGGATATGTCGGCATATGGTACTGATAAACATGCGTAATAGGAAAAATATGTTTAATCTTTTTGTGTGCCCTTTTCATATTTTCTGCATATTCAGTAAAATATGGTGACTCATGCTGATTAATTAAGATTCCATCATTTCTTAATACTCGATAACATTCTTGATAAAATTCGATTGTAAAAAGACCTTCTCCTACAGAAATCGGATCAGTGGAATCAACAAGAATTAAATCAAACGACGCATCGGGTGCTTTTTTCACATAAGCCAAACCATCCTCGAATTTCAAGGTCATTCGCGGCTCTTCCTCGATCCCGCCGGCAGTAACAGGTAAATACTTTTGACACAGTCGAAAAACACGTTCATCAATTTCAACCATGACCACTTCTTCAACCGATTTGTACCGTAAAACTTCACGAGCCGTACCGCCATCACCGCCACCGATGATTAGAACTCGTTTTATATTTGGGTTTGTGGCGAATGCGGGGTGAACAATCATCTCGTGGTAAATGAATTCATCTTTTTCATTTACCATCATCAAACCATCTAAAGTGAAAAATGTGCCAAACTCCTTACCCTTATAAAAATCAATTTGTTGGAAAGGTGTTTTTTCACTATAAATTTTCTCATCGTAAGCAATGGAAAATTTGCATTCATCGCTCCACGATTCCGTGTACCAATTCATTTATGACATCATTCCTTCACAACTTTAATATGGTTTGCCTCTTTTGCTTCAGTTAATACACTCCCGATTGTTTGACAGTAATAATGATATTGATTGAGCACCTCGTTGGAAATTAATTCTCCCGGTATAACAAGAGGAATACCCGGCGGATAAATCATCAATGTATCCGCACTTATCCGTCCAACAGCTTGATCAATCGGTATAGATTCTTGCTCAGCATAAAAAGCATCGCGCGGAACAAGAACTAATTTATTTACTTCACTTGTTGTGACGTGAGTAGAAATGATCGTTGCATGTTTTCCATACTTTTTCTCAATATCCTTCAAGGCAAAAACTAGTTTGTCGATGGATTCTTTCGTGTCGAACGAGCTAATCACAGCCATAATGACATATCCTTCAGCCAATTCCATTTGAATGCCGTATTCTTCTTTTAAAATTGTGTAGACATCAAAGCCGGTAAAACCAATTCCATTTACACGGATAACAAGTTTTGTCCAATCATATGATTGTTGGAAATATTTCTCCACGTAGGCTTCTTTTAATACTTCATAGTTCGAATTTGCTTCAATGGACAGAACAGCATCCATTACAATCGGTTTTAATTCCCTATACCGCTTTTTTCCAAACAGAACCATCTCTCTTCGTGCCACATCCAAAGAACTCATTAACAAATAGTTCGCACTTGTTGTTTGTAACATATTCACTATTTTTTGCATACGTTCCGGAGCAATTCGGTTCCCTTTTAATAATAGTAATGAACTTTGGGTTAAGGAACCCCCTGTTTTATGCATGCTAACGGTAACTGCATCAGCTCCGGCTGTAAGAGGATCGATATAGTCATCAGGCATAAAAGCCAAGTGAGCACCATGAGCACTGTCGACAAGAACTGTTACACCCCGTTCGTGGGCGAGTTCACAAATTTCCACCAATTCATTCATTGCACCAAAATAGGTTGGATATGTGACAAGGATTGCTTTCGTTTCCGGATTTTCATTTAATGCCTTTCTTACATTTTTAACAGACACACCGTGGGCAATCCCAAAATGCAAGTCGACTTCGGGTTGAATAAATATCGGTTTTGCCCCGCTCAAAATTATTCCATTCATAACGGATTTATGACAATTTCTCGGTACAAGAAGCGTTTCACCCGGTTTTACTGCTGCTAAAATCATGGCAATAATACCAATTGTCGTACCGTTAACTAAAAAATAAGCATGATCGGCTCCAAATGCATCAGCCGCTAATTCCTGGGCTTCTTTGATTACCGATTGGGGATGGCTTAACAGATCAAGTTCTTTCATTGAGTTGACGTCCATCCGCATTGTCATATCCCCGAGAACCATTCGTAACGGATTCATTTGTGCCCCCATTTTGTGACCCGGGACATCAAATGGTGTAACATCTCTTCTGGCATATTGAACTAGTGTTTGAAATAAGGGCAATTGATTGTGATCTAATTTAGGCGCTGCTTTTATCAACGGTTGTTCAAATTCCAGTAGTTTGTTCATCATCGGCAGCCACCACTATCATTAAGTGTAGTAAGCACCTTGTCGAACTCCATTGCCCTATTAGAAATTTGCTCATGTACCTTACAAGTTCCCTCTACGATTCCGCAAAGTTCATTTGTATATCCTTTATCAATGAATGCAGCGCAGGTAATTTGTACAGTATTTTGGACAGCTGTTGTCATATTTTCCCTGCTCGCATGAGTTGTACTTGTTGGTGAAAACACTTCACAAGCTGCTTTAATAAACGGTTTTTGAAGGAAAGTTGAATCCCGCCCTGCATCAGGTATTTGATTCTGATATCCTTCTATTGCAGATTCCGATATGAATAAAAATTTCTCTGCCAATATTAACCACTCCTAACACAATTTTTTTGTTTAGGCATAAAAAAAGCTCTCCAAAGGCAAGGAAAGCTTCGATTAATATCAGCTGCTTATCCTCTTATTGCTCACAAAATGTACTCATTTTGTGCTCAGGTTGGGCACCCAATATTTAGTTCTGTGAACCAAACTGGTTTGCCACCGTATCTTAGACCCCTCGTCTCAACGGCTATTAATAAGAGAGAAACTTTTATTTATGCTGGAATAATAATAAAGGATTTAAAAAGACATGTCAATTTATTTTGGAAATGTCTTAATAAAATTTTTTTGCACGTTTATAGGTTTACCATAAACTCCAAGAAAGTAAACATTTCTATAAATCATATACGAATGGCACAATATTTTTTATCCTCATAGATATATTTATTAAATATTTTGTAAATTCTTTTCAAATAACCTTTTTGGGTGCAAACCTTAAATAGGAACTTGGAATTTATCAAATTATTGATAAAATAGTAATATACAAATCTTTCATATAATGGAGGCAAAACTATGTTAATTCCTTATAAAGGAAAAACACCAAATGTTCACGATAGTGTTTTTATTGCTCCGGGGGCATATTTAATTGGTGATGTAACAATAGGAAAGGAAAGTTCCGTATGGTTTAATGCCGTTTTACGCGGTGATGAAGGGCCCATCATTATCGGAGAAAAATGCAGTATTCAAGATAATGTAACCATCCATCTTTATGAAGATCATCCGACCATCATTAAAGACGGTGTAACAGTAGGACATAATGTAATTTTACATGGCTGTAAGATTGGAAGAAACACAATTGTAGGTATGGGGTCTACTATTTTAGATGATGCTGAAATCGGTGAACAATGTATTATCGGTGCGAATACACTGATAACCGGCGAAAAAAAAATCCCTCCCCGCTCGCTGGTGGTCGGCTCTCCCGGAAAAGTTGTCCGTGAATTGTCAGATCATGATTTCATGTTAATTCAAGGTTCAATTGAAGTTTACGTACAAAAAGGGAAGGAGTACATTGATATTCTTTCCCAATTAAAAAATAAATAAGAAAGAACGGTTGCTAAAGATACGTACTGTTAACGGGATTAATAAAAATGTACTTGTATTCACTTCAAATAGGGGCATCCGTTTATAAAAAACTTTCCGGGACTGCCCCTATAGGTCGTTTCTATTTAAAACTTGATCGAAATCCGTCTATTAATAAGAGAATTGCTGTAATAATGTGAAGGGCCATTCCGAGAAATGGAATCCAACCTAAACAGGATGTAATAATCCCTAACACACTTCCATGAAAAGATCTTTTTTCCATTATTGAAAATATGAGCGTAATGATATGCAAAACAAACATGATTCCGAGCGGTGCCCAAGCCATACTAAAAATAATGGCTCCCCCTAAAATCGGTATTCCCCAAAAAGCTTCCAAGCCACCCGTAATCAATTTTAATATTGTAGAAACCATAACATTTAATCTCCTCTCACTGCCAGTATTATTTGTATTATACGATCTATTCATGGAAAGGATTCAAAATTTGATGGAAATCTGGTGGATTTTATGACTCGCCGTTAAGAATGGGATAAAATCAATGCTCGGAAACGGGAATTTTTTACCATAAGAGAAAGCAAAATTGCCCCACAGCCTTGCATGATCGTTTTTACAATCACTTGACCAATAATCGCTGCCGGTACTGCTTCCCAAGGAATAAAGCCGGCACCAAGCGGACTTAAACCAATTATGATAAAAACAACTGAATCGAATAATCCACCAACAAGCCCGCTGTATAACACCCGCCAACTCATCGGTAATTTTAAGCGCGAATAAATTTCGGTATCCGTCGACTCGGCGATAAGAAATGATAAAGCTGAAGCCATCACAATCCATAAGGTGTCACCTAAGAGATAAGATGAAACAGCAGACAATATCAGGGCAATAAGTATTAACAGATACGTTTTTCCCTTGCCATATTTATTTTGAACTAAGTCACGGAAAATAAATGTAGCTCCAATTAAAAAAGTACCCCACGGAATATGAAACATTCCTATTTGAACCGGTTGAAATCTGGCTGTAATAACATTCGCCAACACAATAAACATTAAATACAAAATGACTCTCATTAACATCATAACTCCTCATTATTTACTGGTAATCTTTCATAAACTGGCTAAATAAAAAACTACAACGCATGAAAGAGAGAATTTCTCAGGAATTTCGCTGATGACTTGCAACCTTTCTAGGCCAACGAATTTCTATGGTATGTAAGTTCGTAAAATCCGGTTTTAGGAATAATCAGTTGTGATTTCCACAACAACTTTCTTTTTAAATAGCCGTTGAAACATTCGCCTTCATCTGCATATATTTTTCATAACCTTGACGACGTAATTGACAAGCCGGACATTTTCCACAACCATCACCAATTATTCCCTCATAACAAGTTAATGTTCTCTCCTTAATTAATTTAAGAACATTTAAATCATCAGCCATTTTCCAAGTGGCAGCTTTATCCAACCACATTAATGGTGTGTGGATGACAAATTCTTGCCCCATGGCCAAATTAATGGTTACATTCAACGACTTCACAAACACATCGCGGCAATCCGGGTAACCGCTAAAATCCGTTTCACAAACACCGGTGACTAAATGTTTCGCACCGATTTGCTGAGCCAAAATTGCAGCCATTGACAGGAAAATCAAATTTCTACCGGGAACAAAAGACGATGGCAACTCCCCACTCTTTCCGGCTTTTACGTCGATGTCCATTCTCGTTAAAGCACTCGGAGACAGCTGATTTAATAAGTTCATATCGAGAATATGGTGCTTAACCTTTAATTCTTCGGCAATAGATTTGGCACACTCGATTTCTTTTTTATGACGCTGATTATAATCAAAGGTTACCGCTTCTACATTTTGAAACGTATTGAGAGCCCAAAATAGACAGGTGGTGCTATCTTGCCCCCCACTAAATACAACAACAGCTTTTTCATCTTTTAGCATCGCTGACACATCCATTTATTAAATAGTTTTTAAAAGATCTCAAACCTATATTTATCAAAAAATCGTCTCATATATCCGAACCCTTCTCATAACTACCGATTATCCACTTTTTCCGGATATAAATCATGATTCATCAACCGGTAATATGCCATTTCTTCATATTTCGTACCCGGACGACCATAATTGCAATACGGGTCAATTGAAATACCACCCCTTGGCGTAAATTTTCCCCAAACCTCAATATATTTCGGGTCAAGCAACTGAATTAGATCATCCATAATTATGTTGACACAGTCTTCGTGAAAATCACCATGATTGCGAAAACTGAATAAATATAGTTTTAAAGATTTACTCTCGACTAATTTCTCATCAGGGATATAAGAAATATAAATCGTCGCAAAGTCCGGTTGGTTTGTAATTGGACATAAGCTGGTAAATTCCGGACAATTGAATTTTACAAAATAATCACGACCGGCGTGTTTATTTTGAACTGCCTCCAAAACTTCCGGCGCATAATCAAAAATATATTTTGCTTCCTTTTTTCCAAGTGATTTTACTTCATCTTTTTTTCTTCCCATAATAAAACCTCCTGTATGATCCGTGCTTACAGGAGGGTAATAGCTTTCAAAAACTAAAAAAACCATGCCTTATGGACAGACATGGTATCCATAGTTTTTTATAGAGGGTTTAAGCTATGAACCTCTCCCGTCCGACACGGGTATTCAATTTAATCCTCTTTTATCTTACCGTTCATTTCAATGTGCGTCAATTGCTTTGGTCAAAAAATTTTTGATTTCTTAAGTAGAAATTTGCCACCAAAACTCTTAATGAACGGTCACTTATTTCCGGTTTTGTTTCATTTGTCTCGCTTTCGATCGTTCAAAACGGAATTTGGCCAATATAGATTTGTTAAGTTCCAGTACATTCTTTATAACAACTTAAAAACAATGATTGTATCCATCTTTCCCCACTGGTAAAATAGATATATTTCGGTTACAATTATCTAATGATATCAATTGGGTAGAAAGAGGGTTACGAATGAATAAGCAATCCATTTACGGATTAACTATAGAGGAATTGACAGAATGGATGTTAGAACACGGTCAAAAGAAATTCCGGGCCCAACAAGTTTGGGATTGGGTGTATCAAAAAAGAATAACTGCTTTTCATGAGATGAAAAATATAAATAAAGAATGTATTGAACTTCTTGAAGCAAATTTTGAAATCAGTACGTTAAATGTTCAAATCAAACAAGTTTCTCAAGACGGAACGGTAAAATTTTTATTACAATTAAAAGACGGTAATTTAATTGAAACAGTTTTGATGAGGCAACATTACGGACTATCTGTTTGTGTGACTACACAAGTCGGCTGCAACATCGGCTGTTCATTCTGTGCCAGCGGGCTTTTACGGAAAAATCGCGATTTGACTTCCGGTGAAATTGTTGAGCAAATAATGCATGTTCAGCGCTTCTTGGATGAAACGGGTGAGCGCGTTAGTCATGTTGTTGTCATGGGTATCGGTGAACCGTTCGACAACTTCAATAACCTTGTTCGTTTCTTAAAAATTATCAACCATCCGAAAGCATTTGCGATTGGCGCCCGCCATATTACGGTTTCAACGAGTGGCATTGTACCAAAAATTTATGAATTTGCCGATCTTGATTTGCAAGTGAATTTAGCCATATCGTTACATGCACCAAATAACGAGTTGCGTTCCCAAATTATGAAAATCAATCGGGCTTATCCGCTTGAAAAATTATTCCCGGCCATTAATTATTATTTAGAAAAAACAAATCGCCGTATCACCTTTGAATATATTTTATTGGATGATGTTAATGATCATGTGGAAGAAGCAAAACAGTTGGCTGAACTACTAAAAGATATTCGCCATCTTGCTTATGTCAACTTGATACCTTATAATCCGGTCAATGAACATATTCAATATAAAAGAAGTTCTAAAGAATCGATCTTGCGGTTTTACGATACATTGAAGAAAAACGGTATCAATTGCGTCGTCCGCCAAGAACACGGAACAGATATCGATGCCGCATGCGGACAACTACGCAGCAAACAATTAAGAAAAGCGAACTAAGAAAAATATTCGGGTAGCCTCAAGAACGAAACAATGAAACTAAAATCGGGCTTTTACCTATATTTCAACCGATATGAAAAGGATAACCCAAATCCAGGGTTATCCTTGTTTAATTTTTCCATAAACTTTTGGAAGTAAATTTCCTGATTTGCACTTAATCCTAGTTATCCTTGTTTAATTTCTTCATAAACCATCTTTTTCCATTGTAAAAATTCGTTTGTGTATAATAATTGTTCTGTACGGGGACGTTCGATAGGGATTTGCCAATCTCTTTTTATTTTGGCCGGTTTTGCCGACAAAATGATGAGCCGATCCGATAAAAATAAAGCTTCCTCGATATTATGCGTGACAAATAGAATCGTCTTAGAATATTCTTGCCATATTGATAACAACCATTTTTGCATATCAAACCGGGTAAATTCGTCCAAGGCAGAAAACGGCTCATCTAAGCAAATTAACGTTTGCGGACTTAGCAAACTGCGGATGAAGGAAACACGTTGTTTCATCCCACCAGACAATTGATGAGGGAAACGTTTTTCATACCCTATCAATCCTGCCCGCTCTAGCATTTCCACCGCTTTAGCCGGATCTCGCTTACCGGCAATCTCTTGACCGAGCAAAACATTGTCAAGAACTGTCCGCCAAGGCATTAGAGCGGCTGATTGCGGCATATAACTGATATAGCCGCTTTTTCCGGTTATTCTTTCCCCGTTGATATAAATCTCTCCTGCATCCTGCCTTGTGATCCCGCCAATCACCTTGAACAATGTACTTTTTCCGCTGCCTGAAGGTCCTAATATCGATATGAATTCCCCGTCATGAGCAGCAAAGGATACATCATGTAAAACTTGATCAGCGCCAAATGACTTGTATATACTGTCAATAACCAATTCACTCATCAATCAACCCTTCCTTCTCCGGATCCCACTTGATGACCAATTTTTCCAGAAATACGATGAAGGCAAACAATAACAGACTAAACGTAACAACGAATAATATGGCAACAAAAACACGATCAGTCCGGAATGAAGATGATGCCAATGTCATATAAACACCAATGCCTCTTTCTGCTCCAAGCCATTCCGATATGACGGCCCCCATTACACTATACGTTGCAGAAATTTTTAATCCGGAAAACAAGGCAGGGATTGCTTGCGGCCATTCTAATTTCCAAAACAGTTGCTTCCTCGTTGCCCCGGCCATTTTCATATAATTCCATAATTCTCGATCGGTATGCTGGAACCCGTCCAGTAAAGATACGGTAATCGGGAAAAAACAAACAAGCGTAATCACAATCATTTTTGGTAACATCCCAAAGCCAAACCAAATGACAAGGAGCGGTGCCAGTACAATAACCGGGATGTTTTGCGAGATAATCAGTAATGGATAAAACGCTTGCCGTAAAAATGGAACGATATGTAAACCAATCCCGATAATGATTCCAATCAAACAGCCGACCATTAATCCGGAAAGTGCCAACGATAACGTAGGTAAAAGGTGCTCCCCGTACACATGGTACCCTTCAACCATCTCTTTCACAATTTGTGAAGGAGATGGCAACAACCAATTTGGTACACGGAAGATACGGACACTTGCCTCCCAACTGATGAATAAAAGAATGACAACAAAAAGTGCCCCCCATCCTTTTTGCCAAATTGTTTTCATCACCGATATTTTTCAGTCAACTGGTCCATTGACGCACCATCAGGATTATAGAACACTTTTATTTGCGAAATGACACTTGGGCAATTTAGCTCTATCATCTTCTTATTCATTTTTTCAACAATCTTTATCAGTTCCGTCAAGTCACCTTCCATCGTTGTCTCAAGCGGATTAACTTGATACTTTACTCCTGAATCCGTTATGACTTTAATGGCCTCGTCAATATAAGGAATTGTATCCTCACCGTTTTTTGTTTTAGGAATGATTTGGATGCTTACTAATGCATTAGCCATTTGTTTTCTCCTCCATTTCTTGTAAATTACGATTCCGGTAAAAATTCGTTTGTAAACGCCTTTTTACTATCTAACTGTTTTTCTAGTAAACCATTGTCATACATCCATTGCGAATAGTTTTCCCATACTTCCAATTTTTGCTCTCCCCAACGTGCTGCGTCATCTTTGTATTTTGTAGCGAGCCACTTTTGGGAAGCTTGGACGAGATCCGGGTCAAGTTCGGGCTCGGCAGCGATTAATATATTTGCCGCTTCTTCCGGATTTTCGATAGCAAACTCATACCCTTTTGTCACTGCCCGTAAAAATTTCCTGATTGTCTCCGGCTTTTCTTTAATCATTGTCTCATTCGTAGAGATAACGGGCGTATAATAATCAAGCTTATCACTATAGTCAGTTAACCAGACCATGTTAATCGGGGTGTTACGTAATTCAGCTTCCACGCCTGTCCACCCGTAATAAATCCAGGTAAAATCAATATTTTGTTTTGTCGCAGTAAAAAAGTCGGTATCGCCAATATTGATGATGTTTACTTTTCCGACATCCGCATGATCCTGTTTCATTAACGATTCAATAATCGCTTTTTCAAGTGGTGCTCCCCACCCTCCATAAGTTTTCCCTTCGAAATCTTTTGGAGTTTTTATATTTTTGTCTTTTAATGAAGCAAAACCGGATGTATTATGTTGGATAATCGCTGCAACAGAAACAATTGGCACTCCTTGGATTCGAGCCTCGGTAATCCCTTCCTGGTAACTGATACCAAACTCGGCTTGTCCGGATGCCACAAGATTGTCTGCCCCCGCATCACCCGGCATGATGATATCAACATCCAATCCTTCTTCCTTGAAATACCCTTTTTCCTGTGCCACGTATAAACCGGTATGGTTCGTATTCGGTGTCCAATCCAAGACGATATTTGCTTTTTCTAGCTTATCTTGATCATTTTTCGAAGTTCCGGAACCAGAATTTGCAGTTTCTCCCCGGCATGCAGCTAAAAGCATGGTAAATACGGCAAGAAAAAGTATTTTTTTCATGCGTGTTCCCCTTTCTTCATTATGATTTGAAAACAAGTTTGAAGAGGGAGAGAGAATGAAAAAACCCCAGGAATCATCCTAGGGCACATACTTCATGTAAGAAATTTCATTCATATCGCAAAAAAGTATGTTCCCTACGCTGGTATTAACCAGATCAGGTTCAAGGGTCAGCATCTTACGGACGCACTCTCAACCGGCAACACCGGTTCCCCTACAAACTTATTTTCATATTCAGTTTTCACTTATTTATACTATTACATATTTTTCCATTCATTTCAAGCCTAACTTTTTTCATTAAAAATTTTTAAAGAATAACCGCAATACATCCGCACCGCCAATAAATGTGCCGATGGAGCTGCCAATATTGGATAAAATAATGATCAATAAAATTCGTGTTACTTTATTGTTCCAAAACCCTTTTACGGATGAAATATCATTTGACAGGTTTTCGAAATCACCAACAGTCGGTTTTCGTACAAACGCTTGTACCAATCCTGCAAACCATCCGGAAGCAAGCAACGGATTTAAAGCGGTAATGGGAGCTGCCACAAAAGCAGTTAAAATGGTTAGCGGATGACCAAATGCCAACGCCGCTCCAAGTGCTGACAAAGAGCCGTGCCATAAAATCCAACTCCATGTTTGTTGCATCCCTGCATCCGGGTTCGCGAAAAATGTATAAACGATAATGGCAATAATAAGAACGGGGATCGACCAGCCGATAATTTTTGGTTTTTTCGACTTTGGCGGTGTTTTTGTTAATTCAGTTAAATCATGCGTTTTTTCTATTTCTCTTGAAACACCGGGAACATGAGCTGCACCTAATACAGCTACGACTTTTTCACCGGGTGCCGTTCTTATTTTCTCAGCCAAATATTGATCCCGTTCATCAATCAACGGTTTTTTCAATTGCGGTAAATTTTCAGTAAACTCATTAAGCATGGCATCAATGCTGTCTTTTGTTTTTAACTGTTCCAAATCTTCTTCCGTTATTTTTTCATCGGTAAAAATACCGGCTATAACTTGGGTGAGAAGCATCATTTTTTCTTTAAAATTCATGCTGTGCCAAATGCGGGAAAAGGTAGTTTGAATATTTCGATCAGCTAGAATAAGTTTTGCACCAACCGTTTTAGCCGATTCAATTCCTTGAATCATCTCTTGACCGGGTTTAATCCCCATTTGATCAGCCATTCTTTTCTGAAAAGATGAAAGTGCCAAATTGATAAATACCATCCCTGCCCTTTTCTCTTTAATAATTTTAAAAATATCCGTATCTTTCCACTTGTTTCCTTCCGTAATAGATTGATATCGTCCTTGATCCAACTCAATGCAAACTGAATCCGGCTGTTCTGTTTCAATAATTTCCTTCACTTGCTCGGCACTGTTTTTTGATACGTGAGCAGTTCCGATCAAAATATATTCTTTATCATTCAAAAAAATTCTAGTAATGTTTTCTTCGTTCATAGTGACCTTCCCTTAAACTTTTGATTCCCGGAAAAATCTGTGTTCTTTTATAACTCACAAGTTTTCCAGCTATGTGAATCGCAATCGCCCTTATCTTTTCATGCATATTGTTATTCTACCTGAACCGAAAAATGTAGTAAAGCAATCGGAGGATAAAAAATTTTTAAAGGTGGAACTTTTGACGGTATATGTTTAGAAGAAATTCGGATGATGAGTTTTTTTTCATTCATTGTTATGCTGCTCCGTTAATTAACTATGCAACAAGCAGTAATCCAAAATCGATAAAATATTTCAAATACCAAAGCAAGACGAATGCCTTTACCAAATGATCGGCAAAGAAATATAAATAAAGTATCATCATCAGTTTCTGACATTTTGAAAGGAGGGAGAACCATGTTTCCATATAACCAGGGACCACTAGGACCACGGCGGCCAAGAAATCCTTTTTTCCCTGTTCAACATGTTAATAAACCTTCTTCTCAGATATTTTTTGATTACTTTAAAACAAATGATGGTCACTGGGATTTTGATAAAATTTCCCAATCCATCGGGCAAGTGAATAAAATAGTCAAACAAGCTGATCCATTAGTTAAACAGATGGCATCCATTGTAAAAAAAGTTCGACCGAAATGATATACTTTTCAAATAATTTAAATTTAAGGTCTGTTCTGTTGTGAAGAACAGATCTTTTATTATCCTTCTCTTTTCCATTAAACATTTCTTATAGGTAATTGCCCAATTTTATGAATCAGGGACAGATGACTAGTCAATTTGCAGGTTAATACATATACTGCTAACAAATAAACATGGAGGTGTTTATTGATGAGTGCTCCAACAGCAGGAGGATATGGTGCAGGATTTGCCTTGATTGTTGTGTTGTTTATCCTATTAATCATCGTTGGTTCAGCGTACATTTGGTAAGTAAAATAAAGGACTTTGATTGATTATTCATTGTCCTTTGTTTCTGGAGAATGACTAGCGTTTGTTGGTCATTACAGGAATGGACTGTCACGAATGATGAACAACACAATTCCAAGTAAAGAATATTTTTATTACACGAATGGAGGGATTTGAATGGGCTTTTACGGATGCCATGGAGGATATGGCTACGGCGGCGGCTACGGTGGCGGCTACGGTGGCGGCTACGGTGGCGGCTACGGTTTTGGTGGTGGAAGATGGTTCGCCCTGATCGTAGTTCTATTCATCCTATTGATTATTGTAGGTGCTGCTTGGCTGTAAGTTGATAACAAAATTTAGTGAAAAAAAACGGTGCTGAGAAACTAATCTCACACCGTTTTTCTTTTGGTTATTTCATCCATTTGCTAGATATTTTAACGTATGGTATTATGTACAAATTTAAAGAGAAAGCGAATGGTTCTGTTTGTGGTTTTCCTATTCGAATGAAAAACATGTAGAATTGATATTACTCTATAAATTTATAATCGCTCATCTTTGCGGTTTACCTAATCATTTCTGTTATAATTAGAAAAGAAAAGCTTGAGCAGTCATGGCGTCCGAGTCTTTTACCAAACGAGCTTGGGTAAAGGGATTGAAAGGAGTGGACAAAAATTGCGGGTTATTTTAATAATTGCTGCACTAGTATTATTATTTTCTTTCACTAATAATGCTGACCAAGAGACCAATTCATTTATTGACCAACTTAAAGAAGGAATATCAGATTTAACAGATCAAATTAACTTGTCGGAAATAAAAGAAGACATAAATGATATTATATACGGGATAACCGATTCCATAAATGAAATGACCGAAGATGACCCCAAGAACAATGATAAAGCCGAAGAAATTACATTAAATGCACCGGAACAACAAACCTTTTCGATAGCAAATATTGAATTAGGTTCGTCAAAACAAGATGTAGAAAATATGTACGGGCAGCCGAAGAGAGTCAGCTTAAATGAATATCATACAAACTGGCATACTTATCATGAAAACTATCAAAACTTTTTCATGGTTGCCTATAATAAAGATGGGAAAGTTGCCGGATTATTTACAAATCAAAACTTAATATCATCAGCAAACGGTATTGGCATTGGCACTGGAAAAGAAGAAGTATTAAGTAAGATGGGAACAGAACCGCTTACGAGCATTCAAAAAGGGGTTGTTCGCTACAATCTTCCTGAAGACCGCGAATACGATATTTTTCACAAGGATAACAGTTACATTACAATCTTCTATGATATACATGAAAATAATACCGTTACAGCTATCCAAATCATTAGTGAATCCCTTGAAAACGAACGGGCTGACATGTATACCGATGGAAGCCAAGCTTTAAAGGAAGGTTTTGAATATCAACTATTTGATTTAACGAATGCGGAACGGGTTAAACACAATCTAAGCCCATTAACTTGGGATGAACGTGTTCGCATAACCGCCCGGAAGCATAGCGATGATATGGCGGCTAATGCTTATTTCAGCCATACAAATCCCAAAGGACAAGATCCATTCGATCGGATGGCAGCGGACCAGATTACTTTTATTCTTGCTGGAGAAAACTTAGCATATGGCCAATTTAGCAGTATCTTCGCCCATGAAGGATTATTGAATTCGCTTGGTCACCGAAAAAATATTCTTGAAAAGGATTATGAATACTTAGGTGTGGGAGTTGCTTTCAACACAAATGCTGAACCTTATTATACGGAAAACTTTTATGCCAAATAATAAACAAATTTATTAAAAGAGGCACCGCTTGAAAGTCGTGCCTCTATATTCTTTTAAAAAGAATGCCAAGTGTATTGGGACCGCAATGGCTGGAAATCGTGCAAGATGCCTTCGTGATGATAATTTCTTCAAATTTTTGGTGCTGGTTAATTAATTCATGTACTCGCTTAATAGTATCCTCAGAGCATCCGGAATGGGTTATAAAAATACGGTCCGGGACAATGTCGTTTCGGTCTTTCAAACGGTCAACCACATATTTTTCAATTGATTTTTCAAAGCGTCCGCGATATTTTTTTCCCACATCCATCTTCCCGTTAATGACTTCAATACATGGTTTAATATTTAACAAGTTTGCACTAAAAGCAGTAATAGCGGAACATCTGCCCCCCATTTTCAAATAATCCAGCGTGTCAATGACAAAACTGGCTTCCACTCTGGGAACGAGTTCTGTTAATGTTCTTACAATACTTTTAACTTCCATTCCTTGTTCTACTAAATGAACAGCTTCCATAACGATATGACCGGTGCCGGTTGATAAATTGTCCGAATTAATCACATGCACGTTATGAAACTTTTGAGAAGCCAAGTATGCATTTTGATAAGAGCTGGAAAAGTTCCCGCCCAGGCTAATATGAATAACGGCATCATAGGATTCATATTTTGAGAATATATCAAAATAATTTTGTACTGAGGCAGCTGCCGTTTTAGGTAGTTTTCCTGTCCGTTCCGCATAGGAAAATATATCATCAGGAGTAATATCGATTCCGTCCCGATAGGTTTTATCATCTAAAATAATATAGAGAGGAATTGTTTCAATATCATTTTGAATAAGATATTCATCGGGAAGATCGGCCGTACGGTCACATGTTATTTTAATTTTTTTCATACAGCTTTCTTTCCTTTCAATTTGTTGTATATAAACTTAAATAGTTTTCAAAATCATCACAAAAATAGGAAATAAACTATTCAATCTTTCTACTAGTCTTATTATTCCTAGAAAAGCATTCTAAAAAAGAATAACACTTCGTAATTTTAACATAATTCCCTTTTAGATGAAAAATATTGGCAATACGAAGGAAATATTACAGGTCGATTTCTAACAAAATCGGACAATGGTCACTTCCTAATACATGTGAATGAATGTCAGCATTTACAATTTTTTCTTTTATACTTTCTGAAACAATAAAATAATCAATACGCCATCCGATATTTCTATCCCGTACTTTGTTCATATAGCTCCACCAAGTATAACGGTCGACCGCATCCGGATGTAAATAACGAAATGTATCAATAAACCCGGAAGCCAGTAAATTTGTCATTTTTTCTCGTTCTTCATACGTGAACCCGGAATTACCGATATTGGATTTGGCGTTCTTCAAGTCAATCTCTTGATGGGCAACATTTAAGTCACCGCAGTACACCACAGGCTTCTTTTCATTTAATGCCAATAAATATTTCTTAAGCTTATCTTCCCATTCTAAGCGAAATTCCAGTCTTGCCAAATCCCGCTGTGAATTTGGTGTATAAACATTCACTAAGTAAAAATTCTCATTCTCAAGGGTAATGATTCTTCCTTCTCGCTCACTTTCTTCCGGAGAAAAACCATATGAAACCGTCAATGGTCCATATTTTGTAAACACAGCTGTTCCTGAGTACCCTTTCTTTTCGGCGTAGTTCCAATATTGTAAGTATCCCGGTAAATCAACGTCAATCTGGCCCTCTTGTAATTTTGTTTCTTGTATACAAAAAATATCTGCATCTATGTCATGAAAATATTCCAAAAAGCCTTTTTTCACACAAGCTCTTAGGCCGTTGACATTCCAACTTACTAGTTTCATAAACAAACTCCATTCTATTAAATCTTGACCTAATATTTTATTATTCTATCATACATATGGGCGGATTTGTATGTCAGGTGCACGAAATCATAAATTTTCTTAAATTCTTCTGTATCATTTAGGCGAAAAAACACTATTTTTTTACCTGCTATTAAATTTTGTAAAAAAATGTCGATAAAAAGTGAGATAGTATATTAGCCTGAAATCAAATATAAAGTACATGTCTGAATATGAAATGACTTTTTATCAATTTGATAATTAGGGCAAAAATGATGGTGGATAGGTGATTTAAATGGATAAAACTTCATTACTTGGTATTATTTTTGGATTTATTGCAATCGGCGTTGGAATGGTTTTAAAAGGTGTCGATATTGTTGCTTTAAACAATCCAGCCGCATTTTTAATAATTTTGTTAGGTACAATAGCTGCTGTTACAATCGCTTTTCCAATGAGTGAATTAAAAAATATTCCAAAGTTATTTAAAATACTTTTTACTGAACAAAAGAGTATAAAGATGACCGAAGCAATTAAGTTGTTTTCGGAATGGTCACAAATCGCACGGAAGGAAGGAATACTTGTTTTAGAAAAAAAACTGGAAGAAATTGATGACCCGTTTTTAAAAAATGGAATGGGTATGGCTATTGACGGGAAGACCCCCGATTATATTCGTGATGTTTTGTTGGAAGAAATTGATGCCATGGAAGAACGTCATGCTGTTGGAGCGCAAATCTTTTCCCAAGCAGGAACATACGCACCGACGCTTGGGGTTCTTGGAGCGGTCGTTGGTTTAATTGCCGCTCTCGGCGATATGAGTGATACAGAGAAATTGGGGCATGCCATTAGTGCTGCCTTTATCGCTACTTTACTCGGTATTTTCACCGGGTATATACTCTGGAACCCGTTTGCCAATAAATTACGTCGGAAATCAAAGCTGGAAGTTCGTATGAAATTGTTGATGATTGAGGGAATCCTCTCCATTCTTCAAGGAGAAACACCGAAAGAAATTGAGCAGAAACTTTCATCCTTTTTACCGACTGATGAGCGGCAAAATTTTTTAGAAGAAGGCAGGGAACCGAAAAATGAGCAGGCGTAAAAAGGAAAAGGGCGAGCACGAATTTAATGAAACTTGGCTGTTACCATACTCGGATTTAATGACTTTATTACTTGCCTTATTTATTGTATTGTTTGCATCGAGTGCGGTAGATGCACAAAAATTTCAGTCCATGTCAAAGGTATTTAGTGAAATTTTCACAGGAGGGACAGGAATTGTTGACTACGAAAGTATTGAACAAAAAAATGGTGAAGAGCTGGCAGATGAAACGAAGGAAAAATTAGAGAAGGCAAAAGAACAGACCAAAGTATCGGTTGACGAACAAACTACTTTAAGTGCTACTCAAGAGCGAGTCAACCAGTACATTTTGGAAAAAGGGCTAACCGGTCAGCTGAAAACTTCGTTAACGAGCGAGGGGCTTCTTGTTACAATTAATGACAGTGTTTTGTTTGATTCCGGAAGTGCTGAAGTGCGTGAAGAAGATATTGCGATTGCAAAAGAAATCAGCGACTTACTCGTCATTGACCCTCCGCACAACGTCATTATTAGCGGGCACACGGACAATGTTCCGATCCAGAATTCTAATTTTTCATCAAACTGGGAGCTTAGTGTCATGCGTGCCGTTAATTTTATGAAAATCATCTTAGAAAATGAGCAGCTTGATCCAAGAATGTTTAGTGCGAAAGGATTTGGTGAATTTCAACCGATTGCTTCCAATGATACCGAAGAAGGAAAGGCAAAAAATCGAAGAGTGGAAGTACTTATCTTACCAAATGGAAAAACCGAGCAAAATTGAGGGCCATGTTCGTTACTTTTTTCAATGTCCCTCAATTAACTGGAAAAAGATGACCCGGAAAAATAAAATTGTTGAATAACCAATTACTAAGTGACATTTCAATCCCCGGGGGAGCACAATATCCCCCACCGGTTGTTCGTTTAACCGAAAAAACAAGTACATTGTGCATAAGATATCAATTAATTTATTTCCTGCCAAAATCGGCTTTGTTCTCTCCCCATAGTTTCGTCTCCCATTTAATAATTGGATTGGCATAGGAATGTGTTTGCAACCATTGCTCTCCGCGTTTGATTAAATTCCATACTTGTTCTGTTTCCTTGGTTAACGGTAAATTTGTATTCGCTTTTTTCATTTTTACCCATTTGATGGCAATTTGCGAATCGGAATAAATCGGAATGGACAAATTTTTCTTTTGTAAAAATCCGAGGGCATGGACAATGGCTAGAAATTCACCGATATTATTTGTTCCTACGATTGGACCAAAGTGAAATAATGTTTGACCGGTTTTTAGACAAACGCCTTTATATTCCATTGGACCCGGATTCCCGCTGCATGCCGCATCGACGGCGATACTGTCTTCAATATAATCATGATTCTGTTGAATGTTCGTTTGTATTCTTGCCTTTGCTTTCTTGTCACTTTTTGTGTTTTCCCCGTAGTATGCTTGCCAACCGCTTTGAAAAGCAATTTCTGCCTCTTTTAGTGATGGGAATGATTTGTATTTCGCACCCGGAACTCCTTGAACATTTCGTTTACAGTCATCCCATGAAGTGAAAATACCTGTGTTGGTACCTTTCCAAACGACATAATATTTTTTTGTAGCCATAACTCCCCCCAATAAATTTTTTTAAAAAACTCTGTTAAACCGAGTGCTTCAACCTGTGACGAATACAGGGAAACTTCAAATAGTAGTGGTTAACAGAGCCTTTTGAAAGTATATTTATCATTTAGTGATGGTGATGTCCGCCTTTTGTCGGATTAGTAATGACAAATCCTTCTTCAGGAACATAAAAGTATTGAATCCAGACACCATCTAACCAATCATTTCTTTTATCCAGTAAAACATCAATATCTTTGTCCGTTTTAACAATTTCATCATGCTCCGTTGGTGTATCAAACGTTAATCCATAATGAACATGATCACCGTGTTCATGAGTCACATAGACACGAACCATTTTCCCTTGTGCTTCTTCGGACTCCAATTGTTTCTTTAGTACTTTTGCCGCATTCCGGTTAATTTTGCATTTCATATGTAGACACTCCTTTATTGATTATGTTTTTTGGATACGTGGTATTTATCTAGTTTTACAAGGGAAGCTGCGAATCCATTACTTCGCTTTCTTCTGTTGCAAGAGATTGAAATGTTCTTTACCTATCCAAATGTACACAGGTACGTGACTATTTAAACATAATGACGAAAAAGATACAATGGTTAATACCCGAAAAGTAACGCTTAACGTTTCGTATTGGTCGTTTAAGAAACATCGTTTATGCAAATCTTTTCGTGAAATCATCCATAATAACTTTTTCGGAACTTATTTTTTCTCTCCATTATCCTGTTCATAAACAATGGATAAGAAATGACGTAAAATATTGGCTGTCAAACCCCAAATCACATAGTCCTTATAGAAATAAAAATATTCAACGATTTCCCGCGTTTTCCACGAATAGTTTTTCCCGCCAGGTATGAGGTGATAAGGGAAGTCTTCACCAAGTTGGACTTGAAAGGTTAGTCGATGTTCTTCCGGTTTCATGTCTCTTAAATATTCGATTGGTACGGTAAAGATTTCCTTCACCTCATCAGGATTTGGTTTTATTTTCTCTATATTATCGATAAAACCTACATAAGGATAAATGATTCTTCCATCCATTGACTGAACAAAAAAGTCTAATGGATAAACACATGAAATTGAATCTTTTTCAATGCCAAGTTCTTCGGCAGTTTCACGAATTGCCGTATCTTGTGGAGTAGGATCATATTTTTCAACCCCTCCACCCGGAAAGCAAATTTCACCAGGCTGTCTTTTCAACTGTAATGATCGTACTTCAAATAAAAGGTGAATTTGTCCATCTATTTGAATAAGTGGGACTAAAATTCCGAACGCTCGGTAATGTTCTTTTCCTAACATGGCAGAATGATGATTTTGAATCCTTGTAAATATTTGTTTTAAATCCATATTTGAAATTCCCCCTTCCAATTTCCTGGGTCTCCCCTTCCCACTCCCAATAAAGCTAATCCTTGGCATGATTCCTATTTTTATACTTTTGAAAAAAACCGATTGCCAATGTACACCACATACCGCTGACAAAATAACCGCCGAGAATATCACTCGGTTAATGCACACCCAGATAAATTCGACTTATACCGATCATGAAAATAAATAATGCACTAAAAATAAGCAACATGATGCGACCGAAACGTGTTGAAATATGGCGCCAGAAAAGAAAAGCCAATATTGTATAAACAGAAAAAGCTGTCATGGCATGCCCGCTCGGAAAAGTGTAACCGCCTATTTCTATCAACCGGTGAATATCCGGTCTTACCCGCTCAAAATATTCCTTTAATAACCGGTTGATTACTAGTGTGCCGGCAATGACAACCGCAAACAAAACCAGTTCACTGCGATGATGAAAAACAAAATACAAGAATAAAGAAATTAATAGAAAAAGGAGGGTAACGATAGGAAATGAACCGATTTTGGTAAAAAACAACATAATTGAAGTTAACAACGGTGTTTCAAACCCTTGAACAAAATGAATAATCGATAAATCAAATTTTTCAATCTTCCCGGTTTGTACAAACAGGGTCACGAGCAGAAAACTGAAGAAAAAAATAAAAATAATGATACTTAGTCTATATGGATATTTATTCCCGATCATAAAAAAACTCCTGCATGTTTTTTTCTGAATTACCCTTATCATATCGCAAAAGAAAAAAGGTTGCCAGTCATACAAACTTTTATGGCAACCTTTTTTCCCTATAACTGTATTAAAATCAAATAGTCGGAATTCCGCTAATGGACACAAATCCATGTGGGAAAACCAACACCTTACCCGGCCGAACAAATCGGACATATAAGGTTAGCTCGTCTCCCATCTTCTTCGTTGATTACGATTTGGCAGGGGCATTGGTTGTTGAACAGATTGTTTACCTGACATGTTCCATTGCCACTCCTTGTTGGATCTGATACATTTGATAATACTTCCCTTTTTGCTCCATCAATTCTTCGTGATTCCCTTTTTCAACGATCATACCACGGTCAAGAACTAAAATTTGATCAGCGTTTTTAATCGTCGAGAGCCTGTGAGCAATGATGAATGTCGTCCGACCTTGTTTTAACACTTCCATTGCTTGTTGGATGACGCTTTCCGTTTCTGTATCAATATTCGAAGTTGCTTCATCCAAAATCAAGATTGCCGGATTGAAAGCAAGGGCACGGGCAAAAGAGATTAATTGGCGCTGGCCGGATGATAGCGTACTTCCTTTTTCGAGGACCGGTTCATCCAAGCCGTGTTCCAATTGGTTAAAAACGAAATCAGCACCAACAGCCCGCAATGCAGCTTCTGCGTCCTCCCTCGTAATTTTCGGATCATTCATAGTAATATTTGAAAAAATCGTCCCCGTAAATAAAAACGGTTCTTGTAACACGATGGCCATATGTTCACGGATCGTTTGTTTCGGGAAATCCATAATATTTTTTCCATCAATCAAAATCTCCCCACGACTTGGGTCGTAAAATCGAAACAATAAATTCATAATCGAACTTTTCCCGGAACCGGTATGACCGACAAATGCAACTGTTTCACCATGACTCGCTTGGAAATGAATATCCTTTAACACATATTCTTTTTCTTTATAAGCAAAGTACACATGGTTAAATTGGACATTTCCTTGATAGCGAGGTATTTTTTCATCACTTACCGGGGTTCCCTTTTCGTCCAATAAGCGAAAGACGCGTTCGCCTGCCACCAATGAAGCTTCTAAATTACTAAACTGATTAACAATATTATGGATCGGATTGAAGAGCCGGTTAATATAGTCTACATAGGCATACAACACACCAACCGTCAAATTCGTACGGGTGGAAATTGCATCGCCGCCGAAATACCAGATAAATGCAACGAAGACAATGGCTTTTATAGTGCCAACTAAATTCCCTGAAGATAACGAGTTTAATATCAATAGTTTATTTTGATATTGAAAATGAGTTTGATTCAAAGTCTCGAATTCATCTCGGGTCGCATCTTCCCGATTAAATGCTTGGATAATCGGCATTCCTTTAATCGATTCATTAATCATCGCATTGATTTCACTAATTTTCGAACGTATCACATGGTTATACTTTGCCGCATACTTCCTGTAAATCATCATCCAAATGACCATGACAGGGATAATGAGGGTAAAAATAAGAGCAAGTTTTGCATCAAGAATAAACATAGCAATGAAGATTCCAATCATTTGCACAATACCGGTAAAAAAGTTCGACAAAACAGCTACATACAAATCACGAATCGCTTCCGTATCGTTTGTAATTCGAGCGACTATTTTTCCTGCCGGTAAGTTATCAAAATACGAAATTGGCAATGTTTGAATCTTCCGGAATAATTCATTCCGCATTCTTTCAATGATTCGATTCGCCGCTTTTTGTAAAAAGTAATATTGACCATAATTGAATATCCCGGCAATAACAAATAAACTAAAATAAAGGACAATCAGCTTGATAATTGTCGGGATATCAGGTTGGTTTGCCATGATATGATCATCGATAATAATTTTCGCAACAAACGGACTAAGTACTTCTGCTGTTACGGCAATTGTTAACATAAAAAGTGCAGTAAAAATGATCTTTTTAAAGTACATGGCATATTGAAATAAACGTCTGCCAACCATTATATATTCACCTCCCCGGCAATCGATTTTATTTGTTGAAGGTCAAATTGTTCTTTATACCATCCGCCTTTATTTAGTAATGCTCCATGGGTGCCTGCCTCGACGACTTTTCCTTCATCCAGGACGATAATCCAGTGCGCATGTTCTACAGCTGAAAGGCGATGCGTCGTAATAATGGTTGTTTTTCCGGCTCGCTCTTCGCGTAAATTTTGAATAATTTTCGCTTCTGTCTTCCCGTCTACAGCAGAAAGCGCATCATCAAGAATGAGAATTTCCGGGTTTTTAATCAGCGCCCGGGCAATGGATATCCTCTGCTTCTGACCCCCTGACAAGGCGACACCTTTTTCACCGACAAGTGTATTTAACCCTTCAGGCAACATAGATAAATCTTTAGTGAAATCCGCCAGTTCAATGGCTTTCATCATTTCCTCTTCGGTTGCATGTTGGTTGCCGAATAAAATATTTTCCTTAATTGATCTTGAGAATAAAAAAGTATCTTGCGGAACATAACCGATCCAATTCCGAATATCTTGTTTTTTCTGCAAACGAATAGGAACGCCGGATAATTGCAACTTTCCTTCCCCAAGCGGATATTCACGCAAAATTTGTTTAATAAATGTAGTTTTCCCGCTCCCGGTTTTCCCGACAATACCAATCGTCTCCCCTTGACGGATATGGAGTGAAAGATCTTGTAAATTTTTTTCATTCGATGATGGATATTGAAAGCTAACGTGCTCGAATGCAATATCGGATAAATTTTCTACTGTAATCGGTTTGTCAGGATCCGGGACATCCTCATGGTAATTAAGCGTTTCTTGAACCCGATCCAAAGAAGCATTACCGCGCTGCATAACATTAATCAATTCCCCGATTGCGTACATCGGCCATGTCAACATTCCGAGATAAACATTAAATGAAACGAGCTCACCAAGCGTAATTTGTTGGTGCATGACCAAATAGGCACCAAAAGATAAGCTAATACAGTAGCTTAATCCGGTAGCTATCCGTGAAATTGGGAAGAAGAAGGCATCAATTTTTTCAACGACAAGATTTTTCCGGTAAACATCATTAGTCATTTTTTCAAATAGTTTTTCCTCTGCCCTTTCTTGACTGTAAGCACGGATGACACGGACACCTGATACAGATTCAAGGACGCGATCATTCATTTCACCAAACGCATCTTGAGCAATGGTATAGTGATGATGAATTTTATCCCCTAAAATTTTCATTGCGATTGCTAAAAACGGTAAAGGAATGATACTGACGAATGTGAGTTTCCATGATACCAGAAATCCCATCATGAAGAGAATCGTCAGCATATATAAAGTCGAATCCACTAATGTCAAAATACCGAATCCGGCAGTAACAGAAACGGATCGCAAATCATTTGTTGCTCGTGCCATCAAGTCACCGGTTCGATTCTTTTCATAAAACGTTGGTGACATCTTAAGCAAATGATTCATCAGTTTGGAGCGTAATATCTTTTCTACGACAAAAGCCCCACCAAATAAATTATATTGCCATTTGTAACTAATCAAATAATTTAATATGGCCAGTCCGGTTAAGGAAACAAGATAAAATGTTAGTTTTTCACCGGTCATGCCGCCAAGAAATATATCATCAACCACTGAACCAATCATCATCGGTGGAATCACTTCGATAAAGTTGGCAATAATCAGTAAAAAAACAGCGACAAAATACCTTTTCCAATATTCTTTAAAAAACCATTTTAATTTCACTAATACACTAAACAATGTCTGTCAACTCCTCAACTGTGTAAAATTTTCACTATCCGCCTTCAAGATCTAAACTTTTCATCATGATTAATGTTTTTACACGCATAAAACATCTCCCCAATCTTAAATTTTCCTTTTCCAAATGAATACGTCCATTGGATAGATTGAATACTGGAATTTTTTAATGTCACAGGTTGAAAAAATATTGGCAAAACTCACCGTATGTATTCAAGTTTCTATCCGGAGTAAATCCTTTTAGAAAATGATCTATGTGAACAGTTCTCTGTTACACCCAAGTTTTTCCAATTTTTTTGAGTCAAAAAAGAGCACCCTACGCCCTTAGTACGGATGCACGGTGCCCGAACAAGAAAAGACGCATACTTCATAAACCTGCGCCTTTGTTATTATCAATATATTTCGAAAAAAATATTTTCATGCAAAGTGAAAATGATTTTTGAAAAAAGAGCAGGCTATGATCATATTTACTTGGTTCACTTGGTTTCGTTTAACAAAATATGTTCTATTCATCATGACCATAACCTCCCTTCTACTTTTTGATTTTTTTAACCTTATTGAATCATACCATTATAGCCAATTTAATGTCAATCACTATTCGCAAATATTTTTTCATAAGGCTCTATTCTAAACCTCTTCCTTTTTGAGTAAAAAAGCAGGTAAAAAAAGCAATTGGTGATTCGCCAACTGCTTCTATTAACGATGGTATGTTTTTTCAGAATCTGCAATCATCTATTTATTATTTCAATGTAACGATTGTACGACCTTTCAATTCTCCGTTTAAAATCTTTTTACAAACTTCCGGTAATTGTTCTAATGTAACTTCATTGGCAATCGACTCCAACAACTGATTCGGTTTCATTTCCCCGGCTAACCGCTCCCAAATCGCAAGTCTTGTTTCCATCGGACAAAAAACAGAATCAATGCCGAGAAGATTGACACCTCTTAAAATAAACGGGAATACAGTGCTTGTAAAATTATTTCCTCCTGTCAAACCGCTTACAGCAACAGATCCGCCATATTGAATGGACGCGAGGACGGCCGGTAAATAGCTGCCTGCAACCGGATCCACACAAGCGGCCCATCTTTGTTTCAAAAGAGGACGGTTTTTCGGATTGGTAAGTTCTTCCGGGGTTATTATTTTGGAAGCACCAATTTGCCGTAAATAATCTTGTTCATTTGCTTTTCTCGAACTAGCAGTAACCTTATAGCCTAATTTACTTAACATGGAAACAGCACTGCTGCCGACACCGCCTGTAGCACCGGTTACAAGCACCGGACCTTTTTCACTTGTTAATCCATTTTCTTCGAGACGATGGATGGAGAGTGCAGCTGTAAAACCGGCCGTCCCAATGGCCATTGCTTCTTTTAAAGTGAGTCCGTTTGGAAGTGGGACAATCCAATCCCCCGGAACACGGGCCACTTCACTGTAACCGCCGAAATGATTTACGCCTAAATCATATCCGGTAATAATGACTTCATCTCCCGGTTTATAACGAGGATCTTGTGAATCACGAACAATTCCTGCCAGATCGATACCGGGAACAAATGGATAATTGCGAACAACACCGCCATTTGGAATTGTTGCTAATCCATCCTTATAGTTCACACTCGAATAATGAACATTGATGACAACATCACCGTCAGGAAGATCATTTAATGTTAAATCCTGAATCGAAAGCTTTGTTTCGTTGTTTAATTTATCAACTACCAATGCTTTAAAAGATTCCATTTCCCCTTCACACCCTAATAAATTATTTACCTTCTTATTCTACCAATATTACATTGTGAAATCATTAACTTTTGGTTTACTTCTTTATCGATATGATTTCTGTTTCCAGTTTATGTATCTGTTTGGAAAGTTCGTCCGTTTTCTGTAATAGCTCCTCTTTTCCTTTAACAGAAATTGTCATTGGTTCCCCGATGATGATATTTATTTTTTTCCTTTTTAACACATCTTTTATATTAGTTGGACCCGAATAGGCACAAGGGACAATCGGGACTTTTGCCAAATTGGCGATCGTCACCGCACCCCTTTTAATTGGCGCATGATCATTTCTTGTTCCACTCGGGAAAATACCGACAATATTTCCTTCCTTCAATAATTTCACAGGTGTTTTTATGCTGCTTGTCCCGGGATTTTTTCGGTCAACCGGAAAGGCATTTAAAGACGTTAAAAATTTGGTGACTGGTTTTCGTTTGAATAATTCCTTCTTGGCCATAAAATGAATTTGTCGCGGTAACAAGGCTACACCCAACCCGACAATATCAACCCAACCGATATGATTACAAGCAATAATAAAACCAGTATCTTTCGGAAGATTATCAAGGTTTTTTACCGTTATTTTCGAAAAAACCTTTAATATAAACGCTGCAATTTTTCCTAAAAAAGAATACAAAAGAGGTCACTCCCTGAAAAAACACATAATAAATAAAAATGGATACTTTATGATATAAACATAGAATAACAAAATATTTCTTCTTTATGAAGTGGAAATGGGGAAATGGTAGGATTCAGCTTAACTTTATTTTGCCTGGGTAACCAGCAAGCGGTCGAAATATATCTCATTACTGCAGAGCCAAACTTGCCAGAATATTTTCTAAGAGTCGGAGTTTAATTCCTATTGGACAAAAAGATCTGAAAATAGAGCAGAAATGGTTCATTGGAGTGGCCGAATCTCTTTCTATGGGACAAATCCCTTGGAAAATCAAACAAAAATGTCTCATAGAACAGCCCTATGGGACAATTCAAACGGAAAATGAAGTCAAAATGTCCCATAGGAGTGGCCGAATCTCTTTCTATGGGACAAATCCCTTGGAAAATCAAACAAAAATGTCTCATAGAACGGCTCTATGGGACAAATCTAATAGAAAATTAAGCTGAAATGTCCCATAGGAGTGCCCAACCCCCTCTCTATGAGACAAAAACATCGGAAAACCAAACAAAAATGTCTCATAGAACAGCTCTATGGGACAAATCAAACGGAAAATGAAGCTAAATTGTCCCATAGGAGTGACCAAATCGCGCTCTTTTGGACCTTATAAATTGAAAAATACGAATTCGCAGCCTTGTGGGAATTTATACTTTACGTAAAAAAACAGCGAGTGTTTTTTACCCGCTGTTTACTCTATCTTCTATAAACCCCTTGTCTAGCTGAAACAGAAAGCTTCATCTAGTAAACATGTATCCTTTTTTCAATTTAAATTATTGTACCGCCGCTGTCGTTTCCACCGCCTTGGCAATCGCTTGTTCTAAGTCATAAATAATATCATCAACATGTTCAATACCGATGGATAAGCGAATTAATTCCGGAGTTGTTCCGGATAGCGCTAATTCTTCATCACTTAACTGGGAATGGGTGGTCGAGGCCGGATGAATAATCAGTGACTTCGCATCCCCAACATTGGCCACGTGGGAAAACAATTGAACATGATTGATAATCCTTCTACCTGCTTCTCTTCCTCCCTTTATACCGAATACGATCATCGAACCGGCACCGTGTCTTAAATATTTTTTTGCTAGCTCATAGGATGGATGATCTGCCAAGCCGGGATAAGATACCCATTCCACCGATGGATGGTCTTTCAAATATTGTGCTACTTTTAATGCATTTTCATTATGTCTTTCAATCCGAAGATGTAATGTTTCAAGACCAAGTAAAAAATAAAAAGCATTTTGCGGACTCAAGGACGCACCGGTATCGCGCAATAATTGTACACGCAGCTTTGTAGCAAACGCAACATTTCCTAAATCTGCATATTTCAACCCGTGATATCCCGGATCCGGTTCATTAAAACTTGTAATCCGTTCATTCGTCCAATCAAAATTCCCTCCATCAACAACGATTCCGCCGATAGAAGTTCCGTGACCGCCAATCCATTTTGTTGCAGAATGAACGACGACATGCGCACCCCATTCAATTGGTTTTGCACTATAAGGAGCAAATGTGTTATCAATAATGAGCGGAACACCTACTTCGTTCGCAATTTTTGCCACTGATTCAACATCAAATACTTGTAGACTTGGGTTTCCGATAATTTCACCAAAAAATGCTTTCGTTTTTGGCGTTACAGCTTTACGAAAATTTTCCGGGTCACGAGCATCAACGAATTTTACCGTAATGCCGAATTTCTTTATTGTATTGGCAAATAAGTTGAACGTACCGCCGTATAAATTACTGTCAGCAACGATTTCATCCCCGCTCTCAGCAACATTTAAAACCGCATATGTAATTGCAGCAGATCCCGAAGCAGTTGCAACGGCAGCTGTACCGCCTTCCAGAGCCGCCACCCGTTTTTCAAAAACATCAACAGTCGGATTCATAATTCTAGTGTAAATATTACCCGGTTCTTTCAAGCCAAATAAATTTGCCGCATGTTCAGCATCCCGAAACACATAAGATGTCGTTTGGTAAATTGGAACAGCCCGGGAACCGGTAGTCGGATCTGCTTCTTGTCCTCCATGTAATAAAATCGTTTCGTCTTTATACTCTATCGTCATAAACAATTCCCCCTAAAATTTTGTAACAATAATTAAGTGAGCTTTTGCATACATCTTGCTCTTAGAGAGAATTGAAGAGGTACAAAAAATAAAAACCCCTTCAATAAGAAGAGGTTTGAAATTCATCCCTCCTCTTATCTCTCAGATCTACATCCTGACCTGTAGGAATTGGCACCTTTTCAAACCATGTTTGAAGGTTGCCGGGTTTCATCGGGCCTATTCCCTCCACCTCTCTTGATAAGAGTTTGTACTCACTTTTTTAAATTATTGTTAAAATGATTATACGGAATTGTTTTTATTTCGTCAATTATTTTTTTATGAAAAATTTACAAAATGTCCTATTTTTTCCTTAACGTCGATCAGTCTCTTCTTCCACATACGGATCTTTTTCAAACGGTGGAAGGTCGCCGAAAGTTGTCATAATCCCCTCTTCATTAAGGTCTTCCTCATATTTTTCATGTTGCCGGTTCGGATAAACAGTGATATTTTTCCCATACATATCAACGCCGACAAAGTTTTCATAATCCTCGACATATCCGACATTTTCTTCAGGTTCGATATTCACATCGTTATAATGCTTTTGCGGCTCGATGAAGTCTGAAGGTGTTTCACTCGTTCCCCAACTCGCCACCTCTTGCCAAGCATCTTCTGCATCGAAGCTTAAACCTTCATCATTCGAATCATCAAAATCAAATTTTCCGTACGGCGGCATTAAAACTCCTTCTTCCAACGGTCTCTGGTAGGAGATGACTTGATCCGGACTATGTTTTTTGCAATAAGTTGTGGTCGGTAATGCTTCCAATCTTTCCACAGGAATTTCTTCACCACAAACTTCACAAGTTCCATATGTACCATTTTCAATTGCATTCAGTGCCTTTTCAATATTTTTCAAATGATTGCCTTCATGTTCATTTAGAGCTAAATCTTTCCCGCGTTCAAATAATTCCGTTCCTTCATCTGCGGGATGATTATCATAACTCGATAATTCACCGGTGGATTCATGGGCATGTCCTTTATTCATACCAAATTGATCGTTTCCCTTAAGTCGTTTTTCCACATCCGCTTTTTCATCTAATAATATTGAACGGAAGGCATCAAGTTGTTGTTGTGATAACATATTTTTAACTCCTCCCATCTGTTTCGCTTAGTATTTGTAAAAAATTAAAAATCATGTTTGCTAATTTAAGGTGTTGCTATTTACGGACTTTGTGAATATCCTCTATATGATTAAACCCAAAAACTCCCACTTCCCATGTGATCTATTTCTCATTATACTGGGGTTTATAGGAGGGATATTGTGAAAGCTGTTATTTTTATTTTTTGCCTCATTATTTTTTCTATTTTAATTAGACGAGCATATCAAAACACAAAAAAAGTAAATATAAATCGCATTCAGTTAAAGACAAATACGAATCATGATGGAAAATTGACCATTCTACATTTAACCGATATGCACCTTGAAAATATATCCGTTTCTCCAGAGGATCTTAAACAAATGGTACAAAACCAAAAAATAGATTTAATTGCATTAACCGGTGATTATTTGGACCGCAAACGTACGATTCCGAAACTAATTCCTTATCTCCAACTATTTAAGGAAATCAATCCCCAATATGGAATATTTGCCGTTTTTGGCAATCACGACTATGTGCTAAAAGAAAAAAATTTTACTAAACTAAAAAATTTATTAGAAAATTATGGGTGTAAAACACTACAAAATGAACATGTGACAATTGAAACAAATGGTCAGCTTATCAATATTATTGGTATTGATGATTACAGTACAGGGAGAAGCAATATAGAAAAAGCGTATAATCATGCACCGGCTGGTTTCCATCTTGTGTTAACGCATGACCCAAATGTTGTGCTGAAAATGACAGATGTCCCGTTTGATTATCTTCTTTCCGGTCATTTCCACGGTGGACAAATATACTGGCCGAAACCATATCATCTAGTTAAAATGGGAGAACTGGCTCGTAAAAAAATCATTAAAGGACTTCATTACTATAAGGGAAAACCTTTTTATATCAGTGAAGGACTCGGCCAAACAGGTGTTAACATTCGGATTGGCTCCAGACCCGAGATTACTTTTCATAACATCCATCCATAATCTGACTTGAATAGATTAAAGCTTATCACAAACACTAAATCTGTAAGAAGAGATAGATCTTCTTTAAACCGGACAAAGGGGGGCTAGCTTTGAAAAGAAAGTGGATGCGTAATATGAATATCAACAGACTGACTTCTTTAATAAAGAGAAGAAGAAATAACCGAAATATGCTCTGGTTATCATTAGTAGGTATCGGCCTTGCCGGAGGAGCTACTGCCTTTGGAATGACTCGGGGAAGAAACGGTTCAATCCAACAGATGATGAAAAAGGCCACATAAAAAATGGAACAGTTTACACCGGATATGTTAAATACAAACCAATCTTAATTTTAAAGAGAAAGGAAACAGAATTGATTCTGTTTCCTTTCTTTCGTTATTGTTTATTCTGTTCCTGATTCCTTTTTAGATCCGTTTCATTGTTTGTCGTATTCGGTACATAACCATATCCGTCAATATAGGTTCTCCAATCATTCGTTCGCGCCATATCCGTTGTCTCTTCACGATTAAGCGCATTGTTGACAGAAGTTGCTTGATTTTTGGCTTGATCATCAGCTTCCGGGAATATTTCACTACCGATTTCGGTGTCATTGATGGCATTGTTTGCCCTACCTGTTGCAGTATTACCTTTTGCTTGATTCGCTTTACCGGTGTTGTTACCCTCAGGAAGAATCTCTTCAGCAAATTCGGCATCCGTGTTTGTTGTTGATTGATTATTTTTCACTTTCGGATAATTTTCTTCTGCCATTTCTGTTTGATAACTTGGTCTTGCCTGAGAATTTGTTGCCCGATTCTGTGTTGTATCCTTATCATTGATAACATTGTTTACAACATATCGATGGAAAAAGACTTCCCCTATGGCAATCAATGCAGCTGAAAGGAAACTGGCTGTTCCCAAGCGGATCGGTTCCTCAATAATCATGGCACCAATCATCCAAGCTCCTAAATATGCTAATCCAAAATCTGCAATCGTGGCTGCCGTGTTTCCAAATCTAGGTAAAATAAGCAGATCACCAACCAAATAGGCAGTAATCGTAAGGATAAAACTTATTGTCAAAATATCACCGAAAGACACGCCATATAAAAATCCAAATACGACGGCCAACATTGCCGTTATCATAACAAATTTTATAACTAGTGAACGTAAATGTTCCATAATATCCTCCTTTTCCGTTTGATACGTTCACCTTTAGATTGAGTTATTTTTTTAATTTTATACTTCTATTTCATTGAACCCAGCAATTGTTCCTGTAAAGCTTTCCTTGGTTATGACCTTCATCGAATCGGGATCATTGCTGGAAATATAATTTTCTTAGTGATAAAAATGGATTTTTTGAATAGGAATCATTGTTTATTTTCCAATTGATGATACAATCTTTATTATAAATAAAAGACACAGCAATTCTCTGGAGATGATGAAATGAACAATAAATTAGAAAAAGCAACCTTTGCCGGCGGGTGTTTCTGGTGTATGGTAAAACCTTTTGACCAATGGGACGGTGTTATAAGTGTTATATCCGGTTACTCAGGGGGACACGTTGAAAATCCGACTTACGAACAAGTAAAAACCGGAACGACAGGCCATTATGAAGTCGTCCAGATTACTTACGACCCGACCATCATTCGTTATGAAACGATTATTCAAATATATTGGCAACAAATTGACCCGACCGACCCGGATGGACAGTTTCACGACCGAGGTAGTCAATATCGAACAGCGATTTTTTATCATACGGAAGAACAAAAAAGGATTGCGGAAACAACAAAAAAAGAACTGGAACAAAGTGGTATGTTTACTAAGCCGATTGCCACAAAAATTTTACCGGCCGCACCGTTTTATCCTGCAGAAGAGTACCATCAAGACTTTTACAAAAAAAGCCCGGAAGATTATATTGAAGATCGCCAAAAATCCGGTCGGGACGAATTTATTAAAAAACACTGGAATGAAATATAATCCATTCTAAAACAGGGAATACATTAGCTATTCCCTGTTTATTACTTTTTCCAACATTTTTTATATATGCCATGTTATACTTACATTGATATGTTTATTGGAATATATTATAAAGAAAACTCGGCGATTGCCGAGCCTTTAGGCGAAAGCAGAGCCGTAGTCAGCGAAAATACATTTTCGCTTGCGAGGTAATGCTACCGAAGCTTCTCTAGTTCACCGAAAAAATATAAAATTTTTTCGGCTGCGATGTATTCCAGTGAAGCTTTCCTTATGCACTTATACTTAATTCTTAAAATTTCCAACTACGTCGAATTCGCTTCTTTGCTGGAAATTTATACTTTCTTAACGTATAAAAAAGCGTAGGGTTCACTTGGCGACTCCAGCTGGACAATACCGCCCAAATAATATAAGGAAAGGAGACGGTCCATTGCCTTTTATCCTTTATTTTCTTATTTTCATTTCATTTATCGACCTGTTTGCCCAATTTCCGATCACAAGCACATATGCCCAAAGTTTAGGAGCCAGCACAGGACTCATCGGTTTTATTGTCGGAGCTTATTCTTTATCCAATTTGTTCAGCAATTTTTTCTCCGGTTATTTCGTTGATCATAAAGGACCAAAACAAGTAATGCTCTATGGATTTTTGGTAAATGGGGTAATTTTACTTCTTTATGCTATTGCTACTTCCCCAATGCAGTTACTTGCCATTCGTTTTATGAACGGACTTAGCGCAGGGATTATTACACCTGCTGCTTTTACGTACTTGTCCTTATCGAATAAAAATAAAAAGAGCGGGAAAACCATGGCGTTCTCAGGTGCAGCAGTTGGTTTATCGGCAATTGGCGGACCGGCCTTTGCAGGTATTGTCTCTGCGAAAAGTGGCAGCGAAACCGTCTATTTCATCATTGGTTGCCTGATGATTTTCGCATGTGTTTTGACAGCGTTATTAAATTCAATAGAAAAACAAAAAGATGTGGTTCGTGGAAACAATAAAGGAAAAATTCAAGAACTTTTTAAAAACAAAGGTTTATTATTCGCTTTTCTTGGTGCACTATCATTATCGGCTTCTCAAGGTATCCTTGCCTATATGTTGCCATTAAAAGTGGATGGACTTGAGTTGGCAAACCATATCAGCGGAATGCTAATGAGTATCTTTGGGATTGTCGCTATTTTGATTTTTATGCTGCCGACCAATCGGGTGTTTGATCGATTTCATTATGAATGGCTATTACCCATCGGTCTTGTTATCATTGCCGTTGCTCAAGCAGTCGCCGGTTTTGCCTTTAATTTTACATTCTTGCTTATGAGCATGCTTATATATGGAATCGGTTTCGCACTCATTTTCCCATCGATGAGTAGCCTTGTTGCGAAATATTCTTCTCAACATATTCGAGGGAAAGCCTATGGAATTTTCTATGCTTTTTATTCATTAGGTTCATTCCTCGGAACATCGATTACCGGGGCATTTTCACTGACACCTACCGGAGCGTTTTTCAGTGCAGCTGTATTTTTGTTGGTAATGAGTATTGGCAGCTTTGCCATTTTAAAAAGAAACAGCCATTTTTTAGCAAATAAAGAGGTATCCGGGTATTAAAAATGGATCCGCCTATTCGGATCCATTTTTAACAACTGCTTTTAACTATCCAATGCAGTTTTCAAGTCTTCAATTAAATCTTGAACATCTTCAATTCCGACAGAAATACGAATAAGTCCATCGGTAATCCCTAATTGTTCTCTTCTTTCTTTTGGTATCGAAGCGTGCGTCATTTTTGCCGGTAATGAAATTAAACTTTCGACAGCGCCGAGGCTTTCTGCTAATGTGAAAATCTTTGTTTTGGCCAGCACTTGTTCTGCTAATTCACCGCTTCCAACGTCAAAGGAAATCATTCCACCAAATCCGCATGCTTGGCTTTTATGAACTTCATGCCCAATATGTGTCGGAAAGCCAGGATAAAATACTCTTCTCACTTTCGGATGCTCTTGCAAAAATTCAGCAATAGCCTTTGTATTCGCCTCAATTTCCTCCATGCGAATGGCTAATGTTTTAATGCCACGGATTAACAGCCAACTATCATCCGGACCGAGGACGGCACCTACTGAATTTTGAATAAAGTGAAGTTCACGGGCCAACCGGTCAGATCCAACAACTGCCACACCGGCAACCACATCACTGTGACCGCCTAAGTATTTCGTCGCACTGTGGAGAACAATATCCGCCCCGAGCTCCAATGGGTTTTGCCAATAAGGAGTGGCAAATGTATTATCGACAATGACGAGCAAATCATTTTCTTTGGCTATTGCTGCGATTTCTCGGATATTTGTTACTTTTAACAACGGGTTTGTCGGCGTTTCGATATAAATCGCTTTTGTATTCGATTGAATCGCTTTTCTTACTTGTTCCGCATCACTTGTGTCGACAAAGCTTACATCAATTTGATATCGGTTCAAAATTTTTGTGGCTAAACGAAATGTACCACCGTATACATCATCCGTTAAAATAATATGGTCCCCGCCTTTAAATAAGTGCATAACAGCGGAAATCGCAGCCATGCCTGAACTAAAGGCAAAACCGGCGACACCGCCTTCTAGATCACGGATAATTGCTTCCAAAGCCTCACGAGTCGGATTCCCGGTCCTGGCGTATTCATATTTAAAGTTTCCAACTCCATTCTGTTTAAACGTACTTGCATGTGAGACCGGAATGGATACCGCTCCTGTTTGTTCGTCACGCGAAATACCCCCGTGAATCATTAATGTCTTTTTTCGCAAATCGCTTCCCTCCAATTTAAAATTCATAGATATTTTTTGATAAATAGCGCTCACTGCTGTCAGGGAAAATAACGATGATATTTGCCCCTTCCTTTGTGGTGTTTTCTGCTTCCTTCAATGCAGCAGCAAATGCAGCCCCGGAAGAGCTTCCGACCAACATTCCTTCCAACCTTGCCAATTGCTTCACTTGATAAAAAGCTTCTTCATCTGAAATCGTATAAATTTTATCAAAATAGTCGGGATTAATAAAAGAAGGAATAAACTCCATGCCAATCCCTTCTGTTTTATGCGGACCCGGCACACCACCATTTAGAATCGATCCTTGAGGTTCAACAATGACCGTTTTTATATGTTTATTAAATTCCTTTAAAAAACGGGCGGTACCGGTAAACGTGCCGCCACTACCCGCCCCTGCTATAAATATATCTACTTTTCCATCCAGTTCTTTGACAATTTCAGGACCAAGTGTTTCATAATACGTTAATGGATTCACTTTATTTTCAAACTGTAACGGAATATACGAGTCAGGGATTTCGGCCGCTAATTGTTTTGCCTTTTCAATGGCCCCTTCCATTCCTTTTTCCGTTGGTGTATGAATGACTTGTGCGCCCAATGCTTTCATCAACATTTGCTTTTCAATGCTAAATTTTTCCGGGACGACACAAATCACTTTGACATCCGTATGAATGGCAGCCAGCGCAAGACCAATTCCGGTATTTCCGGCAGTCGGCTCAATAAGTGTCCCTTTCGGAGAGATTTTCTTTGTTCGAAGGGCTTCTTCCAACAGCTTTTTCCCCAATCGGTCTTTTACACTGCCACCCGGATTCATATATTCCAGTTTGGCAAAAATTTGCGCTCGCTCCTTAAACGGATGATGGTTGATTTTCACTAGAGGTGTCCGACCAATCGTCTCCTGTATATTGTTAAAAAGTCCCATTTTCAAACATCCTTATGCAAAAATCTCTTTCCATTCAGCTTTTTTAGCGAGCATCTTTCGGGCAATTTCTTTTGCGCCTTCCAAGCTATGACTGGCCGCCCAGCCGCATTGCACTTCATTACAAGCCGGAACTTCTGTTGCATTTACCACATCTTGTAAAGTTTTTTCCAATAATTGAAGAAACGCATCATAATCACCGTCATTAATGATCGATACATAAAAACCAGTTTGGCAACCCATTGGACTGACATCGAAAATCGTGTGATGATGGTTACGGATATGCTCAGCCATTAGATGTTCTAGAGAATGAAGCGCCGGCATTTCCATATGCTCTTGATTCGGTTGGCAGAAACGAACATCGTATTTATATATTTTATCCCCATTTGCCCCTTCACTGACGCTGGCTAAACGGACATATGGCGCTTTAACTTTCGTATGATCCAAATTAAAACTTTCCACATTCATTTTTTTAACTTCCATGACATCCACCTCCGAAATGTAATTCCTACTTTATAAGTATGATATTTTTCTGGCAAGTTGTCAAAGTAAAAATGAACAGAAATGATTAGTATTGACAAAAGGTGTGAGAAATTCATACTATATTTATAGGAATTATATGCATATAATTATTGGAGGTCTTCATATGGGAAGAGAATTTGATCCACTTTTCGATGAATGGGCAGCTACCTATGACGATACTGTTGCAGGGCATGATATCGAATATAAAGAAGTTTTTCTTCATTACGATGATATATTAAATGAAATTGCAAATCGAGCAATTGACAATGTTTTGGAATTTGGTGTCGGGACGGGTAATTTGACGAAGAAGTTGTTAAATAAGGGGCTTGATGTAATTGGAATTGAGCCCTCAAAGGAAATGCGTACGTTGGCTAAACAAAAAATCAATCAATTGGAAATTTATGATGGTGATTTTCTATTGTTTCCTACGAATATAAAACCGATTCAAACCATTGTCAGTTCTTATGCTTTTCATCATTTAACAGATGCAGAAAAAAACAAAGCGATATCCATCTATGCAGAAATGCTTCCAAAAGATGGTAAAATTGTTTTTGCTGATACAATGTTTGCATCTGAACATGAAAAAACAATAATCTTGGAAGAAACGAAAAAACGAGGATATAACCGGCTGCTGGCTGATTTGCAAACGGAATATTATTCAACCATTCCTTTTTTAAAACAAAATTTTGAAAAACACGGGTTTGCAGTTCAGTTTCATAGAATGAATAAGTTTGTTTGGATTTTAGAGGCAGTAAAAAAATAATGAACACAGGAAACACTTTTAACTGGTAATAAGAAAAGCGCAGAGCGCCCGCTTAGCGACGTACAAACTGGAGCGCCCCGCAATGAGAACAGATTTGCTTCCTTGAATAGGCATCGCACGAAGAAAAAGCGATTAGCTTTTTCTAAGGAAAAGGAAACACGGCGACGAGCCGATGTTGACTTATCGTAGTGGAGGGGAGTGAAGTTTGCTAGTCGCTGGCGCTCGGAGCTAGACAATAAAACTAATCCCGAGTTATTTACCTGTATTTTTATACTTTCTTATACTAAGAAAAAAACCGAGACTCCCTAAGGTGATGTCCCGGTTTTTCATATTATAATTCAAATTCGGTTGATGTGACCAAGTGAATGCCATCATTATTTACTAATGTACGATAAGCCTGTTCGGTTTCATCTTCAAATCCGGGTATTGAACTCATGCCATCTTCTAATAAATAAATTTTTGCCGGATCATCTTTTACACTTTTTAAATATTCAACAAGCTGAATCACCGACTCCAATACGCAGTGAGATTTTGCTTCCCCGGCAATAATAATTTGATCATAATGTCTCATTGATTCCAGCAAGCGAATATTTGCTTCAATGTTTTTGCTGTATTCAGGGCGGAAAATGCCGTACATTTCTGTCGCCGGATAAAGCCCTTTTACCATTCGGATGACATTTGTCCGACGCACGACTGAATGAAAATAGATGATATTTGCGAATTGCCCTTCAAGTGAGGACCCGTATGTTCCTTCTATACAATGATACGGCCAAATGCATAATTGCTTTTTCCCGGATTTTTCAAGATTGACCACATATTCAACGCTCTCTTCTTTTTCATAGACAGGAATCCATTTCCCGCTTTCAATATCTTGAGTTGTAATGATTGTCAATGGCTGCGGGTGATTTCCAGCTTGATCTTCCCACCAGCACGGATGGAAAATTTGCCTTGGCTGATGTGTGTCTAAAGAAACAGCAATGTCTGTGATTTTATGTAAATGACGATAAATAAATTTTGTTACATTTTGAATGTCTTTATGGGCCCCAGGTACACCAAGCGCGCCATTTTCCATAAAATCATTTTGAAAGTCAATCCCTAAAAATAAAATCTTTTTCTTGTCATTTTTTGCCGGTACCGTTTTCTCAGCTTGTGCCAACGTTAATATATCATGCAAGTGTTTTTCATTCTTGCTGCCGATTTTGTTCACATTTACAATTTGTTCAAAAGCAGTTTTCACCAATGAGATCCCTCCCTTTTTGCTAACTTCCATCCCTATTTTATCATATAAAGGCTGGTTCACCTATTGTTACTCAGCTTTACTTGTCCTGCTCTCCTTCAATAAATCACGAATTTCCGTCAATAGTTGTTCTTCCTTGCTCACATTTTCTTCTTTTTCCTTTTCTTCATGTTTTTCACGGATATCCCGAAATTTGTTAAACAGCTTCACAACGAGAAATAAGGAAAAACCAATAATTAAAAAATCGACAACCGATTGGATAAATAAACCATAGTGAATATCTTTATAAGCTAATTTTTCAAAACTGCCCTTTCCAATAATCAATGCAAAAATAGGCATTATGATGTCATTTACCAGTGAAGATACAATTTTATTAAAAGCCGTACCGATCAGTACCCCGACAGCTAAATCGATTACGTTTCCTTTCATGGCAAATTCTTTAAATTCTTTCAACATTTATCATCAACCTCTCTTTATTTTTCGGAAAATTTGTTCACAACAAGCTTTTGTGATTTTTTCCCTATAAGATTTAAAAATATGGGCTTTTGGTGTTAACCATATTAAACCAAAATATACTGAATTTCAATTGAAGCACTTATCCACATACTCTGGTGGAGTTTTGTAAATAATACATTTGGCAAATAATAATAGGGAATAGTTTTACAAGAAAAATGAGGGAGTTAAAAATGCGTAAAGTTATATTATTTTGCTGGCGTTTACTTGACCCGCTCTACTATCAATTTACCCGGTTAACCTATATCGATTATCGAAAGAACATTTTTCGGGTTCGTCTTACCCGTTACCTTGGACATCCAGTCGTATTGGCAGATGGTACCCATATTCAAAAAAATGATTTATTGCTGAAAATACATTTTCACAATGTCCGGTTATTATCCGAACTCAGCCAGATTCAAAATGAGTTTCAGAAGGGTAAAGTTTTTTTTCATCTGGTCAAAGATTCCCTTCCCGGTATCGCGGACTTTCTGACCAAACATCCAAAACAACATCAAATAAAAGGACTTATTGGGATTACTTCATTAAACTTTCGCTCCAATCGAATAGGTTTTGAAATCTACCCGATCAAAAACAAAATCTATAAATTAATCAAAATGAGTGCTTTTTTACCAATTAACATCCTATCTTCGGTACCTGATTCACGCAACAAACCGAGCCATGAACCGGTCTACTTTTTCATGTCAAGGGATGTTTTATTTAAACGTCACGCAAATTTTTCCAGAAAAATTTATGTTCTTGAAGAAAATGGACTTATAGAAGGAGATGGAATCACTTGAAAAGAATCCTTTTTCTTCCCTTTTTACAAATTCCATCCGGCCATCACCAGGCAGCGGATGCATTAATAGCTCAATTCGAATCGATGCCCGGTGTCGAATGCGAAAAAATTGATCTTTTCTCTTATAGTTACGGCCGGATCGAACAAGTGATCTCCCGATTTTATTTAAAGTGGATTCATCACTTCCCTACCAGTTACAGTACCTTATATAAAAGGATGGTTGTAAAAGACAGAAAAAGGGACATCTATTTATATGAATTGTTTTTCGAAAAACAGTTGGAACTTTTATTGTACGAAAGAAAGCCCGATTGTGTCATTTGTACCCATGCCCTGCCTTCCCGCATATTGTCAAAACTAAAACAGGAAGGGAAATTTGACAAACCGGTTCTGAATGTCTATACCGATTTTTTCATTCATAAAGGATGGGGTACGAAGAATATTGACGTCCATTTTGTTTCTACCTACCGGATGAAAAACTATTTATTGACCATGGGAATTAAACCTGAACAAATTTATATGACCGGAATTCCACTTCATCCTTTATTGCAAAAAAAGCCGCTTATTCCGGAGCCACCGAAGAAACGAATTCATGTTCTTATTTCAGGTGGCAGTATGGGTACAGGGAACATGCATGATTTAATCAAACATCTCCCTTTTCGGAAAGAATTACAATTTTTCATTTTATGTGGAAAAAACAAGGCATTGTATCAGCAATTAATAAAATTTAACCGTTCTCATCTGATTCCTATTCCTTTTATTCGTTCCCGAAAAATGATGGACTGTATTTATAATTTTGCCGATCTTATTATCACAAAACCGGGGGGTGTAACCATCACCGAGTGTCTTCATAAACAAATCCCCATTTTTATCTATGATCATTTACCGGGGCAAGAAGAAATTAACTTTGAAGAATTACAAATTCAAAAATTGGTTCATAATGCGACCGGATGGAAAAAACAGAATCACCTTGATGATTTAATCATGAGTTTTGTTGAATCACCTAATTTAATCAGCGGCTACTATGAAAATATATACCGCTATGAAAGAAATAAAGATCCCGTGAACTCTTCTCAATTGATTATCGAACAATTATAGCAGATACCGAAAGAAATTTTTCAGTGAAATAAAATATTAGACAAGACCTATGTCAAAGATGCATATGTTATAAAAGACAAGCCAAAGGGGGGAAATTGGATGAGTCATTTTTCTGTTATACATGGTAAGCGGATCAGGAAAATTTTCTTAGTCGGAATATTTATCATTTCCGCATTCATCTGGTACTCTTTCCAAGCAAAAATGATATCAGCAACGGAAACGGCTAACGAGAACATCCGAGAAATTCATATGGTAACCGGTGAATTTACCACAAAGACAGCGGACGGGAAGGAAATCGAAGCTTATCGGTTTGACCCGGGGACAATTTTTTTGAAAAAGGGTGAAAAAGCGCTGCTAAAAATTTATGGTGTCAATGGAAATGAACATCCTTTTATCATTGAAGGAACGGATATCCAAGGAACGGTAGAAAAAGGAAAAGAGACGGTGGTTCCACTTCAATTTGAAAACGAAGGAACGTATCGCTTAGTGTGTATCAGTCATCTTGATTACACAAAGAACGGACCGATGATTGCTTATATTGTTGTCAATTAACATTGAGGTTCGGAAAATAAGCTGTACAAATGGTCAACACTAAGGCTGAATCTTTTCATGCCAAAATGTTTTTGAACCATTTTGTCACAGCTTTTTCCAATTTATAAAACCAATTTAATTTGATTACCGGACGGGTCTTTTGTTAAATAGTCTGTATAAGCCGGATGTTCTTCTATTCTTTTTTACAACACCTTTTGGTACGTATAAATTAAGTATTGGTCTTTTTCCATCTGTCGTCAAGATTGCTTGCTCACCGGTTTGAGTAAGAACTTTTAAGCCGATAATGGTTGTATAAAATTCGATTGATCTTTGTAAATTCTCCACTTTAATGGTAACTTCACCGATATATAAATTTGGTGGCTAATGAAAATTTCCCATTGTCCTCTCCCTTTTTAAATTTCTATTTCAAATATCTCGAATTAGAAATAAATTATATAAGAATCATAAATTAATTTTAAGAATATGTCAAAGATAAATCACTAACACTAATTAAACTATCCTGATAGGGAGCAAGATTAAATGAACAACATTATGGATTATAGCACTTATTTTTTCATTCCCGTGAAGCATGCTCCACATACATTGTGGGTAGTTTAAACGGTTCTTTTAGGATATTAAAATAAAAGGAGCATCCATTGACTAAATGGACTGCTCCTTTACTAATTGTGAGAAATTAATTATTTCCGTTTTGCTCGACAACATGTTGATCAACCGTGCCTTCCATATAATTGTCGGTTGCTTGTTCATGCGTAATGCTTAAACCTTCAGTCAACTGGTCTTTATGTTCCATCCCGCGCATACTTGGATCGTAGTATTTACCAGCCAATTTACTCGATTCCTTATAATCCATCAACTTCACCCCTTTCCAAAGTTAAAGTTAGTTTGCGTATTAATGAAAAAGTCATTCTGTTTTTAGGCAGAACGTTTAACCATAATTTTGTCAAACTGATTTATTTTGAAATGGACAAACTAAATAGGAATTTCCTAAAAGAGGTGGGATGATCATGAAAACACATGCTTCCAGACAATTTCAAGAAAACATCGATCAATATAAAATGCCGGAAGCCTTAAAAACATCTAAAAAGGGCCACTATCGAGTCGGATATGAGGCAACAACAGGAAATAATACAGATATAGGAAAAAAAACAGAGGGTTAATAAAGTTAGGGAGCTCGCCTCATTAGGAAAGCTCCCTTCTCAAGTTAAAAATTCCGCCACATTGGGAATTTTCTATTGAACAATCAGCTAATGGTCATTATAATAGATTTTAGTTAACTTTTTCGTATTTTTGTTAACTATTTAAGATAAAGGGGGAGAAACTTATGCAAACGCAACATAACCGATTAAAAATGATGATTGTTGTCGCGTTATTCGCAAGTTTGATCGGAATTTTGGCTCAAGTTACGATTCCGCTTCCGATCATACCGATTACCGGTCAAACTTTGGCGATTGGTCTGGCAGCAACGATACTTGGCTCAAAATATGGTACATACGCAGTGATTCTATATTGTTTAATGGGCGCAATCGGTATTCCTGTTTATTCAAACTTATCATCAGGTGTTTCTGTTTTATTCGGTCCGACCGGGGGATTCATTGTTGGATTTATCCCAACAGCATTTATTACCGGTTATATATTGGAAAAAACGTCATTCCGGATCATGACGGCAATGATAGCTAATACAGTTGGTATGTTTGTGACCTTAGCTTTTGGAACTGCATGGTACAAAATTTCTGCAGATGTATCATGGACGGTAGCTTTTACGACTGCTTTTATCCCGTTTATTGTAGTCGGATTGGTAAAAGCTTATTTAGCTTCACTAATTGGTATTACGGTTCGCAAACAATTATTTCATGCAAAATTACTTCCAACCGGTAAAAAACATGACACAACGATTGAAACAACAACGACCATTCAATAATAAAGTTAAAGGGCAAAATCGATCTTTTTGATTTACGCCCTTTTTTACTATGTATTATACCCGGCTCCCAATAATCACTCCAACCAAAGCAAACACGAAACCAAAAATAATACTTATTATTAAATAAACAATCATGCCTTTCGTTTTATTTGCTTCCTGTAAGCCGATTAATTCAACGATAAATGTCGAAAAAGTTGTGAATGCGCCAAGAAAACCAATACCCAAAAGTGAATAAATATATTGGTTGGTATCAAAACCAATAATCAATCCTAATAGGAAAGACCCGAAAAGATTAACAAATAAGGTCCCATAAGGTAAAAAGCCAAATTTCCTATTCCATTTTTCACTAATATAATATCGACTTATAGCCCCGAAAAAACCGCCAATGGCTATTAGTAATACTTCCATTCTTTATTCCTGCCTATTCTTAACTTTTTCATTTTTGCTCCATTTTCTTCCCATGCTCATACCGAGATAAGAGAAACTTAAGCCGAGGAGAATGGATAAGAACAAATAAATCATTCCGATTGTATAGTTTGCATTGCGAATGAATCGGACAATTTCATTAGTAAATGTTGAAAAGGTGGTAAACGAACCAATAACACCCGTTGTTATCGCCGCATACATTTTCCTTTGGTGAAATTCTTGTTCCAAAAAGTAACTTGATAAAAATCCAAGCAGGAAAGAACCAATTACGTTTACAATAAAAGTTGGAAGCGGGAAATGATAGTAAGTAAAGTTAACAGTTAAAACAGTCACAACATATCGTAACAAACTACCGATTATCCCGCCCAAGCCAACATAAATCCACATAATCACACCTCAAAAATAATTAATCAGTTATTAGCCTATTCATAACTCTCCCTAAAACATTCGTTATATCCCCGGCAACAATCGATCTTTCATTTTGTTCTTTTACAAGTTCATCGGCACACAAACCATGCAGATAGACAGCATTGGCAATTGCACTCGTTATGTCGCTTTCGCTGCAAATGAGTCCGAGTATCATTCCCGTTAATGTATCACCGGAACCTCCTTTTGCTAAAGCCGCATTCCCTGTCCGATTGATAAATCCAGTGCCATTTGGAAAAGCAATGACCGTATTCGCCCCTTTTAATACAACAATCACATTTTTTTGAAGGGCAAATTGACTACTTATTTCTAATCGATTCGCTTCGATTTCTTTTACACTGAGACCGGTGAGACGACTAAATTCACCCGGATGTGGTGTAATAATGATAGGGGCTTTCCTTGGAGCAAATTCTCGTTTTCCTAAAGCACCTGCATCTATAACGAGGGGAATCTCTTTTTCCCAAACATTTTCCAACACTTGATCAATTAATTTTTCATCTGTCAAACCGGGGCCGATTGCCATCGCTCTAATCCCGTCAGGAAATGTCCCGACAGCTAATTTATTTAATCCATCGTGTAAATAAGTCGCTTCCGGTAGGCGCGTAGCAATAATACTTGCTGCATAAGGAGTTGTTGCAATGACCAGTTTCCCGATACCTATTTTCATCGCCCCTAAACCTGCAAGCATGGCACTCCCGGGCATTTCATCAGTCCCTGCCACTAATAAACCGGTTCCAAATGTTCCTTTATGTGAATTGCTTCCCCGCTTTTTCATCGTCCGCTTTACATCTTTCTCCGACCAGATTTTCCATTTTGCATCATGTGGTAAACCAATATCAATGCTTTCCGGTTGTCCGAAATATGTACTGGACGGCAGGAGAAAAGTAGAAGGCTTGAAGCCGTGTAATGAAAATGTGTAATCAGCGTGAAAAGCAATATCTGCCTCACCACGATCAGCCAAAACCCCGGTTGGTAAATCAATGGCTATTTTTAGCGCATGTTGCTGATTACACCACTTGAGCAGATCCTGATACGATTGATTTAACGGTAGCCGTGTTCCGACACCGAGAAGAGCATCAATGATAACATCATACGGACCATCACCAATACTTGTTGACCAAGAATAACCCAAACTTTTATAATACCGAAAATGTTCGCTTGCTGAATCAGACTTTGGTTCACCAAATGGAAAAACGAGATCAACATTATATCCCCATTGGTTTAAATATCTGGCAAGAACAATGCCATCACCGCCATTATTGCCACGTCCGCTTAATATTAAGATTCTGCTGTTTTTATTTAGGATTTCTTTTATTCGTACAAACAAACTTCTGCCTGCTGTTTCCATCAAGGCATTGCCGGATAATCCGTTTTGTGCAGCTGTTTCATCTGCTTTCCTTATTTCAACCTCTCTATAGATGAACAATGTAGATCCCTCCTATATTGTCTTCATGGTAAAGAATTTGGTGCACTTGGATTTCCTCATCATAACGATATCAATCGTAAAAAATAAAAATCCCTGAAAAAGTCAGGAATTTCAATCATTTACTTCAACAAAGTAATCTTTATAGTAGCCGCCGATTCTTCCGGAGTTATCAATAAGAAAATAAAATTCTTCTGTTTCATTTTTGACATCATACACTTTTTCTTCTGTCAACATATGATTCACCATATATTTTTTTGCATTTGTATGTACACATTTTACTTTTTTCAGTGTTTTCCGTTCTGTCCAATCTTTATGAATCATCTCAATCACTCCTTCCACTTCATTATAGGAGTGAATGCTCGTTAAATCAATAGTAATAAAGAGAAAAGGATCAGCTGAATTCTCAGTGATCCCGGACAGTCGAGTTAATTAATACCAATTAATTCTTTTTTAAGTTCTTCATTCATCATTTGCGTCGTCCATTTTACGGTTTCTTTTTTGATAATTTCAACATCTTTCATGACACCAAGGGAACTTACGGCAAATTTCACTCCGGCGCAAAGCCTTTCTTGCTGTTTTATATCATCTGTTGTAAAAGTTAACGAAATACGGGCAATTCCATCTTCAGTTACTTCCACATCATATACTAACCCTAAATCAACGATATTCACTCCGATTTCCGGATCGAATACATACTTTAATTCTTCATATATTCTATCCTTGACATTCATCAGGATTCCCTCCAATATTTGTTCTACCTTTATTATAAAAAATTCACACGTTCTTAGATTTTCATTTTTTAACAATATTGTGTCAAGATAAGAACAGTTTTCATGTAAATGTTGTTATTTTTTACGATTCATTTTTAAAACGTGTCAATGCTTAAGTTTAGGATTCAAAAGCTTGTCCGAAAACAATTTGGCCAAACAACTGTTTTCATCTTTATCTGCTAAGCAATCCCCCATTGTTTTTACTTGTTTTACCATCTTTTTTTATATGTTTTCTACAAATAATATAGTCATCACATCTTTCAGAAATGGAGAATGAGAATGGAGTATACCGGTACCCTATGGGAAAAATACGTTTCCGAGGAAGAACGTAAGAAAAAGAAGAAAGAAAAAAAACTGGAAGATAAGCGGTGGGCTGTTGTATCCATTGCCTCTATACCGCTAGTAATGACTTTAGGCAATTCCATGTTAATTCCTGTTCTCCCAACAATGGAAAAAGAACTGGATATTACACCTTTCCAATCCAGTTTGATCATCACTGTCTATTCGGTTGTCGCCATTATTTTTATTCCGATTGTGGGATATTTATCAGATCGTTGGGGCAGAAAGAGAGTGATTATTCCCAGCCTTCTGTTAGCGGCAATCGGCGGTGTGATTTCCGCGTTTACAGCTTGGCAGTTGCAAAATGCTTATTGGCTTATTTTGATTGGGAGAACTTTACAAGGAATTGGTGCAGCCGGAGCTTTCCCGATTGTTCTTCCACTTATTGGCGATATGTTTCATTCAGAAGATAAAGTCAGTTCCTCCCTTGGGATTATTGAAACGGCCAATACGTTAGGAAAGGTGTTAAGTCCAATCCTTGGAGCTGTATTTGCCAGTGTAATTTGGTTTTTACCGTTTTTTTCCATACCCGTTTTTTGTACAATTTCGATTTTAATGATGGTATTTTTAGTGAAAAGTCCAAAAATAGAAGAAGGACCCAACTTAAATGAATTTTTACGGAAAACGAAAAAAATATACAAACATAATCGTCGCTGGCTAAAATCCATCTTTTTTATAGGTGGTATTTTAATGTTCATTTTATTTGGCGTCCTTTTCTATCTCTCCTCTGTATTGGAGTCAAAATACGGGATTGGCAATATTAAAAAGGGTCTTTTTTTAGCCTTTCCGTTAGGTGCGCTTTGCATTGCCTCCTATATTGCCGGGAAAGCCATTAAAGAAAATAAATCTTTGATGAAATGGGTTACCTTTATTGGACTCGTTTTATTAGCCATTAGCACAGTAGTCTTAAGCTTTTTTGAAAGTCTTTGGCTGCTTATTGGTTTATTTGTCATTGGCGGAATCGGAATTGGCATAAGTTTACCTTGTCTTGATTCCCTCATTACGTCCGGAATTGAGGAGGAATTTCGTGGCACTATTTCATCCATTTATAGTTCCATGCGCTTTATCGGTGTTGCCTTTGGTCCTCCGATCATTGCCATATTAATGAAGAAATCGAATATATTGATATTCTATTTATTAGGGGGTTTGGCCGTATTATGTGTCCTTGTATGTTTATTTGGCATTAAGCCGGAGAAACATGCCGTACGTTGATCATATAGTTATCAGAAAAAGCTGTTCTCTAGTACTTTTTATACTTATAAAGAAAGATGCTGTCCAAGGTGTCTGACCTCATCCAACTTGCTCAATCTTGTTTCTGCGATATCCAGTGTAGGCAAGATACAGCATTCCGGGTCAGTTCCTTTACTTGGACAGCTTTTTTTGTGAGAAGGATTGGCATGTTGCCTTGATTAAGGATGGTTTTATGTAATTTTTTTTATTCATTCTTATCTGAAAATGGATTGTCCATATTTTTGTCCTAAACAGACCTTTTCATGAATATGATGGTACAAGCTATACCATTATGGAGGTCGTTTACAGATGACAGTCTTTTTCAGTTACATCCTTTTAGGTCTCTCCTTGGCTGCTCCCATTGGACCGATTAATGCTGCCCAGCTTGACCACGGCATAAAGCATGGTTTTTTTCATTCATGGTTTGTCGGACTTGGTGCCATGTTGGCAGATGGTTTATTTATGTTACTTATATTTTTTGGTGTCGTACACTTTCTGGAAATCCCGTTCATGCAAACTTTTTTATGGCTATTCGGCTTTTTTGTCCTTATTTATACCGGAATTGAAAGTTTGATTCATTCTGCCAAAATTGACACAAGAAATGAGCGCAATAATGAACCCTTAATAAAATCTTTTTTGACCGGTTTTTTTATGTCATTATTAAATCCGTTATCAATATTATTTTGGCTAGGCATCTACGGATCTGTCTTAACTACAACCGTAAAACAATACGGACAAGAACAATTGCTCCTCTACAGTTCTGCTATTTTTATCGGACTTTTTATTTGGGATATTACAATGGCAGGAATTTCAAGTACATTCAAAAAATACTTTGCAACGAAATTCTTAAAACTGCTATCCATTATCTCCGGGTTATCCCTGATCGGCTTCGGTATTTATTTTGGTTATCAAGGAATAAAAGCACTATTTTAATTTTTTATACAGAAAATGCCGGGTTTTCTCGTTTAAAGAGCCCGGCATTTATTCTATATATTTCAAATATTTTCCAGCCTTTCAAATAGTCCTGTCTGTTTCGTTCGTTGCCCTTCCTCTTTCGCACCTTTAAAACGGCGATTCATGATGACAGTCACAATTCCGATGACGAAAAGAAAGCCGATACTGATGTAAAATCCAGGTCTGCTCGAATGATAAATAAGAGATCCGGTCACTGCTGATAAGATCAATACTGTGGCAATAATCCGTTTGATCTGATCAACACGAGTCAAAGTCAGTAATCTTTTGCCTGAATACAAGATGAAAACCCAATTATAAAGCAACATTAACCCTGCTGCTGTTGTAATATATTCATAAACGGAATTTGGCAACAATAACCCTAAAACAATGGAGACAATCAGCCCGCCTGTCGTTAATACTAAAGCAGGGAAAGGAACTTTTAATTTGCCTTTCTTACTTAATTTCTTCGGCGCATATCCTTCTTTTGACAATGAAATCAGCAATGTTGTAACCGCATAAAGGGAAGCAGACATTGTCGAAAATCCGGCAATGACTAAAATAGCCGTAAATAAATGGGGAATAAATGCTAAACGAAATCCATCCAAAGCAACGACGAACGGACTATCATCCATCGTAAATTTTGATAATTGAACTAAAATAACCGACATTCCGATCGAAACAAGGTAGATGGTCGTCAGTAATACAAGCATTACTTTCCCTGACTTTGGTGCATCTTTTGCATTTTCCAATCTCGTTGCATAGATGCTCATTATTTCAATCCCACCAAATGCATAAAAGGAAAATAGAAGTGCTGCCCAGACTCCTTTCAATCCGGCCGGTAGAAATGTCGTTAATGAATTAGGAAAATAGGTTCGACCTCCACCTCGGTCCAATACACCGAACAAACCAAGGATGGCGAGGATAATAAACATTACGATGGCAGACAATTTGGCAATGGCAAACAAGTTTCCGAGCCGTTCAAACCATTTAACTCCTACCAGTACTACAATGATTCCTAATACGGTATAAATACTGGCAAAAATCCAGATCGGAACTTCCGGAAACCAAAATTTTGTAAAAATGGAAATGCCCGTAAGCTGACTGCCCATGATTAACATTTCCGAACTCCAATACACCCAACCGCTTGCGAAACCTGCCCAATTTCCAAACGCTTTTTTTGAATAATAACTAAAGGAACCGGACTGGGGATCATCTGCTGTCATTCGGCTCAACACATCATAAACAATATATGTGCCGATTGCCGCCAACAAAAACGTGACCAATACGGCAGGTCCGGCAGCTTTGATGGCAATATTCGATCCGAGAAAAAAACCGGTGCCAATAATAAAACCAGTTCCCAAAATGGACAATTGCCACCATTTTAATTTTTTTTCTTCTTTATTCATCCAGATCCTCCCCAAATTGATATTTTAAGATGTTTGTTAGTGTTCCCCTCAACAGTTGAAAATAATCGTTCTCTGTCAACTCCTTCATGGATTTCAGGAAAGTTTTACTAATTCGTTTAGGTGGTTAAGTTAAAACAAATAGGAAACGATAATATTGTAAATTAAAGCTATAAATTGGGAGGTTAATGTATGGGTATTTTAAGCGGAAACCGGAAGACTGCCAAGAAATGATAGATTTCATTGTTGTTAATGTATGGGTATTTTAAGCGGAAACCCCAAAAATGAACCATTACATTATGGGGAAGTATTTGGTATATGGTCATTTTTATTTACATCACAAGCATGTGTTGCCGCCTATCAGACGATGTTAAACCATGCTGGTGACGGTGATCTTAAGGAATTAATTCATGAAGCGATTACAGCAAGTCAAGAAGAAATGAAAGAAGTAGCAGAGTTGTTAAAAGAAAATGGTGTTGGTCTGCCACCTTCGCCACCAGCAAGACCGGTTGCAGATTTAGAAAGTATTCCTGCAGGCGCAAGATTTATGGATAATGAAATTGCGGCAAAAATATCCGCTGACATCGCGGCAGGATTAATCACCTGCAGTACGATGATGGGGCAGGCCATTCGGGAAGATATTGCCTTGTTATTTGGCAGATTTCACGGAAAAAAAGCGGTTCTTGGCGGCAAATTTTTACGACTGAATAAAGAAAAAGGTTGGTTAGTTCCACCGCCGCTCCATTTACAACCAAAAGAGGATTAAACCATCAACAGTTTTTAATCTATATTCGACTAAAAACAACAAAGGGGCTGTCCCCAAGTGATGGACAACCCCTAATTATTTGATCAAGATTTCGTTATTTTACATTGAAGTGAACAAGATTATATCTTTTGAACATTTACTGCTTGAGGTCCTCTTTGACCTTCTTCAATATCAAATGAAACGCTTTGTCCTTCTTCCAATGTTTTGAAACCTTCTCCTTGGATGGCAGAATAATGTACAAATACATCGTTGCCGTCCTCTTGTTGAATAAAACCAAATCCTTTTTCAGCATTAAACCATTTTACTTTTCCTGTTGCCATGTAAATCCTCCTAAAAAATGAATGTGGGCTTTCTACCCATACATTACTATTATAAATGAAAAATTGAATTCTAAACGTTCTTTTTGAAAAAAACAAGAAAAATTAGTGGAAGAAATTCCAAAAATTAAATATGGTGATGAACCACTTTGCCCATCACCAATGATTTATTATAGTCTTACAACGTTAGCAGCTTGTGGTCCACGGTTACCTTCAACGATATCAAAAGAAACAGATTGCCCTTCTTCTAATGTTTTGAATCCATCACCTTGAATAGCTGAATAATGTACAAATACATCATTTCCGCCGTCTACTTCGATGAATCCGAAACCTTTTTCTGTGTTAAACCATTTTACTTTACCTTGATTCATGTTAATCCTCCTAAAAATATGAACATTTTTACATACTTCTTATATAATGAAAAAAGTCGCAAACCGAGATGCAGGACAACTTAAATCGCCTACATCATTTGGTGTTGCGACTTTAAATCCCAAAAAAATATAAAGAACTATGTATCACACTTATAAATATAAAGGAATTTGCTGAAAATGTCAACTCAAATATTAGGGTTTTTTTAAAAATTTTGCAGTTTCCCTTATTTTTCTATCCTCTATGGACGGTAAGTTAATACAATCGGACGCATACGGGCAGCCCGTTCCTCACCAACTTTTTTTATAAATTCGAAAATCTTGAAAGTGGGGGTCTTGACTGCCGTTAAGATCGGATCCATTTTTTTAATAAAACGGTTTAATCACACCACAAGCAAGTCGTTTTCCTGCGTCACCTGCAGGCTGCGTCCGGAAGTCATCAGGGCTTTCATGAATGATCATTGCTTTCCCAATCACTTCACGGACACGAAATTTGTCCGTAAACACATTCATGCGTGTGTACCCGTTGTTCGAAAATATGACAGGCAGATCCCCTGCATGATTCCCATGTGGTTGATTGGTCGGGTTCCAGTGACCGCCGGCTTCTTGAAACGGATCATCCCCCTTCCCTACCGCACAACTGCCTTTTTCATGAATATGAAAGCCATGTGGACCGATAGGGTCTTGACCATTTCCTCGCTTTTGATATGGCGGTAGCCCGTTTACCTCAACAAACACATCGGTTCCATTGCCCATATCGGTAAATACAACAAAGCCATGAATATTCGGTGCCAATGGTCCCCCTTTTATTTCAGCGTAAGCCCTCACCGGTGTTTGACTACCGTGGTAATACAATGGCCATGGTTGAACAGGATAACAAAAATAACCAACCTGATACAATACCGCTTCCTCCTCTTAAATTTTTCTCTCTATTGTATGTTAAGAAAAAAATCGCGCCACTTCTTATCAGCCTCTTCCCCTTACTAAGCTTTTTTCTTGGCACGAGTAACAGGTTTCCGTTTTTTAACCGGTTTTTCTTTTGTTTCCTGATTCGGTTTTGTTCGGTCTATCGAAGCTTGTAGGGCTGCCATTAAATCCATAACATTATTCGGCTTATCTTTTGTCTCGGGTGTCACCATTTCTTCTCCTGTCCGTTTTGCTTCAATTAAGTTTAATACCGCTTCTCGATATTCATCATGATATTTTTCCGGATGAAATTCCGTTGATAATTGATCAATCAAAAGAATGGCCGTGTCCAATTCCTTCTTTGTTATTTGGTTAGCAGAAGGGACATTCGGTACGTCCTTTGCTTTTCGAACCTCATCGGGATAATGAATTGTCTCCATTACCAATGTGTTTTCATAAACCCGGATCACGGCAAGCTGCTCTTTGGAGCGGATGACAATTTTGGCAATACCGACTTTTTCAGTTTCTTGCAACGCTTTTCTTAATAATGAATACGCTTTAACCCCTCCTTCATTCGGAGACAAGTAGTAACTGCGTTTAAAATAAATCGGATCAATATCTGTAATTTTCACAAAATCGATAATCTCAACTGCTTTATCTTCTATTTCTTTTTCAAGACCGGCAAAATCTTCATCCTCAATAACGATATATTTTCCTTTTGTATATTCATAAGCCCTCACAATTTCATCATTGGAGATTTCTATATTACAATTGGGACATACTTTTTGATATTTGATGGGGGTATGACATTTTTTATGCAGACTCCGAAATTTTACATCTTTATCTTCCGTCGCAGCATGCAATTTTACCGGAATATTTACTAACCCGAAGCTGATACTTCCTTTCCACATTGTATGCATTTCATAATCATCCCTTTATCTTTGTTTTTATTACATAGTGTTCATAAGCACCGTTTTTTTCATACAGATGAACTTTTGGTAAATAAGTTATTACTACTATAGATATAATAAGAAAAGCGCAGAGCGCCCGCTTAGCGACGTACAAACTGGAGCGCCCCGCAATGAGATAAAGGAAACACGGCGAGGCACGAGCCGATGTTGACTTATCGTAGTGGAGGGGAGTGAAGTTTGCTAGTCGCTGGCGCTCGGAGCTAGACAATAAAACTAATCCTAAGTTATTTACTTGTATTTTTATACTTTCTTATACTATAAGAAAAGCGCAAGTAGCGACCACTGTTAGATGATACCAGCTTTTCAAAGTTCTTTTATTAAAAAACGGGTGATAAAAAATGAAACCAATGCTGCCTACACTATCCTTTGATGTTCCAAAAGAAGAAAAATGGGTTTATGAAATTAAATATGACGGGTTTCGTGCCATCATACAAATGGATGATCAAGGAATTGATATGATTAGTCGCAACGGTAAAAGTCTGATTGACCAGTTTCCTGAAGCAGTCAATTTTTTTAATCATTATAAAAAACAATTATCCGATTTTTTTCCCATCCTATTGGACGGTGAATTGACCATTTTGGAAAATGACAGTAAGAGTGATTTTTTTCGTTTGCAGACTAGGGGACGAATGCGCAGTAAAAAGCGAATTTTTGAAGCATCGCTGTCAAACACTTCCACTTATCTTGCGTTTGACTTACTTCAATTAAAAGGTCAATGGGTGACAAAGCAGCCTTTTCTAAAACGAAAGGAGCTGCTTTATCAAGTGATGAAGCATTGCAGTCTTCCCCTTTCACCCGACCCGGCCAATCATTGCTTTATCCAGTTTCTTCCATTTCATAAAGAGTTTCATGAGGTTTGGGAAACGGTCAAGCAGAAAGAAGGAGAAGGAATCGTCGCAAAGCAGGCAGAAAGCAAATGGATTGAAGGAAAGAGAACGACACAATGGCTTAAGATCAAAAATTGGAAAAAAGTGCACTGTTTCATTACTGCTTTTGAGAAAAACAACGGATTTTTTCATGTTGCTGTTTATGAAAAAGAAAAGATCATTCCCATAGGTCTTTTCAAAAATGGAATGAATCAGGATGAAACAAATATATTGATTCAAATAATGAAGAAAAATGCCACCGATGAAGACGCCCAATTCGTGTATGTACTGCCTTCAATATGTGTAGAATTATTTTATTTACAATTTTATGATGGAACTTTACGTGAGCCGTTTTTTTCTCAATTTCTTTTCCAGACATCACCGGCTGACTGTACCCTTTCCAAGATGATGGAAATGTCCGAAGTGAACAAGACGGAAACTGATACGGATATTCCGATCAATATCACCCATCCGGAAAAACCGCTTTGGGAAAAAAATTCAATAACGAAATTAGATTATATTAAATATCTGAAATTTATTTTCCCTTATATGGAACCGTTTTTAAGAAATCGATTACTTACTGTTATCCGCTATCCGCATGGGATTTTCGGGGAAGCTTTTTTTCAGAAAAACTGTCCGGACTATGCACCGGACTTTGTGGAGACTTATTTGGACGAAGGAATAAATTATATTTTATGCAATAATTTTGAAACATTTCTTTGGCTCGGCAACCAGTTGGCAATTGAATTTCATACCCCATTCCGAACCATTGATAAAAAATTCCCGACAGAAGTTGTTATTGATTTAGATCCGCCAACAAAGGCAGAATTTCCGCTGGCCATCGAAGCTGCCCTTTATCTAAAGGAAGATATTATTGACAAGTTAGGACTTCATGCTTTTGTCAAAGTGTCCGGCAATCGGGGAATTCAAGTGTATTTTCCGCTATCCGGCAACCGAATCACTTGGAATCAAACGAGGAAGTTCACTGAATTTATCGCCAATTATTTACTTATGAAAAATGACAAGCATTTTACAATTGAACGGTTAAAGAAAAACCGCGGTCATCGGTTGTATGTTGATTACATCCAACATGCAAAAGGAAAGACGATCATTTGCCCGTTTTCGGTTCGGGGAAATGCAAACGCCGGTGTGGCCGCACCGCTGGAATGGGATGAGTTAACCGAAAACATCACCCCCGACGGTTTTTCCATAGATGTGGTTATGAAAAGGATAGAAGGAAAAGGAAATCCCTTTGCTTCTTTTTTTCAAGTTGACAATGACGGGCCACTACAGGAAATGATTCGTTTCATAAAAGACAAGTAAGCCGGATGCATGAATCACTATTTAGATGGATTCTCTACCAAAAATTTCCATCCGTTTTTGTTTCGCTTTTTCTTCTATTTTCCGGTATTGTTCAACTTCATCTTCATATGCTTGTAATTTGGTGAAGTCTTTCATGAGATCTCTTGAAAGATCAACCGTTACCTTACCATCAAATTCATAAGTTCCATTGCCAATTAGGTCGATCCATTGTTTGTCGTCTTGCTTATGAACAATGGTCTTGACAAATCCGCCGTTATTGTAAACGATAAGCGGTGTTTCATAGTCGTGGAGTCCGTTCAATATAGCAACCAAGCTCGAAGCTGACATTGCGGTTCCGCAGGCGTTCGTAAAACCGACTCCCCGTTCAAATGTATGAACAAAAATTTCACCCTTTTGAATCGGATAAATGAAACTAACATTAACACCGTCAGGAAAATACTGATTTTCTTTGTTAACAAATGAAGCAATCCGCTCCTGTTCCCCTCCAAGGAGAATCTCTTTCGGAACAATGGAAATGAGATGAGGATTCGGGACGGCAAGCGCAGTAAATGTTAAGTTTTCTGATAAATAGGGCAGTTTTTCATTTATGATCATTGCTTTTTCCGTATTCATCGGTAATGATGCCGGATCAAACAAGATTGGTGAAATTTCAACTTGGTAAAAAGGAAGATCTGCTTGTTCAACATATTTTTTTACATATAAATCTGCTTTTAATGTTTCAACAATCACTTCTTCTTTACCTGTTTGTTCAAGAATATATCTTCCGGCAACACGTAAACCATTGCCGCACATGGATGCCACTGTGCCATCCGAATTATAGATGGACATTGTTCCGTCTGTCCGGCCGCCGACAGTAACAAAAAGAATCCCGTCCGCTCCAATTCCGGTTTTCCGGTCGCATAAAAGAAGAGCCAGCTTCACCTTTTCTTCGTGGCTAAGTTCTCTTTGCATATTTTTTTCATCAATTAAAATAAAATCATTTTTGGAACCGTGCACTTTTTTAAAGGTACATGTAAACATAAATAAACTCCTTACATTCTATTTCTTTGAATCTATCTTAACAACAGACTGCGTTTTATTCAAATAGAAAAAGGCTGCTTCAACTGTTTTTTTGAAACAACCCATTCATAATGATTAACTCATCTTTGTCAATTCCTCTTTCATATATGCTTCATCCATCGGTCCAAAATAAATGGAGTGGATGATTCCATTCGTATCAATAAAATAACTGGTCGGCAGTCCATATATTTGATAAAGTTTAATAACTTCACCTTCTGTATCTAATGGAATCGGAAACGTCAGCCCAAGTTCTTTAACAAATTCTTCTGCTTTTTCTTTTGTTTCTTTCCCTACAGTTGAATTGACGGCAATTATTTCTACATTGGAATCACTATATTGTTCGTAAACCCTTTCCATTGCAGGCATTTCTTCTCGGCATGGCGGACACCAGGTTGCCCAGAAATTCAAAATTACTTTTTTTCCAGCTAATTCACTCAAACTTATCGTTTCACCGGATAATGTTTGTAATGTAAAATTCGGTGCTTTTGTCCCAACCTTTAACCCCGAAGCAGCATCCCCATATACCGCTTGTGCTTGCGATTGACCGTTTACCAACTGTTCATCCTTTTTAACAACATGCTCTTTTCCATCCTTATGGATAAACAACTCAATGCCGGCAAGAATAACAAGCACAAGCAGAACACCGATAAAAAATTTCTTCATCTTATCACCCTTTGTTTATATATAAGTAAATGCGAAATTGCAATTTACCATATGTATCCTTTGCTAAAAACAGTCTTTTATTCAAAAAATTTAAATTACCTCTCGATGCAGACTAACGCTAACAAAATTGCCGCTTTTTCAGTACTAGTCAGTTTCTCTTGAAAAGTCACAACCGGTGTATTCAACCGAAAAAAGCTGCTCCAATCAAGCGGCAACCATCCTTTTTTGCTTACAGCTAATTGCCTGTACTTATTGTAAAAAACAATTTCCCGGTTCGGCAATCTTTTTATCTTGAATATATTTTGAGGGAAAATAATTTCACCGATGATATTCTTTTTCCCTTTCGGATCGATGTGACCGATAACCTTTCCATCGTTAAAGGTAAATGTAATGGAACGGTCATTTTTCTTTCGAATTTTCATAAACATGACCCGATTGTTTTCAAAATAAACCAAATATGGCCCTTTCAACGTATGCTTCAACTGAATTTTTATATTCGCCGTACCGTCCGGCTGAAAAAAATATGTATAAGAAGATGCCTTTTCAATGAGAAAAACATCAAGTCCGCTCTTACCATAATTATATCCGTTTTTTATGTTAAGACGCACAGATTTTTTAAAATAATATAAATGAATCATATAATAAAAAATACTTAAAGACAATAATAGAAAACAAGATGCTAATGGTTTATTATGTTCAGCTAAAAATATCGAAATGATAATTGAAATCATCGTGAAAAACAGACTAATGTTTAAACTTTGATTTCCTAGTTTATAGTAAAACATTTTGATAGACATATGGCGACCCTTCTCCCTATGAAACCTATTTTCGATAAATTTCACTTTATCTCTTAATAGCAATAAAGGCTAGAAACCAGCCTTATATAAATATTCATATGTTTACAAGGTGATATTCATGAATTAAATACACCAATTATCCATTAATTATTAATAAAATATTTACAAATACTACTTTTCTTTTGTAATAAATTTTTGTATCATACAAATAGATCATAACTATCCTACACAATTGAAAATATATGGGAAGGCAAATGGTGCGCCACCGGATTTTCCGGTTCTAGTGGGTTCGATTCCCACCCCGAAATTTTTTATTAATACTAAAAAAATTTCGAGGTGGGCTTCTTTCTATCTTTCTGAATGATAGAAATCCCCCTCAGTAATTGGAGGGATGAAAATGTTATTAAAAAAGAGAGATTTATCCGACTGTCAAGCATTGTATTCATTGCTGACCCACCCGGATGTCTTCCCGTTTATACGTCATAAACCGAATTCATACGAAGAATTTTTATTTATGACTAAGCAAACCATTGAGGCTGAAGAACGTGGTGAAATGATCTCACGTACGATTGTTGATGAATGGGATCGACCCATTGGCACGATAAACTTATATGATATTGAAAATGGTGCAGGTTTTTTAGGAACGTGGCTCGGCAAACCGTACCATGGAAAGGGATATAATATACTTGCAAAGGAATTGTTTTTTGAAGAATTATTTTTCGTTCAAAATATGGAAACGGTTCTTTTGCGAATTCGACTCGAAAATATCCGCTCACAAAAAGCTGCAGAAAAAATTCCTTATGTCACTCTTGCCAATCAAAGTCGGCCCTCAATTTACAAAGCAATTAACGAAAATCCATCTGGTTACCGATATAATTTATATGAGATAACAAAGGATGCGTACAGCTTATATTATAAAAAGAACAATGCACAAGTTCAGGGACCTATCCACCCATTGGAAGCATAATTTTTTCATTTCTTGTTGTTAAACGTCCATTGATTGGGCGTTTTTTTAGCTAATAGGGTCTCTCTAGAGTGAATTCCCCACCTCAATTGGATGCGGTTGAACAATGATTCTTCGCTTAACGACAAGTCAAGACCGTTTGTGCAAAATCACCAACCCAGTTCCCCAAGCATATTATGTACAAAAGTTTTTATTATTCATTAGGAAAGAATACGGACAACTAGGCGTCACGGGTCGCCTAAAAGCTCGGCAATTGCCTATTTTTTTATCAAACATGCCATACATATAAACAGAGAGGTGTTTTGGATGTGGCCATGGGGTTTCTTCGGATCAAATAAAACTAATTTTGACCCTTTTCAATATTTAAGCGAAGGAGAGTTCCAACAAATGCTTGACCAGTGGATGAAACAGGCTTTCCCTGACTTTATCCAGTCGATGATGAATGATGGAACTACTTTTCACCATAAAAATACGGATGAGGAAAACGAGAACCGAGAAACTTCGACAGTGAAAGAAACTCTATTTGAAACACATGATGACATCTTTATTCGAATACCTATTCAAGATGAAAAGCAAATTGATCGATTAAAGATATATTACAGTTTGAATAAATGTGTCATCGACGGATTAAACGAGGACAGCAGTCCGCACACCATTATCCTCCCTGCAACTGTCAAGAAAAAAGGAGCAAAAGCAATTTATCGCGATCAAATTTTAGAAATTCGTATTCCAAAAAGTATTGAATGGCAAATGAGTGAAATTGATGTTGATAAATTTTAACATCATCCGGAATATAAAATCATTTTTTGGGCAGTTTATGAATAAAAACAATTATGGAGGATGATTTTCATGTCCATTCCCTATCGATGTCCCAACTGTAAAACAAATAAGTCCCGCTTTAATCTGATCAAACAAGTGGCAGAATCAGTCAAATTGGATCCGTCAACGGGATCGGTGGTACAAACATATACGGATGAAAATTTAGATCCTTTCCATATACCTTATCGAGGACCGGAGTATAAAATTCAATGCGGTGTTTGTGGATTAATAGAAGATGAACGGACGTTTGCTAAATTTGGAGAATCTGAGCTGTAGGATATGATCAAGTTGGAAAAACCCTTTCAATTTCAAACACAAGGAAAAATTTTCGACTCGTTTTTTTATATAAAGAAAACTCGGGCGTCCGAGCCTTTAGGCGAAAGCAGAGCCGCAAGAGCACTTATACTTAATTCTTAAAATTTCCAACTACGTCGAATTCGCTTCTTTGCTGGAAATTTATACTTTCTTAACGTACCAAAAAGGGCAGTCTGGAAAGTCGTCTATTGTACTTTCGGCTGCCCCTTTTAGTTTGCCGTGTTTACTTTATTTTTTCGTTTAATATTTCCACTGATTTTGCGATTTGCGGGTCTTCCGCAATTAGTTTATTTCGCAATGCCTCCATAATTTGAACGGTTGTATCACCGGTTACAACCCCTGTTTGTTCCAATCCGTGATCCTTTTGAAATTTGATGACTGCTGCTTCTGTCTCATCATCAAAAGCGCCGTCAATGGTGCCCGGTTGATATCCAAGAGCCTCAAGCATTTTTTCAATGGTTGAAACTTGTTCATTTATACTTTTCTTTTTCAACTCGACTCCGGGATCAACATAAGTTAAATTCGCATATTCCGGCATTTTCACTTCATAATCCGGTACAATTCCTTGCTCATTTATCCACTTTCCGCTTGGTGTTAACCATTTTGCGGTCGTCAATTTCAAGGTGGAGCCGTCATTGTAACTAGCAGCCGTTTGTGCGGTCCCTTTTCCAAAAGTTTTTTCACCGACAATTGGTACCCCTGCTGATTCCTTCAAAGCACCGGCTAATATTTCCGATGCACTCGCACTTCCGCCATCTACAACAGCAACTAGAGGAATATTAAAAGGTTCCTTCTGATTTGACAATTGACGGACTTTTTTACCATCATTTTTTTCCATTTGATAGATGACTTTCCCATTCGGCACAAATAAACTAGAAATTTCAATTGCTTGATCCAGTAAGCCTCCTGGATTTTGTCGTAAGTCTAAAATTAGTCCTTTCATTCCTTGCTTTTTCAACTCATTGATGTGTGATACGAGTTCCGTATAGGTTCGTTCAGAAAACATAGTGATCTGTATTTTTCCAATTTGACCATCCAGCATCTCGCTATAAACCGTTTCGACCGGGATAACGTCACGAGTGATACTCAATTCAATTGGGTCAGTAACCCCCGGACGAGAAATTTTCAAATTGACTTTCGTTCCTTTTTCACCGCGGATTAGGGAAACAGCTTCATTGGAACTCATTCCTTGAATACTTTTTCCATCCACTTCAAGGATGATATCATTAGCCTTAAGTCCTGCTTTTTCTGCCGGTGAACCTTTAATTGGAGCAACAATAACGATATGATCATCCTTTTGTTCGACCTGTGCGCCAATACCTTCAAAAGAGGACGAAATGGTCTCATTGAATTCTTCTGTTTCTGCGGATGTCATATAGTCCGAATAAGGGTCCCCTAGAGATTCCACCATCCCGTTAATGGCCCCTTCTATTAATTTTTTATCATCCACTTTATGAATATAATTGGCTTTGATGCTTTCAAATGTTTCATATAGTTTTGTAAAATCTTTCCGATCCTGAATTTGAATTTTCTCCACTACCTTTTCATCCCCAAAAGAAAGGACAAAAGCGGTCATTCCTGTCGTAAGTATTACGATAAGGAAAATTAGTATAATAAAATGAAATTTCTTTATTTTCATGTATTTATTTGGATCAACAGAATCGGTTTTATTTTCGGTATTTTTCTCTTCTATTTTTTCACCGTTATCCACTCATTCTCACCACTTTCAAAAAAACTAAATAATGAAACTGCAGGTATATTTCAATGCGAAACATTACACGGTTCAATGTCTAAACGGCTTTTGCATTTTGGAAAAATTCTTCCAATGTCCAATCGTTTTCATAAATAATTTTTGCCGTTTCTTCTCCAACATAGCGGAAATGCCAAGGCTCATATTGATATCCGGTGATTGCTTCTTTTCCTTTTGGATAGCGTAAGATAAAACCGAATTTATGAGCATTTTCTCTCAGCCATGTGCCTTCAGGGGTGCTTTCAAAGGACTCTACTAAATCAAGATTTGCACTCTCTGCCGAAATATCCATGGCAAGTCCGGTTTGATGTTCACTTTGTCCAGGTATGGCAACAGCTTCCACTGCTTTTTCTTCACCTTTTGCATCAACTTCTCTTTGAAAGACTTCCGTTTGTCGCGTATAGGAACGATAACCGGATACAGCATACAAGGAAATTCCTTCAACTTCAGCTTGTTGAAACATTTTTTCCAAAGCACGAGCAGCTTCTTCCTTTAAATAGCTCTTTTCGATATCTAAATCCCCAAAAGAAAACCGAACATTAGGTCTGACAAGATTAGCCGGAACATAATCTGCCGGTAAGTAAGCGGATTGTTTGTTTACAAGAATTAATAGATTATCCACATTTTGAATGACTTCTTTTCCATCTTGTTCTGCAACGATATTAAAGTACTTCTTATCTAATTTTATTGTGCCATCATTTTCATCAGCGTTTTCCGGTGAATTTGACTGGTCATTTTCGGTTGTTTGTTCATTTGCCTGATGATTGTTGTTACTTTGCTTATTTTCTCCGGTTAAATCATTAAGCGAGCAGCTCGTTAATAGTAATAGCATTCCGGTCAATACGGATATAATAATCGTTCTCATTTATTTTCTCACCTATTTTCCTTTTATTCAACATTTATCATTTTATCACTCTCCTGAAGCCTTGAACAGATAAATTTATTTTACTCATAAATACCAGTATATCCCAACTTACCGTGTTGCTTTTGGTTGGATGGCTTGCGCAAGTACTCCTTATGTACATATTTTTATTCTTCATCTTTCCTACTAGAAGTAAAACACTATCCGAAATTTATACATGAATATATAAAAAAAGCCGGTTTATGCAATAACCGGTTTCCAAATCAGAACATGACGTATCGATATATTATATATGATTGAAGTTTCATCTTGAAAACCGACATTGCAAAGCCAGCCCGTTTTAGCAAATAAAGTAATTATTGAACAGCTGCTTCTAAAGCTACCTCAATCATGTCATTGAAGGTTAGTTGTCTTTCTTCGGCCGATGTGGCTTCACCGGTTAAAATATGATCACTAACCGTCAAAATCGCCAATGCTTTCCGTCCAAATTTTGCAGCCAACGTATAAAGTGCGGCCGCCTCCATTTCAACGGCTAAAATACCATAGTTTGCCCATTTTTCATGTTCAGCATAATCATCGTAAAATAGATCGGCACTGAACACATTCCCAACTTTTAGATGCAAACCTTTTTGGATTCCGGCATCGTAAGCATTTTTCAACAACTCAAAATTGGCTGTTGGGGCATAATCGACCGCACCGCCAAAAATTTTCCGATTGATTTGTGAGTCTGTGGAGGCTGACATGGCTAAAATAACGTCACGAACCTTTACATCTTTTTGAATCGCCCCGCATGTACCAACACGGATTAAATTTTGAACGTTATAGCTTTGCATAAGTTCTGTTATGTAGATTGAGATTGATGGGATACCCATACCCGTTCCTTGTACGGACACTCTTTTTCCTTTATAGGTTCCCGTAAATCCTAGCATATTACGAACTTCATTATAACAGACCGGGTTTTCTAAAAAATTCTCGGCAATATATTTCGCACGTAACGGGTCTCCAGGTAGCAATATTGTTTCAGCAATTTCATTTTCTTTTGCACCAATATGCGTACTCATCTAAAATTCCTCCTTTAATGATCCTATACTATTATTGACACATTCAATATACCATATTAAAAGAGGCAATGTTGAATTTTTTCAATAAAAATTAGGATATTTATGAACAAATCATTCCATCATAAAAGAGAAGGAATTTTTGAAAGGGAGGAATAAACTTGGGTAAAAAGCATCGGAACCGAATTAACCAGCCAAAGAAAAAAAATAACATTTCGGAAGAGGCTTTAATCGCAGAACAGGAAGCACATGGAAAAGATATTTACTCAGCTGAAAAAAGGAAAGGTTAACTGATAAATGATTAAAGTCCTATGCAAGCCACAACCTTCATAGGACTTTAAGATATTAAAATGGCAAGCAATAAATCAATGGGTGTAACGTGATATAACATCTTGAAATTTGTTTTTCATGTTGGCTAGATCATTAGATGTAACCGTGAGACGGACTTTCGATTCGTCCATCTCGAGAACCTCGGAAAAAAGAGAAGTCAAACCGCGAGCCTTTCGATCAACTTCCATTAATATGTCAACTTGATGTTCGGACTGATTAAAAAATGTCATTTCCAGTTCATCTAATTTACCACGGAACGGACCGGAATATGGTACAAATTCAAATTCTTGAATAATCGGTAAACTTGTCCGTAAAAAACGCGGTGCTGCTTCACAATCGACATTTCGAAGTCTGAAACCTATATCATATATCGAATTAATGACAGCTGCCGCTAAATTCCCCGGATCAACTTTAATGTAGTCCTTGTCGGTCGGATCTACGGAACTTTTTATATCTGCACCGGTGGCAACCCATATTTTTGTTTTTCCGTATGTGACAGGTGTATCATAAGGTAATTGAAAAGAAAACGGAATCTCTTTGAGTGCTCCGGGTTTGATGGTGAAAGATTCAGAGATAAAAAAATGTCCGATATTCGCTACATCTGTTACCTTCCGATCGTCCGTTTCCCTGATAAAATTTGTATACACATTTAAGTATAGGGAATCAATATTTTGTTCGACATTTCCCCCTCTCACTTCGATACTCCCGCTGATCATTTCTCCCGGTTTCAGACGATCCTTTTCTAATTTCGTGTCAATTTGTGCACTACCGATCCCGACACTGGCGAGCATTTTATTGAAAAATGACATCTATAAAACTCCTTCCCAATTGTATTTGCTTATTTATACGAATACTTTGGCCGGAAGTTCCTATTTTTTTAAAGTAACAATCAGCGGGAAGAGTCGAAATCCCCCGCTGATTGAAGTTTCACTTTACTCATTGTTTTGAAAACGGTGTTTGGACAATGCTTCCAATTTTTTCAGGATTTCTTTCATCTTTTTTTGATAACCGGACTCACCAAAATTTAAATATAAATATTGATAGTCATTATAAAGATCGAGTAAAGAATCAATATTTTCCATATCCTGTTTACGATTTTGCATTTTTTGCGATGCGATTAATAAAGGGCTTTTTTTCCCCTGTTGCTTTTTGGCATTTAATAATTTCTTTGCATTTTCCTCATTTGTTATATAAGTTAACTCATCTTCTCCCGCTTCAACCCAAGCTCCATCATAAAGTCGTGAACATTCATAAATAAAATCTTCCCATGCTGAATCTTTATACCTCCAGATTTCTGCCCGAAAGCCGATTATAACAAATAAATCTTGCCCGTAGCCATTAACCCGAACAATATCTCCAAACTGGAAACGATATTCGATTTGAACATTTTCCTGTTTCTGTAAAATAATGTTTTTCTTATGGTCCTTCCAAGCCAGCAAATTCTTTTCAAAATACAAATCGTGGCTGTCCTTCACTTGATAAAACCATTCTCCACCAATTTGGTAAATTTTGTTGATTTCCGAAACCAAACCGTTTTGATCGATTGCCACACGATCACCTATATGAAACTTTGGTTGCTCATGTTTCGACATTCCCCCTATCCCTCACTTTCTCGCTGTTTCTCTATTATATGCATGGAGGAAACATGATGAAACACGAACGAGATTCGAGTACAATAGGCGATACCACTAAATAATGATAACTTGACTTTTTATGTCCGCTTTTTTGATCAAGCACTTATTGTAAAAAAAGGGGATCGGAATTTTGAATCATTTCGACTCAATCCAATCACCCTTCATTTCATTTATCTTCTATTTCTTTATATAACTCCCAAGCCCGATCAAAAGTAGTCATTGATGGTAAATAGTCACCGTTCATTTCCAAATAGCGACTCAACTCATCATAGTCGGTTGAACTTTTCGGAAAACCGTGATCGAGAAATGCATCATTTGCAAATTTTGCCATTTCATCCTTTGCCCCGGCATTACGATATCTCATTAAAAAATGATAAAAAGATTTTGCCATTTGCCTTTCCTTCCTAAAATTTGTCTTTCTAACCAACAGGCAGCTTGATTTTTTCAAGTCAATCAAACAATTTTTTATATTGTCCGTATCCTTCCTTTTCCAAATCTTTCTTTGGAATAAATCGTAAGGCAGCCGAATTAATACAATAACGTAATCCGGTTGGTCCCGGTCCGTCCGGAAATACATGTCCTAAATGGGCATCACTCGTCTTCCCTCGAACTTCTGTGCGAATCATCTGATGGCTCGTATCCATCTTTTCCATCATTTCTTCATCATCAATCGGTTTTGTGAAACTCGGCCAACCGCATCCGGCATCATATTTATCTTTTGAACTGAAAAGCGGTTTTCCGGAAATAATATCAACATAAATTCCTTCTTCAAAGTGGTCCCAATATTCATTATGATATGGCGGCTCCGTTCCGTTGTTCTGGGTTACCTCATATGCAAGCGGCGAAAGTTTTTTCTTTAATTCATCCTTTGATGATGGCATTATTTATCCCTCCAATGTTTTTCGATAAATGTCGCTCTTCCCGAACCAATAAAATATCGCTTGTAATGCTCAGGATTTTTTTTGTAATAGTCCTGATGGTATTCCTCTGCTTCAAAAAAATCGTTTGCAGGTAATATTTTTGTGGCAATTGGTTTATGAAAGCGTCCACTTTTCTCTAGCGCTTGCTTTGATTGTTCAGCTTTTTGCTTTTGTTCATCATTCAAATAAAAGATTGCGGTCTGGTAGGATTGCCCCCGATCATAAAACTGACCGCCGGGATCAGTCGGATCAATTTGTTGCCAAAAAATATCAAGTAATTGCTCATAAGATATGATGGACGGATCATAAGTAATTTGGACCGCTTCATAATGACCCGTTGTCCCTAGACAAACTTCTTCATATGTCGGGTTTGGAAGAACTCCTCCCGTATATCCGGATACCACTTTCTTAATACCCGGCCATTGGTCAAAAGGTTTTACCATACACCAAAAGCAACCCCCTGCAAAAATTGCCTGCTCATATTTATTACTTGTCATTTTACCACCCCTCACTCGTGCTTTTTGGTTCTTTATATTTTAGCAAAAATGACTTAAACGTGTAAAAACATTCGATTGATTGCATGTGTAACGTATTTATTGTTCCTTTGCCATGCTGTAAAAATTGCCATCAATAGCGAAAATGTTATTTCCCTTCCTTAATTTATTTTGTTAATATATCTTTAGATTACTCGTCCTGATGGTTTGAAAGGAGAAACAATATTGTCAATTCAATTACCCGAAGCTTTTATTACAAAAATGAAAAATTTACTTAAAGAAGAAACTGCAATGTTTTTAAAAACCTATCAAGATGAACGGACAGCAGGCTTACGACTAAATCCGCTAAAAATTACGAATGAAAAGTGGGAAAGCATCAGCCCATTTCCGATTGAAAAAATCCCCTTTACCGATTACGGATATTATTATCATTACCAACAAGATGAACCCGGAAAACATCCGTACCATAGAGCCGGACTTTATTATATTCAAGAACCTAGTGCCATGTCTGTAGCTCGATTGCTTGATGCTAAACCAACTGACAAAGTGTTGGATTTATGTGCAGCACCAGGCGGGAAATCAACCCAAATCGGCTGTGCCATGGAAAGTAGAGGTTTACTCATTTCAAATGAGATCCATCCGAAACGGGCAAAAGCACTTTCCGAAAATATTGAACGGTTTGGGCTAACGAATACAGTCGTCACAAATGAAACACCGGAGCGACTTTCGCAACATTTTCCGTTTTATTTTGACAAAATTCTACTTGATGCTCCGTGCTCGGGAGAAGGTATGTTTCGAAAAGATGAGGAAGCAAGGCAATATTGGAGCCAGGAGCATGTAGAACTTTGCCGGGAAAGACAGCTGGAGATTCTTGACTCCGCCTATCAAATGTTAAAGGAAAACGGAATTCTCGTATATTCAACCTGTACGTTCTCACCCGAAGAAAATGAACAAGTCATTGAAACATTTCTTAACAAATATCCGGACATGGAATTGTTAACAATCGAAAAACGAAATGGGATCGAAGGCGGCCGCCCTGAATGGACAAAATACCGGTTATCGGAAGTGGAAAAATGCGCCAGACTTTGGCCGCATAAATTAAAGGGAGAAGGTCATTTTGCGGCCAAGCTCATAAAAACTTCCACAACCCCGGAAAGTCCGACCAAGCCATTCAAATCGAAGAAAAAGCAAGATTGGCAAGACTATTGTTTATTTGAAAAGGAATATTTGCAACATGTGAACTGGAAAAATTTACATGTATTAGGGTCTGTCATTCATTCGCTTCCTGATGAATGTCCGGATTTAAGCGGGTTAAGAGTCATACGTGCCGGCCTCCACCTGGGAGAATTAAAGAAAAACCGATTTGAGCCAAACCATGCCCTCGCCCTTGCATTAATGAAAAATCAATGCCGGCAAACAATCGATTTGTCTTTAGAAGGCGAGGATTGGCAACGATATTTAAAAGGCGAAACTTTGAAAGGAACGGGACAATATAAAGGATGGGTACTGATGACGATTAACGGTTTTCCGCTCGGTTGGGGAAAAGAATCGAATGGAATTATCAAAAACCTTTATCCCAAAGGGTTACGGATTATGTAAGAATAGTAGAAAAGCGCAGAAGGCTGCGCTTTTCTTAATAAACAAGCAATGAAAATGAAATATCATCATTTTTCAGGTCAAAGGTATTGGCATGAATGTGTAATTGATTTTTCAATTTGATATCCGTTAAATGGATGTAAATAATTTTTTCATTAGGGAAAATTTCCACCCACTTTGGAAAATGATAATTATTTTTGATAAAATTCATCACATATCTTGACGGCAATTGTAATTTCCCGATATGGATCGTATTTTGCGATAAAATCAAATCACCATTTTCCAGTGCTTTTGGTTCGAAGGTTAATTTCATTTCAACATTCTGGTCAAAAACCGGTAACGTTCCATATAACTCCACTTCATCATTTAAATACACTTTATAATCAATCGGACTATCCGCATTCTCTTTTTCAATGAAGTCGTTAATCAAAATATTTAAGTCCTGTTTGTTTGCCGTAACCGTTAGACTTGCCTGACTTTTTTTAGACACTCCATTCTCACCGGTAAGTGAATCACCGCCTGCCGGAAGAAAAACCATCGTGAAAAGGAAAACAATGATTACGATATTTATAATAAGCAACGTAAAAAAGGCTGTTTTCCACGTAAACTTTTTACTCATCGATAACCTCTCTTTTCTATCAATCCCATTTTTTTATACCTTGATTTTTCAATATAGCTGAAAATACTTCTTTGCTAATCCGTTCATACCCCTTATTGTTCGGATGGAAATGATCCTCATACAATAAATTTTCATCCGGATTAGTGAAAATAGGTGATACATTGACAAAAATCGCATGATCATATTGCTCAACAACTTCCCGGGCAGCTGTATTCCAGTCTTCCATAATGGCATCAAATTCTTTAATCTCTTGAAACCATTCCGAAAATGGATTATATAACCCGATCAAAACAATAATCGCATCCGGATTAGCGGTCGTAATTTCCGATAATATTGAATTTAACCGTTTTTCATAACCGACTAATTCTGTTTCAAATTGATTTATTTGTAAATTCGAAATATGATTGCTGACAATTTTCATAATATCATTTCCACCAATGGTAATTAATACCATATCTGCCTTGTTAATTGACTCCTTAACTTCATTCGTTTTGAGCCGTTCCAATAACTGGTCTGACCGCTGACCTTTAATACCAAGATTGGTAACTTGCACATCTTTAACCCCTTTTAATGTTACCAAGTCTTCCTGTAAATATTTTAAATACCCACCCTGATTTGTCGTATCGCCAACCCCTTGAGTCAGTGAATCGCCAATTGCCGTAACGTGCATGGTTGAAGGGATAAAATCAACGGGCAATTTCGTTTTTTTATTATCGGAATAGATTTCCCTGAGTGGTTGAGTTGATACAGAATTTGCTTGAGTGGAAAAAATGAAATAACCAAAAGTGGAAATCAAAACGACAGCAAATATTGTGAAGGTGATTTTTTTCAATCTTTTCACCTACTTATAATAGTTTAATAAAATTGTATTTTTATTATATCATATTCATATTGGAAAAAAGAACATGCAGCAAGATGATGCCGCATGCAATTAATCACTTTGTTTTAATAAAATTTGAATATCGGATAACAATTCCTCATATGGAACATCCAAGGCCGAATAATATTTTACAATAATACCATCTTGGTTGACTAAAAACAAGTCCGTTCCGTGAATCACTTGATCATCATCTTCCGGTTTATATACCTGGAATTTAAAGTTCTCTTTAGCAAATTGTTCAATATGTTTTTGTACATAGCCGGTAAGAAAATGCCAATTATGTAAATCCTCGGTAAAATGACTTGCAAACGCTTTTAATATATCGGGTGTATCTACTTCCGGATCGACACTAAAAGAAACCAATTCGACTTTATCCAAACCTTCTTCTTCAATCATTCTCTGAATACGAGCCATATTTGCCGTAATTGGCGGACAAACAGTTTCGCAGTTTGTGAAAATAAAATTAGCTACCCAGACCTTTCCTTTTAAATCCGCTAAACCAAACGGCTCACCATTCTGATTTGTATACTCAAAGTCTTCAATCGGCCATTCGACACCGTTTTTAATTGTTGCTGAACTACAGCCATTTAAAAAAATTAGCATAAAAGCCAACAATGCCAGAATACGATTTGTCCTCACATGATCCCCCCTGTCCTTGGCAACATTGTACCAAACCAGAAAAATAAACGAAAATATTATGACCTTTATGAATGGAATAAGATTTATTACACACCTATACCAAAACCATTAAAAAACCAGCTTAAAAGATTTAAGCCGGTTTTCTTTAAAATTTTTTGTAAAACAAATGCTATTATTCGGCAAAATAAGTGAAACCGATCGCGCCAGATCCGGTATGCGTACTGATGATCGGAGTCGTTTCCACAATTTTTATCTCCAGATTTTCATAGAGCTCATGAAGTTTTTCTTTTAACCTGGTCGCCAGTTCCATTCCATCAGCATGAGCGAGACCGATACCTTTAATAGTTTTCCCGTCTACATCTTCCTTGAAATTTTTCACTAAATGCTTAATAACTTGACTGTAATTACGGACATTTGCCATTGGGGAGTACATTCCATCTTTAAGTATTGCAATTGGCTTAATATGTAAAAGAGAACCTATTAAAGCTCTTCCTTTTCCGATTCGACCACCTTTAATTAGATTTTCTAACGTATCCACAACGACAAATAACCTCGTATGATGACGAACTTCTTCTATTCGATGCAAAATTTCTTTAATCGATTTTCCTAAATTAGCCAATTTACTAGCTTCAATTACTTGAAAGGCAAGTCCTCTGGAAATATACAATGAATCAACAACTGTTACTTTCCCGTCAAATTGGTGTGCCGCCGACTGAGCCGTTTGAACTGTTCCACTTAACGGACCAGCACAATGAATTGAAAGTACTTCACTCCCATCCGCAGTCAGGCGTTCATATAATTCCGTAAAAGTACCGAATGAAGGTTGAGATGTTTTTGGCAACTCTTCTGATTTTCTCATTTCCCTCATAAATTCTGACGGCGTTATATCTACTCGATCCAAGTAAGTTTTTCCGTTTAAATCAATTTTTAACGGTATAATATGAATTCCATACTGCTGGGCTTCTTCAAATGATAAATCTGCTGTAGAATCTGTAACGATTTTAGTAGACATTAAAATCCACATCCTTCTGACAATAATTTAACTAAATAACGGTCGAATACATTCCTCTCCATTATTTTTAGGAGAGTTTACAAGACTTGAGACAACATATAATTTTTGGTTTTCCATCGGATAGGGCTTAAGAAGTTCCTTTGCTTTTGCATAAGGATATTCCTTTGTATTTAGCCAAGTTTCCCATGCCTCTTCATTATCCAACATAACCGGCATTCGTTCATGAATATTTCGTACCTTTTCATTGGCGCTTGTTGTCAGAATAACACAAGTGAATAATTCCGTATCGCCTTCCTGATTACGATCCCAAAGAGCGGCAAAGGCAAACGGTTTTCCATCATCTTTCATGATCCGGTACGGGGTTTTCTTGCCATTTTCCACTTTCCACTCATAAAAACTATCGGCAAAAATAACACAGCGATGTTTTTCTACTAAATGTTTGAAACTTGATTTATCAGTTAACGATTCAGAACGGGCATTAATCAATGGTTTCCACTGCTTCGGTTGTTTCACCCAATATGGAACCAATCCCCATTTCATATAACCCGCCCTTCTTTCACCGTTATGAGCAATAGCAGTCAAAACTAGTTGGGAAGGGGCAATATTGAAACTCGGCGAAAAGTGGTCCGGTATGAACTGTAACTGAAAATAGTCAACTACATCTTGCAGATCAACAGTTAAGGTAAATCTGCCACACATATTTCGCACCTCTTCCATGGGTTAACGTTTTTTATAAAGCAAATATTCATAATCATAGGGATTTTTTTCGTCTCTTCTCCCTTTTTCCTTAGAAACCAATTGAAAGTGAGACCAATCCAGTTCCGGAAAATAAACATCCCCGGAAAACTCTTGATTGATTTTTGTCACATATAATTTTTCAACAAAAGGAAGGAAAATGCGAAACATATCAGCACCACCGATGATAAACACTTCGCCATCTTTATTCCGACAATAATCAAGCAAATCTTCCAGTGTGTGAAAAACGGTACAACCTTCAAAAGATATATTCTTATTTCTTGTCAATATAATATTTTCACGACCGGGGAGCGGATGACCGATGGATTGGAAAGTTTTTCGCCCCATGACGATGGGATGACCCATTGTTATTTTTTTAAATCTTTTCAAATCATCCGGTAAATGCCACGGAATTTCGTTGTTGTTTCCGATTAACCCGTTTTGATCCATTGCAACGATAAATGATATCATACACTTACGACTCCTTTGATCGGCGGGTGTGGATGATAGTTTTCCAGTGAAAAGTCTTCATATTTAAAATCAAATATATTTTTGACATTCGGATTTAATTTCATCGTCGGCAGTTTCCGGGGCTCTCTCGTTAATTGCAATTTTACTTGTTCGATATGATTTAAATAAATATGGACATCACCAAATGTATGAATAAATTCCCCGGGCTCTAGGTCACATACCTGGGCGATCATCATCGTGAGCAATGAATATGAAGCAATATTAAACGGAACACCTAAAAACAAGTCACCGGATCGTTGATATAGTTGACAGGACAGTTTGCCATCGACAACGTAAAATTGAAACAAAGTATGACATGGGGGCAGTGCCATCTTATCCAAGTCACCGACATTCCATGCACTAATGATGAGGCGTCTGGAATTCGGATTCGTCTTTATTTGTTCAATGACTTCCTTTAATTGATCATGGGTTCTGCCGTCTGCCCCTGTCCATGACCGCCATTGGTGACCGTAAATCGGACCGAGATTGCCATCTTCATCTGCCCATTCATTCCAAATACGAACCCCGTTTTCTTGTAAATATTTTACATTCGTATTACCTTGAATAAACCATAATAATTCATGAATGACCGATTTTAAATGGACTTTTTTTGTCGTAAGTAACGGAAAACCTTCTTGAAGATTAAACCGCATTTGATAGCCAAATGTACTAATGGTTCCGGTACCTGTACGGTCTTCCTTTTTTACACCATTTTCAAGCACATGTCTACATAAATCCAGATATTTTTTCATCATAAACCACCTTTATTTATTGCAATTTCTTGATAAACGTATATGTTTTTGGGGCGTGCTCTTTTAAATAATGATTTGTATCACTATTCGCATAAAAGTAAGCAAAGACCTCAGCGAAATATTCTTCCGGATATAACAAATAATAATTATTATTCCCGAATAATTGTTTAGCTTCAAGTTTCCAAATCGATTGAAAATAGATTTGATCGCGAATCCCCTTAAAAACGATTCGGTCAATGGAATGAGCCAACTCATGCAATTCCAAATTTACTGAACCATGTCCTTCTCCTTTATCACTGGCACCGATTTTCACAAATACGATCCTGCCTCCACCTGCACCGGGGACATTATCCCAAGTTACCGTTGTATCTGCATAGCCTCTGGGTGTTATTCCTGTCAACGAACGGGTACTTGGAAAATCCGTCAAATGGCCGTTAAATAAACGAATTTTAATATGTTGATCATATATTTTTTCCAAGAGCAATATGGGCAGTGAATCAATTCGGTTAACCATCTGTGCTGCTGCTTCTTCATCAAATGAATTATTCGGTAATAATATTATGGACGGAGTAATCTCTGAAGCTCGTAAATTCAAATGTTGGTTGAAATGTGTATTTTCAATATCTTTTAAAAATAAAAAATCAAACGTTGTAGTTGAGCCTTGAATAAAAATCACGATCAGCACCGTAATCATAAGGGATAATTTCTGTCGTTTCATGCTGCATTCCACCCTTAACAAGTAGGCTATTTACATAAACTTTGTTGCCATAGATACCGACTCATATGTTTCCTATGAAGTTAACACGCAATGGACAGCAGATTTCCTCTCTATTTGTAAAAGCATATATCCGTTTCCGAGAATATTGATAAAAAACTCTCTTAATCTATCATATTATAACTTGGTAAATATGGCTATAGCTTTCTATCCATCTTTGAAAAAAGCACATACCAATAAAGTATGTGCAAATATGGCGATAGCGCTATCCATCCTTGAGAAAAGTACAATACCTTTAACATATGTGGAATTTCGCATCATTTGACTTAAGAAGGAGGTACTCAGGCGCTGTGAAACCGGCAGAGTACCTTCTCGAATGGGCAGACTTTCATTAACAGTGATCAGCAAAGGCAGTTAGTAATTTGTCAACAACTTCTTCAACAGCATGACCTTCAATCTCATGACGGGGGATAAAATGGACGACAGTTTTTCCCTTCAAAAGTGCCATTGAAGGTGAAGATGGTTCAATACCGATAAAATATTCCCGCATTTTTGCTGTAGCTTCTTTATCTTGCCCGGCAAATACCGTAACGAGATGATCAGGTTTTTTTTCAGTATGTTGAATTGCATAAGTAACTGCCGGACGGGCTAGTCCGCCTGCACAGCCGCATACTGAATTAACGACAACAAGCGTCGTTCCGCTGACACCTTCCATAAACGTCTCTACTTCTTCAGCGGTTTTTAATTCTTTAAAGCCGACTCCTACTAATTCTTCACGCATCGGCTTAACAAGTTCACGCATATATTCTTCATATGCCATTGACATAATTTATCCTCCTCGTACAATTTGTTTTAGCGTTAAGTGTATAATATTTTACATTTCATTTTATTAAAAAGCAAAAGCTCTAACTATTCGGTTGTTTTCTTGCCTCGGTCATTTGTTTCCAAACCGATCCCCTTGCATTTTCTCCGCCTTCAATTCGTTCAATGGCCATCTTTATTTGTAAGGCCACTTCAAACTCAGGGTCATTCTCGGCTTCTTTTAATGCGGGCAAAGCTTTTTCATCTCCTGTTTCATATAAAAACATGGCAGCGCGCCAACGGACAATTTTACTCTTGTCTTTCAAAGCATGGATCATTTCTCCTTGAGCTTCCGGGAATCCGAGATCACTTAAACAATCACCGGCTGTTCGTCTTACCGTAACTGTCTTATCTCTTAATCCTTGATAAATATAGGGCAGCACTTTCTTATCCTTTATCATACCAAGGTATACAACAGCAAGTCTTCTAATAGACGGTTTCTCGTCATGCAACGCTTTTTCGAGGACAGGTAAATCAGCAAGTGTCGGCTCTTCCATTTGTTCTAAAAGTTGATAACGTCTTTTCCAATCAGGATGATCTAAATCTTGTCGTGTCAATTTCCGATATTTTTTCTGAACAACGGACCGTTCGGGTTGTTTTGCCGACTCGACAAGTGCGGCCAAACGTTCTGAAGGATAAGATGCAACAACCTCATCTAAAATTGTTTGACCGATTTCATCAAAGTCGCCATAACGAACCCCGTGATCCACCCATTTTCTAAGAAAAACAATATTATCTTCCGGCAATTGGGCTTTTGTAATTGCCCGGACAAACTCTTCAGGCAAGGCCACACGTTTTTCTGTTTGCCCGTCAGTCAATTTTATTTGCATTGGAATCCCCTTGAACATCTGCAAAAAAACTTGAACTTCCCCATAATGTTCATCGGGGCCAATAAAGTTTTCTTTTTCGGTTGCTTCTTCACCGAGCGATATACGAACCAAGGGTAATATTTGTTTCCAATCCGCTTTCGGATGCCTTTCAACTGCCAAAAAATCTGCCACATGGTAAACTCCTTTAACACCTTCAATTTCCAAAATGGCCCGAATTTCCTTTGGTGCTTCATTTCGCATCTCTTCACGGTAATTATTTCGTGCTCCTTTTGGCAATTCTTCATTAAGAATTATTTTCATCGTATGTGGACTGGGTGTTGGTTCAATTGCTTTTATTTTCATACACATTCACCTCTCCTTCTGCCATCTTTTTATTATCTTAATACGGAAAGTTGTCGTAACGCAAAATATTCGACTTTTCTATAAAAAGCACTAGACATGAATCAATTGAAAACTTTCGACCAGTTCCCTACAAGTTATGTCAAGACGCCGGTCGTTTTCTATCCTTCCGCACGTTCAGCTAAATAGGCCCATCGTTCGATTAAATATTCAAGTTCATTGTTCCACTTCTCTTCTTCTATCATCAGCTCTTGCAACAAAGAAAAATCACTGCCGGAACTTTCCATCTCCTTTTTAATTTGTGCCAACTTTTTTTCTGCTGCAGCAATTTTTCCATCAATTTCTTCCCATTCTTTTTTCTCTGCAAACGTCAATTTCTTTTTTATCGGTTGATTTTCTTGCGGATTTTGCTTTTTGGGTGAGACCGGTTTTTTAACATTTTTTTCCTGCTGACCGGCAATCATTTGTAAGTATTCGGTGTAACTGCCAATGTATTTATCAATTACTCCATTACCTTGAAAAATTAACAGCTCATCACAAACTTTATCGAGAAAATACCGGTCATGAGAGACAGTAATGACCACACCTGAAAAATCTTCCAAAAATTGTTCCAGAACCGTTAACGTTTCCGTGTCAAGATCATTTGTCGGCTCATCCAACAGAAGTACATTTGGTTCTTCCATTAACAACTTTAATAAATACAATCGTCTCCGTTCACCACCGGACAACTTGCGAATGACCGTCCCGTGGGTATGCATCGGAAATAAAAACCGTTCCAACATTTGTGCGGCGGATATTGTTTGACCTTCTTTCGTATGAATAACATCGCCCGTTTCACGAATATATTCAATCATCCGGCGATTGACATCCATATCAACTGATTCTTGAGTATAATAGGCAAGTTTAACCGTCTGACCGATTGTTATTGTTCCTTGATCCAGCGGCTCTTTTCCGGCAATTATATTTAATAAAGTTGATTTTCCGCTTCCGTTTTGTCCGACAATGCCGATACGGTCTCCCGGTTTTACCAACATATCAAATCCTGCTAATATCGTTTTCTGGCCGAATGTTTTATATGCTTCTTTTATTTCAATAACATCTTTGCCCAGTCTTGTACCGCTAAAAGCAATATCGATATTTTGCATATCTCCCTTTTTACGTATATCTTCTTCCAGTTTTTCAAATCGCTGAATCCGTGCTTTTTGTTTTGTCGATCGGGCTTGTGCACCACGCCTGATCCAAGTAAGTTCCTTCCGATATAAATTCTCCGCCTTTTCTCGTTGGCGCACAGATTCCACCTGGCGAACTGCTTTTGCCTCAAGATAATTTGCATAATTGCCCTTATATACATATAAAGAGCCTTGATAAAGTTCAAAAATACGATTAGAAACGGCATCAAGAAAATACCGATCATGGGTAACAAACAGGATCGAAGCCGGATGCTTTGCTAATTCATCTTGAAGCCATTCGATCATCTCGTAATCAAGATGGTTTGTCGGTTCATCCAGTAAAAGAAGATCGGCTTGGTCCATCAAAACCTCAGCTAAAGCAACTCGCTTTTTTTGTCCCCCGGATAGATTCCTAATTTTTTCATTAAAATCGGTCAGTCCAAGCTTTGTAAGCATCGTTTTTGCCCGAGAGCTGACATCCCATCCGCCAAGCTCATCCATTTTCTTTTGCAAGTCGAATAATCGGTTCAATAGTTTTTCATTATCAGGATCATTATTCAACTGTGTTATTACCGTTTCGTATGCCCGAATGGTTTGATTGATTTTTGTATCACGAGCTAAAATTTGTTCCAAAACGGTCAGTTCATTATTTAAAATCGGATCCTGAAGCAAGATAGAAATGGAATAATCATTCGGTTTTGTAAATTCACCTTGATCCAAATCATCTATGCCGGCGATTATTTTAAGGAGGGTTGATTTACCTGTTCCGTTCACACCGATTAAACCAATTCGTTCCTTTTCACCAATGGAAAACGAAATATCTTTAAAGATTTGCTTTTCACCGATTGTTTTTCCTAATTGATTTGCAGTCAAAATACGCATGTTTCACCATTCCACTCATAAAAATTACTGTAACCATCCTTTGAATACAAGTTCGCCATATGATTTTGTTTCATTGCCTAGTGCTGTAACATCTGATAGATCGATTTTCCGGCCATGATTGTTTGTTCGATTATCGATCCTACCTCATCAAGCGTCTTTTCGGTAATCGGATGGATCTTATTAAATTTGTAAACTTGAACGGTTCTTTGGTCTAAATAGATTTGTTTGTATGCTTCAAAATAAAAATCTAAAGCAGGCTGTTGTTTAAAAAACTTTAAAATTCGCTTTTCTAATATTTCATTTAATGAATTCGATAAGGAATATTGAATCGATAAATTTGCCCCCGGTTCCTCTGCTACTGCAGCCCATTCCGAAGCTAATTGTTTGAAGTCTGCTTTCAACTCTACGGTCATTGTTAATAGTTGTTTCCGGTCTCGTTTATGGATAAACGACATGTTAAAATTCCGTGACAAATCAGCTAAATTAACGAGATCATTTCTTTCAATGACCTTGATTTGGCCTGAAAGATCATAATCATAGACAAGCCCTTCAAGAATAACTTTGATATTTTCATATGCGGTCGGATCAAACATGCTATCATCCTTTTTTCAAAAAATTATTTCACCGATTAAGGAGGACTTTGAGGCGAAAAAAGTTCTGTTCACCGAAGACCATGGATTTTTGGATTTTTATTATCTCTTGCAAACAAAAACAAAGAAATTTTCCCTTCCAATATATTAAAATAGGCCGGTGACTTTTCCGCTTTCATCAAGATCCATTCCCATCGCTGCAGGGCGTTTTGGTAAACCTGGCATGGTTAACATATCGCCTGCATAAGCAACGATAAAACCGGCACCAACGGAAGGCTTAAATTCGCGAATGGAAATCATAAAGTTATCAGGTCTACCGATCTTTGTCCGATCATCTGATAATGAATATTGAGTCTTTGCGATACAAACAGGTACATTTGCCCAACCGGCATCTTCAATGGCTTGTACCTGTTTTTTCGCTTTTGCTGATAATTTTATCCCGTCGGCACCATATACTTTCGTAGCAATCGTTGTTAATTTCTGTTCTATTGAATCTGTTACTTCATACAATGGGGCAAATGTTTGGTTGTTGTTATTTTCTGAAAGTAATGACATCATCTTGTCGGCAAGTTCGTTTCCTCCCCGGCCGCCTTTCTCCCAAACTTCGGTTAAAGCATAAGGAATATTTTGTTCTCGACATAACTTGTCAAAAGTCGCTATCTCACTACTATGATCGCCGGTAAACCGATTAAGTGCGACAATATATGGAAGTCCAAATTGTTCCATCGTTTCCACATGTTTTTTCAAATTGGCAAAACCTTGAATCAAAGCTTCCGAATTTTCTTTATGCAACTCTTTTAAGGGAACACCGCCGTGCATTTTTAACGCCCGGATTGTCGCAACGATAACGACTGCACTTGGATTTAATTCTCCAATCCGGCATTTAATATCAAGAAATTTCTCGGCACCTAAATCTGCTCCAAAGCCGGCTTCCGTTATGACATAATCAGCAAGTTTTAAGGCGGTTTTTGTTGCAATCAGACTATTACATCCGTGAGCAATATTGGCAAAAGGTCCGCCATGAATAATTGCCGGCGTATGTTCAAGTGTTTGTACAAGGTTCGGCTTAAAAGCATCTTTTAATAACAAGGTCAAAGCTCCCTCAACACCCAGATCCTGAACGGTTACCGGTTCATTATGCACAGTAAAAGCGACAACGGTTCGAGCAATTCTTTCTTTTAAATCACGGAAATCTTTTGCCAGGCAAAAAATGGCCATCATTTCCGATGCCGCCGTTATTTCAAAATGATCTTCACGGGGAACGCCATTTTTTTCTCCGCCCAGTCCGATAACGATATCTCTTAAGACCCGGTCATTTAGATCAATGGCCCGTTTCCAAATGATTTTTCTCGGATCAATTCCAAGCTCATTCCCTTGATGAATATGATTATCGATAAAAGAAGCGAGCGCATTGTTGGCAGAAGTAATTGCATGCAAATCTCCGGTAAAATGGAGATTGATATCTTCCATTGGGACAACTTGCGACCAACCGCCGCCGCAAGCACCTCCTTTTAATCCCATTACCGGTCCGAGTGATGGTTCCCTTAAAGCAATGATTGCTTTTTTCCCTAATTGCTTTATTGCATCACCGAGACCAATGGTTACCGTTGATTTCCCTTCACCGGCAGGAGTCGGATTAATCGATGTCACTAAGATTAATTTTCCATTTGAACGATTGTGTAAACGACGAATCGCTTCATTTGATAATTTTGCTTTATATGGTCCGTAACATTCAATTTCGTTTTCTGCCAATCCGATCTCTGCGGCAATTTCCCGGATTGGTTTCATCTTTGCTTGTTGTGCAATTTCAATATCCGTTACAAGGTTTGACATGTTTTTCCTCCTCAATCTGTCATTAAAATATATCTTCAACCATTGGGAAAATCACTATCCCGCTAATTGTTAGGTAAATAATTGGACGCATGCGGGAATTCCCTCTTCCGGTTATTTTCCTCATGGACTTAACATAACAGACTTACAAGAAAATACGATAAGCCTATTTTAACATGACATTTTCTGACAAGGAACATCGTTTTTTCATCATTGCTTGAATTTTCTTCCTAATAATTGGAGAAAGTAAGAATGAGGTGAGAATATGGAAGAAATTGTCGCTGTGGATAGAAACTATAAAGGTGAAATTATTAGTTTTCAAACATCCACCGGAAGAGTGATTTCTTATCAAAAAGCAATGGACGAAATTATCGAAGGTCGCATTACCGGAGTGGAAATCGTGGAAGCTCATGATGATGACAAACCACTTATCATTAATTCAAATCATCCGGATGACGAATCTTTTGTCAATTACCCACCGATATTCTAAACAGGAAAATTGTATAATTAATTCATTTTGCCTCACCACAATGTTCTTAAACTGTTGAACTTTAAAGTTTTTTGAATGGTATATTTATTTTAAACAAATAACTTATGAATAAAGTGGAGGACGATTAAAAATTATGTCAATCCTCCATTTTGTTCTGCATTCGGTTTAATTCTTCCAAACGTTCCGGATTTTCTTCAAAATACTGGACTAAGTCTCCAATGCGGTCAATTGCATTCCAGCTGAGATGGTGCTCAATCCCTTCAACATCATGATAAATATTTTCCTCTGCAACACCGATCATTTTCAAAAATTGTTCAAGTAATTCATGACGATATACTAACCGCTTACCTGTCTTTTTTCCTTTCGGTGTTAAAATCAGGCCGCGGTATTTTTCATAAATTAAATACTCATTTCGATCAAGTTTTTGAACCATTTTCGTCACGGATGAGGGATGAACGGAAAGTGCTTCGGCAATATCGGAAACCCTTGCATACCCTTTATTTTCAATCAATAAATATATTTGTTCAATATAGTCTTCCATGCTTGGTGTCGGCATTTTATTTCCTCCACAAAATCGTATACATATAATATATATTTTACTATAATTCCATGGTATTAACAAGATTTGCCATTGTTTTGCCTTTTTTGTCAAAGGTGTTAATGTTTTTCCAATATCCTCTGAAACATCTCTTCCAGTGCCTGAATTTTCTTGACTATGAATACGCTTTATTGTATATTAAATTTAATCAAGAAATGTGATGCAATCCTTTTTTGTATTCGTTTTTTGAGAAATAATTTTTATTGACACTTTGGTGTCGGGAGAGTTTAGGAGGAAGAAAAATGCAAAACGGTAAAGTAAAATGGTTTAACAATGAAAAAGGCTATGGTTTTATTGAAGTTGAAGGTGGAAATGATGTATTTGTACACTTCACCGCCATTCAAGGTGACGGGTACAAAACACTGGAAGAAGGGCAAGAAGTTTCTTTTGACATTGTGGAAGGAAATCGTGGACCTCAAGCAGCTAATGTTGTGAAATTATAAATTAAAATTCATATAAATAGAACAGTGAATCATCTAGGCTGGTTGTTAAAGACCAGCCTTTTTGGTGCATTAAGAAAGTATAATTTCCCAACAAAAAACGACCATTCTACGCAGTTGAGAATTTTCAGACTTTTCGGTCAGGAATAAACTTTGTTCTATAGGCTCGGACACCCCCTTTATGACAGTTTCCTGCCTGTCTCTTTTAATTTCATCCCGACAGTACAATGATTGATACAAAAGCTATGGGCAAACCTTCTCCCTTTTTCTTTTTTAAAAAATTGAAAAACAAAACAGCCGTCACATATTTTTAACAATTCATCGATCTCTTCCAGCAATGCCTTTCGTTCCTTGTCAATCGCTTCATCCGACATGATCTTTTTCATCATTTATTCTTCATCACCTAATTTCTGTTTACTTTCGATCATTACTTGTTTTAATGCTTGACGTGCCAATTTGTCAGCTTCTTTATTATCATTCCGGTTTATTGGTTCATACACCGGATGAAAGTTCAACTTTTTCACCAATCTTTCAATCCGATCCAGCCAGCGATTAAGATTTTCTTCGTAACATGGCCATTCACCGCGCAGTTGCATTAACAACCCTTGACTGTCCCCTTTTATTATTACTTTTTTTCCGGCAATTGGGAACTCACCTAATCGTTTGACGGCATAATGGAGAGCACAATATTCAGCCTCATTGTTCGATTTCAAACCTTCCACCCGTTCATTCCAACGTTCGCGGTACTGCTGAGCGCCTTGTTTATAATAAAGGACGACACCGATTCCTGTCTCGTCGGTTTCTTTATTGTAACTGGCATCAAAATACAAGAGAAATTCATCCGGTTCTTGTTCAAGCCTTTGAAGAAGTTTTTTCACTTCTTTTTTCGTCCATGATATTCCTGTTTCATCTTCAAACGACATGTTTTTTACCCGACCGGTTTTTTCCAAATCCTCGGCTATTTCCAAAAGAACATCGTCTTTGATCCATTCAGAAATAAAGTTCGTTTCTGTTTTATTTTTATTATAATAGTCCCATTTTATTTTAAATTTCATCTTCTCATCCCACAGTTTATTAGAAATAGATTTTATAAATTTTATGGTTCATCCATGCAAGCTTTAAGTTTGGTATCAATCTTTCACAAACTAAAAAATATCGGTTTAAAACTTAGAGTGACATTGATAAAATGGAAATAATTATTTGAATAACATTATCATAAACAGGTATACATTTTTTATTCAAATAAAAACCTTTCAAAAGCTACTATTTATAAAATATAAATAAACATTCGAGGGGGGTTTCAAGTGAACAAGAAATACATTGCAGATTTCACCTTATTATTCGTAGCATTTGTTTGGGGAACAACATTTGTCGTTGTACAGAATGCAATCTCATTCTTACAACCTCATACCTTCAATGCTGTTCGTTTTTTTATGGCCGCACTTCTCTTATCCGTTTGGTTAGTTGTTTTTCGCAGGGATGAAATAAAAGCAATCAATAAAAAACTTTTACTTTCCGGAATGGCCATCGGTTTTTGGCTTTTTATCGGCTATGCATGCCAAACCATTGGTCTTGTTTATACAACCTCGTCTAAAGCCGGATTTATAACCGGTTTAAGCGTTGTTCTTGTCCCGCTATTATCTTTTTTTATTTTAAAAATCAAACCGGGGATTTATGCAATCATCGGTGTTAGTATCGCAACTGTTGGGCTTTACTTATTAACAATGAGCGGAACTGCTATATTAAATATCGGGGACTTGCTTGTATTTTTTTGTGCGATCGGTTTTGCCATGCAAATTATTTATACAGGTAAATATTCATCGCAATATCCTTCTCTGTCATTAACCATTATCCAAATTAGTTTTGTCGCAATATTGTCAAGTGATTGTGCATTTCTGTTTGAGGATTGGCAAAAAGCAATCCAACCTGAAATTCTGTTCCAAAGAGAAGTTGTTATTGCTTTAATGGTTACAAGTTTTCTAGCAACTGCTTTTGCGTTTTTGGTTCAAACCTATTTTCAAAAATACACTTCAGCGACCCATACCGCATTAATTTTCGCAACTGAACCTGTATTTGCTGCCCTTACCGCATTTCTTTTTGCCGGTGAACGAATGTCAGTCGGCGGTATTATCGGCTCAATCTTTATCTTACTCGGGATGATCTTCGCTGAGTTCCCGAGCAAACGAAAAAAAGCGGCAGAAAATACGATTCAAGAAAAAGCCGTTTAGTAAAGAAAACTCGGCGAATGCCTAGCCTTTAGGCAACGGAAAATCCGCAGTTACACTTATACATAAATCCTAAAATTTTCCACTCGGCGAATTCGCATCTTTGTTGGAAATTTATACTTTCCTATTAGCCAAGATTTAATCCCCGACTTAAGAACTTCGATCGGGGACTATTCTTTATAATAATTGCTTTTGTTTTATAAATTGATATGCTTCGCGTTTATCCTGAATATTTTCGCTCTTTAACGTTTCAAGTAGTGATAAATAAAAACTGCCGTCAAATCGTTTTTGCACTTTTAAAGTCATTTCAATGGCAATTTTTACTAATTTCTCATTTGCATTCGCATAGTCCATTCCAAAGTAGATAAACCCTATTGCGTCTTCTTTAAATTGAAAACCTTTCCCTTGTAAATTGCGAATATATTCTCCTACGGCTTCTTTTTCAGTACTCATTTTAATCAACCTCTAACATGCTTTTATATTCAATGCTAGGAAACCTATTTTCGATCATGTCACTTATCTTATGCTTGTTCGATGAAGATCGTTAAATAATTTTTATCAAAGCGAAAATACTACAAATGGAGGTGAATGAAACATGTCCGGCAGAAATCGCGGAACAAAAGCACTAGGTGTCAATCCACAAGGGTATGGCCAGGATGATACGATGACCCATGATCCGAAAAGCAAATTGGAAAATGCGGCAAAAAAGAAAAATACAAAATAATTTTTTCCTAAAAAGGCTGTTCACAGGAATCCTCATGCTTTCCTGACGATTAGATTACTGAACAGCCTTTCTATGAATTACCCTACATGCGTTTCTTCATGCCAGTCTTCCAACATTGTTAAGATCCGTGACATTCCTTTAATATCAAGTTGTTTCAGTTTTTCTCCCCAACCTTTCTGAAAAAAGCGGATCTTTGCGTCGTCAAAATGAAATTCTAACGGAACATCCAGCTTAATTTCTGCCAATTTTTTTGATAATAATAAGGAGTCCATATCTGTCTCAATCTTTTTTCGTTGTCCGGGTGATAATTGAGCCAGCGATTCCAATAAGTTCTCAACTGAAGTATATTCTCGAATCAATTTTTCGGCTGTTTTCGGACCAATTCCTCGAACCCCCGGATAAAAATCACTCGTATCCCCGGTCAAGCCCTTTACATCGATAAATTGGCGAGGATGATAACCTCTTTCATTTATAAAAGTCTCCTTTGTTTGGATATCATAATTACCGAATCCTTTTTTTAATAACACAACGGAAATATGGTCATCTAATACTTGCAAGATGTCATGGTCTCCGGTTACGATGACAACATCTGCTTTATCTTTACTGCGAGTGGAAATCGTCCCTAAACAATCATCCGCCTCAAAGCCGGGGATTCCTATATTAGGAATCGAAAAAGCTTCGACCACTTCTTTTGCTAAATCAAATTGTGGAATCAATTCATCCGGTGGTGCTGCTCTGTTCCCTTTATAATCACTGTATAACTCATTGCGGAAAGTTTTTGCACCCATATCCCAGCAAACAGCTAAATGGGTCGGGCGAAAACGGTTAACCGCCGTAAACATATGTTTTAAAAAGCCGTTTACGCCGTTTGTCGGAATACCTGAGTCATTAAACATAAATTGACCGGATGGACTTGTTGCATAAAAAGCCCGGAACAAAAGAGCCATCCCATCGATTAACATTAATTTCGATTGTTTATTGTTCAACCATGTCACCTCAAACGTTATCTATAAGAAATTTCAAACCTCAAAAACTAACTTTGATTCACAGATAATAATTCTACCTCATTTAAACGATTTTTTAAATGGCCAATATCGATTTTATCATCCAAAATCGACAACCAGCCTTCATATTGTTCCGCTATCTCACTGCGTATTTGTTCAATCATTTCGGCAAATTGCTGTTCCAAAATGGCAGTAAAATGGGTGGAAAGAGCCGCTTCATTTTTTGCTAAGTTTGCTTTCATCTGTTCCTGCAAAATGGCTTGAATCATTTCAGCCATCTGTTTTTTCTCATTCTTTTCAAAAAATGTCCGTGTATTTTTGAACCCGGCTAAAGCTTTGGTAAAAAGATCAAGAGGAAGATCTTTTAATTCGTTTTGAAAAACAACGGTTTCGACTCGATCTGGCTCATATAACGAAAAAGAAAGATTCCCATTTATTTTTAGTAATTGTTGTAAAAGCTTTTCATATATTTCTTTTAGTTTCAATGATAAAAAGTTTTCCAACCGCAATGAAGTAGCCCTTAACTCCTGTGCCAAGTCAAAACCAACCGAATGAAGTAATTCTTTCATTGCTTGATGTAAAGCTTGTTTCGCCTCATGACCGCTTCCTTTTATTGTAGCCGGATTAAACGCCTCTTTGAAAAAGTCGTTGAATCGATAATTCGTCCGTTGATAAATATAATAAATGAGTTCTTTTAATTCCTCGTTTACTTGTTCCTTTAAAATGGAGGAGGTGTAGGTACGAATCGATTGTTCAGCTGTCTCTTTTTCAGACCTTAATGTTTCTCTTTTTTCTTCTTTCATCTGTTCATCTGTACTTGCTGTTTCAATAAGGTGTTTCAACCGATCCACCGCATGTTCCCATTCCGATTGACCCGCTTGCAAAGTGATTTGTCCTAAATCATTCGTAATAAATTGATAAAAATCTTGTTCGAACAGCGGGAAACGGGAACCATGTTTTTCACCGGTCTGTTTTTCTTTTAAAGCATTTTGACTGGAAACGGGGTAAATTTTCGCATTTCGTATACCATAGGTCAACAATTGCTGTTCTACATATGAAAGAACATCTTGCAGTTCCTCTTCTGTGTTGGCAAGATCAATGGCGTTTACGATAAAAAACATTTTATCAAGGGCAAATTGATCCTTTACTCTGCCAAGTTGTATCAAGAATTCGCGATCTGCTTTCGAAAATGCATGATTGTAATAAGTAACAAAAACAATCGCGTCCGCTTTCTTGATATAATCAAAAGCAACATCCGTGTGTCGTGCATTAATCGAGTCGGCTCCCGGTGTATCTACAAAAGCTATCCCCTCATTCGTTGCCTCTGATTCATAATAAAAATCAATTGCTTCAACAAAACAGGATCGTTCTTCCAAAGCCACAAATTGTTGAAATTCTTCAAGACCAACCGTTACCTTTTCCCCTAATTGATGTTTAAAAACCGGATATCCTTTGGCAAAAGCAGTCAAAAAAGAAATTTGTGTTTGAAATGATTGTGTCCTATCAATTCGTTGGATGATTTTCCCAACAATCGATACAGCTTCTTCCAAATTTTTTGCATCAATGTCAAATTTTTCCAATGCTTCATTTACATCCGCCAACATTTGCTCTTCCCTTTTTAACGTAACAACACCGGTTTTTGTCGGGTGTTCGTCATTTGCCGGCAGGATTCGATTTATTGCGGCGGTAGTCGGATTCGGCGAGACCGGTAATATTTTCTCCCCAACAAGCGCATTGGCAAAAGATGATTTACCGGCACTGAAAGCACCGAATAAAGCAACGGTAAATTGCTTTTGATTCAACCGATTAGCCCTTTCAATCAACTGCTTGCGAATTTTGTCCATATTGGGAATATCTGTCAACAATTCCGCTGTTCTTTCCAATTTCTGAATGATTTTTTGTTGTTCAAGATGAAAAGCAAAAGATTGTCCGGTACTTGCTTTTTTAACAGTTTTCGTCTGATCATTTTGTGGTTCTTTATTTTCCTTATTCACTTCCAAAGGTTCCTCAACAATCCCATTCACTTGTGACTCGGTATAAACAATCGTTTGGATCTCCTCAACAGTATCACGGTCCAATTGAGTATTTTCACGGTTCATAATCGTCAATAACTGATCTTTTACAAATTTATATTCTTTATCCATTTGATCCAGTTCATTTTTAGCTGATAATAAATGTTGTCGTTCCTGATGTTTTCGTTTTATCCCGTCCAGTTCGGTTTCAAGTGTTTCTAACAATACCGTTTCAATTTTTGCCAAAAGATTATGACTGATTGAGATAACATATTTCTTTAGATTATCGGCTACTTCATTGGTAAAATGTAAAATGGATTCCCCGGTCACAAGAGCACCCGGTTTGACGGCATTTTCAATATGTTCATTTTTAACAGGAATTGTCAGTTTTTGAACTTGACTTTCAATCTCGAATGGTTGAATATTGTACTGTTTTAAAGTCGACAGGAACAGTTTTTTCAAATGAACACTAAGTTGAGTATCAACCGTTTTTTGTAGTGCCTGATAAAAAAAGTCGAATCTTGCCTTTCTCACTTCTTCCGTTTTTTTCTTGGAAAAGAACAGTCCGACTTTAAAATCTTTTTGTACCGATTCTAAATATTCTTTGGCCAATTCACGGGTTTCTGCCGGCATTAAATAGGCATTTTTTAACATTTCCTGGATATCTGCAATCATTTGATCCCGGAAATTTTGTAACCCGGATTCTTTTATCTCTATTTCTTCTTGCAACTGTTTTAAATCGGCCTCCAGATGGTTTTGTTCTTCAACAGTTATGGACGATAGGATTTGTTCGAGCTCGTTCCTTCTCATTTCTTGATCTTCTGAAACCTTGCGCAAATGTTCTTCCATGACTAGCCTGAGCGATCCTTCCAATGGTACCGGCTCTTTTTTCGCAAAGATATGTCTAAGTTCCTCAACCATGCTAGTTAATTCATTGTGTGGATGATCAATTTCTTTCAAACTAGTATAAAAAATTTTTACCGGTTGAATATCCCATGCAAGGAAAGCATCCGCTATTGATTTTTGATACGTGTCAAAACTCAACTCATTGGCTTGATGTTTATCAATCATATTGATGACCAAATAAACTTCTTTGCCATGATTTGCCATTTCTTTCGTAAAAAGAAAATTTTCTTCTGCCATAACATGGTTATAGTCCATTACATAAAACAATGCGTCCGCCAAATGAAGAGCTCCCTCGGTTGCCAAACGATGGGCATCATCCGTAGAGTCAATACCCGGAGTATCCATAATCACCGCACCCTTTGGTAAAAATTTTGACGGATATGCAATTTCTACCCTTTTAATCGACTCACCATTTTTAAAATACTGTTTAAAGTGGCCAAAGGAATCGGTTGGCTTGTATTCCCGGACAGCCCCGTCTTTATAAAAAATTTTAAAAGATATATTATCGCTGGCTTTCAGTTTTACCAAATTGGCACTTGTCGGGATCGGGCTGGCTGCAAGAATATCCGCCCCGATTAACCAATTGATCATGCTTGATTTCCCGGCTGAAAAATGACCACAAAAAGCAATTATTTTTTCGCCATCCATTACTTTGGCAAGTAAATCCCTTATTTTATCCGCTGCTTGAAGATCGCCGTTTTTTGTGTAAAACTGATGCAAATCAAATAATCGGTTAATTGAACAAATGTCCCCTTTTGTGAAATCAAGTGTTGATACGTGCATATTGCTACCCCTTTGTAAGATTGATTATGATAATCCTATTCTAAATGGTTTTTGCCGATTTTCCCACTAATAAGGCAAATTTTTATCATGTTAACAGGTTAAAAGTTTTGCCGGAATAAGAAGCCGCATAATCATTTTGAGAATGTACTACAGTCTCAGCAAATAATTAATTACAAAAACGGCTGAAGGAATCAAACTCCATTGGGCTTTGAATCTCTTTGTTAAAGACAGTAAGAAATTGGATAGTGACGATTACTTCGTAGTTGGTGTTTTTGCGGTTTTTTGTACAATTTATTTATAAAGGGTCCCTGCATGGAAGGACCCTTTTGCTGATGTAACACTTATGATACCTTTTGTTGTTTTTGCAAAAGATATTTTGATTGACCGATTTTCAAAACATTAAACACAAGATTAAGTAAAACCGCAGTCAAACTTCCAAGAACAATGCCACTATCTGTTAAAATACGTAAACTGGCCGGTAAATCACCGAACATTTCCGGAACAACCGTAACCCCTAAGCCTAACCCTACTGAACAGGCAACTATTAGAAGATTTTCTTGCGATGAAAAATCGACTTGACCTAACATTTTAATACCTGAAGCAATAACCATTCCGAACATAGCCACCATTGCCCCACCAAGAACGGAAGATGGTATGATGGTGGTGAATGCGCCAATTTTTGGAACGAGACCTAAAAGAACTAACATTCCCGCAGCCGTATAAATAATATTTTTGCTTTTCACTCCGGACAATTGAAGCAAGCCGACATTTTGTGAGAAAGTTGTATATGGAAATGCATTGAATATCCCACCTAAGACAATGGCTATCCCTTCTGAACGATACCCTCTCGCAATATCATGTTCATTGATTTTTTTTTCGCAAATATCACTAAGAGCAAAATAAACACCGGTTGATTCGACTAAACTAACAATGGCAACAAGTGTCATCGTCACAATCGGCATGATATGGAACTCAGGTGTTTCAATAAAAAAGAGTTTCGGTAAATGAAACCATGACGCTTCTTTTACCGCCGAAAAATCAACCATGCCCATGAAAGAAGCAGCTAAAGTTCCTGCTAAAATACCAAGCAAAATCGCTATTGAACGAATAAAACCGTTAAAAAATCGAAAAATGGCAAGGATAAACAGCAATGTGCCAAAACCTAGCAGCACATTTTCCACTGCTCCGAAATTACTGCTGCCCTGACCGCCTGCCAAATTGTTCATCGCAACCGGAATTAACGTTACCCCAATAACCGTAACAACCGATCCCGTAACAACCGGCGGGAAAAATTTTACGAGCTTACTGAAATATTTAGAAATGACGACAACGATGAGGCCACTGGCAATAATAGCACCGTAAATTGAGCCAACACTATATTGATTTCCGATCGCAATAATCGGTCCGACAGCTGTGAATGTACAGCCAAGAACAACCGGTAAGCCGATGCCAAAAAATTTATTTTGATACACTTGTAAAAAAGTAGCAATGCCGCACATCATAATGTCAATGGAAACAAGGTAGGTTAATTGTTCACCGGTTAAACCGATGCCTGCTCCAACAATTAACGGGACAATGACTGCCCCTGCGTACATCGCTAAAACATGCTGAATTCCTAAAGATACGATTTTTGATTTTGACAAGTTCATTGTTTAACCTCCTCATGAACAAAATGAACCCTTCCATTTTCCAATGACAATATTTGTGCCAACGATTCAACGCGAATGCCATTTTTACGTAATTGATCTCCACCATTTTGAAAAGTTTTTTCAATGACAATACCAAGTCCGACTAAACTGGCCTCCGCCTGGTTCACAATGTCTATTAAAGCCAGTGCCGCTTGTCCGTTAGCTAAAAAATCATCAATGACCAAAACACGGTCATTTGTATTTAATAATTTTTTAGAAACGGATACTTCGGTTTTTTCCTGTTTCGTAAATGAATAAACTTTTGAATGATATAAGTCATCAATCATCGTTAAAGATTTTTTCTTCCTCGCAAACAATACCGGCGTCTGCAGGATCAGACCGGTCATCACCGCCGGGGCAATCCCCGATGACTCCAATGTTAAGATTTTCGTAATTTGGTCATTTTTAAACCGTTCGGCAAACTCTTTACCGATTGACAACATGAGTTCCGGATCAATTTGATGATTTAAAAATCTATCAACTTTTAAGACAGAGTCAGAAAGGACATTTCCTTCTAGTATGATTTTCTCTTCTAACAGTTTCATAGATGCACTTCTTCCTTTCATTTTGTATTAGAAAAGCGCAGAGCGCCCGCTTAGCGACGTACAAACTGGAGCGCCCCGCAATGAGATAAAGGAAACACGGCGAGGGACGAGCCGATGTTGACTTATCGTAGTGGAGGGGAGTGAAGTTTGCTAGTCGCTGGCGCTCGGAGCTAGACAATAAAACTAATTCCAAGTTATTTACATGTATTTTTATACTTTCTTATCTTTAAATAAAAACCCAAAAGTATTGCTCACAGATCATGAATGAGCAAAACTTTTGGGTAATATACAGGATGTAAAGACAATAAACCTAATAAACCTAATAAACCTGTACAAACGCAAACAATTGCTCACCCATAGTCAGATTATTTACGGTAATCTGGTAGAAACTTGCGGGCCGTATCCCCGCGATTATATGAGTGAATCGCTGTAAAATTAATTCCATTATAGCACAGATGAAATAGGAATCAACAAAAATAGTAAATCAGAAATATTGCAATATTGGCAATTACAACATTTGTGACAAAATCCCGATAATCGATCCTAATACAGCACCTATGACCGGAATAGCCACATACATCAATTTTTTTCGAAAATCCCGCTTTCTTGCCATTTCTTCGGGTGTCATCCAGTTATTCATTTATATTTTTTTCCTCCAAAATAGTATCAATAGACTAATTATAACGATTTCATATTTTCAAATACATATGAAAAAATACCTATATTTTTTACAAAATGTTAACAAATTGGCGACATTTACGATGAACTATGTAATCATGATGACATAATGACGATATATATTATAAAATATAGAAAATGGCGAAAGGAACTTATTGATGGAAACATTCGTAGCACGACAACCAATCTATGATATCGAACATAAAATTTACGGATATGAATTATTATTTCGTAAATCTATCGACAGTCATTCGGCAGGGTCCAATGATGATTCGGCAACCGCGGACGTTTTGGTCAACAGTTTTCTTAATTTCGACCTGGGTGAATTGACAAACCATACTTTTTGCTTTATCAATTTCACAGAAAATTTATTGCTGAACGGTACACCGGAAAATTTTCCCCCTTCCAAACTTGTTATCGAAATTCTGGAAACCGTTTACCCAACTGAAGAAATTATCTCTGCCTGCCAAAAATACAAGGCCTTAGGGTATAAAATTGCTCTTGATGATTATCAATTAAATATTCAGGATAAAAATTCATTAAAAATATTACCATTTGTTGATTTGATTAAAGTTGATTTTCGAACCGCCGGAAAAGAAATGCGGAAACAAATGCTCAAATTAAAAAACTTTTTCTCTATTCAATTTTTGGCTGAAAAGGTAGAAACAATAGAAGAATATCTCGAAGCATGTGCGGAAGGTTTTGATTATTTCCAAGGTTATTTTTTTCAGAAACCTGTTGTTCTTTCTCAAAAGGATATTCCAACATTCTTTCATAATTATATGCTACTAATCGAAGAAACAAGAAAGCCTGAACCGAATATTGATTATTTGTCAAAAATTATTGAAAGCGATCTCTCTTTTTCTTTTAAACTTTTAAAATTAATTAATAATCATTATCGACGCAATTTTAAAATTGCGTCGATTAAGCAGGCCATCATGATTTTAGGATTAAAAGAATTCAGACGATGGCTATATATATTATCGATTCGAGATGCTTCGAGACAACAAGATCCAATCATTGAAAATTTAATTCAAAATAGCTTGGTACGGGGAAAGTTTTGTGAGACTCTCGCCAAAAAGATGAAAATTCAAGGAGAACCGGCGAGTTATTTTTTAACAGGAATGTTTTCTTTAATAGACGAAATTCTCCAAACACCAATGACCACCCTTGTAAAAACTTTACCATTGAAAGATGATATTATTGATGCGCTATTAGGAAAAGAAAATCAGTTTCAATTAGTATTAGCATTGATTATTGCTATTGAGCAGACAAATTGGGATCAGATTTGGCAGTTGGCTGAAAAAATTAATGTGGCTTATGATACGATTACAGAAAGCTATTTAGAAGCAATAAAGTGGAGTAATCAATTTTTTTCAGAAGAAGGGGCCTAAGGTTCATCTGAACAAGTTGCGTGTTTCAAAGGAGAAGATTGAGATTCACCGGTTCGAACTTGTGAAATCGTATCTTTACCAGAGTTTTCATGGTGACGAGTGAGATTCTCTGTTCAAAGTTGTAAAATCTGTGCTTTTTACCAGAACATTGAAGGGTGAAGGGGGTCATAAGCCCCTGACCCCTAAAATTCATAAATTTCCTTATATTTTTCTGTCAAATAGTTGAGCAGATATTTCGGATTCGGTCCTTCACCTGTTACATCCTGCAAAATCTCTAACGGTTTTTTTGTTTTTCCAAATTGATGGATGTTTTGGTTAAACCATTCTTTAATTTTATCAAGCTTTCCGGCTGCCAGCAGTTCATCAAAATTTGGTAAATCTTTTAATAACGCATGTTTGAATTGAGCAGCGTATATAAACCCGAGTGCATATGAAGGAAAATAACCGAAACTCCCCCCGGCCCAATGGACATCTTGTAAGACACCGACACCATCATGTTCCGGTTCAATACCCAAATATTCCTTATATTTTTCATTCCATATTTTCGGTAAATCCTTTACTTCAATCGTATCATTAAACAGTGCCTTTTCTATTTCATAACGAATGATAATATGTAACGGATAGGTGACTTCATCTGCTTCAATTCGAATCAATGACGGTTTTACTTCATTAATGGCTCGGTAAAAATCAAGCAATGGAACATCGTCGAATTGTCCCGGTGAATAGGATTTTAACAGATCATAATTTTTCTTCCAAAACGATAGATTCCTTCCAACAAAAATTTCATTAAATAATGATTGAGATTCATGAATCCCCATCGATGTCCCTTCAGCAAGCGTCGTTCCGGCCAAATCTTTTGAAATGTTTTGTTCATATAATGCGTGCCCGCCTTCATGGATAGTACCAAAAATGGCGACACGAAAATCATTTTCAACATATTTCGTCGTCACCCGAGCATCGCCGATATTTAATGTAATTTGAAAAGGATGTACCGTTTCATCCAAACGCCCTGCGTCAAAATCATAGCCCATTTGTTTTAAAATTTCGATGCTGAAATCACGTTGGCGATCCTTTGGAAAACGGTTATAGATGAAAGATGTATCAAAAGTTTTCCCGGAGCTTTGAATTTGTTGCAAAATATCCCGAATACCATCGCGAACATTTTCAAAAACTTCATCTAATATATCGACCGTCATATCCGGCTCATACATGTCCAATAACGTATTGTACTTATTTCCTTCATATCCCCAATAGCCGATAAATCGTTTCGTTGTGTCCACTAATTGTTCTAAATATGGACGAAATAACTCGAAGTCTTTCTTTTCTTTTGCCTCTTCCCAAACCGACTCCGCTTTTGTTTGTAAAGTTACATATATTTGATACTCGTCAAGCGGGATTTTTTTCATGCGATCATATGTTTTTTTACAATCTAAAGCAGTTTTTAATGCAATTTCAGAGACTGCCGGTTCTCCTTCTTCAATTAATGCTGTTAAGTAGCCATTCATTTCCTCTGAAGTTTGCATTTGATATATTTCTGAGGAGAGAATGCCGATCACCTCGGAGCGACCGTCTACACTTTTTTTCGGTGCTCCGGTCCGTAAATCCCAGTACATAACACTTATTGCCTCTTGATACGCCGTAATTTTCTTCACATAATTTAAAAATTTCTCTTCTATTAATTTAACATTTTCATTTGTCATAGCCTTCCCCCCAATGATAGTATGTTTATATTTTAACATAAGTTTACGAAATATTAACCTTTTTTGACAAAAAAGGAAATTATTCCCTTTTAGCAAAATTGCATGAAATTTTCAGCCAGTTTTCCTTCCTCTCCGTTTCAGTAAAATAAAAAGCAATCGAATTTGATTGCTTTTTATTTACGCATTTGTGTATTTATCGGTGTTGTCAGTGAATATTGCATAGCTAGTTGTAAATTTTGTTCCGCTTCTTTAATCGTATCTAATGCTTCGTTCGAAATATTTTCTGATTGCAATTGCTGATACGTAGCTTCCAGCGCTTTTGATATTTTTGCAAAATCAAGATTCCACTTATCCATCGTCCATCCCTTTCCGATAACCATTGATAATACTATTATAGACGGTGGCAGGGAAAATATTCCTTGATTGAAAAATCGATTTTTATCATCATACACGTTTTTTGGGGCCAAAATATTGATAATAATCCGTTTTAATAAACCCGTTAAATAATTTCCGCTTTTTAGTCGCTTTTTTTCCAAATAACTCTTCAAAATCTTCGTTTGATGTAATCAAATAAATCGACCACGTGTCAAGCATTTGTAAAGTTGCACCAAGTTCCCGGTATAACTTTTCGACTTTTTCTTTTTCGCCTATACGTTCTCCGTAGGGCGGATTGCTGACAATTACACCGTATTCAAGATCGGTACGGAAATCAGTCGCTTGCATTTGTTTAAACTGGATGAGGTCCCCGAGTCCGGCTTCCATGGCATTTGCTTTTGACATATCTACCATTTTATGATCGATATCCGATCCAAAAATTTGTAACGGCCGATTATATTCTGCCAAGTCTTCCGCTTCCGTTCTTGCTTCATCCCAAACCTTCGAATTGAACCAATGCCATGTTTCACTTATAAAATCCCGATTGAAACCGGGTGCAATGTTTTGTCCGATTAATGCCGCTTCAATCGGGATAGTACCTGAACCGCAAAAAAGATCGACAAACGGCCGATCCGCTGTCCAGTTTGTTAACAGAATTAATGCCGCTGCCAACGTTTCTTTTAATGGAGCCTCACCTTGATATGCCCGATATCCCCGTTTATGTAATCCTGACCCGCTTGTATCAATCGTAATCGTTACGATGTCTTTTAAAATAGAAACTTCCACAGGTACTTTCGGTCCTTTTTCCTGAAACCAGGTGATCTGTTTATATTTTATTTTTAATCGATCTACGATGGCTTTTTTAACAATGGCTTGACAGTCCGGAACACTGTGCAAAGTAGATTTTACTGATTTCCCCGAGACTGGAAACGCACTGTCCACATTGATAAATTGTTCCCACGGGAGATTTTTTGTTCCATCAAACAGTTGTTCAAATGTTGTTGCTTTAAATTCACCAACGATAATTTTTACCCGGTCTGCCGTACGAAGCCAAAGATTACTTTTGGCAATCGCATATTCGTCACCCATATATGTAATTTTTCCGTTATCGACTTGACATTCATAACCGAGATTTCTCACTTCTTTTGCGACAATCGCTTCAATCCCCATTGGAGATGTGGCAAGAATTTTTAATTTGTTCATGTCATCACCTTTACTATTATTAACACAATTCAAAACAAAAATGCTCCCTTTCAAAATGAAAAGAGAGCATTTTGTCCGTTTTAGCCGTTAATAACGTTCTGTAAGCCATGTTCTGTACCATCGTACTGCTTACGATTGAAAAATCTCGTACTCCGGTGGTAATCATCTATCTGCAAGAGCTTGTCTCTTGCCTCTCTCTTGAGTTGAATTCCTCAGAGAAAGTTCCCCTACCATTATTTGGGTTTCTCGCTCGCGGGGTTTACCTCGTTCCACCCTTGTCATTTCTTCCAAGGCTACGTCACTGTGGCACTTTCAAGGTAATAGAGCCATATCCGAAGACTTAGGCTCGTTCCCTGCCGTCAGCCCAGTCGAAACCAGGCTGCCCTAGCTTATTGTTTCGCTAGGCACGAACACTACGGGCATCTCAGCACCGTGCGAGCATGGACTTTCCTCAGCATAATTGCCGCGATTACCCGAACGTTATTAACATGACACGTATATATTATAAAAGAACTTTTTCTAAAATACAACTGGTATTTTTTTCTGTCATTGTGACTGATAAGCAAGATAAATTTTCGATAACTGTTAAAAACCGTTGTGTCTGAAAAGTGGTCCTTTATCTATATACCAACTTACTTGATTGGAATTACCAGTCTTTATCATTATTTAATTTATTCCCAAAGACATGTTTTTCCAAATTGCTCAATCTTTTTAAAATATCAAAATTCGTTGCACCGGTTGTTTGTACGGGCTGTCTTCGCGCTTCTTCCAATTGTTTTTTTAGTTTTTGATTTTCGAATACAAGTGTTTCAATCTCTTTATTGAAATTTTCATAATCCTTTATAATGATATCCAGAAATTTATCAACTTCCTCTTGATTATATCCACGCATACTCGTTTTAAATTCTTTTTCTAAAATATCCTTAGGTGTTAATTGAATATTGTTTGCTATCAAAGTTTTTCACCTCGATCATGCTCATCATTAATCTTATTTTTTCAAAAATGCATTCCTTTGTCAATTCTTGCTTGTTGTTTGTTTCAATCGTCTAACGTATTTATGTAATCATTGATATACCTTATTATATAATAAAATGGAAGAAAAGGGTCTAAAGAACTATTATGGGGGGCCGATATTTTTCATCAGCCCCATATTTCTCATTTACGTTTAAAAACCAAATGGTCTTCTTGGCGGCGGACAACAGCAATTCAAATGCTGATGGCATACTTCATTTACCACTGAATGGGTATGCGGGCAATAATGTTGGTGCTGAAACATATGCTGGTTGACAGTGGTCGTATGTGAAGGATGAACATGCGGTACGATATGTGTAAATTGGTTTGTATTTACAAATTGTTGCGTTGGATGTACCACCGGCGGCAATACATTGGGTGGAAATGCAGGCATACATATACTCCCCTTTCTGCTGGTTTATTTCCTTATACATTAATAACCTATGTCAAAACAGGGGAACATGTACTAATGAAAATACCTATTTTTCAACTTTGAAACCACCGTCATCAATACCAGAACAATACCTTCATAATTACGTCTCGAAAAACCGTAAAAAAGAACATCGTTGAAATAACAATTGTAAAGAATAAAAATAAAACTGTGCGATGCATGGCATTCCCTTTCTTTCAAAAAATATGATGATAATCCAGAACTAATTTTAATTCCAGCCAAGCTTTTCATCAATATTTTTTTACTGGAAAATATGCATCCACTTTTCAGCAACCAATAAGGCTAGGTGAAAAATTTTACGAAGCCGGTATAAACAAATCCGATTTTTTGGACGTGAACCGTCATGACCATGTTCAATTTAATTTGATTTTTCTCTTCTTATTTTTCCTTCCAAACGAAGAAATCTTTTTTCTAATTCTTCCTTTAAATGATTATTTTTATAATCCAAGAGCTGAGTTGATTCATACTCTTCTAATGCCAATATGCTTAATTGTAATGCCTTTTCAAAATCCTTATTCACATGCTCATGAACTTTTGCCAGCTCGATGCAAGCATTTATTTTCTCTATTCCGTTGCCCAGTTCAATGATTTCTTGCCAAATCGCTTCTGCCATATCTCGCTTCTTCTGTTTTTTATATTGAATGGCAAGATCATACATGCCCTTCCATTTTTCTCTCCCTCGTAAACTTGTTATCGCCTCTTCATATACTTGAATGGCCGCATCCCTTTCATTCAAAGCAGAATACCATTTACCGACGGCTAATTTTTCCCTATTTGTTTGATTCACATCAAGTCCTAATAATTGACAGGAAATATGCGTATATAAAATGATTAGGGATAGTACATCTTCCTCATTATGTTCCATCACCTTAACAATTCCGTCCAGTTGATTGGATTGAAGAAAATCAAAATAAATGATGGGCGCTAAATATCCCGGAACATCTTCTTCCCTTTCGATTCCCAAAACCTCTTTCTCAACGATTGTGAGTTTCACGGATTCTAATTCATCTTTCCATAGTCTCCTTGATGCATGCAGCAAATCAAAATGACCAAATGCCGGAAGCTTCGGTACATGTTCTCTGATCAATGTGTGTCTTGTTTTCACTTGCGGCCAATCAAATGCTTTTCCATTATACGTAACAAGGGTGGTATAATCAACTGATTTCAAAAAACTGTGATAAAGCGGAATTTCACCCCCGGGTTCAGGCAATAAATGTTGTTTCACTACGACCTCATCATCATCAATGAAAGCATAACCTAATAAAAAGATCGTATTACCTGCTCCACCACCGAGTCCTGTCGTTTCCGTGTCAAAGAAAAACAAATCTGTTGGACGGTACCCTTTTGCGGATAAAGGGTGGAGAAGAGAATGATTTTGCCAAGCATTGACGACATTAAGATAATCAAAAAATGTATATTTCCCCCTTTGTGTTTCAAGAGGATAGCGGACTTCACGAATAAGGCAATATTGATCATCTAATATATATGGAGCAACCCCGAAATTATGCCATTTTTCCAAGTTTGGTATGTTGATAAGTTCTTGTTTTGCTTCCGGTTGCGATTCTTGTTTCTTCGTTCCGGTTGGTAAGTACGACTGATAAACTGCTAACTTGTTTTTTAACTTCATTTAAGCACCCCATTTAAGAAAGCATTCAAAAGGGTAATTGCATCTATTTTGCCGTTTTGTGAAGTACCGTCCGTCCCAATACAAGAAGGACAACCATTCTCACACGGGCAATTTTTTATCATTTTCCTCGCTTCCAGCAAAATATCCGTTATTTTATCGTAAATTTGATCGCTCAGGCCCACTCCACCCGGATAACGGTCATATAAAAAGATCGTTGGTTTTTCATTATGACTCGATTTCAATTGCGGTGTCACATACACATCGCTCGGATCACACATCACATACATCGGCACCATATTTTTTAAAAGATGTGCCATACCGATCAACCCTTGCTCCAGGCGATCTTTATGCCAATTTGGCTCATCCTTTAATGAAATCCATGCCGAAGTTGTATGCAATATTTGTTCCGGTAAATGAATCGGACCGGAACCGATATTTTCATGAGTTTCAAATTTAATCTTTTTAAAAATTGTCGCCATCGCTTGTACAGCCACGTCCCCATATTGAATTTGCGCGACATCCGTTTCTCTTTCCTTATCAACCTCTAAAACTTTCAAATCAACAGCCAAGTTTGCATCTGTATAATAATCCGTTTGCACTTCACGTACAAATGCCTTTTTTTCCTCCCAGTCTAATTTTTCTACCTGATATTGAACTCCTTGATGCATGTAAATTGCCTCATCATGGAGAAGCGTTAAAGCGCTGAAAGTATCCATTTCTCCGATCACTTGTACATGGGCAATGTCGGTTTGGTCAATAATGACTACATTTTCCTGTGAAGCGGAACGAAGACTGATATTATGCGCCGGAAATGAATCGCTCATCCAATGATATTTATTCCCGCTAAAAACAAGAATTTTTTGATCAAGCAGGTAATCGAGTACATCCTCCACATCAATCCCGCCAAACGTTTCTCCTTTTTTAAAAGGTAATTCGAAAGCTGCACATTTTACATGATCAACAAGAATGATTAAATTATCCGGGTTGATTCGGGCAACTTCCGGTGACTGTTTGAAAAAATATTCCGGATGATTGATAATGTATTGGTCTAGTGGGGCTGAACTGGCGACATACAAAATTAGCGCCTCTCCATGTCTTCTTCCGGCTCGTCCGGCTTGTTGCCAGGCGCTCGCAATCGTACCGGGATAACCGGTCATTATACATACTTGTAATTGTCCGATATCAACGCCCAACTCCAACGCATTCGTGCTGACCACACCATAAATATCCCCATTTCTCAGCCCTTTTTCGATTTCTCTTCGCTCTGTCGGTAAATAACCGCCCCGGTACCCACGTATTCCCTTTGGTCCAATCTTATCTTTAATCAACTCTTGTAAATACGTTAAAATAATTTCCACTCGAACCCTGCTTTTCGCAAAAATAATTGTTTGAATTTTATTTTTCAGAAACTCCCCGGCGAGCTTCCGAACTTCCAAAGTTGCACTTCTCCGGATATTTAATTGTTTATTTACAATCGGCGGATTATAAAAGACAAAATGCTTTCTTCCGCTCGGGGCACCGTTTTGATCAATTAACTGCATGGTTTTACCTGTTAAAGCCTCGGCCAGTTCCTTTGGATTGGCAATGGTCGCTGAAGTACAAATAAACACCGGATCACTTCCGTAAAAACGGCAAATCCGTTTTAATCGACGAATAACATTTGCTGTATGGCTTCCGAATACACCACGGTAAATATGTAATTCATCAACGATAATAAATTTTAAGTTTTCGAACAGAGAGACCCACTTTGTATGATGCGGCAAAATTCCGGAATGAAGCATATCCGGGTTAGTTATTACGATATGGCCAGCTTTGCGAATTTTTTGCCGGATATGCGCCGGTGTGTCCCCGTCATATGTATAACTATTAATTTCGATCCCCGCTTCATCAATCAATTCATTTAATTCACTTTTTTGATCATAGCTGAGTGCCTTCGTTGGAAACATATATAACGCTCTTGCTTCAACGTTCTCTAAAATCGTTTGCAGAACCGGAAGATTATAACAAAGTGTTTTCCCGCTCGCCGTCGGGGTTACGGCAGTAAAATCCATTCCTTTCATACCATAATCAAAAGCTTCCCGTTGATGACTGTATAAAGAGGTAATCCCCCGCTTTTCTAATGCTGCCTGCAATTTTGGATGCAATTCTTCAGGAAATGGAACATTAATGGCCTCCTTCCCTTCTATCGTTTCCCAATGGATAATATTTTCGTTAATTTCATTTGTTTGTTTCATCCAATTGATGATTTCTTGTAATTGACGCTTACCTAGCATCCGCTTCACCCTCTACAATTCATACCAAATTTCCCTTTAACATTTATTATAACGAATACACGTTCCTATATCAAAAAATATTTACCGTACAAACATCGTATCATTAATCTAACACGATTTTTATTATTTTTCATATATTATATCGGAAATAAAAATAAAAAGTGGGGTGGAAAACATGGATGAACAATTACCGGAAAAAAAGGACAGCCATTCAAATGAAGCTTCTCCATTTTCTCATATTTTTCAGGACCGGCCATTTCGTAATATTTTGGAGACCATTGATCAATTTTTTCAAAACTCCAATTTAAAACCGGGTTTCAAAGTCAATGTTCAAGAAGATGTTGATAAATACATCATATATGCAGAATTACCCGGGGTAAAGAAAAATCAAATTGACATCCATATTTTGGAGAGAAGCATTACCATCACTGTGAATCGTTCAGAAAGTGAGACAATTCAAAATGATAAAGCTAAATCATATACGAAGATACACGAATATGAAAAAGCCAGCCGGACGATTCCTTTTTATCATCCAATTCAATCAAAAAACGCCAAAGCCAAATACCGTGACGGGCTATTGACGATCATCCTGCCAAAAAAATCCGGGAAGAAACTGAATTTAGAAGATTGATGTCTTTAAAAGTTAAATAATTGTTTTATACAAACAGATGAATTTCGCTAATGTCCATTGAAAATAATGGTAACATACAGCAATTGGTTTTTCGCCAATTGCTTTTCTTAGATATGATGGAAGGACTTGCACTTGGCACATAATTACGATTTAAATAAATGACTGAATCCTTTTAGTAAAGAAGAAACTTGATTGATTACTCCCATGAATTGACCGGCCGTTCCTAGCATTTTATTAAAATCGATGGATCCATCTTTATTTTTAAATGATTGGATAAAGCTGTTCATCGGACTCTGGGGAAAAGATTGATGCGACGCCGATAAACTAAAATTTGGTAATATCTGATTAGAAAAATTTGAAATTTGATTATAAATTGGGTGTAATGGATCATCCAAAAATTGTGTAAACGGTACATCGTTATTATTAGATGGGAAATGGTTGTCTTGATTAAAAAAAGCACTCGGAGGCCAGACTTGTCCGGGAGCGACACCGGGAAACATACCCTGAGAATTCATTGGTGTTGGACCATGAAAGAATGGCGGTGGGAACGTATTTACCCCTACAGGAAATTGCAGGTTGGCATTCGTACCTAAATGATTTTGTGGCATTCCAAATGTCTCCGGAATCGCATTATATTTTCGTGGAAAAAACTGGTTGTGTGGCAGATGATACATACATATCAATCCTCCTCATGAACTCCACCATATTGTATGATTGTTCGCCTAATCATGTGAATTTAAAAGTTTTGCGGAAACTCATTTTCGTTTATTTCGCTATGTAATTTTTCTAATATATAATGGATTGAATGGAGACGATGTTTAAAACGGGAATAGCTTGTTTTAGGAAAAAAAGCTTGTACACTTATTTCTTTAATATTCTCAATAGTGGCATCGATTTGTTGAATATATAAGTGTTTCGGGTGAGAAGTGACAATGAATTTCTTCGCCAGTTCCCCCCACTCTTCTAAAACGAAATGGACTTCATCAACAAATGGTTTAATAACCGTATAAAAATCTTTTTCTTCTCCCGTTTCCCGTGCATGTTCATAAATGTGATCCATTTCCATTACATAATGTTTTAATTTTTTCGTTGCTGATACAAGTTGCATTTTGTCCATACATTAACCCCTCCTATCCATCCAATTATATCATAAGTAAAGAAAACCCGGTGATTGCCGGGTTTTCTTTAGCTAATAGGAAAGTATAAATTTTCCAATTTCTACTTTCCTAACGCATAAGTGCTCTTGCGGCTCTGCTCTCGCCAAAAGCTCGGCAATCGCCGAGTTTTCTTTAAACAGTCCTACTGATTGAAGTTTCACAATATCAACGGAAAATCAAAGCCGGACCAATTTTTTTACATTGATGCTGCCTGTTTCATAATCGGCTCCGTATTCCTCACCTGTTGTTTCGTTTGATTTTCTTTCGTCACTTTCATTATTTCCTTTTCTATCGCAGAAATATTTCTTGAAAGGTTACTTGTTTGCTCTATTATTTCTTCCGTTACAACGAGATGCATCTTTTGCTCCACTAACGCTATTTCCATTTCCAAACACTTGATTAATTCCAAAATTTCGCTCGTTTTCACTGTTTTATTGCTTGTCATCTCAATCCCTCCATCCTTCGTTATTATGTAATTTCGACCTGCTTTCATCACTTCCTTCCTGTTTGACAAAACTAGAAGAAATTCGCCAAACAAAGTGGAATTCTGACAAATATTCAGAAATCATTGTCAAAACATGTTTCTTGACCTTTTGTTCATAATAACGATAGGAGGTGCAGCCAATGGAAAAAAAGAAGAAACAAAATCGCGTAACTGAAAAAGAAAATCATGCAGACACAAAAGCGGCTAAAGGAAATCCAAAACTAAATGGCCCAAACCGTCCATCCACTTAAGTTAAAGGAAGACACCACTACATATTGACTTCTTTCCCCATCGTGGTGTCTTCCCTTCTTACCTACTCATTCCACCGCATCCATTCCTTCAAGTTTACCAACAGTTCAATTTCTATATGTTTTTTCCTTAACCAATAAGTCATGTTCACTTCTTCTTTTATGATGGGTGGCAGGAACCATCGTTTTTTAACCCGTTGCTTTTTATCCCAAGATATCCCGGTTAATGGTTCCTGCTTTACAATCGGATACGTTAGTCTTAACATAGGCGTGTTCCGTTTTTTTAACCAAAATTTTTCGTAATCGTACCGTGAACCTGTATGCGGTGTATGAATGGCAAAATCAATAAATGTTTGAAGCCTCCCCGTATCAAATAAAATCCACGCTAATTTTTTCCCGAGTTCGATTCGTTGATCCAGTTTGACAAATTTTTTTACAGTTGCCCCGAAAATTTCACCGTAACAAGTTGGAAAAATAACTGCATTGAAATGAAAAAGTTCCTGCAAATAAAAAGGTACTGTTTGAAATACTTTTTTTTGATAAAATAGTTTTGATATGATTGGCTCTTGTATCAAGTTCTGTTCATTAATAATGAGGGAATACAATAATCGATTTTCATTACCGGTTTGCCAAAATCGAAACCATTCTTGCTGCATAAATGCCGAAACATGAAAATAAGGTAGTAAGTGAAACAAAGGACGCCCTATTTTCGTTGAATAATGATAAAGTAATAATTGTGGATACGCATCTTGAAAAATCAGCCAATTAGCCCGTTCATAAGTTAAAAACAAATACGTGCGATATTGCTTGGTCAACAAGGAGGAATACGATTTGCCTTCCAAATCACACATATTCCAGCCGGCGTTACGGGAAACCAATCCGGCAAGAAAAGCCCATTTAATTTCTTGGTAACGAAAATAAAATGACTCATAACAATTCGTTCGTGATATATTATCTATATTGCCTTTTCTTGTTGTTTGTAAAATATGTTGGATTAATTGCCTCTCGTCATGATTCATCGAGATGTTCACATCCTTTATAAAATTTCGGTCGTTTCATTCCGACCGGTAAATAAACAGCCCGGAGTTGCGCATGAAGAAGGTTTAACGAGGTGGTTAGTTTGGAAATCCATTATCCGAATGGAAAAACGTTTCATTTTAAAAAAGAGGATAGAAAAATAAAAGTAAAAAAATATCAATACGGAAACCGTGGGATGACTTTAGAGGATGATATTAATGAGTCCAATAAATATTATTTGTCAAACAAGATTGCGGTTATTCATAAAAAACCAACTCCTATTCAAATTGTTCAAGTCGATTATCCGGAGCGTAGCAAAGCAGTAATAAAAGAGGCCTATTTCAAAACACCTTCGACAACGGACTATAATGGTGTGTACCGGGGGAAATATCTTGATTTTGAAGCAAAGGAAACAAAAAGCGAAACATCTTTGCCGTTAAAAAATTTCCATGAGCATCAAATTAGACATACAGAAGCGGTACTAGCTTGCGGAGGTATTGCTTTTGTCATTATTCGTTTTTCAAAAACAGAAGAAGTATTTCTTTTAGAGGGTGAACATCTGCTGAAATTTTGGCAACGGATGGAATCAGGCGGCAGAAAATCGATAGCGAAAGATGAAATTATGCAATATGGACATTATATACCACTTGGAATTCAGCCAAGAATTGATTATATTAGATTAATAGAATCTCTATATTATTAGGGGTAAAATAACTTACCTCAAATTGTGAGAAATTCCTTATTCGATATTTGACGGACAATCCCGTTTTCGATTTTGATAAGGAATGAAAGGATGGTCATTGTTTATGACAGAACAATATAAATCAAGAACAGAAAAAAGACGTGCGAACCAGAAAAATAAACAGAAACAACCAAAAGGAAAAGGGAAAAGTATAGCCAAGAAAATATTTTTAACGATGATAATTGTCGGATTTCTATGTTTAGTTGGCGGATTGGGAACCTTTGCTTACTTTGTTTCAGATGCACCAAAACTGGATCCGCAAAAGCTAAAAGTCCCTGTTCCGTCAAAAATTTATGATATGAATAAAGAACTGGTTACCGAATTAGGTACAGAAAAAAGGGATCTGGTTGAATTTAACGAAATTCCGGACCTGATGAAAAATGCGGTTTTGGCAACTGAAGACGTCCGTTTCTTTAAACATAACGGAATCGATTTAATTCGTTTGGGCGGTGCCGTCATTAGTAATATCACCGACGGCTTTGGTTCACAGGGTGCATCTACCTTAACGCAACAGGTCGTTAAGCTCTCCTTTTTATCAGAAGAAAAAACATTGAAGAGGAAGGCGCAAGAAGCTTGGCTTGCTCTGCAACTTGAACGCAATTTTTCAAAAGAAGATATTTTTGAAATGTATGTTAACCGTGTCTCAATGGGTGGGAATGTGTATGGAATTAAAGCAGCGGCTCAAACATATTTCAATAAATCACTCGATGAATTAACATTACCTGAAGCGGCTTTAATTGCCGGCTTACCGCAACGACCGAATGCTTATAATCCATTTGTCAATCCAGATTTAGCCGATCAGAGGAAGAACACTGTGTTATCTCTTATGCATCAGCACGGCTTTATCTCTGAGAAAGAAATGAAAGAAGCTCAAAATATATCTATTGCATCATTAATTGTAAACAAACCGGAGGACACAATTAAAGATGATTCGCCATATGATTCCTTCGTCGATCAAATTATCGAGGAAGTTGAAGCATTAGGTTATAACGCATTTACGGATGGCCTTGAAATATATACAACAATGGACCCGAACGCACAAAAGAGAGTCAATGATATTTTAAATACAGATGAATATATTAAGTATCCGAATGATGAAATCCAAGCCGGGGTCATTTTACTCGATACTCAGTCTGGAGAAATTCGGGCAATTGGCGGCGGTCGCCATCAAAAAGTAAGGCGTGGGCTTAATTATGCGATTGATATAAAAAGACAACCGGGTTCAACAATCAAACCAGTTCTTGATTATGGTCCGGCAATCGAGTATTTAAAATATTCAACATATCAAATTTTCAAGGATGAACCTTATACGTATTCCGACGGGACACCGGTTAAAAACTATAACGGGAAAAATTACGGCGAGGTGACCATGCGTTATGCCTTGCAAGAATCCTTAAATATTCCAGCTGTCAAAGCAATCCAAGCGGTCGGATTAGAAAAAGCGAAAGAGTTTGCCAATAATCTTGGAATTGGATTGAAGGAAATTTATGAATCATATGCAATCGGCGGCTTCGGAGGCGGTGTTTCCCCTTTACAGTTAGCCGGTGCTTATAGTGCTTTTGGTAACGGAGGAATATACAATGAACCGTATGCCATTAAGAAAATTGTGTTATCTGACGGGGAAACCGAAATTAATTTGGAACCGAAACCGGAACGTGTTATGAGCGACTACACCGCATTTATGATTTCTGATATGTTAAAAACGGTCGTCCAAAGCGGTACAGGTAGGGCTGCACAAATTTCCGGCGTTCCGATTGCCGGAAAAACCGGGACGACAAACTATACGAAGGATGAGTTAAAAAAATATAACTTAAAATCATCTGAGTCACCGGATTCTTGGTTTTCCGGCTATTCAACCAATTATACAGCTACAGTCTGGGTTGGTTACGAGAAGAAGGCAAAACCGGTAGATGATACAAAATTACCGATAAAGATTTTTAAATCACTTATGACCTATATGCATGACGGGATCGATACACCTGATTTTAAACAACCGTCAAGTGTTGTTAAATTACCGATTGAAAAAGGTTCCAATCCGGCAAAACTGGCAAGTCCGTTTACACCGGAAAGTAATATTGTCTATGAGTATTTTGTCAAAGGTACAGAACCGAAAGAAACATCAAAAAAATACGAATCGATTCCGGCTGTAACCAATTTAAGCGTTGATTATAACCAACAAAACGCAACGGCAAGCTTAAATTGGAACTATGAAAATGTTGATAATGTCAATTTTGAAGTACATTTATCAGCAGATGGTTCGGGTGATCAAATACTAGGCACAACAGATAAAAACAGCTTTGAGGCTAATAATTTAGTACCCGGATTAAAATATACATTTACGGTTTATGCCGTTTATGATGGCCATAAGAGTGATCCGGCTTCCGTTACCCTTGATCTTTCTTCTTTCACAGATGATTCACCGGATAATAATCAAGGAAATGAGGAAGATACGGATAATGAAGGAACAGACGAACAAGAAGACGATAGTGGAAGCACTCCCGGACAGGGAAATCCTCCGGGAACAAATCCAGGAAACCCAAACCCAGGGAATCCGAACCCAGGAACTCCAAGTACTCCTAATCCCGGAAATGGCGGGAATAACGGAAATGGCGGAAATAGTGGGGGTGGCGGAAATGGTTCATCGCAAAACTCAACCGGTTCCGGCACGTAAATCTTCAATGAAAAGTAAAAAGAGTGAATCGACTAAGTTCGATTCACTCTTTTTTTCATTACCATATATTTATAAAAAATTTTTTCTTGTTCAATCATTAATTCGGATAGTTGGATAAAGGAATGGTACAAAGTCGGTCGCTGCATTAAAAACTGAAGCCGTTCGACGATATTTACCGGTTTCGCCTCAAACAGCACTAATTTCTCCTGTAAATTTTTTAAATCAGTCGGTTCATTGTTTGACCAAAATAACAGTCGGATGAAAAGGCTGATTCCCTTTACCATCAACGGTTTCGTTTCTTTATTTTTTCGTTCTTTAAACAGCCCAGTAAGCTCCTTCAAGTAAGGTTGCCACTCATGGACAATTTGGATAACTGCTTCTTTTTCATTTTTCCAAGGCATGCTTTCATCTATACCGAGATAAAACCGATTTTCTTCAGGAAAAAAATCGGCCGGCGTCAACGAATCAAGATAAAAGAACTCATGTTGTAATCGTTCACTTACCTGCATTTTCCAATTCAAGACCTTTCGTTCGTTTTTTTCCTTCACGACAAAGGGAAAGCAGCGGACATTCCAAACATTTTGGTGATTGGGCTTTGCAATGGTACCGGCCAAAAAAGATCATGCGATGATGGGTAATACTCCATTCATCCATTGGAACTTTTTTCATTAACGTTTTTTCCACTTCCAGAACACTATCTTTCCAACGACAAATGGCCAAACGTTTCGAAACCCGTTCGACATGCGTATCAACAGCAATCGCAGGAATACCAAAGGCAACAGAAACAACAACATTTGCCGTTTTTCTCCCCACCCCGGGAAGTTGCATTAATGTATCGCGATCACTTGGAACTTGTCCATCATATTTTTCTATTAAAATTTGACAAAGCTTTTGAATGTTTTTTGCTTTGTTCCGGTATAAACCGATTGACCGGATATCTTGTTGTAATTCATCTAACGAAACTTTTAAATAGTCCTCAGGCCGCTTATATTTTTCAAACAAAGATTTTGTTACTTTATTGACAAGGGCGTCTGTACATTGAGCAGACAAAACAACTGCAATTAAAAGCTCAAACGGATTCGAATGATTTAATTCACAATGGGCTTTTGGAAACATTTTCCCCATTTCATCCAAACAAAAACGTATCTCCTTTTTCGTTAACATATTCACTCCCCTTAACTTTCTAACCAATTATAAAACGGCACCGCTTCGGTTTTCTTTTGCTTTTCCTGCCCGCGGTTTTTTTGTTGCCCGTTGCGGAAATGTCTGCTTTGATCCTGTGCTTGTTCCACAGTTTTAATCCCGGCTTTTTTCCATTCAAAGAGAATCCGATCGATATAGCGGAAATTTAATTTTCCTGATAAAACAGCTTCCTTCAATGCAGCTTTGATGAGAGCGGGACTATGATGATCATTATCGATCCACATCGATAAAGTTTCACATTCTATCGGGGATAATGCTCTGGCAAATTCTTGCTCAAACAGGGTAAATAGCGAGCCTTCTTCCAGATTTGTTTGAAATTGCAAATCTTCCTGTTCATGAAGCGCATGCTCATTGATCAGTTTTAGCCAAAGTGGTTTTAGAGAATATTTTTCGAAATAAATGCCCTCTTCTGTCTGACCTTTCAAAATCTCCAAATACCCTCTTTGGATTAAAGTTAAGATGGTTTGCGAACAATGCTCAGTCGATAATACCATCCGCTCGGCAATTTCATCAATGGTAGGGAACTCTTTACCCTTCTCGATAAAATTGTAAATATGTAGAATAACCATACACTCGATATCGGTTAACCCGATTTTTTTATAATAACGGAATAAAAAAGAAGGAATCGAAATAACCCCTTCTTCAATCCAGGAAAGGAACGTGTTTTTATTCATATTTGACACCTCAAAATTAGTATAGCATGAATAAAAAGTTAATGAAATAGGGACTGTCATAAGTGTGACAATCCCTCTTCTTTCTATGGATATAGACGGTTTAATAAACGCGGGAATGGAATGGTTTCTCGGACATGTTCACAACCGGCAATCCAAGCAACGGTTCTTTCCAGGCCTAAACCAAAGCCGGAATGTGGAACAGAACCGTATTTCCTTAGATCTAAATACCAACTATACGTTTCTAAAGATAATTGATGTCGTTCAAGTTCTTGTTTCAATAAATCATAGTCATGGATCCGTTCAGAACCGCCAATTATTTCACCATAACCTTCCGGGGCAATTAAATCGGCACATAACACGACATCATCACGGGTCGGATCCGGTTGCATATAAAACGGTTTAATGGCTTTCGGGTAATGGGTAATGAACACCGGCTTATCAAATGAATTGGCAATCGCTGTTTCATGCGGTGAACCAAAATCGTCGCCCCACTTGATATCATCAAAACCTTGTTCGTGTAAAAATTTAATCGCATCATCATATGTAATTCTCGGGAACGGAGCTTGAACTTTTTCTAATTTCGTTGTGTCACGATTTAATATTTTCAATTCCAACGAACAATTTTTCAAAACCGATTGAACCACATAGGAAACATAGTCCTCTTGAACTTTTAAATTGTCTTCAAATTCATAAAAAGCCATTTCCGGTTCAATCATCCAAAACTCGATTAAGTGACGGCGTGTTTTTGATTTTTCTGCACGGAAGGTTGGTCCAAAAGAAAACACTTTTCCAAAAGCCATTGCCGCTGCTTCCATATATAATTGACCGCTTTGAGAAAGATACGCATCTTCGTCAAAATATTTCGTATGGAATAATTCCGTTGTTCCTTCAGGCGCACTCCCCGTCAAAATCGGAGGATCAATTTTTATAAAACCTTCTTTATTGAAAAATTCATAGGTTGCCCGAATAATTTCGTTTCTTATTTTCATATTGGCATGCTGACGTTTTGAACGTAACCAAAGATGACGGTGGTCCATTAAAAATTCCGTACCATGTTCTTTTGGTGTAATTGGATAATCATGGGCTTCGTGGATTAATTCCAATTTGGTTACTGATAATTCATAGCCAAACGGTGAACGCTCATCTTCACGAACGATACCCGTTACATACAAAGAGGATTCTTGCGTGAGTGATTTCGCTAATTGAAAAACTTCCTCAGGTACTTCATTTTTAACGACAACACCTTGGATGAAACCCGATCCATCACGAAGTTGCAAAAAGGCAATCTTCCCGCTGGAACGTTTATTGGCAAGCCAAGCTCCGATCGTTACTTCTTGTCCAACATAATTTTTCACTTCTACAATCGTTGTCTTCACAAACTTCCCTCCAAAAATACTATCTAAAGCCCTTCTTTATTATACAGCTCCAAAAATTCACTAGCAACGTTTCCTAAACTTACGCCGCACCTATCATAGTCAGTTCGATATGAACTATCCATCAATGGGTCACTGATGGAAGTTTCGCTTTATCCCGTACGAACGGGCACTAAATCTTCCTCTTTACGTTTAGAAAAAATTTTCGATGCAATTAGTGAAAGATAAGTGCCCGTATGTACCCGATTGGCTCAACTAACCATCAGTGGGGCTCCTCTCCCCACTGATGGAAGTTTCGCTTTATCTTAAAGTCATTTTAGTTTCCACAAAGTTTTTAATACGAGCGGCAGCCTCTACTAAAATATCTTCACTTGTTGCATACGATAAGCGGATATAGTCAGGCGAGCCAAATCCTGTTCCCGGAACGACTGCAACATGCGCTTCACTCAATAACGCTTCAGCAAACTTATCAACGGTATCATAACCGGTCAATTTTGCTGCTTCTTTCACATTAGGAAATAAATAGAATGCGCCATGAGGTTTGACACAGGAAAATCCAGGTATTTCCATTAATTTTTCATAGAATAGGTTTAACCGTTTTTCAAATTGAAGCTTCATTTCTTCCACGCTTTTTTGACTGCCACGATATGCCGCAATGGCTGCATATTGAGATGGAGTGGCCGGATTTGATGTGCTTTGGCTGGCAAGAGATGTCATTTGTTTAATTAATGCTTCGTCCCCTGCTGCATAGCCAATCCGCCAACCGGTCATCGCATGAGACTTTGATACCCCGTTAATAATCACCGTTTGCGATTTTAATTCTTCAGAAAGTTGGGCAATCGAAACATGTTGTTCATCACCATAGATTAATTTTTCATAAATTTCATCAGATACAATAAGAATATCATGATGTAAACAAATCTCACCTAAAGCAGAAAGTTCATCACGACTATATGTCATTCCGGTCGGATTGCTCGGTGAATTAATAATTAGTGCTTTTGTTTTATTAGTAATAACTTGCTGTAATTTTTCCGGCGTTAGTTTAAACATGGTTGTTTCATCAGTTTCAACAAATACGGGAACACCACCAGCCAGTTTTACTTGCTCAGGATAAGTGACCCAATATGGTGCAGGGATAATGACTTCATCTCCATCATTGATCAGTGTTTGAAACAGTAAGTAAAGCGCATGTTTTGCCCCATCGGTTACAATAAGGTTTGAGGGTTCATAGCTTAATCCTTGGTCTTTAGCAAATTTTTCAATGATTGCTTGTTTCAACTCTAACAAGCCACCAGAGGGAGTGTACTTTGTTTTTCCCTCTTTCAAAGCTTGGTAAGCAGCTTCAATAATATGCTCAGGTGTGTTAAAATCGGGTTCGCCGACACCTAAACCGATCACATCTATTCCTTTCCCTTTTAATTCATTGGCCAGTGCGGTTATTGCCAATGTTGCCGACGGAGCCAATGTTTTGATTCGATTTGCTAGTTCCATCCGTGGTTCCTCCTTCATTTGCCGGTTTTATTTATATCAAAAATTACTGAATCGACAACGTTTTTGAGCCTATTTTCTATAAATTATACACTCTGTACCATTCCCCATTATAAAAATCAACATATAAAATACTATAACGGTCTTCCTGATCCCGATAGGTTATTTCATATGCCGGAGCATTTTCAACCATTCCTAATTTTACCCGAATAATTTCTTTCGGCTTTTTATCATTCGATAAGGTAGTTAATCCACCCCGTACAAAGTTTAGTAATTCTTTTTCAGACATGCCTTCATTTTTTTCTTTTACAATTATATCTTTTTTTGCATCTTCCGGAACCCAGACAAAAATCTCTTTGTCCTTATCATTCTTACCCTTAATGACATAATAGCTGTCTGTATAATGAAACCAATCAACCGAAGTAACAGACACTAAATTCGTCTCCTTTTCCGCTCTTTCAATTGCTTTCGTTTCGCCTGTTTTCACCGGTTTTGTAGCCGATATATATATTGATATGAATCCGATCGTTAACAGAACAACCGAAACGATCGAAATCATGAAAATTTTAAATTTCATCATCCGTCCCTTCTTTTCAATGAAATGATTATTATGTAGCCTTTATGTTCGGTAAATGGTAAAAATAGCTTTTTTTTGATCTTCTTTATCTAATGCGAGTCCAAACATTAAATCTTCTTTTTTTAATGTTCGATTTAAAATATCAACGATTTTATAAAGGTCCGGTGAATATTCCACCTTTATTGTCGAAAGAACCTCTATCTTTCTTTCCATAAATCATCCTCCCCGGATCTTGTGAAACCAATTTCCATCATATGGCAAGTCTATAGGCGACTCGTAATGACCAAGCAGGTCCTTTGACTTGCCGCAAACAACGAGAAATCATTCCTTTCTCGACAGCTAAAGAATATTAAAAATCTTTCTTTATTATACCAAGAAAATAGTGTGAAAGATAACTGCTTTCTCCCGATCTTGAAAAAATTTATTACTATTTCATTAAAATATTTTGTCGTCTAGGAATCATTATCAAGCTTTTTACATAATAAAGTTAAATCGACCTTTTCCAGTGGTACCGGTGGGATTGAATGTAAAAACGTACGTCCATAACTAGTTGAATAAATGCGTTTATCAAATATGATCCATTCACGAATCTTCGTTCCCGGATTCATCAGTTTTACAAATCCTTGTTTAAAGCGAATAACAGCTTCCGGTAAAGATAACGTTTGGAACGAATTGATCCCTTTATTTTTCAATGCTTTTGCTCGATGGTAATGAACCGGTTCATTAGGAGAAAGAAAAGGTAGTCTTACCATTATCGCCGTTTGAAGTGATTGATCGAAACTGAATTGTTCCAGATTCGAGTTTGAAATGAACAAAATCACCTTATCAAAGCGGCTAAATTGCTTACTAAGCCGATGTAAACTTCCGCTTGAAACGCCTTGTGCCATGAGTAAATATTCATCAAGTGCACCACTGTCTTTTATTAAATGGTACGTTTTTTTCAACATTTCATTGGAACTGAATAAGATTAACAACTTTCTTTCCAAAGTTGTTGCGATGGCGATAATGGAATTACTAATTTTTTCAATATACTCCTCTTCCTTTACCTCTGAAATATTGGGTAAATCGTTTAAGCTGTATAAACGAATCTGTTTATAAAACGACTCGGTGGAATAAAACTGTTTAGTAACAACAGGAAAATCATTTAAGCCAAGCTTTTTTATCATATATTGGAAAGAGTCCTCGACTGTTAACGCATTTGAAATAAAGATGATCGCCTTTTTACGTAAATATAATGTCTTTGCTAAATCATCCTCCACATATAATGGCTGACTGTGAATGACAATAGATGTAAGAGGATTCCGTTCATCCATGTCTAACCAAATTAATTTATTGTTTTGCAAATCTTGAAATTCCATGTTCATTTGTTTAAGGATGGTTAGATCTGTCAATAGTAAGGAGAAGTCTTCAACTGTCATTTTTTCCTGTTCAGATAAAAAATGATAATAACGGAATAATTGATTTAACCGTTCTTCTAAACATGAAAAGAAAACGGTAAATGCATCATAAACTCGTTCCCAACTATAAAGAATATCGGAAAAAATCGGTGTATTTTCAATAACAATTTTTCCGTTATATATATTTTTGTTGTTTTGTTTATAAACAACCACACATGTTTGAAAAAACTCATCCAGACGTTCTAAAAAATCATGAATAATCAATTGAACTTTCTCTGCATTATATGTAACCGGCAAATTGTATTTTGTCAGTATCGCATCAATTTTTCCCGACACTTTCATTTGTTCAATCGGACCTAATTGATTTAATAAAAATTTCATTCTCCGGTAAGTTAATTTCATTCCGAAAACCGATAAAGCGTTATTTTCAAATAAATGTGCCTCATCAATAATGACATATTCAAAATCAGAAAAAATATTATTTTCTTCCTCCACATTTGTTAACAAATAATGATGATTTGTAACAACAATTTGTGCTGCGCTGGCTTTGGTTACGGCTTTCCGATAAAAATCCCGGTCGAACCATGGATTACTTCCTTCCTTATCGATTTGAATACCGGAAATCCTGCGCAAAAATTGCCAACCGCCTGTCGATAAATTCAACTCATCACAATCACCGGTTTCTGTTTCAGTCAACCAAACTAGAATTTGCATTTTTGTAATCACTTCATCATAATGCTCACTATGCTCATGTAAGATTCGTTCAAATTTCCATAAATTTAAATATCGGTTTCGTCCCTTCAACAACTGAACGGAAATTGGTTGAGCCAAACATGAACGAACTTGTGGAATAATCTCTTGTAAAATAACTTGCTGATCATGAACCGTTGCGGTTGCCACTAATACAGGCTTGTTTTTTTGCATCGAAAAAACGGCGGCCGCTAATAAATAAGAAAATTTATGATTGGTCTCTGCACCGGTTTCAATTAATGCCAAATCACCACGATCAAGAGAAGCATGAATAAAAGAAGCGGGTGATTCTTCTGCCCATTCGTCTTGTAAATTCACTTTCTCCAAAACCGCTTTATGGTGCCCGGTACTTAGATTTTGATCGACTTTCTCTTTTTTCAATACAATTCCGCGAAACAGTTCCAAATCAACAGCTAATTTTCGCGGATGACTGACCCTTTCTAAATACCACTGATCAAGAAGGTGAAATAAATCCGACTTTACATATTTTGCCAGATTACGTAAAGCGAAAATCGTTTGATCCGGAAGATGATCCAGTTTGTTAAGCATGGCTAAAAACCATTCAGCCGTGACGATGGCATCACTGTCTGCCTGATGCGGCCGGTCATGATCGAAACCGGCGAAATTGGCAATATCACTCAACTTGTAACTTTCCAAGGTAGGCATAAAGATGCGCGTCATTTCCACCGTATCAATAACCGGAGAGGTAAGTTTCGGAAAACCCCCAAGCTCCAATTCATCCTGCAAAAAGGTTAAATCAAAATGGGCATTATGAGCAACAAAGCAAGCTTCCTCCATCAGTTGGAGAATTTCCCCGGCGACCTCCGTAAAAGATGGGGCATTAGCAACCATCTCATTATCAATCCCGGTTAATTCGGTAATAAATGGAGAAATAGGGATTCCCGGATTAAGAAAGGTGGTAAATGTCTCCGTTATTTTTCGATCTTCCAGGACAACGCCGGCAAACTGGATCATTCGGTCGCCTTTTTTCGGAGAATGTCCTGTTGTCTCTATATCCACGATTACAAATTTATTCAAAGTCAACACCTCATATTTCTATCAAGAAAACATTACCATAATTTTGCACTTTCGAAAAGTCTCCTATTCCTGATAGGAAAGTAGAAGCTGGTTCTTTCGTAGCTTTCCTTGTGAAGCCAAACAAGAAATAAGAAAAGCGCAGAGCGCCCGCTTAGCGACGTACAAACTGGAGCGCCCCGCAATGAGAACAGATTTGCTTCCTCGAATAGACATCGCACGAAGAAAAAGCGATTAGCTTTTTCGAGGAAAAGGAAACACGGCGAGTTTACGAGCTGATGTTGACTTATCGTAGTGGAGGGGAGTGAAGTTTGCTAGTCGCTGGCGCTCGGAACTAGACAATAAAACTAATCCCAAGTTATTTACTTGTATTTTTATACTTTCTTATTCTGTTAAAAAGTCCGGCTGAAATCGATATTCGATCTCAGCCGGACGTGAATACAAAAAGTTTATGATTCAATCACCGTTTTTTCCTTTTCTGCTCCGATGATTTCGATTATTTTGTTTTGTTCATTTAAAACGGCAATTTTCGGTCGGTGTTCTTTCACTTCTTTTTCATCAACAAAAACATAAGAGATCACGATAATAATATCACCCGGTTGGACTAGTCTTGCAGCGGCCCCATTCAGGCAAACAACATGGCTGCCTCGCTCGCCGGGTATGATATATGTTTCAAAACGGGCCCCATTATTGTTATTGACAATTTGAACCTTTTCGTTGGCTACCATGCCAACCGCATCTAATAAGTCTTGATCAATCGTAATGCTGCCAACATAGTTTAAATTGGCTTCCGTTACACGGGCACGATGAAGTTTGGCATTCATCATTACTCGAAACATTTCTACATTCCACCTTTAAGTTCAAGAATGATATTGTCGATTAATCTCGCTTTTGAAAATTGGACGGCGATAGCGATTATGATTTTCCCCGTTAACCTTGTCTGAGGTTTTAATTCGGGATATGAATATATTTCGACATAATCAATCTTTCCATTTACTTTGTTTTGTAAAAATTGTTTTATTCCCGCAATGATGACGTCGGGGTCTCGTTCACCGGCAAAAATTCGTTCTTTTGCCTCTACCAGTGATTGATAAAGAAACGGTGCTTCCTGACGTTCTGCCTCTGTTAAATTCACGTTCCGGGAACTTTTTGCAAGCCCGTCTTCCTCACGTACCGTTTCGACCGGACGCAACGTAATTGGGAGATTTAAATCTTTTATTAACCCATCAACAACAGCGACTTGCTGGGCATCTTTCAACCCAAAATACACATGATGCGGGCGAATAATAGAAAATAATTTTACAAGAACCGTTGCAACCCCGTCAAAATGACCGACACGCTTCCTGCCACAAAGAACATCTACCCGCTTTTTCACTTTTATTTCCACGGTCATTTCATCGGGATACATTTCTTGAACAGTTGGGCAAAATAAGTAATCAACACCGACACTTTTTGCCAACCGTTCATCTCTTTGGAGATCCCGCGGATAAGCATCATAATCTTCATTCGGTCCAAATTGAAGCGGATTAACAAAAACACTGGCTACAACAATGTTATTTTCTTCTTTCGCTCGCCTCATTAATGTTAAATGACCTTCATGCAAATAGCCCATTGTTGGGACAAAGCCGATTATTTGGTTATTTTGTAAGCATTGACCTGAAATGTTGCTCATCTCTTCAACCGTCCGGATGATTTTCATGCTTTCACTCCTCCATACAAGCCCGCCAAAACTTCTTCTTTGAGGGTGTAGCTTGTCTGTTCATCCGGAAATGTACCGTTTTTTACCTCAGTAGCGTAGTTTTTGATTCCGTTTATAATTTCTGTTTGGATATTGGCATACGGTTTAACGAATTTAGGTAGACGATCAACGCCGTAACCAATTGCATCATGATAAACAAGTACTTGTCCATCGGCATGATTCCCCGCACCGATCCCGATTACCGGAATTTTCAATTGTTTGGTTAGCTCAGCTGTAAGTTGGTAAGGAATACATTCAACGACAAGCATGAAGGCTCCTGCTTCTTCACATTTTTTCGCATCTGCTATCAGTTTACGGGCAGCTTCCACCGATTTCCCCTGTACTTTATATCCGCCTAATACACCAACCGATTGTGGTGTTAACCCGAGATGTCCAACAACAGGAATCCCGGCTTTCGTTAATTGAGAAATCGTTTCCAATACATCGTCTGCCCCTTCCACCTTCACCGCATTTGCCCCGCCTTCTTGCATAATTCTTGCGGCATTTCTTAACGTTTCATCTTTTGATAAATGATAAGTGGCAAAGGGCATATCAACAACGACAAAAGTATTTGCTGCCCCCCGTCTGACAGCTTTTGCGTGGTGAATCATATCATTCAAGGTTACTTGAATAGTTGATTCATAGCCAAGTACGACCATTCCCAGTGAATCCCCTACTAAAATACAATCGATGCCTGCCTGTTCGACAAGTTTTGCTGACGGATAATCATAGGCAGTTATCATGGTGATTTTCTCTTTCATTTCTTTCATCTTCAAAAAATCGATTGTTTGTTTCATTTTTTTTACGTACCTCCTCTTTTTTTCAGAGGAAATGAAACTTTGAACTCCGCCAAACAGATTTGACGCAGTTGCCCTTATGTCAGGAAGGAAAAATCGGCTAGTTTTGCGTTCAAAACTTTAAAGAAAACTCGGCGACTGTCGAGCCTTTAGGCGATGGCAGAGCCGTAGTTGCGCTTATACTTAAAACTTAAAATTTCCCACTACGTCGAATTCACTTCTTTGCTGGAAATTTATACATTCTTAAGGTACAAGGAAAAATTGTTGTCGTTTTCCCCTCTCGCTGTTCCTCTTCTCATGGATGAAAAACATAAGCTCTGGTGTCGAGAGGCGATTCGCTTGCTTGAACTTCACAGCTCTTTTTATCCTTTTTTGAACACGTAAGATAAACAAAAAAATCCTTCCAGGGCACGAAGGATTTGAAAATTTTTTTCAGTTTCATCCCTCTGTCCCGGTCCTCTACGGCTACAGGCAGATTTTCTATTATAAAAAAACCGATGAGATGATAGATACCGCCCGGAGAGGTGCAGTTCTATCTCTTGGAAATCATTATATCAACTTAACTGATTTTTGACCAGTAAAATGTAAAAAAGAACCGGACCTGTTTATGATCCGGTATTATGGCAAATCAATATCCGCAGAATAAATTTCCATTACTTCCCCGGAGGCTTGCTTCAGTAATAGAACACCTTCATCATTAATTCCTATGGCAAAACCGGTATAACTCCCCTTTGCCGTACGGGCAGTAATTTGTTTCCCGATTGAGTTCGCGTAACTTTCCCACAATTGTTTAATTGGTTTAAACCCTGTATGTAAATAATCATTTAATAGTTGTTCTAATTGATAACAAATATTTTGTAACAGCTTTGTTCGGCTAACGGTTTTGTCGGCTTCGATTTTTAATGATGTAGCAATCGTTTGTAATTCTTCCGGAAAATCCGCCTTGTTCTGATTCACATTCACACCGATACCGATAATAACCGATTGAACCCTGTTTTCTTCAGCTTGCATTTCCGTTAAAATGCCACATACTTTTCGGCCGTTAATCAATATATCATTTGGCCATTTAATTGTTGGATGTAGACCGGTTGTTGCTTCAATTGCCTGAATAACAGCCACCGCCGTCAGTAATGTTAGCTGAGGCGTTTTCTGTATCGGGATTTCGGGGCGAACGATGATACTCATCCACAATCCTGTTCCTTTAGGAGAATACCATTGCCTGACAAGTCGTCCCCTTCCTTCCGTTTGCTCATCGCTTACAACCAATGTTCCGTGCTTTGCTCCATTCAATGCGAATTCTTTAGCTAACTTTTGGGTGGATGAAACGGATTCATAAAAATGAACTGTGCGACCAATTTCTTCCGTCTCCAACCCTAAGTAAATTTCATTGGCCGATAGTTTATTGGAATGTTCAACAAGTAAATATCCTTTTTTTCGGACAGCCTTCACTTGAAAACCTTCCTTTTTTAACTCTTCAATATGTTTCCAAACAGCCGTTCTGCTGCAACCGATTTCCTTTGCCAATTTTTCTCCGGAAATATATTCCCCTTTTGCATTTCGGAATGCGTTTAAAATATCTTTGCGAACGTTCGATTTCACGGGAACAACCACTCCTTGATTTTGCTCTTGTCATTATCAATTTCCTTGTTTATTATCGCCTTTTCGATTTTTTCTAGCGTTTCCTTGATCCAAGGTCCGCTTTTTTGATTTGCCCAGTTCATTAAGTCATATCCGGAAATCGCCAGTTGTTCACGACTGTTAATCGGCAAATCAGCCCATATGTTTTTCACCGTTTGCACATTTTGTTGTACAGGGAGATGATGCAGAACAGAGTAAATTTTTTCGGAACTTATACACGTATCATACCCGTTGTAATAAACCATTTCTTTTGTCCAACTCTGTTCTTTCCGCAATTGGTATGCCACATAAATCTTTTTCACTGCTTTAATTATTCTTAAAGGTGTTTTCCATGCACGTAAAAATGCGTCAACCGGTTCTTTATCAATTAGGATGAGTAATATCGCCCATATTTCCGCTTCTTTCCATATTGGCAGATGAATTATATCAGCAGTCTGTTTCAGTTCTTGTCCATAGCCGCTAAGTTTTGGTAAATAATGATGCAAATTTTGTTCAACAAGTAAGCGAAGGGCCTGTTTCCGACTCTTCCCGACAAGGATTTTTTGAAATTCCGCATAGATTCGTTCAACCGAAATATTCGTTAAAAGCTCCCCGTATTTTTCGATAGCCTTATAAGTATCTTGCTCGATTCGAAAATTAAGTTGACTAACGAAGCGAATGGCCCGCATTATGCGAAGAGCATCTTCGGTAAATCGCTCTTCCGCATTTCCGACCGTTCGAATCAATTTGTTTTTAATATCTTCTTGACCGGAAAACGGGTCGATTAAATCACCGGTTTTCGTCATAGCAATCGCATTCATCGTAAAATCTCTCCGTTTTAAATCCTCCTGAAGGGAACGAATAAATGTAACCTTATCAGGTCTGCGGTAGTCGGTATATTCACCATCTGTACGAAACGTGGTAATTTCGTAGTTCTCACCATTATAAATAACAACTACTGTACCATGTTTAATCCCGACATCAATTGTTTTTGGAAAAATTTGTTTAATTTCTTCCGGGAATGCACTTGTTGCAATATCAACATCCTCAATGGATCTATGTAAAAGTGCATCTCTGACAGAACCGCCGACAAAATACGCTTCAAATCCGGCTTGTTCAATTTTTTCCAAAACCGGAACAGCCTTCTTAAACTTCTCAAGCATATCACTCATCCATTTCCATTAGTTGGTAATAAATATCTTCATATTGGTTCAGGATTTTTCCTGAAGAAAACTGGGTCCGGGCTCTTTTTATTCCTGCTTTTGAAAATTGCCAATGAAGCTCATCATCTTGCAAAATCTTTAAAGACATGGAGGAAATCATATCGATATCACCCACCTCACAAATATAGCCCGTTCGTCCGTTTTCAATTACTTCCGGTATTCCGCCGGTATTCGTTCCGACACAAGGTACACCGCAAGCCATTGCTTCCAGCGCAACTAACCCGAAACTTTCTTTTTCCGATAACAATAACAATAAGTCACTTATAGCATATAATTCTTCGAGATTCTCTTGCTTGCCAAGAAAAAGAACCTGTTTTGTTAAATGACGTTCATCCACCATTTGTGATATTTTTCCCATTTCCGGGCCGTCACCGACTAACAATAGTTTTGCCGGAATCATCTCCGTAATTTTTTGAAATGACTCAATCACATCTTTCACACGTTTGACCGGTCGGAAATTGGATACATGTATAATTACTTTTTCATCTTCTTTAACGCCAAAATCAGCTTTCAATTGATGGTTAGCATCCATTTTATAGTAGATTCTTTCGTCAATAAAATTATATACGGTTCGAATTGGTTTCATAGGTGTAATTAAAAGATGCGTTTCATCAACTAGCGCATTGGATACGGCTGTGACTTCATCTGATTTTTCAATACCAAATTGTATGGCTTTTTTCAAAGACGAGTCTTGCCCTAATACTGTAATATCCGTACCGTGCAATGTTGTGACAATTTTAAAATCGTTTTCAGCCATCTGCCTGGCTAAAAGCGCACAAATGGCGTGGGGAATTGCATAATGGACATGAATAATTTGCAATTTTTCCCGATCCGCTACCTCAGCAAGTTTACTGGCAAGCTGAATATCATACGGGGAATATTGAAAAACAGCATATTGATTCACTTCCACTTGATGGAAAAAAATGTTGGGATACATTTTCTTTAGACGAAACGGCATGTTTGATGTTATAAAATGGATTTCATGGCCTTTTTCCGCCAGCATTTTTCCCAACTCTGTTGCAATAACCCCGGAGCCACCAACTGTTGGATAACAAACAATTCCTATTTTTAGTTTCATAATCCCATCCTTTAATGATAATTGCGATGTTTTACCGTTGTGACTTTTCTATAATTTTAGACAATAACACCTGTCTAAATACTTACACGTAACTGATAAAATGAAAAAACTTTCATTGTCTCATATTCTTGATGACTTCTCTCCAATCAATATCTCCTCTTTCTAAACCGCGAATCAATACTTCCGCAGTTCCCATATTTGTTGCGATTGGAACACGATAGACATCGGCAAGACGAATGAGTGCAGAAACATCCGGCTCATGCGGTTGGGCAGTTAAAGGATCCCTAAAGAAGATAACAATGTCCATTTCATTTTTAGCAATCCTCGCACCAATTTCCTGGTCACCGCCAAGAGGTCCGGATTGAAAACGATGCACCTGTAGTCCGGTTGCCTCGATAATTCGCTGACCTGTTGTTCCTGTTGCAAAAAGGCTGTGTTTTTCAAAAATATAACGGTAGGCTGTAACAAATTGAACTAAATCATCTTTTTTTCGATCATGTGCAATCAAGGCAATATTCATCTATAAACACCTCTATTTTTTTATTATGATGGAACCCTACTAGTCCAGAATGTTCTCTAAACCATAGACATATCCATCAAGTTTCATAACTGTCTCAACGGAAACTTTTACTCCCGTCATGAAGGATGACCGATCATATGAATCATGGCGAATGGTTAATGTTTCGCCTTTTGCGCCAAATATCACTTGCTGATGAGCAATTAATCCGGGCAGTCGGACACTATGAATATGCATACCGTAAAGTTCAGCTCCACGGGCTCCTGTCAATTTTTCGGTTTCATTCGGATGACCTTGTTGTTTCGGTTCTCGATATTCATGAATCATTTCAGCAGTTTTAATTGCCGTTCCACTCGGGGCATCCAATTTCCCGTCATGGTGCAGTTCAATAATTTCAACATCGCCGAAATATTTGGCTGCCATTTGAGAAAATTTCATCATCAATACGGCCCCAATTGCAAAGTTAGGAGCGATAATGCAGCCAAGCTTTTTCTCATTGGCAAGAGCTTTTAATTCTTCTAACTCATCAGGTGAAATTCCTGTCGTACCAACAACCGGCCGTACATTTAATTCAAGTGCCGACTTGGCGTGATAAAAGGCTGCTTCCGGAACAGTTAAGTCAATTAAGCAATCCGGTTCCGTATGTTTCAAACAAGTATGTATATCGGTATAAATCAGGCAATCCACTCCCTGAAATTCCGATTCAACTTCAGAAAGCTGTTTCCCATCGTTTTCTTTATCAATAACGGCAACCAGTTGAAAATGCCTTTGACAGGTGACCATTTTAACGGCTTCACGTCCCATTCTCCCCCGTGGCCCGGCAATAACAATTTTAATTGGATTCGTCATCGTGATTCTCCTCCTTTTTTGTCCAGCGATTTGCATCCCGCGTTTTAAATTTCTCCATTACTCTATTATGTGCTTCTTCCAAGTCAATTTCCAATGAATTGGCAAAACAAATTAATACAAATAGCATATCTCCCAATTCTTCTTCAATGGTTTTTTCCTTCTCTGTTGATTTTTTCGGTTTCTCACCATAATAATGATTCACTTCCCGGGCCAGTTCACCTAATTCTTCAGTCATTCGAGCCGTTAATGCCAAAGGGCTGAAATAACCTTCTTGAAACTGGGAAATATACTGATCGACATCTTTTTGCAAGTCATGGATAGTTTTCAAGCGTATCACCTCTAGTATTTTGGATGAATCTTGCAATGCTACTATAGTATATGTTACTTGAAATTACGAGAGAATGACAATCATTTATTGTTGAAAAGTAATATTTGCTATGGATTGAGGAAAAGAGTAAAATATTGACGGACTCATTAGATTGATAGAGAGAAATTCCATTTTTAGAAAGGAACATGCTTATGAAAAAAATTACCGTCAACATCAAAATGAAAAATATCCTTCTTATCTTATTCGGTACAGCCATCTATTCATTTGGACTCGTCCATTTTAATATGCAAAATAATTTAGCAGAAGGCGGATTTACCGGAATCACATTACTTCTTTATTTTTTATATTCAATTAATCCGTCTATCAGCAATTTAGTTTTAAATATTCCTGTTTTTATCCTTGGATGGAAATATTTAGGAAAAACTAGTTTTATTTATACCATTATCGGTACAGTCGGCCTCTCCTTCTTCCTCGAAATTTTTCAACGTTACCAAGTTACCATTCCGCTTGATCATGATATGACATTAGCAGCACTTTTTGCAGGGGTGTTTATCGGCGGGGGACTGGGGATTATTTTTAGAAGCGGCGGAACAACGGGAGGGGTTGATATTATCGCCCGCTTAGTTCGAAAATTCCTAGGATTTCCGCTCGGACGGACGATGTTCTTATTTGATGCGGCAGTCATCACCATTTCCATCATCGCCTATTTGACACCAAGAGAAGGAATGTATACTTTAGTTGCTGTGTTTATAGGTGCGCAAATAATTGATTTTATCCAGGAAGGAGCCTATTCAGGCCGGGGTGCTTTCATCATATCCGACAAATATTCGGAAATCGCAGAAAAAATAAGTACAGAATTATATCGAGGTGTAACCGCTCTTGAAGGGCAAGGATATTATTCAAAAGCAAATAAAAAAATCTTATACTGTGTTGTTGCCAAACGTGAAATTATACCTTTGAAGAATATTGTAACTGCGATCGATCCCCATGCTTTCGTTACGATTACCCATGTCCATGAAGTGTTAGGTGAAGGTTTTACTTTAGATGAAAACAAAAATCCAATCCATATTTAGTACTGAACGAAACAAGAGCTGATGATCATCAGCTCTTGTTTCAGTTTCGTCATTTTTATTAATCATCATTGTTCATTCCAACAAACATCAAAACGAATCGTAACAGTTCCAATAATGCAACGGCAGCAGCAGCAACATATGTTAAGGCGGCAGCATTCAGTACACTTCTTGCGCCTCTTTCCTCGTCATTTCGAATAATGCCTAAGGAAACAACTTGGTTTAATGCCCGACTTGATGCATTAAATTCTACCGGCAATGTGACAACTTGGAATAGTACGGCTACTGCCATAAAGATAATTCCAAGTAAAGCCAAATTCGCCATTTGGAACATGAAACCGATGATTATTAAGATCCATGATGTATTTGAACCAAAACTTGCCACCGGAACTAATGAAGATCGTAAACGTAAAAAGGCATAATCTTCTTGATCCTGAATAGCGTGTCCGCATTCATGGGCTGCAACAGCAAGTGCTGCAATCGAATGACCATGATAGTTTGCCGAAGATAGCCGCACTACTTTTGCACGTGGATCATAGTGGTCACTTAAAAATCCCCGTGTTTCTTCAATTTGAACATCGTATAAGCCATTCGAATCCAAAATTCTTCTGGCCACTTCATAACCAGTGGTTCCTGTGGAATTTGCGACATTCGAATATTTTTTGTATGCACCATTTACTCGCATACTTGCCCATATTGGGATAATTGTAATGATAAGAAAGTAAATCAGGAAACTTCCCATTTACATCCTCCTTATTCTATTTTATAAAAATTTTATAGAATATCTCTGTGTGTGTCAATTTTTTTGCCCTTTTTTTGCTGCTTTGTGAGCCGCTCTTTCAGCCTTGTATTTTTTCCAACCAACATAGGATAAAGTTAATATGATGATTCCTCCCGTTGAAATAATGACCCACCATAAAGATAAATCGGCTTCATCTTCTTCGGCATTTTCAAAAAGACTTTGTAAATCTTTTTGGAGTGTTTCTATTGCTTCCAGTCCATCATCACTATTCAATAGCTTATTTGAATATTGTTCCCAGTATTGAAGTTGAGCATCGACTTTTTGAACTTTTTCAACTGGAACATCCAACATAATACTCGGATAAACGATGTCATATACGCTTAAAAAACGGTTAAATTCTTCATGAAAATGTTGGTAGTCTTTTTGTTCAATTTTTTCTTTCACGGATTGAAATGCTGTTAAAACAGAACTTTCCATATTCGTCCAAAGGGGTTCGTAGTCTGTGATCACAGCATCAACAACAAGGCGAAACTTTGTTAGACGATTGACGATTTCCTCATTTGTAAAAGTCCCGTTTTCTATCGTTCTCACTGACTCATGGTGGGAAACTTGTAAGATTCGCTTTTCATCAGCGGATATGTCACTCGTATGTTCAAGTATCTCACCAATATTCTTCAAAACTTTTTGAGTTTCTTCATATCTTTGTGCTTTTGAAAGTTGAAGGGCTTCATTCGCCAGCATATCCAATGTATTGAGGTCGCTCCCATTTTCTACAGCTTGTACACCATTTACTGGTCCAATTAAAAACGTAAATAAAGTCAATAAAATGACTAATTGTTTCATTTCCTGTCCCCCCTATTCCTACTAAAATGTATGATAGAGTGGACAAGGATAGACCTTGAAAAATTAAAATACCATTGTTTTTCTTTGTTTTTTCATCCCAAAGTAATAGGTGATCCAGATCGAAACAATACTTAGCCAAAATGTAAAGTAGCCGATTTGGGGAATAAATTGATCAAGCGCTCCGTATCGAGGATACATAAAAAAGACATAATCGATGATTTCATTATGTAAAGTCCATATGGCAGCGATCACTAAATGTTTTCCTTCTATTCGATAATATGGAGAATAAAGTAAACCTTGAACAGCCATTCCTAAATGGGAAGCAATTAACATATAGCCTTGCCATGGCAAGTAGCCTGAAACAATCAAGGTTAAGATATTCATGACTACCGCCCAAATCCCATATTTAAATAATGTCATTATCGCCAAAGCCTCAAACAATGGCCAATTTTTTTTGAACAGAAAAGCAATGAGGACGAAAACAAAGAAAAAGCTGGCAGTCGGACTGTCCGGAACAAACGGTAAAAAAATTGGAGGGGTTTCCGCCAATTGATATCCGTACCAATAGTAACCGTAGATTGTCCCGATAACATTAATAAATAGCAAGATAACAAGAAATTTTTTCCTTGTTAAAAAATATTGAAGATTTATCACTCGCATCACCTCTATTCTATTATAAACGGATTTAAACGTAACCAAAAAAATAATTTCAAATTAGAAGGGTAAGACCTCTTTTTCATATAAGTCAACTGCTGACCAAATGAAATCGAAAGCCTTACCCTAGAAAAAGACCATTATTATTTTTCAATACTTTTAATAAATTCGGCAATTTGCTGCAGTTCTTCATCTGTTCCTTGGAAAATTCCCGGTGGCATACTACCCTTTCCATTTTTCGCAATATCTTTAATCTCATCAACAGATAATTTCGTTCCTGCTAAAGGTGGCCCGGAACCGCCTTCCAAATTTCCGCCATGACAGCTTAAACAAGTATTGGCTTCAAGAATTTTATAAGCCGGATCCTCTTTATCGACCTCGACAACTTCACGAATCATCCCTTGTTTTTTGGCCGCTTCCCAATCATGATGAGCGGCGGCTTCCCAAGTTAAATAAAATATAGCGCAAATCGCAAGTAGCATAAATCCCGTAGCAAACGGACGGTCAAGCGGACGCCTTTTTGGTCCCCGATCAAGAAAAGGCGCCAAGAGTAAAGCAGTAAAAGCCAGCCCTGGAATGATAAAAGCACCTAAAATATTATATGGTCCTGATGCAAATGAATACTTTAACAATTGATAAAGAAACAGAAAGTACCAGTCCGGCATCGGTATATAGCTGGTATCCGTCGGGTCGGCAATCCTCTCTAATGGAGGCGGTTCGACAACTACCAGACATAAAAAGCCAATTAAGAAGACAGCCCCGACCATCCATTCTTTCAACAAGAAATCAGGATAGAAAGCTTCTGTTTTTCCGGGATATTCCGAGTAGTCTTTCGGGATATTCGGCTTCCGATTATTGATCGGAACACGAGAATCCCCGACAAACTTCATTCCTTTCCCCCTCTTCATATGTTCCCCTCCTTAATACAAAACAACTTCAACCCATTGAAATTACAGCGGACCTGAAATCCCTTGTTTACGAATCATAAGGAAATGCAAGCCGATTAATCCAAGCAATGCTGCCGGTAAGAAAAATACATGGATGGCAAAGAAACGCGTTAATGTCTCTGCACCAACAATATGTTCATCACCGCTCAGCAATGTTTTTAGCATATCACCAATCAAAGGTGTAGATTGTGCAATATCCAAAGTAACTTTTGTAGCGTTTAGCGCTTTCATATCCCACGGTAACAAGTAACCGGTTAAGCCTAAGGCCAACATGACAAAAAAGATTAAAACCCCAACAATCCAGTTTAACTCCCGGGGCTTTTTATAAGCACCTTGGAAAAATACCCGCAACGTATGTAAAAACATCATAACAATCACAATACTTGCTCCCCAGTGATGCATTCCACGGACAATCTGCCCAAATGCGACCTGATTCTGCAAATAATATACCGATTCCCAAGCACGCTCAATATCCGGAACATAATACATAGATAAGAACATTCCCGACAAAACTTGGATTACAACGACAAAGAAAGTCAAGCCGCCAAAGCAATAAACAAATGCACTGAAATGATGGGCCGGGTTTACGTGCTCAGGTACTTCATGGTCTGCAACATCACGCCATAACGGGGTAATATCTAAACGTTCGTCGATCCAATCATATACTTTGTTTAACACTTTTATGCACCCCTAACCGCACTTGCTCGTCTACTTAAATAAAGCACGCCATCTTTTACCTTATACTTATACCGGTCTAATGGTCCGCGAGGCGGTGTCCCCGGTACATTGGTTCCATCTTTTTCATACAACCCTTTATGGCATGGACAGAAAAATTGATTTGGATGGTCTTTGTTCGAATTCCAGTTAACCGTACAGCCTAAATGTTTACAAACCGGTGAAAGTGCAATAATTTCACCCTTATCATCTTTGTATACCCATGCTGTTTGTGTTACATTGGACGTATACCATCCGTCTTCCTGCTCAAATTTAAAATCGACACGAGTCGGTTCGTTTGTCAATTCATCAACTTTCACGGTTGTTGCAATAAAATCGCCCCCCGCTTCAACCTGTAAAACAGGATCAACTGCCATTCGCAGCATTGGCATCACTGAAGCAGCCGCCATAAACCCGCCTACACCCATTATCGTATAGCTAAGGAATTGGCGCCTTGTTACCCGTTGTTCACTCATCCTACTCCCCTCCAATCTTGCAATTCAATGGGTATACCCCTTTCTATCATAGTCAATTTTTATAATATATCATCATCAAAATTAGGTCAATATAATAAATATTATTAAATAATATTTTATTCAGTTATCAACTTCACAATTCTTATTAACCACTTACATCTTCTGCTGCCTGCCATTTTTCTACAAAAAGATTCAACAATTGTTTAACTTGATTATCGATAATGGCCATTTTATTCGTTCCATCAAGATGTTCAAGCGGAATGGATGGAATCCAAATCAACTCTCCTTTTAACTGTTCAACGATACTTTTCCATGATTGGTCAGAGCTGATAAAGAAAAGATGTTTAAACGATTTCTTAGTCAGTTCGTGATGCCATTTGGTAAGCAACATTTTTTTATCTTGATCGGAAAAGTTTAAAAAATAGACAAATGATGGTAATAGAAGGATTCTCCCTTTAAATTGGCGCTCAATTTCGATTGCAATCATTTGGATGAATTCGCTTCCACTTGCAGCGTCTTTTCCACGTTCATCAAAGGAGATTGGAACCATTGGAATCAGAACGGTATCAATATACTCCTTTGAAAGAGTGAAAGTGGAAAAATCTTGAGCTGTCCAACGCACTCTTTCACCTCCCTTTTCCTAAATCTGTTTCAAAAATAATTTTTTAAGCAAATAAATATCTTTGTTTAATTATAAAGATAGCATAATTTTATACAAATATTTGAATAAATTGTGAACAATTTTAGACATTTTTATGAAACTACCGTTTTGTTTTTCCACCTTAACAACGAGTCAAGACCTCCATCTCAAGACTTTCGAGTTTATAAAAGGAAAAGGTGGGACTGCTGCCCATATATGCCCGACTGGTTCAACTAACTTAAAGAAAAAGGTGCCCAACGAACGGGCAAGTTCATTAAAAACTACAAAGAACCCGTGGTCGGACACCTTTTCTATCGATTCAAAATCCGGTTTAACTGTTCGGATAACATGATAAATTCTTCTTTATCTTTCCGGTCCAATGCTTTATCAATTTTTTCCCGAATTTGCTCCAGTTGGAAATTCTTAATGGAGGTTTGTAAGAACTGTTCTGCAAGTTCACGGTCCTTATCCGAAATCTCCAAGTGTTCCGGCATATACGGATTATTCTCAAGAACAAGTGCATATTGGTGCGATTTGTGAACTGCCTTAAAGTTCAATTGGATATATATCTCCTGATCACGATTGAGTCGAATATCATGAAAAGATTTTTCAGCATCCGTTGTTAAAATAGAATCTTTGTAAAAACGAAAAGGGACATCATCCACACATTGGGTACTCATTATAATTCCCCGGGGACAAAATTCGGCATGTTCCACAAAATGGACTTTTTCCATCAATTGATCATGGCTCATTAAATAATTTAAAATCCATACACATTCCCGCCTTTTCAATTGATAATGATTTAGAAACCAGCGGATAAATTCTTTTTTCTCATTAACAGATATAGGAGCGGCCATCGACAATCCCTCCTTGTTAAATAAAGTTAATTACTTACTGTCTGCTTCCAATCTCTCCAAAACATCCAGATACTCAGCATTCGTTGGGTCCATATTTTGCAGTTTATTAAATACTTCGATAGCTTCATCAAAAATTCCTTCTTCTAACAGAAAAAATCCATAATTTTGTAGAAAGTCACTGTTTTCTTTTAAATATCTATATGCACTACGGTAAGCATTTAATGCCTCAGAATATTGTTCTTCTTTGTCACAACTGACAGCATAATCCCAGAGAAGATCAGGGTCTTCTTCACCTTCCGCTAACAATGGTTCGACTAATTGGATAATCTCTTGATATCGTTCCTGTTTTAAATAAAGCTTATTCAAAGTAAGAAGTGCATCGATATACGAAGGATCCAATTCAATTGCATCCAAGAAAAATTTTTCTGCAGATGATTCATCTCCCAGCTTCAAACTGATTTTACCGGCAAAATAATGAAGTTCTCTTTGATAAGGGTTCACTTTTAACCCGGCTGTTGAAATTTGCAAAGCTTTTTCAAGATCCTCGAGATGTTCGTAACTTTTGGCAAGCGGCAGATATAAGCTGTAATAATCAGGATCCAGTTCTTTTACTTCGGTTAATTTTTCAATTGCTTTTTCATATAAACCGGCCTGGTAAGCAGTCAACCCGTAACCAAAAAGCACATCGATATCAAGCTTGTCTTCCAATACATGGTCATAATGATGTATTGCTTTTTCAAATTCTCCTGCTGCCGCATAAGCATCCGCCAGTCGCTGGTGTAAATTGACATGACCGATTTCTTTTGTATCTTTAAGCAGTTGTTCATATTTATAAATCGCTTCAGCAAATTTTCCAATTGAGGCATACAGTTCTGCTAAAGCAAATTGAATGACAGGTTCATCAGGTGCTATTTTTTCTGCCTGTAAAAGTTTTTGTATACTTACTTCAAAAAGCCCTTGGGAATCATATAAATCCGCTTGTAACAAAAGGGCTTGAACATAAAATGGGTCTTCCACGTTAATTTTTTCCAATGTTGATAAAGCTTCATCTTCCCGATCTAACTGGATAAAGACTTCGGCAACCGCTACCAGTAACTCTCCCTCATCCGGGTAACGGTCAAGCAAGCGCTGATAAAGAGTCAATGCCTCTTCCAAAAAACCGAGATGGGTTAATTCCTCAGCAAGGGCGTAGATCTCCTCATCACTACCTTTTTTTAAAACCGTATGAAAAATTTTTTCAGCTTCTTTCAATTTTCCTTGCTTCATTAACAGTGTATATTGCTCCGTGTTATTCATCGAACATTGCTCCTTATGACAATAATCAATTACTTTCTTTCTATTTTATTTAAGAAAAGCTTTGAATCCAGCTTTGAAAACTGCAAATAATCGGCTAAAAGCGACACGTCCTGTTGCAACACAGGGGCCATACCAAAGTCCGTAGCCAATCAGACAGCCGTAAATTAAATACAGAAATCTAATTTAGCTAAAAAACGACGGACGGTTAATTGTAAATTCTTCGCCATTCTCCAAATTATAATATATCTTTTCTCCTGCCTTGACAATTTTTCCTTTATGCACCGTAACTGCTAATATGAATTTTTTTTCATCGTTCATGAACGAAAAAACAGGATGTTCGTTTCCCGACAAATATAAATTATAGCTTAACTCCCCGCCGGTTTGTAGATAACCTTTCAGCGGATAAATACCGATTTTTTTAAGGACTTGAAGATGTAACGGTGTTTGTTCAGAAAGCGATTCTTCAATATGGGGTATTTTTTCACGTTGTAATATCGATTGCCATGTTTGGAGTAAATCCTCTTTTTCTTTTCCGGAGTTTACGATTACCGGTATAATCGGACTATTGTAAGGAAATAGGGCTTCACGAATCCATCCCCATGGAATTTTGTACAACTCTCGTTTATCGTTAAATTCAATAAATATCGCCGGTATTTTCTTTCTCTTGCATTTTAAGACAAAAGGAACAGTAAAATCTTTAATGGGAATCTTTACAGCAATTGTATAGTCTAAAGGGCTGTTTTTATAAAAGTTCCTTACCTCTTCTATCGCTTGATCAAGTTCATTCACATTTTTTATATAGGCGGAAACGAGAACAGTGGTGCAACCTTTTGCCAAATACCGGGAGATCATATATTGCTCAATTGTAGTATCTTTATCTTGCGGAACACCATCGGCATAAAATACTGAAGTTGAAGTCATAATGAAATCTTTTGCGGACATTTTCATGTATAAGTATTTAGGAAAATTGGGCTGAACGGATAAAATTTTCCCATTATCAACTAACAGAGAAGTTGTAATAAGCTGATTTTGCTTATACAAATTGGCATTTTCAATAATATATGTCATAAAACCACCTCCAATGGTCTTATGACAAGCTATGAACATGAAAATGATTTTATTCAAATTTTTTTGCTAAAAGTGATTACATATCCATTACATATTAATTACTCTTTTGTAACAAGTTATCATTTTCACAAGGTAATTTCCAGTTTTATATACTCTAGAAAAGTTTGAAGAAACTCGGCGTTCACCGAGTTTTCTTTACTCTATTTTTTGATAAAAAAATGTTTCGATTGGTTCAAGTTTGTATTGACTCGCATTAAAAATTTGTTCTGTACTGCCGACAAATAAGACACCGCCGGGTTTTAACGAAGCACTGAACTTTTTATACAGTGAATTTTTCGCCTCTTCGGTAAAATAAATCAATACATTACGGCATACGATCAAATCAAAGTTTTTATCGAAAGGATCAGCCAAAAGATTATGCTTTTTAAAGGTGACTGTTCTTTTTACTTCCTCATAAATTAAATAGTGATTTTGGTCTTTGAAAAAAAATTTTCTCTTCATCTGCTCGGGAACTTCCTGTAGAGACCGCTCCTGATAGGCCCCAATCTTTGCTTTTTGAATTGCGTTTTCATCAAGATCGGTAGCCAATATTTTAATTTCGGAGAGCGGCAGGAAATTACTTAAAACCATTGCGATTGTATAGGGCTCTTCCCCTGTTGAACAAGCTGCACTCCAAATTTTTAAATTTCTATTTTTGGTAAGTAATCGTGGAACAATTTTTTCCTCCAAAACATCCCATCTTTTTCGATTCCGATAAAATTCCGATACATTAATCGTCATTCGATCGAGAAAAGCATAAAGTAATTCACGGTCTCTTTCCATTCCTTGAAAAAATTCTTGAAAGGAATGAAAACCTTTTTTTTGATATAATGACGTTAATCTTCTTTTCATTTGTGTTTCTTTATACAAAGATAAATCAATCCCTGTTTTCCTCTTCACTTTTTCAATAAACAACTGGTAATCCTGTTCCATTCATTCTTCCTCGTTTCTAAACCACCAGACAATTCTTAGCGAATGATTTCATAAAGTGAAACTTCCATCAGCGGTGGTTTTGTTCATCCACCATTAATGGTTAGTTGAACCAATCGGACCTTTACGGGTAGCTCGTTCCCCACCTATCTTCTTTGTAAACTAGAAAATCTTGAGATAGGGGTGTTTCTACCCGTTAAGGAGGGATATAACGGAAACAGACTGGTGAAGGGATTTCTCGACTAACCTAGTGTTATAAGGTTAGCATTAATAAATCCATCCATCAACTGTTCTTGTATATTCAACCAATTCTTCTTCTTTGAAAAATAAGGAAATTTCCCGTTTTGCACTTTCCAATGAATCAGAGCCGTGGATGATATTTTTACCAACCGTCACACCATAATCGCCACGAATTGTTCCCGGTAACGCATCTTTCGGATTCGTAGCACCCATCATTTGGCGAGCCGTTGCAATAACATTTTCACCTTGCCAAACCATGGCGAATACAGGTCCTGAAGTGATAAATGAAACCAACTCATCGTAGAAAGGTTTTCCTTTATGTTCACCATAATGTTGTTCTGCCACACTGGTTGGGATTTGCATAAGTTTTGCTCCAACCAATTGAAAACCCTTCCTTTCAAATCTGGAAACAATTTCTCCAATTAATCCTCTTTGTACTCCGTCCGGTTTTACCATTAAAAATGTTTTCTCCATCATTCTCTCTCCATCCATTCGTAGCGTTAATAGTTTTCCAAAAACATATTATCATCTGTTTTCATTGTTTGCAAATAAAGAAAACTCGGCGACTGCCGAGCCTTTAGGCGAGAGCAGAGCCGTAGTTGCACTTATACTTAATTCTTAAAATTTCCAACTACGTCGAATTCGCTTCTTTGCTGGAAATTTATACTTTCTTAACGTATAAGAAAAGCGCAGAGCGCCCTCTAGAATGCTGTCAAAAATTTCGTTTTCCGATGAATTTTAACATGGTTCCTAATAATTTTTTTGTCGGATTTGGCGGTAAAACATTCAATACTTGATTTGCTTTTTGCAAATATAAGTTACTAATTTGCATCGCTTTATTGATCGCACCCGTATTTTTTATTAATTCAATGATTGCAGACAGTTCATCACTATCCATATATTCATTCACTTTTTCAATCTGGGATTTTACATCGGGATTTTTTATGGCAAGAAGGACCGGGAGAGTAATATTCCCTTGCAACAAATCTTCTCCGGCAGGTTTACCCAACTTTGCTTCGGTTGAAGTAAAATCCAATATATCGTCTGTAATTTGGAACGCCATGCCTGCATAATAACCGAACTTTGCCAGTTTGATATGAACATCTCGTGGTACGTCAGCGGCAATTCCTCCAAGTTGACAACTGGCTGCAATTAAAAGTGCCGTTTTTCGTTTAATTCGGCGAAAATAATTTGTAATCGTTTGTTCAAAATTATATTTATCCCGAATTTGTTCGATTTCCCCAATACTCAACTCTACCATCGTCTTTGATAATATTTTGTGGGCTTCTACATTATTTAAGCTAGTTATGATTTCTAAAGCACGTGCCAATATGTAATCACCGGTATACATGGAAATTTTGTTATCCCATTTCGCTTTAACAGTTGGTCGACCTCTTCTCGTATAAGCATCATCTATCACATCATCATGGATTAATGAGGCCATATGTATTAATTCAAGACTGACAGCAACATCTTTAACAATTTGAAAATTATAGTTTCCAAATTTGGCTGATAACAATACAAAAACGGGACGGATTCTCTTTCCCCCCGCCTGCAAATAATGCAAGGAAGATTCTTTTAACAGCTGCGAATGTGCATCCAATACGTATTCCAATTCATTTTCAATCTTTTTTAAATCATTATTTAATATTGTATATACCGTTTTATAGTTCATATGTACCACCCAGCTTGACTAAAGCCTACTCCAGCCCTTTATATCCTAAGTGTAAAGCTGCAACTCCGCCAAAATATTTTTTATAGGTTACATGATCAAATCCCGCCGCTTCAAACATCGACGCCAATTTTTTCGCATCCGGAAACACTCTTGCCGATTCTTGCAACCACGAATACTCTTGATAGCTTTTGGCAAACAACTTCCCGAATAGCGGCATAATGTAATGAAAATAAAAATAATATATTTGTCTGAAACCGAACATTGTCGGTTGGGAAGTTTCAAGGCAGGCAACGACTCCCCCCGGCTTTAAAACCCGGTACATCTCCCGGAGAACCTGCATATAATCAGGGACATTTCTAAGGCCAAATCCAATCGTGACGTATTCAAAACTGTTATCGGGAAATGGTAGTTCCATTGCATTTCCTTGAACGAGTTTGGCATTATGAATATGTTCTTTGACTAGCTTTTCCCTTCCAACTTTTAACATATTTTCACTGAAATCGAGTCCTATGACTTCCCCGTTTTCCCCGATTGCCTTGCTCATTGCAATCGTCCAGTCAGCAGTACCACAGCAAACATCCAGCGCCTTTTTCCCCTTCTGAACGTTCATCTGTTTCATCGTATCTTTCCGCCAGCGAATATGTTGCCTAAAACTAATAATCGAGTTCATCTTGTCATATTGTTGATAGATATTTTCAAACACCCGGTGAACTTTTTCTTCTTTCGATTGTTCCATCTACAACGACTCCCTTTACCGGTCAATTTCAAGAAATGAAGGTAGAATTGACATTATTTTTATTGAACGCAATCAACTCAAGAAAATCTTCAATTAAGGATGGTTCTTTCACCATTTCAATAAGTTGGCTGTACATGGAATCTATATACGCATCGATTTGTTTTCCTACAAAGCGATTCAATTTTTCACCTTTTAAGTTGCTATGTTCTACCAAATCATTTTCCTTAATGTAATTCATGTACTTTTCTTTTTCTTTAATGATTTGGTTAATATGTAACCAATTGCTTGATAGCAGTTCTGAAATCGGATGATGAAAATAACGAGCCAGTTTTTGATAGATAGCCGTTTCTTTCTTCATCATGCAAGACATATATTCCTCAAAAGAATGCACTTCTTTGTTATAGATACGAATTTTGTTTTCGTTAACAATTTTAATCCCTTCCGCAAGATTGCGGATCATTTGGATATTTGGTAAATGAGACAAAGAGTAATAATATAAACCGCTATAAAAGTCACCCGCAAGCACGGTTAATTGACGCTTTTTATGCTGCATGTATTCATCATCATTTTTAACAAGATCATGGGTATCAAGGGCAATTTGAATAAACATCACTGAAGTAGCATATGTTTCAAACTGAGCTCTCGGCAAATCTTGAAAACGTAAGATGGATAAGAGTAAGTAGAGTTTATCATTATCAATCTCCGGCAGTTCCAATTGACTAGATAAAAATGAATGATGAATTTTGTTATATATTTTTTCTTTCATCTCCGTAATATACTTTTTCGAAAATTGCACAAAATCACCCTCAAATACCGTTCTTGTTTAATATTGGTTCATTGATTTAAAATTTTTGTATCCATGCAAATAACCTGATTTGTTCTGATTGAAGCGAGCACAAAGCTAATTTTCCATTTTTGCAATCATCATTTTGTCAAAAGTTTCTTTACTACTTTTAAACCCGAAAAGTAAACTATCACAATTATATCACAAGTTTTTCCGTTTTTTGAAAGGCATTTTATATTATTCGAAACACAAAAGAGTGTTTATTTACTGTCACTGAAAACTTCGCCAAAAGCTGAAATGATTTGAGATTTACCGCGAACTTTTATCGCTGAAGTATGATCCGTAAATTGTGCGATCATTACTTCCCCTTTATCCAACTTTTCTGAATGGTGGAAGCGTGTGTCTTGCCCCCTGGTTAACCCGATAACGTTTACCCCATCATCCAATGCCTTGATGATTACATAATCATTTGTGATTGTATGCTTATCCATAACCAAAGCCCCCTGAAAATTATTTAATCAAAGACAAGACTTCTTTTCTTTTTTCTGCATCTGTATCAAAACAACCTCTTGCTACTGTTGTCACCGTCTTTGAACCCGGTTTTTTTACCCCGCGCATTGTCATGCACATATGCTCTGCTTCAACAACGACCATAACCCCCAATGGGTCCAGTTTTTCCATTATGCTGTCAGCAACTAAGCGAGTAATTCTTTCTTGGAGTTGCGGCCTTTTGGCAACCGCTTCAACAGCTCTTGCCAGTTTGCTTAATCCGGTAATTTTCCCGTTTCTTGGAATATAGGCAACATGTACATGTCCGAAGAACGGAACAAGATGATGTTCACACATTGAATAAAACGGTATATCTTTAACGAGGACAAGCTCCTCAGTTTCTTCATGAAAAACTGTATTAAAGTATTCTCTCGGATCTATATTAAGCCCATGAAACATCTCTGCATACATTTTTGCAACTCGTTTTGGCGTGTCTAGTAAGCCTTCACGATTCGGATCTTCACCTATTCCCTCAAGGATAAGACGAACCCCTTTTTCAATTTGTTCCAGATTCATCTCTTTCATCGTATGTTCCTCCCTATATGAACTGCAAATTCCTGATAGATTATAATTAAAACAAACAATATTTAATTTTAATCTATTTCATATTAGCACATTGGAACATATGGGGCAAAAAAGAAAGACCGTAAAAAAAACGCTTAATAAAGTGAAACTTCCATCAGTGGGGGCTCTAACCCACTGATGGTTAGTTGAACCAATCGGGCACTTACGGGCACTTAGGGGTAGCCCGTCCTTATCTATCTTCTTTGTAAATTCGAAAATCTTGAGATGGAGGTCTTGACTCGCCGTTAAGGTGGGAAAAATTCCGTGGAAAAACGAAAGGACCTGTATATGTAATCACATACAGATCCATTTAAATTACAATTTTATGTAATTATTTGACTGCTTCTTTAAGAGCTTTCCCAGGTTTGAATGCAGGAACTTTACTTGCTGCGATTTCAATTTCTTCACCGGTTTGCGGGTTCCGACCTTTACGAGCAGAACGTTCACGAACCTCGAAATTACCAAATCCGATTAGTTGGACTTTATCGCCTTCTTTTAAAGCATTTAGAATTGAGTCAAAAACAGCATCAACTGCTTTCGCCGCATCTTTTTTAGAAAGTTCAGCAGCTTCTGCAACTGCGCTTACTAATTCAGTTTTGTTCATGCCATTCACCTCCTCCCAATAAAGTGGTGCAATATATGGATTGCAACTCATTTTTAAAATTATACTTGTTCTTTTTTCCATAATTGGAAAGTGAAACAAGAACAATTCTGTTAAAAGATTATCACAACATTTCTATCATAGCAAGGTTTAATCAGAAAACAAACCAAATTTTTCTAGCTTTAATCAATTTTCTTGTCTAAGGTTCATTTTATATCATGTAAAGTAGGTTATTTATATCCTTTTGCCCGTAAAGTAACACGAATAAAGTTCCTTCATTTAGACGGTCTATATTCACTTTTTCCACTTTTTTGTCATTTTAAACATAAAATACATTTTCGTTTACCTTCGTTTACAGAAATTAACGTCGGGCGTGCAGAACTAGACAATAACTTGTCTATAGACTAGTCACCCGTATTTTTTATTTTCATTCATATTCCACGAAAAAAGACCCCATTCTTCCTGGAGTCTATCGAAACTATAAAATAATTGCAATCAATCCGCCTGATCCTTCATTGATGATTCGTTCCAACGTTTCTTTTAATTTATACCGGGCATTTTCCGGCATTAATGCAAGTTTTGCTTGAATTCCTTCTCGGACAATCGAATTCAAATTTCTACCAAAAATATCTGAATTCCAGATTGATAAAGGATCATCCTCAAAATCTTGCATTAAGTAACGGACAAGCTCTTCACTTTGCTTTTCCGTCCCAATAATCGGAGCAAATTCACTCTCTACATCGACTTTTATCATATGAATGCTTGGTGCCACGGCTTTTAAACGGACACCGAATCTGGAGCCTTGGCGAATAATTTCCGGTTCATCCAAACTCATATCCTCAATGGATGGTGCAGCGATCCCATATCCGGTTTGTTTCACCATTTTCAACGCATCGGCAATTTGATCATATTCCTTTTTCGCATGAGCAAAATCTTGCATTAATTCAAGAAGATGGTCTTTCCCGCGAATTTCAACGCCGACAATTTCTTTCAACACTTGATCATACAGTTCATCAGGTGCATGTAAATCAATTTCCGCAATCCCTTGCCCCATTTCAATTCCGGCAAGTCCCGCCCGCTCAATAAAGTCAAATTCAGTAAATGATTGAACGACACGGTCCACATCTCTTAATCTCTTAATATCTTTCACCGTTTCTTTTACTGCCTCTTGATAACTTGTTCTTAACCAATGACCTTCTTTTAATACCATTACCCAACTCGGCAAGTTGACATTGACTTCAAGAACAGGAAACTCGAATAATGTTTCTTTTAAAACATTATGAACATCTGCTTCCCGCATATTTTCCACACTCATGGCAAGCACAGGGATATCATATTTTTCTTGAAGCTCCAGTCTTAATTGTTCCGTTTCAGGGAAATGAGGTTTTGTCGAGTTGATGATAATAATGAAGGGCTTTCCAACCTCTTTCAATTCTGTAACGACCCGTTCTTCTGCTTCAACATAATTATCCCGTGGAATTTCTCCGATTGTTCCGTCTGTCGTTATAACAACGCCGATTGTTGAATGCTCTTGAATAACTTTACGGGTACCAATTTCCGCCGCCTCATGAAATGGAATCGGTTCTTCATACCATGGTGTGTTGATCATTCTCGGGCCGTTTTCATCTTCATACCCTTTTGCTCCCGGTACGGTATAACCGACACAATCGACGAGGCGAACATTTACATCCAATCCCTCATCCACATGAACAGTCACCGCTTGATTCGGTACAAATTTCGGTTCAGTTGTCATAATTGTTTTACCAGCTGCACTTTGAGGGAGCTCATCTTGGGCCCGTGCCCGCTCTGCCTCATGTTCAATATTTGGTAAAACGACGAGTTCCATAAATTTTTTGATAAATGTGGATTTTCCTGTTCGAACGGCACCGACAACACCAATATAAATATCACCGCCAGTACGTTCGGCAATGTCTTTAAAAATATCGAACTTTTCCAAAAAATCCCCTCCCGTTCCTCGATTGCTGGGATATTTAATCCGGTTTTTACTCCTATGGACATTATATATTTATGTTGTTGTCCACTTAACTTATGACTATTATTTTATTTGTTTTATATTTTTTACCCTCCCTGCCTGCAAAAAATATATAACCCCTCTCCTACAATATATTGTAAAAAAGAGGGGTTATTCCTGTTTTTTATATTTTTTGAAAGATTAACTATTCAACAATGAAGTAATTCCAAGGTTGGCGACAAATTTTTTGATAAATGCATATAGGAGTCAGCACAACGTAAATCACTTCATTCCTTTTTCTCCATAAAAACCGGTTTCCCTTGTTCATCAATTGTATACGGAAGAGAATAGGCCGGTACAAAAATAGATTGCTCCGCCAACATTATTCGAATATCTTCACCCGGTTTTACTTTTGAAAGTTTACCTGTTTCCCATAGTTGGTAAAGGTCATTTGTATAATCGACATAAAGCTCACCCTCACCGGACATAATCAAAGGCAAGTTCTTTCCGGTATAGGGACTTTCTATCATTGGATCTTCTTCAAATCCTAATTTCTTATAGTCTAAAGAAAATGCGTTTTTACCGATTACTTCTTTAAACGGAGGATATTCTTTAGATACTAAACGGTAATTTACCTCTCTAATTTTCTCAGCAATTCGTAAATCAAAAATTTTGACGGTCGGGTTCGTTTCCGGATTCATAATAACGTACTGGAACACGCCACCATTTTCATAAGCATTTTTCGGGATTTCCGATAAATATTGCGGGACAATCCGTTTGAAATCAACCAAATATTTCATAAACATGTCTGTTTCGTCATCTTTATTTTTTATCGGTAAAATTCCGTCATTATCTTGATAATAGTTATCTACCGCTTTTTGAACAGCTTCAACTTCCACTTCATTCGGTAAACGTTTCGCCTGATCGTCTTCCGGATATAAACACCCGCTGAGTATAAAACAAATGCTCAAAATTGTAATAAGGAATATTGCTTTTTTCACCCTGTTATTTCACATCCCCGCATGTCCAAATGGTTATTGTTTTATTCAGTTAACGACAGTTAAAATAGGCATACTTGAAAAGTTTCATTCAATCGTTGGACCGGAAAAAACGATAATAAAGATAATAATACCGGAGTAAATCATCAATCCGTATGCAACAAAGGCCGTCAGTATTCGTAAAAGTCTCATTTTCAATTTATAGCGGCTTAAATAAATGAGAACGATAGAAAGAAACATAAAACCCATAGCCGCAAATGATATCCACATTTTTGTTAAGGCTAAAGACAACCTGTTCACCCCTTTTTGAGTATTTCAATAATTATAAAGTGTTTTTCGTCATCCATTCTATCATAATTTTAATAAACTGTATTGAAATATGTACATGCATCTCTGTTGTTAACGAACAAAAAGAAAAAGCTGAATGAAGCGGAGGCGTACACTTCTTTCAGCTTATCAGACAATTAATACCCAACCCTCGTTAAAACACACCATATTCTATGCACAAATAAAATATTCTGTATCCTCGAAGGCCCATTTTCATTGAAATATTCCATCTTCGTAATCGTGAAGATCATTCATTTTGTAAAATGTTGACTAAATCCTCCATCTCATGTGTCTTTTTTCTTGTCATTAATTCATCAACAGCTGCTTTCGGATTTAAATTTTCAAACAGCACTTTATATAATATGATTGAAATTGGCATATTGACTTGATATTTTTCTGCCAATTGATAGGCTGCTTTTGTTGTGCGAACTCCTTCAACCGTTTGTCCCATGTTATGTAAAATCTCCTGCAAACTTTCTCCTTTACCTAATGCGTTTCCGGCTCGCCAGTTTCTCGAATGCACACTCGTACATGTTACAATTAAATCACCAATTCCGGTCAATCCGGAAAAAGTGAGCGGATTCGCCCCCATCTTTGTCCCAAGACGGGCAATTTCGGCAAGTCCTCTTGTCATTAATGCGGCTTTGGCATTATCCCCATAACCGAGTCCATCTGAAATACCTGCTGCAAGGGCAATAATATTTTTCAATGCCCCGCCGATTTCAACACCGATTACATCCGGATTTGTATAGACCCGGAAATTCGTATTCATAAATAATTCTTGAACCATTTCAGCTGCTGCAAGATTTTCCGAAGCAACTGCAACCGTTGTCGGGTGGCGCAGACTTACTTCCTCAGCATGGGAAGGCCCGGACAGAACGACAATATCTTTCAATAGATATTCAGGAACTTCCTCTTTAATTATTTCGGAAACGCGCTTTAAAGAACCGGGTTCAATTCCTTTACATACATGAACGATCGTAACCGGATTCTTTATATAATTTAATAATTTTTTCATCACTTCCCGGACAGCTTTTGTAGGGACTGCGACAATAATGATTTCACAGTTTTTAATTGCTTCCTCTAAATCATGATAAGCAATTATCGTTTCCGGCAGTAAAATATCCGGTAAATAATTTTCATTCATTTTCGTTTGATTGATTTTTTCTGCTTGTTCCTTATGATAACTCCATAACCGTACATCATGCCCGTTGTCGGCAAGAACAAGGGAAAGTGCAGTTCCCCAGCTTCCGGCACCTAATACGGTTAACGTTTTATTCGTCATTTTCTCCACTCCTTTATTTTCTAGCTCGCGGAATGATTCTAATCGGGGTTCCTAAAAATCCGAAAGCGTCCCGGATCCGATTTTCTAAAAAACGTTCATAGGAAAAATGCAGTAATTCCGGGTCATTTACAAACAAAACAAAAGTTGGAGGCTTTACGGATACTTGGGTTATATAATAGATTTTCAGCCGTTTCCCTTTGTCCGTTGGTGTCGGATTCATGGCAACCGCATCCATAATCACATCGTTTAACACATTCGTTTGTACTCTCAGTGAATGATTTTCACTGACGAGTTTAATCATCGGGATCAATGTATGTAACCTCTTTTTTGTTTTTGCGGAAACAAAAACGATCGGTGCATAATCAAGAAATAAAAATTGATTACGTATTTTCTTTTCAAATTCATTCATTGTTTTTTCATCTTTTTCAATGGCATCCCATTTATTAACGACGATGATGACTCCGCGTCCGGCCTCGTGAGGTAACCCCGCAATCCGTTTATCTTGTTCAATAATTCCTTCTTCAGCATCGATAACAACAAGAACAACATCAGAACGTTCAATTGCTCTTAACGCACGGAGGACCGAATATTTTTCCGTACTCTCATAAACTTTCCCTTTTTTACGAATTCCTGCCGTATCCATTATGACATAGTTTTGCCCTTCATATGTATAAGGCGAATCGACCGCATCTCTTGTTGTCCCGGCAATATCACTGACAATTACCCGTTCTTCACCCAATATTGCATTGACTAAAGAAGATTTACCGACATTCGGGCGGCCAATTAATGAAAATTTAATAACATCCTCGTCGTAATCGGCAGCAGCTTTATTTGGAAAATGTTTCACAACTTCATCGAGTAAATCACCAAGACCAAGACCATGACTTCCGGAAATCGGAAACGGGTCGCCGAATCCTAATGAGTAGAAATCATAAATTTGATCACGCATTTCCGGATTATCCACTTTATTGACCGCTAAAACAACCGGTTTCTTTGAACGGTATAATATTTTCGCCACCTCTTCATCAGTCGCCGTCACACCGTCTCGACCGCTTGTTATCATAATGATCACATCTGCTTCATCAATGGCAATTTGTGCCTGCCAGCGGATTTGTTCAAGGAACGGTTCGTCTCCGATATCAATTCCACCGGTGTCGATAATATTAAATTCAACATTTAACCATTCTCCTTTTCCGTAAATACGGTCTCTTGTCACACCGGGGACATCTTCCTCAATTGAAATACGTTCCCCGACGATTCTGTTAAATATTGTTGATTTACCGACATTTGGCCTGCCAACTATAGCTACTACTGGCATTGACATATTCTTCACCTCTTCATCACTTTCTTAAGATTCTTTCATGACTATTTTAATGGAATGGCAAGTTTCAAGGATTTTCAATTAATTATCCCCTAGGCTAATATCTGATTGAAGCGAATCATCGCTTGCTATCCATCTATTTATATAAATGATAGAAAATAAACCCTTCTAGCCATAAAGAAGGGTTTAATCCATCCGTCTTCCATTTACAAATTATCCGAAGAAAATGTCCCAATATATTTTACCAAATTATAACTCATTTGCCAAATTGGATTAATGTTTTACGATAATCATGATTTCATCGGTTATTTTATGGGCTATTCCATCTAAAATCGGTTCTAGAACAGAACATATTTTATACATTTCCTCTTGGTTATCACAATGGAACACAGCAATTCCACTCGGAGCTTTCTTTGGATTTGTCGTAATTACTGCCAGGATCATTTTCTCAATAGACATAACCAAATTCATTCCTCTTTCGTATTTCTTTCTGTCGGCATTCTTATTGCATTTTCCAAAGTTGGTGTATTGCCGATAATTTCAAGGGCCCTTTGAATATCGCGATTTTGCGGTAAAACAAAAACGGCAACCCGCCCATCTTCTAAATCCCGTTTTGCAAGCGGCACAAGAGCCGGTGTACCCGAATCTCGATAAACACCTAAGGCTACTGAGACATCATGTAAAATGGCTTGTCGTTGCCCTAAATTGGCTATCGTCGAACGAGCATCGAAGTTTTTCGGCTTCAAGATAAATCCCATGCCGTATTTTAATATTTCTTCCTGCCTTTGGGGAAGGCCGATATTCATAATATAAATATTATCGATATAAAGTCCCTCATTAACAAAATGCGGTTTGACAAATTCAATATCAACAATATCTTTCAGTTTCCCGCCACCCATCAATTTTTTTGAAATAAGTATGCAAATCAAGGCAGCAATTAGTCCAACAACAATATTAAACTCGATATAAACCAATGTTGTAATCATTGCCGTAAAGATAACTAAATAATTGCGGCTTTCAAAAGCAACTGCGATTCCCTCGATATATGTGCTGCCACGGGAAACTAATTCATAAGAATCAAGCTGTGCTAACGTATTTCTTTCCATATTGCGAACTTCCCGAAATTGAGAAGCAGCAACCGTCAAAAACGTAATCGCGGTAATATTTTCTTCCATTAAAGCCGGGACTGCTACTGCTCCTAAAGCTGAGGCAATAAATCCTAGTGCTACATGGATAATTTTCCCATGTAAATAAGTAGGATATTGCCGATAATCCGTTCGTAACATTAATATACGATCAAACAGACCGCATGCCATTCCAAATAATACCGGATATACGTATTCACTCATATTACAATTGTTTCTCCTTCTTTTGCTGAAAGTTTTTATGTTCAAAAGTCGTTTGTAAATATTCAAAACCGGACCAGATCGTTATAAAAACACAAGTCAAGGTCAAACCATCCAGAAAAGCGAAACTGCCAATCGGAAAATCAATGGAGAATTTTTTTAAAATGATCGCATAAAGGATATCTCCTTGAATAAGTCCAATAATAGTTGAAAAAATTCTTGCCTTATATTCTTTAAAAAGTAAAACAGCTAAACAAGCGCCAAGAAAACTAAGCAATATCTGCTGATCAATAAATATCCACACCGGATCATATAAAGATATGAGGTAAAAAACAGCTGTTGCACTCGATACAATAAAAATCCCGATGGTACAATATAGAAGTTTCCAAAACGGTAATTTTATAAATGTTAAAAAAGATATGAATAATAAAAATAAAGTTGCTAACGATATATCAAGTCCGAGAAACCGAATCTTAAAAACAGACAAAATGATTGTTACAAGAAGGTATGCAGCTATTGGAAATCGATAGGGATTTGTTTTTTCCATAATAAATGTAGAATAAATCCATCCCGCCCAAGCAAGTCCGAAGAAAACAAAACCTGTCATATACTCCCTCCTATCTTTTCCATTATGAGCAAAATTATGTATTTTAAAACATAACGATACTTTGAATTCACTAAAAAGGGCAAAATTATCCTTGAGAGTCTTACAAATATAAACGATGAGAAAGAAGAGAAGTTAGGCTATTTCGTAGTAAGATGGTGAGGGCATGATTTTGGCGGCCAGGCTCGTTTCTTTTACCAAGACATAAAGAAAACTCGGCGAGAGGAATGCCGAGTTTTCTTTATTTAACTCACAGTTTTAATTTTTTCAATTGGTCACCTATCATATCACCTAATTGGAAACCTCTTTCTTCTTGTGGGAGTTCCACATCTTCTTTTACTTCCGGTTTTTCTAACTCCTTCATCGAAAGGGAAAGACGATTTTCAGCTTCATTGACACTCAAAACTTTTACAGTTACTGTTTGCCCTTCCTTCAACACTTCATGCGGTGTTCCTATATGTTTTTGTGAAATTTGTGAAATATGGACAAGACCTTCTACGCCAGGCAGTACTTCAACAAAGGCACCAAAGGAAACAAGCCGTTTTACCGTTCCTTCTACAACAGAACCGACAGGAAGTTTTTCACTTACTCCTTCCCATGGACCCGGTAATGTATCTTTAATTGATAGGGATACTCGTTCTTTCTCCGGATCAACAGCAAGGATTTTCACTTTCACTTGGTCACCTACATGAACAACCTCTGAAGGATGATTTACATGTTGATGAGAAAGCTGGGAAATATGAACTAAACCGTCGATACCACCGATATTAACGAATGCACCAAAGTCGGTAACTCGTTCGACCGTACCTTCGATCACCTCTCCCTCTTTCAAATTTGCCAATACTTCTTGCTTTTTCTGTTCATTTTGTTCCTTGACAACATCACGATGAGATAAGATTAACCGATTTTTTTCTTTATCTAATTCAACGATTTTAAATGTCATTGTTTGCCCTTTATAAATTGAAAGGTCTTCTACAAAGTGATCATCAACGAGTGAAGCCGGGACAAAACCACGGACACCGACATCAATAACAAGACCACCTTTTACGACATCACTTACTGTTGCTTCAATATATTCGCCATTTGCACTTTTTTCACTTAAACTTTCCCACGCTTTTTCAGCATCGACGCGCCGTTTTGATAATATAAGTGCTTCATCTTCCACTTTTGTAACGACTAAAGTTAATTCATCTCCCAGTTGAGCGGCGTCTTCAGCCTTTTCTATATGAAGGGCACTCAATTCGCTAATCGGAATAATTCCATCCAATTTACTGTTAGGAATATTGACGATTACTTGCTTGTCTTCCACTTTCGTCACCTGACCGGTAACATAATCTCCCACTGAAAAACTTTGAACTTCTATCTCATTCATCGTTTCGTTTGTATTTTCAGTCATATGTACTCCTCCTTAACTTGACACCAATGTTTATTATAAAGGAAAATAATTACCTTTACTTAACTTCTAATAAAAATTCCTATTTGTCAACACATTATTTATATTGTAACAAAATTTCTTTAATATGAGTCATAATTAATTCCGTTGCTTCTTCAGCTGAAGTTTTTTTATTTCGTAATTCATCAAAAGGAATCGGCTTTCCATAAACTATTTTTGTTTTTCGAAAAGGTTTATAAGTTCCGATAATAGCACAAGGTATTACGTAAGCATCCGATTTCAATGCAAAAAAACCAACCCCGGACATTCCTTTTCCAAGTTCACCTGTTTTACTTCTGGTCCCTTCAGGAAAAACCCCCAACACCTTTCCTTCCCTTAATGTTTCCAAACCTTTCCGAAGTGCTTCCCGATCGGCTTTACCCCGCTTAACGGGAAAAGCATGACAAAGTCGGATAATTTTATTTAATACCGGAATATTGAACAACTCTTCTTTTGCCATGAAAATAACCGGTCTTTTCATGGTAATTCCGACAACCGGGGGATCGAGATTGTTAATATGGTTCGAACATAAAACGATTCCCCCTTTTTTCGGGATGTTTTCCAATCCAATTGTTTCGATTCGGAATAATGGGGTAAGAATGATTTTTACAATAATACGTGCAAATTTGTAGAAAAACATATTATTCCATCCTTTCAAAAACAAGTGCCATTATATTTTCAACAACTTGTTCAATCGACAATGACGTTGTATCAATTTCAATCGCATCTCTCGCTTTCTTCAAAGGGGCAATTTCTCGTTCAGAGTCCAAGCGATCTCTATTGGCAATATCGTTCTTCAATTGTTCAAAGTCGGAAGGAATTCCTTTTCGCATGTTTTCTTGGTGGCGCCTTTTCGCCCGTTCTTCTACACTCGCTTTTAAGAAAATTTTCACTTCAGCATTTGGAAGTACATATGTCCCAATATCCCTGCCATCCATGACAATTCCACCATTTTTTGCCAATTGTTGTTGTCTGGCTACCATTTCTTCCCTAACCAATTTATGTTTTGAAACAATGGATACATGATTAGTTATTTCCGGTAGTCTAATTTCCTCGGTGACATCCTTACCATCAACAAATACTCGTTGGTTTTTACCATCTTGTTTTAATTCTATATTTGTAATTTTTAATAACTGATACAGGTCCTGTTCGTTTTCTAAATTTATTTTCCGATTTATCGCTTTCCATGTTATTGCCCGATACATAGCCCCCGTATCGATATAAATGTATGAAAGTTTTTGGGCAACAATTTTGGCAACTGTACTTTTTCCGGCCGCTGCGGGACCATCAATTGCAATCGAAATCTTTTTTTCCATAGAATAAAAACCTCTTTCAATCCATATAAAAATTATTTACAACATAAAACTTAATTATTTCACTTTATTTTATCATAAATAATTAATCAAAAGCAGACCAGCTGATGATTTTTTCCATAATAGCACCTAAAAACTTCCTGCTGCATTTAAATTTACATCCTTTTTGAAATTAAAATTTTCTTAATGCAAAAAGAAAAAGCAGGTATATACCTGCCCTTAGGGGGAATGAAAGGTTTCTAACACTTTTGAAAAATTTTCTTTCGTTACCCCTTCATACTGTGTCAATTCTTTTAATTCGGGAAATGCATTAAAGTGATGAAAAAGTAATTGACAAAGTATTAGGAAGATCGCGTGAATGATTACCAGTTTCATAATGACTCTTTCTACTTGCCTCATTTCTCTTCACCATCCATAATTTGTCACTATTATGGATGAAATAAAGGCAAAATATACTACTCATTTAATTCTTTTTTCCTTAAAGCTACTTGAGCTTCATAACAAAATTGAAGTAATATTTGTTCTTGTTGTCGACTATTGTTTAAAAACTTTAAGGAAAGAATCTTTCTGGTTTCATTATAGTCTATGATTCGAATGACCTCACATGTGAATTTTAAATAATGGTATTCTCCTGATCTCCTCGGTAAAACAAACCAACAAAGAATTTCTTGATGTTGACGGATTGGTATATTTATCGGGACTATAATCGAGGCTCCCCCGGCACTTATATCATCTGTGACCGTATTAAAAGGGACAAACTCATTATGTAAGGGATGAACCGCAACATCTACCGCCCATTTAATTCGAACAAATTCGCGCCGCTGAATACGGACAATATCCTCCTGCTTAGGGCTAGATAATACCAACAGGGGAATCGTTTCCTTTCGTTTACCAATGACAATCGTGATAAATTGATATGCTTGCTCAGACTCTTCTTCAACAAAAGAAATTTTTAGTTGCTCACCATTCATAACGTATAACATCCGATTTGAATTAAGTTCAACGGGATAGTCAATAGAAATGGTATCTTCATCAAAATCCATAATTTTACTTTTAAAACGTTGGAATTGATCATCATTTACCTTTTCAATGGTTAAAACCGTTCCGAGTTTAAACAATAGGATCCCCTCTCCAAAATCATTCTTCTCTATCATCATTATGACATGGTAAAGGGAAAACAGCAATTTCCTTTAAGAATTCCGGACAAATTTATCCCAACTTAACGGCAAGTCAATGATCAAAAGAAAAGTGGGAGAGGGACCCGCCCCATGCGTCCGATTTGTTCAGTAAACACTCAGTGGGTAAACTTCCCACTGAGTGAAGTTGACATTATTCATGCTTTGCCATTGGCAACATCTTCATAAATTGGTTCAGCATTTTGTAATTTTTCCACATATTCTTCAGAACCATCCTGTGCATTTACATAAATCCGGTACGTATCATTATCTAATGTTCCAAGAAACTCATAGCAAAGTACCTCATCATTCACTTCATTATTAATGATAGCTAAACGGGTTTCCATTACATTGACATTTTTGTTAATGGCTTTGCGTGCTTCTTCCTCTGAAATTTTCGCACTTGGAATTTCCTTGTGTTTATTATTTGTACCTAGATATTGTTCTGCGGAAAAACCGATGATACTTCCATCATCTAATGCTACTTTCACCATAATGGATTCCGGATAAATACGGACATTATTCTTTTTCGTAACAAAATTGAATAAACCAATATGATCATACTGAGTACTTTCAAACAGCTCTAAATCTTTAAATCCCCGTTCAGTCAAAAATTGATTGGCTTTTATGGAGGCATCATTTAAGCTGATTTTTTGTTCTTTTACATCTCGACTATTGATCAGCCAAATCGGGTATCCACCTTTTTTTGTAATATCCATATTGGTTTCGCCATTTTTATCTTGGATGGAAACACTATAAAAACCAAAGTCGGACCCTTTTCCGTTTTCAACCACTTTTGTTTTTGCGTTTTGGGAAACTTTTGTATATTTTTTTGCAATATTTACAGCTTCATTCTTTGTTATTTTTTTACCAGGCAAATTGCGATAACCCGATTCCTTTTTTTCCATACTCGTCATAATCGGTCCCATGTCTGTTTCGGAATACCCTTCCACTTTTTTTTCGACAGTTTTAAAGCCATCAATAATGGTATTGTCAGCAGCTTCCCTTCCGGATGCAATCGCCATTTCTACATCCATCCACCGCAAATTGTTTTTCAATGTAAGATGTTGGACTTTCCGTAGTTCATTTTGAATTTCAGCCGCCTGAGAATATAATGATTGCAATGTTTTATATTCTTCATCTGTCAAGGGTTCTTTTTCTAAATCACGGACAGCGGTTTTATAACTAAAGTCGCCAATATTCGACAGAAATTCTTCTGTTTTATTAAAAGGAAGCAGCGTTAAGGGCAATTGACCCACGGAATTATTGGCTTCCGAAGTAATTCTCCATACCTCTGCAAGCGTCGGGGAAAGACTTGTTCTGGAACTCATTGCTAACGTTGTTCCGATTTTATCATGTAAAATATCAATATTATAGGTCAGTTCATGGAAGGCCCGTTGATAGTTATTTTCCGCATTGATTAAAATTGCGTTCTTTTCTTTATGTTCTTGATAACCCCAAATACCGACTCCGACTATGCCGACTGTCAAAACGCCGATCAATATATTTCTTATCATGTTTTCACCCCTTATTTACAGAATATATGTTTTCCAATTTGTTTAATTTGTGGCCTTGACCAAATCCATTTGTTTGTAGCTGTATTTGGGTTAAAGTAATAAATTGCACCACCGGTAGGATCCCAACCGTTAATCGCATCAAGAACTGCTTTTTTCGAAGTTTCATTCGGTGTTAACCATATTTGACCATCTGCAACTGCAGTGAATGCACCGGGTTCAAAAATGACCCCTGCAATCGTATTCGGGAATGAAGGGCTTTCTAACCGGTTTAAAATGACTGCCGCAACTGCAACTTGTCCGATGTACGGTTCGCCACGTGACTCACCGTGAACGGCATTTGCCATTAACTTGATATCATTTTGCGAAAATCCATTTGGAACATTTGTTGCAGTTGGTTTAGCAGGTGGGGCAGGTGTGGCGGGTTGTTGATTGGCTGTTCCACCACCTTGATTATTACCGCGGGCTTGTTGATTATTATTTGCCGTATTTTGATTTTGATTGTTTCCTGCCGGTTTTTGATTTTGATTGTTTCCTTGGGGTGCCCTATTTGTAGGTTTTTGATTTGTTTTTCCGGCAGCTCCGTCCTTGCCTCCTGTTTTTTGTTTGTTTAAATCAACACCACCATAATGCGTGAATTTATTCCCCTTATTTATCTGGTCCTTCACATATTTTTCGTTATATTGGCTTGCCCGGGCAAGTTTTTGCTTTGTTGTCGCTCCTGCCAATCCATCAATTTTTAAGCCAAACTCATATTGAAAATTTCGTAAAGCCCAATATGTTCTCCATCCGAAAACGCCATCAATTTTCCCTGTATAAAATCCTAAATATTGTAAACGTGATTGTAATTCAATAACATCGTCTCCAACCGCTCCAATTTGTATGACTTGATTGGAGAAAGCTTTAGCATCGCGATCATGTACACCCGAAACTAATAAAAACGTGCATATAAACATAATAATTGTTAGTTTCATCCATTTCTTTCGTGTAATCATATTGTTGTCCCTCCATGATGTAATAATCAAGTATCACTATTTTTTGTAGGAATTGGTTTTTTATGCAAAAGAATACTTAGGAGTACATTACAAGACTTATTACATATAAAAATCAAAGTTTTGGACAGAATAAATCTAACGAGGAAAAACTTCTCATACTTGGAAATTTCCCTAATGTAAATTAGTTGAAAATCTTCCAGTAATGAGGTATAACAAAAGTAGGAAAGGTCAAATATAGTCAAACTAAGGAGGTTTTCCTGATGTTCCCGTTTTTTAATAAAGATTTTTGGAAATCGATGATGGAAGGTCAAAAAGAATTGGAAATGAAGGCGCCAAACGGGGCAATCTATCGGTTTACCACCAACACTATGGATGACAAAACATTTAATAAGTACAGGATGAAACTAGAAGAAGCAGTAAAAAATAAAGATCAAACGTTATTTGATCAGACATGGGAAGAATTAACCACTGCTAATCAATTGAAAACAGATATTGAAAATGAATTTCAAAAGTTTTCCAGTGAGATGCAAAATTTCTTTGCAGAAACAAGCCCATTGTTTAATTTTTCCATACCAATGTTAAATGATTTCAATGAGAAATCATTACTATCAGAAGAACAAATTGATAAACAAATTGCCCATTATGAGGAAAAAATTAAGAAACTTCAATCCATGAAAGGTAATATGGACAATGAAAGAAGAAAACTGGAACTGAAGAAGAAAATTGAGGAAAACAAAAGAATACTTGATGAAAAACTTGATGAATTCTCGAAAAACCTTGATAATGAAGAAATGAAAAAACGGTTGACAGATGAAATGACGCAAATAAACCAAGTAATTAAGCAATTGGAAAGCGAATTACAATCGTTATCGTAAAACTAAAAGACTGAGGCTGTCCAATGCCCAACAGATACACGTTTTTTCATTCCGCATATGGACAAATTAGTAGCTACATCCTTACCAGTGCCCAAAAAAGTCTGCTGATGCAGGCAATGGTAGCGAAGAGAACTATTTCTATGCCGTTGGAGAAGAAAAAGAGCCGCGATTTGATTTCCTTATTCCTTATGGCAGCTATTTACAAGAACAAACTCATAAGAATAAAAAAGATATCAACAATGCAGCTTTCACCTAAGGGGACTCGACAAAGATCATGTCGAGTTTGGAATCGTGGCTTTAGCCCAAAACATACTGAAAGTAATGGCATTGGCCCGTTACTTTCAGAGAAAAATAGAAAAAATACGAAGGCAAGAGGAGAAAAATAAAAAATTTATCTCCTCTTGCCTCTTTTTAAGGACTTATCTGACAGCCCTTTTCTGTTCTTGCAGCATCACAGCCAGCTTCAGATATACTTTTTACTGCAATGCACCGGACGCTTTTACCCGAACCCTTGTAGCATTTCCCGGCAAGTATGCCAATGGGACGTCTTCTATATCCACGATAACGAGGCTGTCTTTGTCGGCACCGGCATTGACTGCTTCTGCCTTCGCCTCTTCCTTCGCTTGTTCCAACGCATTCTCACGTCCAACTTCATCCAGCAAGTAGATTTTTTCGATTTGGCCGCTCACTTGAGAAATGGCAGATCCAATGGCATTGGCCACTCCGGAATGTTCCGGACGAATCACCTGGGATGCACCCTTTAATTCCGTCGGGAAGAGAATACTTCCTCCACCGACTAAAATTACCGGAGTCGGGGCTGCACTAGTCTTTATCTTATCGATTGCTTCTTCAACCATTTCTACCATTTTCCCATACACTTTTTCGAGCAATTCCTTATCGAGATGGGCAACCTTCGACGGGTCTCCGAGTTCCGCTTTTCCGAGGGCAACGGCAACGTCCGTCGTGGTGAGGGTATCTCCGCCAAAGATTAACGCCTTTTCCGGCAAACGATAGCCGACACTGTCTGGCCCGATCGTAAATTCCCCGTTATCCTTTAACCGGACGATGGTACCCCCGCCTAAACCGATGGAAACTAAATCAGGCATGCGGAAGTTGGTACGAGCTCCGCCGATTTCCACAGCTAAGGAAGATTCCCGCGGGAAGGAATTTACTAGAATACCTACGTCTGATGTAGTACCTCCCACGTCAACGACAATGGCATCCTTTAAGTCTGCCAAATAGGATGCTCCCCTTAATGAGTTCGTTGGTCCGCATGCAACAGTGAAAATAGGGTATGTCACTGCGTAGTCAATGGACATAAGCGTACCGTCATTTTGTCCGAAAAATACGTTCGCTTCTATTTCCTCGTTTTTAAGGGCCTGAATAAATCCTTGTGCGGTAGTTTTTGCCACATTAACGACCGATGCATTGAGGATAGTCGCATTTTCTCTTTCCAGCAATCCGACAGAGCCAATTTCAGAAGAAAGGGAAATAGCAATCTCTGAACCTAGTACTTCCGTGAAAATGTCCCGGGCCCGTTCTTCATGTTCCCTTGAGACCGGTGAAAAGACGGAAGTAATGGCAACGGAGCTTACTTTTCCTTTTATTTCTTCCGCAATCTTGTAAAGATGGGCTTCATCTAAATGAACAATTTCCCGTCCATCAAATTCATGCCCGCCGCGAACGAGATATACATATTTTCCAAGAACATCCCGAAGGTCCTCCGGTACCCCGGTAAGTGGTTTTACCGCTAATGTCGCTGGAGCACCAATACGGACGACAGCAATTTCATTCAGCCCTTTTCGCTCCACGATCGCATTTGTACAATGAGTTGTTCCGAGCATGGCATAACGGATTTTTTTCGTATCCACCTTTGCCTCGGTAATGACTTTATGCATCGCCGCGTAAATTCCCGTTGTTACATCTTTCGTTGTTGATGATTTCGTTTCTGCCACCACCTGATTATGTTCATCGAGCAACACGGCATCGGTATGAGTTCCGCCAACATCTATTCCAATACGATAGGTTTCCATTACTTTTGCCCCCCTCTTTTCACAAGCTCCTCCACCGGAACATAGTCCAGATCATAGCCAAAATATCTTGGACCGACCGTTTCGATTCCTTTTTCGGTCCGCCATTTCGGATGACATGGAATTCCGATAACAACACATCTCGCACCATAGCGGATTCCTTCCGTTGTAATCGGCAAACCGGTCTCTGCATCCAGTACAGCAATGAGGTCCGGTGTTACACAAAGCAGCTGTTTCTCGGTTTGTGCGATTAAATGTTCATTTTGGAAACGAAGCTGTAACGTTTCATCTTTATAATCATTCATTCCCTCAAAGGTTGCGACACCTCTGGCAAAGCCGGATTCTGTTTTCCGGTCAATATCGACTACTTTACCTAGGAATAATTCAAATCCTCCTACGGTTTTTAGCACTTCCTGAATGGCATTGACATTATTCGCCTTCGCAAGCCGGATTGTTTTTCCAATTTCTTCTTCCAACTGCAAAATGTTTGGAATGCCGCTTTCCTTCAAGTTTTTCCCTCGCATGGAATACATGGCGTTCATTACCGATCCGCCCATTTGAATCGTTGCAGCCCGCGTGATTCTTTCAGTCCAAACATTATCGATAGTGGATAATAAGGCGGTATTGCCTTTTTCATCCGCAATGACAGCAGGCGTTGCGGAAATGCCGTCTAGATAAAAGGTAACCATTTGCAGTTCCGGAAAAGCTCTTCCCATTCCGTCGGCATCCACTACTGGAAGCCTCAATCTGGCAGCAAGGGCGAAAGGAAGCATTGAGTTTAATCCACCCGCTTCAATAGGAAAAGTTGCATAAACCTTTTCCCCTAAATATTCTTCCAGCTTTTGAAAGGCTTCGATTGCTTCTTCTCCGCTAGGAAGCTTCTCCAGCATGACCGTTGGCGCCCCCATCATCGATGAAGGGACGACCAGCGCATCATCAGGAACTTCATCCGGTTCTAATACGGTGACCGGACCAAATTCCTCAATGGCTTGCAGCGCCATTAACTTTCCGATATAAGGGTCACCGCCCCCGCCAGTTCCAAGTAAAGCTGCACCAACAGCAATATCTTCAATTTCCTGTTTTCCTATCTTTCTCATTCATAATCCTCCATACATTGATTATTTATTAAGCCACATTTCGTTCCAGCTGCTTTTTATATTTCTTAACGAGTACAGCACCAACGTAATATACCAAACCACTCATAACTAATGAGTTAATGGAAGGAATACCGATCGTGATCAGATACCCGGAAGCAAATCCTGCGATCCAGGCGATAAAAGTGACCGGATGCATATTGCTGATTTTTTCTGGCAATTTTCCTTCTTTTCGTGATTCGTCCAATTCTTTCCGGTGGGTTTTTAAAATGAAATATTCCACTACGATAATTCCTGCGATTGGCGGTACGAGAACGCCGAGGAATGTAAGGAATCCGACAAAGTGATCCAAAATTCCCATAATCGAAAGAACTGTGCCGATAACCCCAATTACGAGTGTAACCATACCCCGATTTAATTTAATATTAAAGACGGAGTCAAAAATATTTGTAAACCCAAGGGATGATGAATATAGATTTAAGTTATTAATTTTTACGGTAGATAAAATGACGACGAATGCACCAAACCAGCCAGAGGTTGTTACCATAATGCTTACAACGTCGTTCGTTTTGGCAGCAAGGGCCATCAGTACTGCAATCATATTAATTCCCAATTCTCCAATGAGAACCCCAATGGTTGCCATCCAAAAAACATCTTTGCCGTTTTTCGCGAAGCGGCTAAAGTCCGGTGTAATAACAGCACCGATAATAAATCCGCCGGCTACCATCGTCGCTGCTGCTCCCATGGACATTGGCTCTCCAGCATGGGAAGCAGACATTAAGTCTATTATTGAATGATCTTTCAATACTTTAAAAATTCCGTATCCAACGGCCAATAAAAAAAGAGGAACGGTAATTGTAGCAGTAATACTCAATAGTTTAAAACCAAAAATCACAAGTACTGTAACACCAAGTCCTGTGATCGTCGCTGCGACTGGAAGGGATAATTTGCCTCCGGTTGCTTCTACAATTCCGTTTGCAAATACCGAGTTCTGTACACCAAACCAGCCGATACAGGAGATCGCAATGACGGCACCGATAATACTGGAACCATGTTTGCCAAATCCCGTCCATCTCGATAGCAGACTCGTAGAAAGTCCTTCCCGTGCTCCGGCATAACCGAGAAGAAAACTAATGACTTGCAAAATGACACTGCCGAACATGGTAGCCCAAAAGGCCTGCCAAAATGTCATCCCATATCCCAGGGAAGCCCCAAGAATAAATTGTGATATGGTCGCCAACGCCCCAACACGGACAATCGTAATACTCCATAGCGATTGCCGTGCAGACATCGGTACCCTTGTCAGTGAATAATCATCTCCCATTGCTGCTTTATTATTTGCTCCGTTTCCCATTATTCATAGCCTCCTATGTTTGCTTTACTATTTACAAAGGTTCAACGTATGTAATAACCTTATGTATTCAATTTTCTGACTATTTTTGTTAAATATTCAACAATTCTGCTATCGCGAAATAAATTATATTCCATTTTTTCTGACATATTTCGTTAAATTAAAGCTATTCATGGCTCTTCAAACTCCGGCTAATTACGGTTTATTCGTAGAAACATATTTTTCATTCAATTCATCGAATAAGGATTCAAGAATCTGAATCGCAAGTACCACCTGTTCTTCAAAATCCTTTCCCTTATACAATTTAATTCCCCAAAAAACGCCATTACCGATAAGGACAAATTGCTTTATTATACGATTCATTTCTGCATCTGTAATCTGTGGATAACTTTTCCGCAAGCTCGACTGCAACGTGTCAACAAGCCAGTTATTATATCGCTGCATATGTTGATGGAGATATTGGGAAATTTCATCAATCGGTGATGTCACCAGTGAAATATACGCATCCGTTCCTTGCATATCCCCAGTATGGTGGGATACAATCCCATGAATCATTTCCGTAAAAATCTGTTTCACCGGCTTGTCCTGATTTTCATGGAAAATGCTCTCCATTTTCTGAAAGTGACGGTCTAACAGCTGTTGAAAAGCAGCGATAAATAACTCTTCCTTATTTTTATAAAAAAAATAAATCGACGCCGGCTTAATCCCAACTTCATCCGCGATTTTTTTCATCGTTGCCCCATGATATCCATATAAGGCATAGTTTTTCAGAGCGGCACTAATCAATTTTTTATGCAATATATCACCACCTAATGAATGTTAGGTTTGATTATATTCCTTATTTTTCGACATGTCAACGATTTTTTTGATAATTTACGTTAAATAAATTATTTTTACTATAAAAAGAAAGAGGCTGTCCAAAAATTCATTAATTTTGACTTTTTGGACAGCCCCAGTTTTTACTTAGACCATAAGAAGTTTTATTCGATTACCTTTTAACCGCTCGAATCATGGTAAAATATGTCCGTCATTTTCCCATATTGGTGCTGACTATGTTTCGCTTTTTTTACTTTTCTTAATGCCAGCCACCAAAGAAACACCATAAACGGAATAATGATCATTAACCAAACCTTTTCTTTTAACAAAATATAGTCGTATAAACTGTGCAATAAAATTGGAAAAACTAATGAATAGAACATCCATGGATGATGTTCGTCCCGTTTCATAAACTTTGCTTTTCCAATATAATATCCCATGATTACGCCAAATAATGCATGACTGGATACCGGTAAAATAGCTCTGCCTATCGCATATTTGATGCCATTTCCTAACAAATATAATATATTTTCAGCTGTAGCAAATCCCAGTGAAATGGACACCCCATAAACAATCCCGTCATAATGCTCATCAAATTCCATAGATTTATAGATAGTAAAATAAATGATAAACCATTTAAAAAACTCTTCTAAAAAACCGGTGGTAAATGCTTTTACGGAATCGAGCGGCAACACTTGCTCTTTTTCCAGTACATATTGTATAAACATAATAGGGAATACCATAATCATGCCGAGTAAAAATATGCGAAATACTTCTTTGAGAGGTTCCTTCTCGTATTCATCTTTTAAGTAAAAATAGGATAGAAGGGCAAAACCCGGTGCAATACCGGCTGAAATGATTGTAAACATGACCCGCCTCATTTCAATTCTTTTTTACCATCGTATCATGAATAAAAAAAATTGAAAATATGTAAAAGACTGTTCACTTGGAGGATTTTATGAAGAAAATAGTTGTTATTCTTACTGGTGGAACGATATCAATGTATGAAGATGCGAATTCAAAATCTGTTAAGCCACATTTATCCAATCCATTATTAGATAAAGCTGATGAGATGGAAAAAATGGCCGATATCATTTTCGAAACTCCATTCAATCTTCCATCACCACATATTACACCAAAAGAGATGTTACAAATAAAGAAAATCATCGATCGTTATCTTGAAAAAGGTGGTGTTGACGGATTTGTCATTACCCACGGAACAGATACTTTGGAAGAGACAGCATACTTCTTAAATTTGACGATTGAAACCGATGTTCCGATCATTATTACCGGTGCAATGCGGTCAAGCAATGAAATTGGTACGGACGGATTTTATAACTTTTTAACATCGATTCGCACGGCGGTTCACGATCAAGCAAAAAGTAAAGGTGTTCTTGTCGTATTAAATGATGAAATCCATACCGCAAAAAATGTCACAAAAACACACACGAGTAATTTATCAACTTTCCAAAGTCCGCAATATGGACCGATAGGCATTGTTACAAAAAAAGAAATTGTTTTCCATTATCAGCCAAAATTGGAATCAAAGCTGACAATTAAAGAGCTGACAAAGCGAGTTGAACTTGTCAAGGCATACGCCGGCATGGATGCATCACTTTTTTACTATCTAAGTCAAATGAATATTGACGGTTTGGTTATCGAAGCACTTGGACAAGGCAATTTACCGCCGATGTGTTTGCCGGGGGTTAAAGCATTATTGGATAAAAAAATTCCAATTGTCCTAGTCTCCCGCTGTTTCAACGGTATTGTCGAGGATATTTATGCATATGAAGGCGGCGGCGTTCAATTAAAACAAATGGGAATCATATTTTCAAACGGATTAAACGGTCAAAAAGCAAGAATCAAATTACAAATAGCTTTAGAAAAAACAAATGATCTTAAAAAAATTGAATCTTGGTTTCATGAATAGTTGTTTTCCTTTACTGATCAAGTCGAAACTATATTTATACAACGTAAACTAAGAGGATAGCATACTTTTCCTATCCTCTTCTCATTATCGTTACTAAGAAAAAGCGATGTTTTGTAAGTAAGCTTTCTTATTGAATTAGACAATACCATCAGTCCACAAACAAACACCATTTTGTATACACTTAATTTTTCAAAAAGAACTATTGCTTTCTGATCTTTTTTTAAGTAGTTTCTAACAGACAGGGCAGGTCCATTTTCCAAGAAATCATGAATTTAATCGTTTTTTTATTTCATTGGCAATTAAGTCCCCGTGAAATCGACCGTTTTCAATAAAAATTTCATTTGCATTGTTTCCGGCAGCAATCACACCGGCAATAAATATACCTTCCACATTAGTCTCCATGGTTTCTTCGTTAAAAAACGGCCGACCGGTTACCGGATCGATGGTTACCCCCATTTTAGTAAGGAAACGATGATCCGGATGGTACCCTGTCATCGCAAAAACAAAATCATTAGCTATTTCTTCTCTTTTTCCGTCAACCTCATAGATAACTGAATTTGGAGTTATTTCAATTACATTCGCTTGAAACACCATCGCAATCTTTCCGTTTCTCACCATTGCCTCAAATTCAGGCAACACCCATGGTTTAATATGATTTGAATATTCGGAACCGCGGTACAAGACCGTTACTTTCGCTCCTGCTTGCTGAAGTGCCAAAGCCGCATCGACACTTGAGTTTTTACCCCCGATAACAACAACATTTTGGCCAAAGTAAGGATGTGCCTCTTTAAAATAATGGAATACTTTCGGTAATTCCTCGCCGGGTATATTCATATCGTTTGGGTGATCATAATACCCGGTCGCGATGATAATAAATTTTGCTTCATATCGATCCTTTGAGGTAGTTACGGTAAAAAGGTCTCCAGTTTTCCCCACCGATTCGACTGCTTCAAACGGTGCAATCCGCAGTTGTTTTATTTTGACCACTTCACGATAATATGCCAAAGCTTGATTGCGAGTCGGTTTGCGGTTTTCCGTAATAAAAGGAACACCGCCAATTTCCAATCGATCACTTGAGCTGAAAAAAGTTTGGTGTGTTGGAAATCGATAAATTGAATGAACAATATTTTCTTTTTCAATAATTAATGGGTTAATCCCAATTTCTTTTAAACGAATAGCTGCAGCTAACCCACAAGGACCACCGCCAACGATGATGCACTCCTCATAATGCATAGTAAATCCCCCTCAACAAGTTCATCTGATGTGACCGTTAATTTCTTTTAATCTAATGATAGGAGAATAAGGGCATTCTTTCAACATTAATTTTAAAGCTGGTTAAGTGGAGGTTTAAACTTAAATTAATGGAATAAGGCAATTCCAGCATCTGGAATTGCCTTATTCCATCAATTTTCGTACTTAAAAAAAATACAATGATTAGACCCAACCTCGAAAACGGCATGCTTCTGCTAATTTACGAACACCAACCATATAAGCAGCTAACCGCATATTTATTTTTCTGGTGGCAGCGGTATTGTAAACATTATTGAACGCTCGGACTATAATTTTTTCTAATTTCTCTTCTACTTCTTCTTCTGACCAGTAATATCCTTGATTATTTTGTACCCACTCAAAATAGGAAACGGTCACGCCCCCCGCTGAAGCTAACACATCAGGGACGATTAATTTTCCGCGTTCCGTTAAAATTTTTGTTGCTTCTAAAGTTGTCGGACCATTTGCGGCCTCAACAATAATATTTGCTTTAATACGATGTGCATTTTCTTCGGTGATCTGATTTTCGATTGCAGCCGGAATAAGTATATCGCAATCTAATTCCAGTAATTCCTGATTGGAAATCGTATTTTTAAATAAATTCGTTACCGTTCCAAAACTGTCTCTTTTATCCAGTAAATAATCTATATCCAAACCATCCGGATCATACAACGCACCGTAAGCATCAGAAATCCCGATTACTTTGGCACCGGCATCATGCATGAATTTTGATAAAAAGCCGCCAGCATTACCGAATCCTTGAACGACAACACGGGCTCCTTCTAATTGAAATCCCTGCTTTTTGGCTGCTTCACGGATACAAATCGTAACACCTTTAGCCGTTGCAGAATCTCGTCCATGTGAACCGCCTAAAACTAACGGTTTCCCGGTAATAAAACCCGGTGAGTTAAATTCATCAATCCGGCTATATTCATCCATCATCCACGCCATGATTTGCGAATTAGTAAAAACATCCGGTGCCGGAATATCTTTTGTCGGACCGACCAACTGACTGATCGCTCTTACATAGCCGCGACTTAAAGCTTCCAACTCTCGAAACGACATTGTCCGTGGATCACAAACAATCCCGCCCTTTCCTCCACCATAAGGCAGGTCGACAATCCCACATTTTAAACTCATCCAAATGGACAGTGCCTTGACTTCCCGCTCAGTAACATTAGGATGAAAGCGGATTCCTCCCTTTGTCGGACCGACCGCATCATTATGTTGTGCCCGATAACCGGTAAAAACTTTCGTTGTACCGTTATCCATCCGAACCGGAATCTTTACTGTAATCATCCGGAGAGGTTCTTTTAACAATTCATATACGTCTTCTGAGTAACCTAATTTATCAAGTGCTTCACGTATTATCGTTTGCGTTGATGCTAATACATCATTTTTTTCTTCAGTATCGAAATGCTCTGAACCCTTTTGGGTGGTCATTTGTAAACCTCCTAATACACCGACAAATATTTGTTATTCAAAACTAAGTATACACAGAATTTAATATAATGCAAGAAAAATGACAGGGTTTGCAGGACTAAAGCAACATGAATCGATATGAGTCTCTTTTCATAAGAGACTCATAGATTTTGGAAATGTTTCATCAAGATTTGAATGGCAGATTCATTGATTAAACATCGTCCGTATTCTTCAAGAAATGCATATGTGATGGGGGAATTGTCCCCGTATTCAGAGAGGATTGAGGAGATTTGGTCAATTTTTGTTTCATCGTTAATCAGTAAATATAAATAGTAATGATTTTTATAGGTAAAAAGCGAGCCTCCCTGCCAAACCGGATAAATCCGGTGGGCAAATTGGAGCAAATTTTCTATATCTGTAAAAAGATATAAGAACTCTGCATTTACTTGAGTTGAGTCATTCCAATCTTGAGATTGAAATAGATCATTTTCAAAACTAAAATCATCATCCTCTTTTAACGTGAACGAAATAACCAACCCTTGAGTTTGAAGAGAATATACCTCTATGATAATTGTCCCTTCCATAAATTGTTCAAATTCCTCATAGGCTTCGTTTATCATATTGAAAAAGAGTTGATGCCATTTTAAAGAATTTTTATCCACATCATCCTCTGAAAGTCCAAGTTCCACCAATTCATCATATGTCAAAAAAATTTTTATTTGGTTTCCATCAATTCGCTCTAACCGCATAAGTTCGGCCTCCTGACTGTTGCAACTCCTATTGTATCGTATGAAAAATTTAATTATTTGTTCTTGGTACAGTCATAATTTCAGGAAACCGCTCCTCATTTATTTTCATGATACAAATTTATATCATATTTATTTTTCATCATTTCAAATACAAGATGGCGTTTTTCCCATCCTTCACCTTTCCATAAATCCGCACTTTTATCAATAATTTCGCAACGCAGCGCATGATATTCCTTTTCATATTTATCCATCTGCTTTTTCAAGACATTCATATATCCAAATAATCCAAACAAGGCGAATAAATAATACCCATTCTGTGAATTTGATACAAAAGCATTGAACATCTCAGCAGCCGAGTATGAATTTGGTTGGTAAACCGATATATATAAATAAATTCCGTACATAATAAATCCAAACACTGTTAACCAAACAACAATCAGATGACGTTTTTCATATTTATCAAACTTTCTTTTTCGCTTAACAACATTTTGCAACATTTCTTTTGTTGCTTCATCGGTCCAATCTTCCAAATTTTTAATAGCATCTTCCACAACAACCCAGCTCCCCCATACATAATATCTATATATTAAAAATATGGGCAAGCTGTACAACATATTCCTTGAGTTTTCCATTAAAAATCAGAGGGGATGGAAAAATCCCCTCTGATTGAACTCTCTATTCAAATTCAACTTGTTCAAAATGATCATCGTCTTTAACTGGATCTTCCTCTGAATGAAGAACATGATAATAGTAGATAAGACCTATCGTAATCGGTAATAGCAAAAAAATAAACGCTAAAATTTTTATTAAAGGATTTTGGATTTGCCTTTTTTTCTTTTTCTTCCTTTTGGCAGCTTCCCGCTTTTTCTTATGATACTCGCTCCGTGACGGCAAATGGGAAGCCATGATCGTCTCTTCTTGTTGTTGAGACAATTCTCTTAATCGTTCTGCCTGATCCTGTTGCACCATTATCAGCCACTCCCTTAATTAAACATCCCAACCTTCTTATTTCTGTTTGGGGAGGTTTTTAAAATAAATAAATAGCCCTAATAAACAATCGATAACAAAGTGCATAAAAAACGAAACGGCCAGATTTCCTGTCCACTCATATATGAAACCGATAAAAAAACTTAATACCACGACATCAAAAAATAAAAATTTATTGAATAAATAACGGAAATGAACGAGTGCAAAAATAACACTTGCCGTGACAAGACCAAATTTCGTTTGCAAGACACCGCGAAACAATAATTCTTCACAAAACGCAACGAGCAGAGTCATGAAAATAATCGGAACAACACCACGATTTGTAAATAATCGTTCATTAATTCCCCCATCATCAAAATACGCTAAGGGTAAAAATTTCATTAATAAAAAATCAATGAAGACAACAAGCGCCCCTGCTCCTCCGCCAATTATGAGGATGGATTTGATGTTACTGAAATCGAATAATTGAAAGACGTCTAGGAAATCCGGAAAAAGGAAAAAGGCAAGGAGGACCGCAATAAAAAAAATTAGTGCTTGAGAAATGTAAAAATTTAATAAAAGTTCCTGATCGGACAATTGGTCAATCATTTGTTTTTGTCGATTTTTCACTTCATATCTCCATTTCTATCGAAAATAGTTCCGCCAGTCTATGTCGCCAATTAATCGGAAGAACCTGTTTCTTTAGTGCATTTGCTTGTTGATAACATGATAAATCGAGTCCACAATTATCGCAACAATTATCGTGTCTTTCTCTTTTTGTTTCCTGGAAGCTCATCAGCAATCGTTCTCGCCGACAACCTGCATATTCAATCCAATCTGTTATTTCTTGCAGTTTCACCTTTTTAATTGCCAGCCTTTCGTCAATAAATGAACGCAATTTCCTTTTAAAATCATTTTCGTCTTTACTATTTATATAAAACTTCCATAACAGTCGCCATTGTACTTCGGTATAACCTTCAGGGACTGCTGTTTTCTCCGGGACATTCCCGTCTATATTGTTGAGAAAATTTTTCAATCGTTGAATCCGTGAAAAATGGTCGATTTGAATATCGCTTGGATATTCGGATTCTAACAATTGTTGTTGGAGAAAGATATCGTCGTCCGCATAAAGCATAACAGCAATACTTTTTTCTCCATCTCGTCCGGCACGACCAATTTCCTGTAAATAAGATTCGAGATTGATCGGTGGATGAAAATGAATAATATAACGGACATTTTCTTTATTTACACCCATGCCAAATGCACTTGTTGCACACATTATTTTTAATTCATCATATAGAAATTGTTGTTGAAGTAATATCCGCATTTCTTGATCGATCCCGGAATGGTAAGCTGCCGCCGGGCCAAGAGAACGTTCATTCAACTCTTTTGCAACTTCATTTGCCAATTTTTTACTGGAAAAATATAAAATACCGGGGCCTGTTAATTGCTTGACCAGTTCAAACAAATGTTGTTTTTTTGTCTGATAATCTCGGACTTTGATTACTTGTAAAGCGATATTTGGCCGATCTACAGAATTAATATATTCCTCGGCATTTTCCATATGTAAGAACTTTTTAATATCATTTTGAACATCTTCCCGGGCAGTCGCTGTTAGTGCTAAGGTAACAGGATTTCCCAACTCGCGGCGAATCCGTCCCAGTTCAAGGTAATCAGGACGAAAATCATATCCCCACTGGGAAATACAGTGAGCTTCGTCAATAACTAATAAAGAAACTGGAACGGACTTTATTTTTTTAAAAATAAAATCGTTTTGGATTAATTCAGGCGAAATATATATAAATTTGTACTTGTGAACGTTCTGCAAAACCGATCGCCTTTCCTCCCTTGTTAAAAACGAATTGATGGCAACAACCCGTTTTTCACCGCGTATTTTCATCTGCTCAACTTGATCCTGCATGAGTGAAAGCAACGGGGAAATAATTAAGACCATCCCTTTCATTAAGTAACCCGGCAGTTGGTAGCATAATGATTTCCCTGTTCCGGTTGGTAAAAGCGCCAACGTATCCTTTTCGTTCAAAATGGATTGAATAATTTCCTTTTGTCCTTTTCGAAACTGAGTATAAGAAAATTTTTCATATAAAATCTTTTCTAACTCCATTTTCCCACCTATTTTTTCCTAATCATAATTAAACATCATTTTTGTCATTCATTTTGGATAAGACTAAGCGAATTGAAAAATAATCAATATCCGTCAAATAGTCTTTAATCGTTTTTAATTTTCTCGTTTGTAAAAGGTTTACCGCTTCGGTTATTCGTTTTTGTGTTTCTGGTTTTACATAAGTTTCAATTGAAAATGTCGGATCCAGTAAAGCAATTTCAATGATATGGTCTTCAATGGTACTTTTCTTTAGTTTACGAAATTTTGCAATTTCCTCAACGTTCTTTCCATATTTTAAAAATTTATATGTTTCCCAACTTGAACTGGTTAAAGTCCACGATGACTTTCGATCAGCGAGCAATGAAGAAAGGATTGGAAATTCACCTCTTTCATGCCAAATGGTTTTGATCATAAAATGAAGGCAGCTGCGAAATGCTAATAGGTAATATGTCTCGTCTACAGCAGCTTGTTTGGCAATTTGCGTTGAGGTGTAGCCCGGTTTTTGATAGCCGGTAAATCTCGCTACGATATAATCAGGATTTTCTCGGTTCTGTTCACAAATTTCAAAAATTATAAAAAGTTCATGATATAAACGTAGTGATAATTGTTTTTTGTTATAAATTTGCCGTTTCTCTCCAAGCCAACGTTTCACCCAGTTTTGGATCGGATAGTCTCTAACAACCGGAATAAATTTCGTTTCACTATAGGCCCAATTAGTAAGTATTTGAATGAGTAGGGTTAGTCTTTGCCAAAAAAGTTGTTCAATTTTGTGAAATTGCCAACCATTTAAGTGGTCCGGTATCGGATATCCCGACATCAACTCGGAAAGTACTTTTTTGCCTGAATCAGTCAGCGTGACCGTTTTATCGGAAATAACTATTGACCCGGTTTTTTCTAATTTTTTCACTGTATCAATAAAAGCATCAGCGTCCATTTCCGGGTATACTGAGTAAAGATGTTGTAATGAATACCAAACTGCATCTTGTAATGTTTGTGTCGATTTTTTTCCGGTTAACAAATATTGGACAGCTTTAATTGATCGCTCACCTTTAAATTGGTATATACAGTACAAAATTAAAGCATAAAAGTAGTTCACAGGTATCACCACCTTTATTTTACCATGAATTCGTTGCAACGAATGGTTTTCTTTTCTCCAGGTAGATTTTCAACTAATTGTCAATAATCAACAAGGTTGGATCATTTCCAGCTACAAATCTATTGAAAAGTCTTTGCCCGAGTTTTACAATAAAAGATGTCTTCCTTTCGTTCATGTAAAGAGAGACGAATAAATAAAGGAGGCTATAATGGAATGGGCAAATATACAATCGTTGACAAAGAAACATGTATCGCATGTGGTGCCTGTGGTGCTGCTGCT
>Ga0207865_100026_pt1 | contig 186348 bp, 169 predicted proteins | sample HigsolmetaAR204D_FD_184836 | JGI IMG/M metagenome (GOLD analysis project Ga0207865, IMG submission 184836) | Ionic liquid and high solid enriched microbial communities from the Joint BioEnergy Institute, USA - AR20-4-D (SPAdes) (version 2) ... | reverse complement strand
ACAAGCCCAAGCCCAAGCCCAAGCCGAAACCGGAGCCCAAGCCAAGGCCAAAGCCTGACCCCAAGCCGGCCCCGAAGCCGGCGCCTGCGCCGACGCCAGCGCCCAATCCGCCCAGCGGCACGCCCGAGGGCGAGCAAGCGCCGCCGCGCGGCCCGCAGCAGGACGCGCTGCCGGCAGACCGGCCGCGCATGATCGGGCGCGTGGACTATCTGGGCCAACGGCCCATGCCCAACTATCCGCGCGCCTCGCAGATGCGGCGCGAGGAAGGCCGCGTCGTGGTGCGTGTGCTGATCAACGTGCAGGGCACGGTGGACAAGGCCACCGTGCAGCGCTCGTCCGGCTATGAAAGGTTGGACCAAGCCGCCCTCGAAGCGGCGCGCAAGGCGCGCTTCAAGCCCTATACCGAAAACGGCGTGCCGTATCCGGCAATGGCCGATCTTCCGTTCGATTTCGTGCTAAGGAACTGACATGTCCACTTTCCTGCAGAACGCTTTGCAGATCGCCCAATCTGCCTTGGGCCAGGCCGTGGCCGAAGGCGCGGCGCCGGCAGCGGGCGCCGCGCAGGCCGGCGGCCTGGCACCGACGCCCGGTGCCGTCGATGCGGCTACGTCGGCGGCGGCAGCGCCAGGGGCTGCGGCGATCGGTCCATCCGCCGCCGACCTGGCCGGCGCGCCGGCCATGGGATTTGCGCATTTCATCGCGCAAAGCGACATGGTCGGCAAGTCGCTATTCGTCATTCTTGTCCTTATGTCGCTGGTCACCTGGTATCTCATCGTGGTCAAGGCGATCAGCAACATACGCACGCGCGCGCGCTCGGCAGATTTCCTGAACAAGTTCTGGAATGCCAGCTCGCTCGAGCAGGTGGAGAACGAGATCATTACCCACGGCGCCCGCGATCCTTTCTCGCACCTGGCCAGCCACGCCATCCACGCCCGCAACCATCATGCGCGATATGGTGCCACCAAGCTGGAAGAAGCGGGCTCCAACGGCGAGTTCGTCACGCGCACCATGCGCAAGGTCATAGACGAGGAAACCGCCAAGCTCGAGAACGGCCTGACCATACTGGCCTCGGTGGGCTCGACCGCACCCTTCGTCGGCCTGTTCGGCACGGTTTGGGGGGTTTACCACGCCCTGGTCGGCATCGGCTTGTCCGACGGTGTGACCATCAACCGCATCGCCGGCCCGGTGGGCGAGGCGCTGATCATGACCGGCCTGGGCCTGGCAGTGGCCATCCCGGCCGTGCTCGCCTACAACGCCTTCGTGCGCAGTAACCGCGTGCTGCTCTCGCGACTGGACGCCTTTGCGCATGACTTGTTTGCCTTCCTGACCACCGGCCAGCAGGTGCTGCATTCCGACGGCAAGGTGCGGGCGCTGCGCCGCGGCGGGCAAGCCTCCAAGGGAGAAGCGTGATGGCCTTCGGCAGCTTCGACAGCAAGGGCGGCGGCGGGCATGCGATGTCCGAGATCAACATGGTGCCGTTGATCGACGTCATGCTGGTGCTGCTGGTAATCTTCATCATCACCGCGCCGCTGTTGGCGCATTCCATACGCATCAATTTGCCGCAGGCCAGCGCTGAGCAGATCGACGAGAAGCCCGAAACCATAGACTTGGCCATCGACGAGCACGGGAGGCTGTTCTGGAACGAGTCGCCGGTGGCGCTCGATGAACTGCAAGCGCGTTTTGCCGCGCATGCCGGCAACAAGCCCCAGCCGGAAATCCGCATCCGCGCCGACCGCAATACGCGCTATGAGGTCCTGGCGCAAGTCATGGCCAGCGCGCGCCGCGCCGGCATGGGGCGCATCGGCTTCGTCACGCAGCCCGGCGCGGACCAGCCGGGTGCCGCGGCAGCAGACGATGGCCAGCAAGCAGCCGGCGCCGCCCCGGCACGCGCCGCCGGCCCGTAATGGAGCGGCCGGCGGGCGCCGCGCCGTCGCGCTAGAATCGCGCCATGCGCGTATTGGTCATCGAAGACGACGTCACCCTGGGCCACGCCTTGCGCGAGTTCCTGGGCGACCAGGGTTACGCCGTCGACTGGGTCACCGATGGCGAGCGGGCCTTGGGGGCGCTTGCCGGACAGGCTTACGACCTGCTGGTACTGGACCTGAATCTGCCGGGCAAAAGCGGGTTGGACGTGCTGCGCGAGCTGCGCAGCGACGGCGGCCAGATGCCGGTGCTCATCCTGACTGCGCGCGATGCGCTCGAAGACCGTGTCGCCGGCCTGGACGCCGGCGCGGACGACTACGTCACCAAGCCCTTTGACCTGCCCGAGCTGGCCGCCCGTGTCAGGGCGCTTGCACGCCGGCGCGCCGGCCAGGCGCATCCGGTGCTGGAGGTCGGGCCCTTGGCCTTCGACACGGTCGGGCGCGAGGTGCGCGTCAATGGCGAAAGGCTCGCCTTGTCGGTGCGCGAGCTGTCCGTGCTGGAAATGCTCATGGGGCGGGCCGGCCGCGTGGTGACCAAGCGCCAGATCGTCAATTCGCTGTCGGCCTGGGATGCGGACTTCAGCGAGAACGCCGTCGAAGTCTACATCTATCGGCTGCGCAAGCGGCTGGAAGGCACGGGAGCCAGCATACAGACGGTGCGTGGCTTCGGCTACATGCTCGAAGTCGAGGGCGCGCAGCCCTGACGCCGCGGGCCAGCCATGGCAGCCGGCAAGTCGACATCCCAATCGCCGCGCGTTTCGCTGGCCGGCGGTTCGCTTGCCAGGCACCTGGTCATCCGACTGCTCCCAGCCATCCTTGCCTTGGTCGCGCTGGACCTCGTCTCGACGTGGGTGATCACCCACAAGCTCGACATGGACGAGTGGCTGCTCCAGGACATCTTCTGGATGATGGTGCTCGGTCAGGTCCTGCTCATGGGGCTGTTCGCCTGGGTGGTGGTCAGTGGGGTGCGCTCGGGCCTGCATGCGGTGCATCGCCTGTCCAATGACATCCGCGAGCGCAGCGCCGACGACCTGCAGCCTTTGTCGGCCGAAGACTTGCCCACGGAACTAGTGCCGCTGGTCACGCACACCAATGACTTGCTCGCCCGCCTGGAGGCGGCCATGGCCGCGCAGCGCCGCTTCGTCGGCCATGCGGCGCACCAGCTGCGCACGCCGCTGTCGGGGCTGAAGCTCGAGTCCGAGCTCATGCTGGCGCGGCCGTTGCCCGAGGACGTGCGCGCGCGCGCCGAGCGCATCAAGTCCGCGACCGATCGCATGATCCGGCTGGGGCAGCAGCTGTTGGTGCTGGCGCGCGCCGATCCCGGGGTGCGGCCGCAGGATGCATTCGTGCGGCTGGACCTGTGTGAGTGGGTGCGCGCCAGCGGCGCGGAATGGATCCCGCGGGCGCGTGCCAAGCAGGCGGAAATCGACCTGTCGGCCCCGGAGCACCCCGTATGGATAGACGGCGATCCTTTGCTGCTGGATGAGCTCTTGGGCAACCTCATCGACAACGCACTGCGCTACGGCCGTCCGCGCGGGCGCATCATGCTGACCGTCGGCGCCAACCCGCCATCCCTGACGGTCGAGGACGACGGGCCGGGCATATCGCCGGGCGAGCAGGCGCGCGTTTTCGAGGCCTTTTACCGCGCACCCGATGCGGCAGCGGGTGGCTCGGGCCTGGGGCTGGCGATCGTGCGCGAGATCGCTGGCGCGCATGGCGCGTGGTGGAAGCTGACGAGCCTGCCGGATCTCGACGGCACACGGCTGACGGTCGTGTTTCCGGGGCCGCGCAAGGGCGCCCAACTCGTCAGGCGGCTGGGCCGGGACGACTGACCGCGGCACCGGCCAAGCGGTGCGCCGCGCCGAAGCGCCGCAGCCGCATGGCGTTGGCCAGCACGAATACGCTGGACAGGGCCATGGCTGCGGCGGCGAAGGCTGGCGACAGCAGCAGGCCGAACGCCGGATACAGCGCTCCGGCGGCGACCGGAATCAAGGCCGTGTTGTAGGCAAAGGCCCAGAAAAGGTTTTGCCTGATGTTGCCCATGGCCGCGCGCGACAGGGCAATGGCGTCGACCACGCCTTGCAGGCTGCCGGACATGAGCACGACGTCGGCGGCTTCCATCGCGACGTCGGTTCCCGTGCCGATGGCCAGGCCGACGTCGGCGCGCGCGAGCGCCGGCGCATCGTTGATGCCATCGCCCACGAAGGCCACGGGGCCGTGCGCGGCAGCAAGTCGCTCGATGGCCGCCGCCTTGTCCTGCGGCAGTGCCCCGGCCGTCACGTCGTCGATGGCCAGGCGCGCCGCGACGGCGTCGGCCGTGCGCGCGTCGTCGCCCGTGATCATCGCCACCTTGACGCCCAGGGCATGCAACGCCGCGATAGCGCCGGGCGTATCGGACTTGATCGGGTCTGCCACGGCGACGATCGCCGCAGCGCGGCCATCGATCGCAGCATAAATCGGCGACTTGCCTTGGCCGGCCAGGCCTTGCGCGGCCTGGGCAAAGGCGTCGACATCGATCTGCAGCTGCCGCATATGCCGATCCGATCCGACGTCGACCTGCTTGCCCTCGACCACCGCGCGCACACCCATCCCGGCGATCGATTCGAAACCGCTGCATGGCGGCGGTTCCAGGCCCAGCTCGCCGGCGGCTTGGACGATGGCCCGGGCGACCGGGTGCTCGGAGCGCGCTTCGACCGCGGCGATCAGCCGCAGCACCGCGTCGCGCGCAAAGCCGGGCGCGACCTGCATGTCGGTCACCGCCGGACGGCCTTCGGTGAGCGTGCCAGTCTTGTCCAGGGCCACGACCCGGGCGTCCTGCAGGCGCTGCAACGCGTCGCCCTTGCGGAACAGGATGCCCATTTCCGCGCCTCGGCCAGTGGCGACCATGATCGATGCCGGCGTGGCCAGGCCCATCGCGCATGGGCAGGCGATGATGAGCACGGCCACCGCGTTGACCAGCGCAAAGGGCAGGGCGGGCGACGGACCGAAGGCGAGCCACCCCGCGAAGGCGGCAAGTGCCGCCGCCATTACCGCGGGCACGAACCAAAGCGTGATCTTGTCGACGACGGCCTGGATGGGTAGCTTGGCGCCTTGCGCCTGCTCGACCAGGCGGATGATCTGCGAGAGCACGGTTTGCGCGCCGACGGCGGTCACCCGCATGGTGAAGGCGCCCTGCTGGTTGACGGTGCCCCCCACGACGCGGCTGCCGGCGGCCTTGGCCACGGGCACCGGCTCGCCCGTGATCATCGATTCGTCGACGTAGCTCGCGCCTTCGACCACTTCGCCGTCGGCCGGTACCCGCTCGCCAGGGCGGACTTCGACCCTATCGCCGACGGCCAGCGCTGCGGCGGGGACCTCCACCGTTCCGGTCGAGCGCACCACGCGGGCCACGCGTACCTGCATACCGGCCAGGCGCCGGATCGCCTGCGACGCGCGGCCCTTGGCGCGGGCCTCCAGGTAGCGTCCGGCCAGCACCAGCGCGACGATCAGCACGGCGGCTTCGTAATACACGTGGGCGGTGCCTTGCGGCAGCCAGTCGGGCGCAAAGGTTGCCACCGTCGAATAGGCATAGGCCGAGGCGGTGCCGATGGCCACCAGCGTATTCATGTCAGGCGCACCGCGTGCAATCGCCGGCAGCCCCTTGGCGTAGAAGCGCCGTCCCGGCCCGAGCAGCGCGGCCGTGGCCAGCGCCCACTGCAGCAGCCAGCTCGACCACAGCCCGAGGCCCTGCGCGACCCAATCGCGCAGGGCAGGGACCAGGTGCGAGCCCATTTCCAGCGCAAAGACCGGCAGGGCAAGCGCCGCGGCTACCAGCAGATCGCGCGCCAACGCCCGGTCGCCTTCGCCGGGGGGCGCGGCCGGCGCATCGCCTGCGACGGGACTGGCCTGGTAGCCGGCCTTGCCCACGGCTGCAATGAGCGTGCCGGGATGCGCGGCGCCGCGCACGGTCGCGCGTCCGGTGATGAGGTTGACGGCGGCGTCGGCAACGCCAGGCACGGTGCGTAGTGCGCGCTCGACCCTGCCCGCGCAGGCGGCGCAGCTCATGCCGGTGACGGCCAGTTCGATGGTGGAGACGGCATCCGTCTTGGAATGGATGGTATCCATGCCGGAAATCCCATGGTGATTCCCGGCATTTTGACACCATGCGCGCTACAGCGCTCGGTGTCGTCGTGCCGAGCCGGGCACGCAGGGCGCGATGGCGAGTGCTGCGTCCTAGGCGGGAACGAGCGCGTGTACCGAGCGCCCCTGCGCATCCACGGCCACGGTGACGGGCATGTCGCGCACGGTGAACTCGTGGATGGCCTCCATGCCGAGGTCGCCGAATGCCACTACCCGCGACTGCCGGATGGCCTGCGAGACAAGGTAGGCGGCCCCGCCCACCGCACACAGATAGGCCGTGCCAGATCGGCGTATCGCCTCTATCGCCAGCGGTCCGCGCTCGGCCTTGCCGATGGTGGCCAGCAGCCCAGTGTGCGCGAGCAGCGCGGGCATGAACTTATCCATCCGGGTCGCGGTGGTGGGGCCGGCGGGTCCGACGGCGCCTCATGACTAGTCTCCTGTATGACGATGTAGATCGAAGCCAGCCATCGTCGATGGCCGGTGACTGCGGTGTGGGGCGCCGCCGGTCAGGACATCGCGCGTACCCGGTCGGCCATGAGCGGGGCGGCACCGAGATAGTTGGCGGGATTGCACAGGCGTTCGATGGTGGCGGTGTCGAGCCGCTCGGCCACGCGCGGGTCGCGTGCCAGTACGTCGGCCAGGCGGCAGCGCGCCACGCTGGCCTGGCGGCAGGCGTCGTAAACGATGTCGTGAGCGGTTTGCCGGCCGATGTGTGGTGCCAGGCCCATCATGACAGCCTCCGCCACGATCAATCCGCCTGACAGGTCCAGGTTGCGCGCCATGCGCTCGACGTCCACTTCCAGGCCAGCAAGCATGAAACAGGCCTGGCGCAAGGCCCCTGCCGTCAGCACGAACGCTTCGGGAAGGGCTGACCATTCCAGATGCCACGGTCCGGTGGCGCGCTCGAAATCCTGCACCATGGCGTCGATCATCAGGCCGGCGTGTTGACGCACCGCCTTGGACGCACTCCATATCAGTTCGCAGGAGATCGGATTGCGCTTCTGGGGCATGGTGCTCGATGCGCCGCGCCCTTTGACGTAGGGCTCGAACACCTCGCCGATTTCATTGGTCATCATCAGCATGACGTCCAGCGCGATCTTGCCGAGCGATCCGGTCACCAGCGCCAGGAATTGCACGGTTTCGGCCAGCCCATCGCGCGCGACGTGCCAGCTAATGGGCGCGCAGCCCAGCCCCAATTCCTTCATCAGCGCAGACTGCACCGCCAGGCCCTGTTCTGCCAGCGAGGCCAGCGTACCGGCCGCGCCGCCGAGCTGTCCGATGAGCACGCGCGGCCGCAGCTGCGCCAGGCGTTCGCGGTGCCGGTGGATCATCAGTAGCCAGACCGCAGCCTTGTATCCGAAGGTCACGGGCAGGGCATGCTGCAGATGGGTGCGTCCGGCCATGGGCGTGTCGCGGTAACGCCCGGCCAACTGGTCCAGCGTGGACTGCAGCGTGGCGAGGTCGGCTTCGATCAGGTCCAGGGCCTCGCGCACCTGCAGCACGGTAGCCGTGTCCATGATGTCCTGGGTGGTCGCGCCCCAATGCAGGTATTCGCCGGCCGGCCCGCACATGGCTGACAGCTGGTGCACCAGCGGAAGGATGGGGTAGCCCACGATTTCGGTTTCGGCCTTGAGCTTTTCCATGTCCAGCGCCGAGGCATCGGCGCGTTCGGCGATGGCGCGCGCGGCATCAGCGGGAATGATTCCCAGCTCGGCTTGTACGCGCGCGAGGGCGACTTCCACTTCGACATAACGCCGTACCGTGGCGGCATCATCGAACACAGCGCGCATGGCGGCGCTGCCGAACATGTCTTTGAACAGGGACGATTCAAGTACCGAAACGGGCATTTCAGTTGTCCATATTAAGTTAAATGTTCGTACATTTAAGCAAGGTGACCGGCACATCGTCAACCGCGTCCGAATCCAGTGTTCCCGGGCCTCGCGATGGGTGCCTGCGGATAGAATGGCGGCTGCCCGATCTTTACGCCGCCCGATGCCCATTACGCTGTACAGCCGAATCGCCGAGGAATTGACGCGCCGGATCGCCGACGGCATTTACCCGGTCGGTACGCCCATGCCAGGCGAGAATGCGTTGGTCGAAGAGTTTTCGGCCAGCCGCCAGACCGTGCGGGCGGCCCTGCGCCAGTTGCAGGACCTTGGCCTGGTGGCGCGCCGCCGTGGTATTGGCACCTTGGTGCAGGCCAACCGCAGCAAGGGCAGCTTCAGTCAGTCCTTGTCTTCGCTTGAGGATCTCGTCCAGTTGGCAGTGCGTACCCCGCGCACCATCCACCAAGCGCGTGAGGTCGTCGCGGACCTGGACTTGGCCGCCCAACTCGGCATCCGTCCCGGTACGCGCTGGCTATGCATGAGTTCTACGCGCGGCGAAGCCGGCCAGCCACCCATCGTTTGGACTGACCTTTACATCGACGCGCATTACAAAGGGGTGCGCAAGTTCGCGCAGCAGCACCCCGATCGATTGGTTTCGGACATCATCGAGCAGCGCTACGGACGGCGCATCGCCTCGGTGGACCAGACCATCGCGGCCTGCGCAATTCCGGATGCCGTGGCGCGAGCCTTGCAAGTCTCGCCTGCATCGCCGGCATTGTTCATCATCCGGCACTACAAGGATGTAGCCGGCCGCATGGTCATGGCGTCCGTGTCTTACCACCCGGCCGAACGCTATCGTTTCTCGATGACGCTGGTACGCGATAAGCGCTGACCGGCGGCGCGCGCGACTAGCCCGCATCAGTCGCGCAAACAGATGGCAAGCCCGCGCGAATGTGCCTCGTTGCGAGCGCTCCCGGTCAAAACGACGAGCCCCGGTCAACCGGCGATTCGGTCGGCCGGGGCCAGCGACTAGCGACTGCTGCGGGGGCGGCGGCTTTATTTGCCCTTGCCGTCCTTGAGCTGGGGCAGGGCATCTCCGGCAGGCGACAGCAGGCCGACCTGCACATAGGTGCGCAGCTTCTCGCGCGTGTCGACGATGTCGAGGTTGCGCATGGTCAGCTGGCCGATGCGGTCGCGCGGCGAGAACATGGATTCGCCCTTTTCCATGGTCAGGCGCTCGGGCTTGTAGGTCAGGTTGGGCGAGACGGTATCGAGCAGGGAATAGTCGTTGCCGCGGCGCAGTTCGATGGTGACTTCGCCGGTGATGGCGCGCGCCACCCAGCGCTGGGCGGTTTCGCGCAGCATGATGGCCTGCGGGTCGAACCAACGGCCTTGGTACAGCAGGCGGCCCAGCCGGCGGCCGTTGTCGCGGTACTGCTCGATGGTGTCCTCGTTGTGGATGCCGGTCACCAGGCGCTCGTAGGCAATGAACAGCAGCGCCATGCCCGGAGCTTCGTAGATGCCGCGGCTCTTGGCCTCGATGATGCGGTTTTCGATCTGGTCGCTCATGCCCAGGCCGTGCCGTCCGCCGATGCGGTTGGCCTCGGCCATGAGCTCGACCAGGTCGGGGTACTCGACGCCATTGAGCGCCACGGGGCGGCCTTCTTCGAAGCGCACGCGCACTTCTTCGGGCTTGATGACGACGTCCTCGCGCCAGAAGGCCACGCCCATGATGGGCTGCACGATCTTGATGCTGGTCGACAGGTGCTCCAGGTCCTTGGCCTCGTGGGTGGCGCCCAGCATGTTGGAGTCCGTGGAATACGCCTTCTCGGCCGACATCTTGTAGTCGAAGCCGGCGCGGCGCATGTATTCGGACATCTCGGCGCGGCCACCCAGCTCGTCGATGAAGGCCTGGTCCAGCCACGGCTTGTAGATCTTCAGCTCCGGATTGGTCAGCAGGCCGTAGCGGTAGAAGCGCTCGATGTCATTGCCCTTGAAGGTGCTGCCGTCGCCCCAGATGTGGACGTCGTCTTCCTTCATGGCCGCGACCAGCATGGTGCCGGTGACCGCGCGGCCGATGGGCGTGGTGTTGAAGTAGGGCACGCCGGCGGTCGAAACGTGGAAGGCGCCGCATTGCAGGGCGGCGATGCCTTCGGCGACCAGTTGGGCGCGGCAGTCGATCAGGCGGGCGCCGGCTGCGCCATATTGCAGCGCGCGGCGTGGAATCGCCTCGTAGTCGGGCTCATCGGGCTGGCCCAGGTTGGCCGTGTAGGCGTAAGGGATCGCGCCTTTGTTGCGCATCCAAAGCAGGGCTGCGCTGGTATCGAGCCCGCCGGAAAAAGCGATGCCGACCTTCTGGCCGGCCGGAAGCGTCGGAAGTATCGTGGTCATGAACGCGAAGCTGAAAAAAGGAGCGCCGCGGCGGGCGGGAGCGGCATGAGGGCCGCTGGCAAAACGGGTCAAGCCGGCAATTCTAGCGCGTTTGCCGCGGCACCCTGCAGCCGGCGCCGCGGCATGGCCTGCCGGCACGGCCCGCGCGGGCCGTGCCGGCAGGCGCATCAGGCGGCGGCCCCGCTGCGGCGTGCGCGCCGGCCCTGGACGACCCAGATGCCGGCCAGCAGCAACAGCGCCGGCACGTAGACCCAGAAGTCCGAAGGCCGGTGCGGGTTGGGCACCAGCACCGCCTGGACGTCCCAGCCCGACTCCCAGCCGGCCTTGCTTGCGGCGCTGCGGAAGGCGACGTTGGCGATCTGGGCCTGCTCGCCCAGGGCCATCACTGACAGCCCCGCCATGGACAGGCGCTTGGCCGCGGCGGCCGCGCCGGTGGCTGCATCGCCCTCGGGCAGCGCCGGCACCCGCACCGCCACGGTCTTGCTCAGCTCATCGCCTTCGATGTTCATGCCGCGGATCTCGGCCATCAGCCGCCCGTCGGGCGGCAGCGCCGCAGCCGTGGCCGCGATCTGCGCACCCGGCAGCCGCTCGTACTTGTCGTAGAGCTGGTTCATGAACCAGTCGGGCCGAAACAGCGCAAAGGTCACCCCAAACAGCAGCAGCACCTCCAGCTTGTTGCAGCGGGTGCGCAGCCACCCGAGCGTGGCCGCCGCGAAGGTCAGCGCTGCCAGCGTGGCGCCACCGATGACCAACGCGAGCTCGCCCCAGCCGTCGATGTCGATCAGCAGCAGCATCGGGTTGAAGATGAACATGAAGGGCAGCACCGCGGTGCGCAGCGCGTAGACAAAGCCCTGGACGCCGGTCTTGATCGGATCCTCGCCGGAGATGGCCGCTGCCGCAAAGGTGGCCAGCCCCACCGGCGGGGTGATGTCGGCCATGATGCCGAAGTAAAAGACGAACATGTGCACGGCGATCAGCGGGATGATCAGCCCGCTTTGCGCGCCCAGCTCGACGATGACCGGCGCCATCAGGGTGGCCATCAGGATGTAGTTGGCCGTGGTGGGCATGCCCAGGCCCAGCACCAGGCAGACCAACGCGGTAAAGAGCAGCATGAGCAGCACATTGCCCATGGAGACCAGCTCCACGAAGGCAGTCATGCGCAGGCCCAGGCCGGTCAGCGTGATGGCCCCGACGATCAGCCCGGCCGTGCCGCAGGCCAGCGCGATGCCGATCATGTTGCGCGCGCCGTCTTGCAGGCCCTCGATGGCCTCGCGCACGCCGCGGCGCAGTTGCGCGGCCACGGGCTGGCCCCGGAACCAAGCCGTCAGCGGACGCTGGGTGATCATCTGCAGCAGCATGGCCACGGCCGCCCAGAAGGCCGATAGTCCGGCCGAGAGCTGCTCCACGCTCAGGCACCAGACCAGGATGCCGATGGGGATCAGAAAGTGCAGGCCGGCGCGCACGGTGGGCCACGGCTCGGGGCGCACCGGGTGGGTGATGTCGATCTCGGTGGGCAGGTCCGGGTGGCGGGCGGCGATGCGCAGCAGCCACACGTACAGCGCGGCCAGCATCGCGACCAAGATCCAGATGGCGGCAGCCCCGGCCACGGCCTGCACGCCGGTGCCGATCCAGTAGACCACCCCCATGGCCAGCAGCGTGCCACTGATGCCCATGCCCCAGCCGGCAATCTTCTGCAGCGGGGTGCGCGGTGCGCCGGCGCCCATCATGGGCTGGATGCCCAGCTTGAGCGCCTCCAGGTGCACGATGTAGAACAGCGCCACGTACGAGATGCTGGCCGGCAGGATGGCGTGACGGATGATGTCGGTGTAGGGGATGCCCACGTACTCGATCATCAGGAAGGCGGCCGCGCCCATGACCGGGGGCATGATCTGGCCGTTGACCGAGGAGGCCGTCTCGATGGCGCCGGCGCGGATGCCGCCGTAGCCGGCCTTGTTCATCAGCGGGATGGTGAAGATCCCGCCGGTGACCACGTTGGCCACCGACGAGGCCGAGACCAGGCCGTTGACCGCCGAGGACACCACCGCGACCTTGGCTGGGCCGCCGCGCAGGTGCCCGAGCAGCGCAAAGGAGACCTGCATCATGTAGTTGCCCGCGCCGCATTTATCCAAGAGCGAGCCCAGCAGCACGAAGATGAAGATGTAGGACACCGACACCCCGAGCGCCACGCCGTAGACGCCCTCGGTGGTCAGCCACATGTGCGAGACCAGGCGCTCGAGCGAGGCGCCGCGGTGCGCCAGCGCATCGGGCAGCCATGGCCCGGCAAAGATGTAGAGCACGAAGACGGCAGCCAGCACCGTCATGGGCAGGCCCAGCGCCCGGCGCGTGACCTCTAGCAGCAGCACCAGGCCGACGGCGGCCACGGCCACGTCCGCGACGATGGGCTGGCCCGGACGCGCGGCCAGCTCGTTGTAGAACAGGTACAGGTAGGCGCCGCAAAAGCCGGCGATGATCGCCAGCGCCCAGTCCAGGGCCGGCACGCGCTCGCGCGCCGAGCGCTTGGAGGCCGGATAGGCCAGGTAGCCCAGGAACATGGCGATGCCCAGGTGCAGGGCACGCGCCTCGGTGTCGTTGAAGATGCCAAAGCCCAGCGAGAACGGCAGCGGCGAGGCGTACCACAGCTGGAAGGCCGACCACAGCAGGGCGCCGGCGGCCAGCACGGCCCCGGCCAGCCCGCGGGCGTTGCGACCGCCCCGGTCGACGTCGGCCACCAGTTGTTCGAGTTCGGCCGTCTGCGGCGGTGTGGTGTGGGTCATGATCGTCAAGAGCGTTGCGTGGGGCGCGCCAGGCGCGCCAGACAGCCACGCGCGCCGGCGGCCACAAAAGGGCCGCTAGGCGCGGGGGGCCACAGAGTGAGTGCCGCCGGCGCGCGCACGGCGCGCCCGGCTGGCGGCAGGACGATGGTCCGGCGCCCGGTACGTGCGTGCCCCGACGGCCGGACCGGCTGCTTCCCCTCTTAGAGCAGCCCCTTCTCCTTGAAGTACTTCTCGGCGCCCGGATGCAGCGGCGCGGACAGGCCGTTCTTGACCATGTCCTCGGCCTTGAGGTTGGCAAAGGCCGGGTGCAGGCGCTTGAAGTCCTCGAAGTTGTCAAACACCGCCTTGACCACGGTGTAGACCGCTTCCTCGGGCACGTCGGCCGAGGTCACGAAGGTGGCGGTCACGCCATAGGTCTGGACGTCCTGGCCGTTGTTCGGGTACAGCCCGCCGGGGATGACCGCCTTGGCGTAGTACGGGTACTTGGCCACCAGCGCGTCGACGGCCTTGCCCGTGAGCGGCACCAGCTGCGCGGCGCAGGTCGTGGCCGGGTCCTGGATGTTGGCCGAGGGGTGGCCCACGCCGTAGAAGAACCCGTCGATCTTGCCGTCGCACAGCGCCTGGCCGTGCTCATCCGGGCGCAGCTCCGAGGCCAGCGAAAAGTCCTTCAGCGTCCAGCCCATGGCCGAAAGCAGCTCCTCCATCGAAGCGCGCGTGCCCGATCCGGGGTTGCCCACGTTAAAGCGCTTGCCCTTGAAGTCCTCGAAGGTCTTGATGTTGGCTTCCTTGCGCGCCATCACCGTGAACGGCTCCGGGTGCAGCGAGAACACCGAGCGCAGCTTCTCGAACTTGCCCGCGTCCTTGAACTGGCCCACGCCCTGGTAGGCGTTGTAGCCGACGTCGGACTGCACCACGCCCAGGTCCAGCTCGCCGGCGCGGATGGTGTTGACGTTGAACACCGAGCCGCCGGTCGACTCTACCGAGCAGCGCAGCCCGTGTTGGGCGCGGTCCTTGTTGACCAGGCGGCAGATCGCCCCGCCCGCGGCGTAGTACACCCCGGTCACTCCGCCCGTGCCGATGCTGACGAACTTCTGCTGCGCCGCCGCCGGCTGCGGCGCGCCAAGCGTCGCAACCAGCGCCGCGGCCGCGGCAAACGCCAATGGCTTGGTGCGGAAGCGGTTCTTTGCGATGGTAAGCATGAGAGCTCCTTGCAGGATGGGTTTCCCCTGTTGTGGCCGGCGTGCCGGCCTTTAATCGGGATTCCTTCTCCAGTCGCCGGACCGGACGCCTGGATGCGGAATCGTTTCTATTCGGATGACGTGGGCATGGCGCGGCTGCGCATGCGTTGCGGCGGCGCCGCTTAGCGGCACGCCACCAACCCCGGAGCGCGCCGGCGTCCCGCGGGGACTTAATCGGTTGGCCAGGCGAGGGCCTACGCAATACCCGGACGCATTCTCTCAACGTGCGTTACGTGGAGCAAATAACGATCGTTCAGCCATGCATAACCTTATGGAATGCGGCTGGCGTCAGGCCTGGCGCGCATTGCCGTGCGTGGTGGCTTGTTCCCACTCTTCGAATTCGCGGCACACCGCCGTCAGGCGATCGATGAAGCTGCGGTGCAGTGCCGATAGCGGATCCTGCCCGTGGACCATGACGCTGATGGGTATGCGCAGTCTCGGCCGCAAGCGGGTCAGCACCATGCCAGGACGCAGCATTGCACGCCCGGTGATGGCGTCGACCACGGTCTCGCCGCAGCCGGCTTCGGCCAGCGCGCAGGCCACGTAATGGGTCTGCACGTGCATCGATACCTTGGCTGACACCCCCAACGACTCCATCGCCTGGTGCAGCACCGCGCCCGTGGGATCGCGCGCATCCAACGCGATCAGGTTGTCAGGCTTCCAGGTTTTCAGGTCCAGGGGCCCGGACCTCCGGCGCGTGCCGATGTGCACGAGCTCGGTCTGGCCGATCGGCATGCGCTCGATGCCGGGATGCTCTTGCGTGGCGAAGGTCACCACGAGATCCAGTTCGCGAGAGAGCAGTCCGTCGATGAGTTCGGCGCTGTGATGCGTATGGATGGAAAAGCTCACGCCTGGGTGGGCGTCGCGGCTTGCCCGTACGGCTGGCGGCAGCAGGCCAAGCCCCAATGCCGGCGTGCAGCCCACGCGCAAGTGGCCACGCTGGCTGTAACGCAGGCTGGTCGCCAGCCTGCGCACGCTGGATAGGTTTTGCGTCAGCTGGGTGACTTGGGGGGCGAGGATTTCCGCTTCACGCGTGGCGCGCAACCGCCCCTTGACCCGCTCGAAGAGCTTGAAGCCGAGCTGTGCCTCGGCATGCGCCAGCATCTTGCTGGCTGCGGGCTGCGAAACATGCAGGATCTGGGCGGCTTCGGTCAGCGAGCCCGTACGGCGGATGGCTTCGAAGATCTCGATGTGGCGCAAGCGCATGGGGAAAACCCTGATCGAGGAAACTCGAGTTCATTGTAGGAGCATAACCATAGGTTATCCAAGCTTGCGCGTTAGCTATTTGTCCCACGCGATCGTTTTTCCAACAATCCCTTGCCATGTGTAGCACGGCTTGCGCTTGGCAAGGCTTGTGTCGATGCGCGCGCAGCCCTGGCCACGGGCAAAGCTGCAGATCGGCAGGCTGGCAGGGCAAGTGCAAGTGCGACCAATCAAAACAGGGGGGGATCGCAGTGGTTGTGCGCAGACCTGCATTCATGCTGCTTGTGGCAGCCGTGACGGCCAGTTCGGCTGCAGCCCAGGTGGGTGGGGCCAGGCCGGGCAGCGTGTTGGAATCGGTACGCAGCTTTGGCCAGGCACCGGAGAAGGTGCCGGCCGATTCGCTGCAATTGCGCATAGACGGATCCAACGTATCGAAAGACGCCGCGCCCGAAGACACGTATGCGCCGCGCCTGCGCGTGCGGCGTTTCGTGTTCGACGGCAACACTCTTTACGACGAAGAGCGCCTGCGCGCGCTGGTCGCCGATGCGCAGGATCGGGATCTGACGCTTGGCCAGATCCATGCCGTGGCTGACCACGTAGCGGCCTTTTATCGCGAGCAAGGCTATACGCTGGCCCAGGCGGTGGTGCCGGCGCAGGAAGTGCGCGACGGTGAAGTTCTTATCCGCGTCATCGAGGCGCAGTTGGGCCGCGTGCTGGTACAGCGCGATGACACTGTGCGGTTGAGTGCCGAGCGCATCAGTGCCGTGCTGGCGCCGCTGGTCGAGGGCAAGCCGCTGCATATGCCGACCCTGGAGCGGGCCCTGCTGGTGCTGTCGGATTTTCCGGGCATCTCAGTCGAGTCGGTGTTGCGCGCGGGCGAGCAATCCGGCACGGTCGACCTGGTGGTGTCCGTCGCCCAAGGTGATCAGGTCGCCGCCCTTGCCTCGGCGGACAATTTTGGCAACCGGTACTCGGGGCAGCAGCGCTACGGCTTGCGATTCGATTTGGATGACCTCTGGGGACTAGGCGACCGGCTGACTTTCGAGGCAATGCGCACCACCGGGGACCTGCAAAGCCTGACGGCTAGCTGGGATGCGCCGCTTGGGGCCGGTGGCTTGCGCAGCCATGCGGCGATCTCCCGCGTGGACTACCGCTTGGGCGGGCCTTTCGATGCCCTGGACATCAAGGGCAGCGCGACTCGCTACGAGTTTGGCCTGCGCTATCCGCTGATGCGTAGCCGTGCGGCCAGCACCTGGGCCTTCGGCACGCTATCGCATACCGACCTGGACGAGCGCATTGGGGTGTTCGGCGTGGACACGCCCAAGCGTGTGCAGGCGCTGCAGGCTGGCTTGCGGGGAGACTGGCGCGATGGCTGGGGCGGTGGCGGGGCGACGCTGTGGCAGGCATCGCTGACCCTTGGCCACCTGGAATTGCGCTCGGTCGAAGATGCCGATTGGGACCGCGCCACGGCTGGCCGAGCCGGTTCGTTCGCCAAGTTGAATCTGGATCTAGACCGGCTGCAGCGCTTGGATGACAGTTGGTCGCTGGCGTTCAAGGCGCGTGCGCAGCTCGCTTCGCGTAACTTGGACGCGTCGGAGAAGTTTTATTTGGGTGGTCCCACCGGCGTGCGCGCCTACGAAAGCGGAGAGGCCGGCGGAGATCAAGGGATCCTGGGTAGCCTGGAGTTGCGTCGCGCCATTTTCGGCGGCCTATACGCCTTCGGCTTCATCGACGGTGGGCGCGTTCGCATCAACCGCCATGCCTGGAACGACGATGACAATTCTCTGGGACTGTGGTCCTACGGCGCAGGCGCGCACTGGGACTTGGGACGCTACGGCTATCTGCGCGCCGTCTATGCCGCTCGTCCGCCTGGGCAACCCCGCCTGTCGGGTCTGAACACCGGTGAAAGGTTTTGGCTGTCGGCGTCGCTGGCGCCGGGCGCCGTGCCGGCGCTGGTGGCTGCGGCATTTCCAGCGGCCGGGCCCACGCGGGTGGCCAGCACCAAGCCCATACCGCGATCGAACGTGCGCTTCTACGGGACGATCAACATGGATGTCCAGGTGGCTACGCGCAACGGCGCTACGCCGCAGGCAAGCGGGCGGGGCGCCACGCCGTCGGCCGCACCCACCGGCGTGGACTCCGGTACGGGCGTGCGCATGGTTAGCAATTCGTCGAACTGGGGGATACGAGGCAGCGAAAGCCTGGGCGCCGGCACCCGCGTCTGGTACCAGATCGAGTCTTCGTTGGACATGCGCACCGGCGAAGGCGAGATAGCAGCCCGCAACACCGGGGTCGGGCTGCAGGGGCGCCACTGGGGCACGCTAATGGGCGGCCAGTGGGACAGCCCGTACAAATCGGCGACGTCGGGCTTCGACCCGTTTGGCGGCACCCAGGTCACGGCCTACTACAACATCCTTGGCACTCCTGGCTTTGGCGTCGGCTCGGGCGGGACGTCCTCGCCCATCAAGACTGCCACCGACCGCAGCAGCAGTGCCGCAGACGCATCCTTTGCGCGGCGCCAGAAGGACAGCCTGCAGTATTGGTCGCCCAGCTGGAACGGTTGGTCGGTGCGTGCCATGGTGGCGCCGGGCGGGCAAAAGCTGTCCGAGCATACGCCTAAGCCCTTGATATGGGCGGGCAGCCTGACCTGGCGCAACGGACCCTTGCTGGTGACCGCGGCTTACGAGCAGCACGATAATTTCTTCGGCGTCGCGTCACTGTTTTCGCGCGGCGCATCCGGGCGCGGCGTAGGATCGCGGATTGGCCCAACGGCCCGGACCGAATCGCGCGACCGCGGCATCAAGCTGGGCATCCGCTATGACGTGAGCGAGGACACGCGCCTGTCTCTCATTTGGGAGCGCCTGTCCTATTCGCAGTCAGGCGTCGTGCCGGCCAGTGCGCCGACATTGGTCAGCTATTCGCGCGATGCCGTCTGGCTGGGCGTGCGCCATCGCGTCGGTCCGGTCACGCTGCAGGGCAGCGCCGGTTATGCCGACCAGGGCAAGTGCCGGGTGGCCAGCACGGATCCGGCGCAGCAAGGGTGCAGCACCGATGGACTGGAGGCGTACATGCTGAGCCTGGGCGCCCGCTATTCGCTATCGTCGCGCACCGACCTGTACGTGCAGTACGCGCGCATCTTCAACGGCCATTCGGCGAGCTACAACTTCTCGCCCGGTGGCATCTTCGGCGCCGGAGTGGGTTCTGACCTGCAAGCCTGCGGCGTTGGCGTGATCCATCGATTCTGACGGAGGCCAGTCATGCATGCTCCGAAGCGACCCTTTTCGCTGCGTCCGTTGTGCAGGGTGTTGGCCTGCGCGCTGGTGCCGGCACCTGCGCTGGCGCTGGATGCCGGTGCCCTGCCCCAGGGCGGCAATATCGTCGCTGGCAGCGGCGATATCCGGACCGGCGGTCGCAGTATGGTGATCGACCAGCACAGCCACCGGCTCATCACCAACTGGCGCAGCTTCGACATTGGGTCGAAGGCGAAGGTGCATTTCAACCAGCCTTCGTCTTCGGCCGTGGCGCTCAACCGGGTAACAGGCGGCAGCGCGTCGCAAGTCTTCGGCAGCCTGACGTCCAATGGACAGGTGTTCTTGGTCAACCCCAACGGCGTCTACTTTGCACCCGGCGCGAGCGTGGACGTTGGCGGCCTGGTGGCAAGCACCCTGGACCTGTCGGACCAGCGCTTCCTGGCGGGCGATTACGTGTTCGACGGCTCAGGCGGGGGCGAAGTGGTCAACGCCGGCTCGATCCGTGCACAAGGCGGCGTGGCTCTGGTCGGTGCGCGCGTACGCAACGTCGGCGAGATCCGTACGCCAGGCGGCGTGACGGCACTGGCCGCCGGCGATAAGGTCCGCCTGGATTTCGATGGCGACGGACTGATCAGCGTGGAGGTTGATCGCGCCGCGTTGCAGGCGCAGGCGGTCAATGCGGGGTTGATACAGGCCGACGGCGGCGTCGTGCTCATGCAAGCCAAGTCGCGCGACGCGCTGCAGGCGACGGTGGTGGAGAACACCGGCGTGATCCGCGCGCGTAGCATCGGTCAGCGGCAGGGGCGCATCGTCCTGGACGGCGGCGACGGGGGCGTGACGGTCAACCATGGATTGCTCGATGCCTCGGGACAGGGAGGTGGCGATCGTGGCGGCCAAGTGCAGGTGCTGGGCGAAAAGGTTGCCGTAACCGGCACGATAGACGCGAGCGGCGCTGCCGGGGGCGGGGTAATCCTGGTCGGCGGCGGCTTTCAGGGCAATGGAACAGTACGCAACGCCCAGGCCGCTTTCATCGACGCGGGTGCGGTCTTGAATGCCGATGCCACCGCAAGCGGTGACGGCGGCACCGTGGTGGTGTGGTCCGACGACACCACGCGCTTTTATGGACGGATCTCCGCGCGCGGTGGTGCCCAAGGCGGCAACGGCGGCCTGGTGGAAACGTCCGGCAAGAACTGGCTGGACGCATCAGGCCGGGTCGACGCCAGCGCCGCGCATGGGAAGGCCGGAACCTGGCTGATGGACCCGCGCAACGTCACTATTTCCAGCGGCCCGGGCTCAGGCGGCAGCTTCGAGGATGGTAACGTCTTTGTTCCCATCGACGACAATGCCACGGTCGCTGCGTCGTCCATCAACGATAGCCTGAACAATGGCACCAGCGTCACGATCACGACAGGCACGAGCGGCACGCAGGCGGGCGACATTACGGTGGATTCGGGCGCGGTCATCGACAAGACAGCGGGCGGTGAGGCCACACTGACCTTGCAGGCGGCGCGGCACATCACCGTCAACGGCACCATCCAGTCGTCCAGTGACAAGCTCAACATCGTGCTCAACTCGCGTGCACAGGACGGCGCGATCGGCCATGTCAACGTGGACGGTGCGAGCATCGCTACCAACGGCGGCAGCCTGGTGATAGGTGGGGGCAGTGACCCGACGACTGGCTATGCCATCGGCGCCAGTTCCGGGGTGACCAACGGCGTTCGCATAGCGAATTCGACCATCGATACGGGCGCTGGGGACATCACCATCAATGGACAGGCGGGTACGTCGACCGCGGCCGGTGTGAGCTTGCCTGATTCAGCCAGTAGCACGATCACTACCACTAGCGGCGACATCACAATACGGGGCCGGGCGACAGGCGGCAACGCAGTGCTGATACAAGGCACGCAGACGGTGCAGACGGACAGCGGGTCGATTTCGCTGTCTGGCGAGGCCGATTCCGGCAGGGGCTTTCGGCTGGGGTCCAGTTCGTCCGGCACTGTACTGGTAAAGACAAACAGCGGCAGCATACACCTGTCCGCTAAGTCGCAGACTGGCGACGGTATTTCCTTCCTGAATGGCTTCACGATGCAGACCACCAGTGGCGACATCGCGTTGGACAGCGACGCAGTCATCGAGTTCAAGGGCGGGAAAGTCCACAGTACCGACGGCGGCAACGTGACGGTTGCAGGTGACGCGGACATCACCATGGAGAGGGCCGATATCCGCACAGGGGGCGGCGTGCTCGATGTGCGGGCCGGAACGAACATTGAGGTGACCGAGGACACCGTGCTGGAAACCGATGGCGGTCGCATGACGCTGAATTCGCGCGCCCAAGGTGGTACGACTGGATATGTCAATCTGGACAAATCAAGCGTCGACACTGGTGGCGGCGATCTGGTGATCGGCGGCGGCGTCGATCCGACGACCGGCTATGCGATAGGTGCAAGCTCCGGTATTACCAACGGCGTGCGCATCGCCGGTTCGACCATAGACACCGGCGCCGGCGACATCACCATCAATGGCCAGGCGGGCACCACCGGCGCAGCGGGCGTGAGCCTGCCCAGCACGGCTGGCAGCACCATTACGACCACCAGCGGGAACATCGTCGTGCGCGGCCGCGCCGTAGGCGGTAACGCCGTCCTCATACAGGGCGCCCAGACGATCAAGACGGACAGTGGGTCGATTTCGTTGACGGGCGTTTCCGACAGCGGCAACGGCCTGCGGTTGGGATCTAACGTGTCGAATGTCCTGCTGCAAACCGGGACGGGCAGCATTCATCTGTCGGGCAGCACGCAGACCGGCTTGGGAATTTCGGTCGTGGCCGGTTTTACGCTCAAGACAGCGGGTGGCGACGTGGCGCTGGACTCGCTGGGTGACCTGGAAATCGCCAACGCGTCCGTCGCCACGGCTGGCGGCGACGTGACGATTCGCGCGACCCGCCATATCGCCTTCAAAGGCAGTGCGCCTTCGGAGATCACCAGCGCCGGCGGTAGCATCGTGCTCAACGCGCGGTCGAGCGGCGCCGCCCAAGGCTATGTGGACTTGCGCGGTGCCACCCTGTTGTCTTCGGGCGGCGACATCGTTATCGGCGGTGGTACGGATCCCACCAGCGGTTATGCGATCGGCGCGGACACGACTTCGGGCGGCCAGATCACCAATGGCGTACGCTTCGGCGAAACGGTGCTGGATGCCGGCGCGGGCGACATTGTCGTCAACGGACAGGGTGGGACCGAGGCGGCCACAGGCGTATCGCTGGCCAACAGTTCGACTAACGTCATCCGGACCACCACGGGCAACATCGCGATCAATGGGGCGAGCCATGCCTCGGCGTCGTCTTCGGGGTCAGGCGTCATTGTGCAAACGGGCAACCACACGATAAGCAGCGACAGCGGCCGCATTGCCATCAACGGGCACAGCCATGGCAGCGGCGACGGCGTGCGGGTGGGCACGACAGGGGTGTCCACGATACGGGTGTCGACTGGCGGTGACATTGTCATCGCCGGGACGAGCGCCGGCGCAGGCGACGGCGCCAATGTTGGCGGCGGCGACCTGGTCATCGAAGCGCAAGGTGGTGGCACGCTGACCGTGCGGGGCCGGTCAGCGGACGGCAACGGCGTGACAGTCGGGCCGGTCGGGTCGACGTCCACGACCACGCTGCGCACGGCGCGCGGCGGCATCGTGATCGACGGCGAAAGCGTCAACGGCTATGGCGTCAACCTGTACGCTTCGGCAACTTCCGGGGATACCGCAGGGCGGGGCGTGGCCATCGTCGAGAGCACGGCCGGGGGGGACATCCGCATGCGCGGCGCCAGCATCGCCAGCGTGGGGCTGCGCAACAGCCCGATTAGCACCGGCGATACCCGCGTGACTGCGGTCGGCGGAAACATTGTCCTGGAAGGCCACAGCCAGCAGGACGACGCCGTGCAGATCTCGCCCAGCCTGAAAACCACCACAGGCAATGCGGCTTCGTCGGCCTATCAGGCGTTGAACGGCGGCAACCTCACGGTGCTGGGAGACCGCATTTCGGTAGCGGGTAACCGCACCGCCTTTCAAGGCAGCGGCGGTCGGCTAACGATTGCGCCTACGACGCCCGGCGTGACGGTGGGGTTCGGTTCAGGCACCGAAGGCGAGCTGTACCTGAGCAATACGGCGCTGCGGTCTATCGAGGGCGTTTGGAGCGAAATCGTCGTGGGCAGCCCGACGGCCGGCCGGGTGGAAATCGGCGCGACGCTGCCGGAGAACATCCGCGTCCAGCCGCGAGCCGTGGACCGCTACAACACGCCCAAACCCGGTGACCCTTATGGTGCTGATGCGCGGTTGGCCGTCGCCCAGGCGCAGATGGAGGCGGGCGCGCCGCTGCGGTTGGCTGCGCTGGATGCGCCGCTACGCATGGACCGCGACGCGGCCGTGCTGCCCGGCACAGCCGGGCAGCAGGCCGGGACTGCGCCTTCGGTCGACGTGGATTGTGTCGAAGACTGCGACGATGAGGAAGACGACATCCCGGCAGAGGACGAATGATAAAAGGTCATTTTTTCCGCAAAGATGCATGGGGACGCAGGCTTGGCAAGCGCTGGGCGATCTGGGCGCTGGCCGCTGCCAGCGCCTTGGCGCCGTCGCTTGCACGTGCGCAGACCGCCGAGTATGTGCGGTTTCCCAGCCTCGATAACTGGAAGGGCAATGCGCCCTTGCAACTGGACGGGTACTTCTTTCGCCCGCCGGGCAAGGATCGGTATGCGGCGATCGTCATGTTCCATGGCTGTGCCGGCGCCATATCGGAAGATAGCGGCCGGATCACGTCGCGCTTCATCGAAATGTCCCGCCTGTTGACAGGAATGGGCTACGCGGTGTTGCTGGTCGACAGCTTCAACCCCCGCGGCACGCACCAGATCTGCACCACGCGGCCGTCGCAACGGGAGATCCACGACAGGCACCGGGTGTTGGACGCCTATGGCGCGCTGGCCTACCTGGAAAGTCGCCCAGATGTGATCGCTGGCCGTGTCGGCGCCATTGGTTTTTCGCATGGCGGGACCAACGCGGTGGCCGTCATGGACGCGACCAGCCAAGCCTATCGCCAGTCCGGGCGCCGCTTCGCTGCGTCGGTGTCGCTGTATCCGGGCTGCACGTCGCTGCTGCGCAAGCAGCCCGAGTACCAGGCCTACGGGCCGCTGCTGGTGCTGGCCGGCGAGCTGGACGATTGGACCCGCGCCGACCGTTGCCAGGCATTGATCGAGCGCAGCCGCGGGCGCGGCGAACCAGTGGACATCGTCGTTTATCCCGGCGCCCACCACGGTTTTGACCAGAAGACCGAAGTGCGGCTGCGCACCGACGTCACGCATGGACGCAACGGCACGGCCGGCGTGCACGTCGGAGGCAATCCACAAGCCCGGCGCGACGCCTACCGCCGTATCCGCGAATTTTTCGGCACCCACTTGACCCCTTGACACCTGAGGCGGCCGCCCACGCCGCCGCTTACTTGGAGGACCGTATGTACATATCGCCCGGAAGGCTGGCTTCGCTGTGTCTGGCGGGCCTGCTGGCGGCCGCCTCGGCCGTCTCGCACGCCGAGATCCAGCCCGAGAAGGTCAGTTTCGACAGCCTGGCCAGCGGCAAGCACGCCGCGCGCCTGGACGGCTATTGGTACAAGCCGGCAGGCAAGCCGCGTGTGCCTGCCGTGGTCATGTTCCACGGCTGCGCCGCGCCGGTGACCAAGTCCGGCTCGGTCAAGCGGCGCGAACGCGAAGCCGCCGTCGCGCTGGCAGAGCGCGGCTACGGCGTGTTGCTGATCGATAGCCTGACGCCACGCGGCGTGAACAGCCAATGCAGTCTTCCTGTTTCCGAGCGGCCTGTGCGCGGCGCGACGATACGGATGGACGGTTATGGCGCGCTTGCCTACCTGAACCAGCGACCCGATGTCGAGCGCGGCAAGGTTGCGGCCTTTGGCATGACGTTCGCGGGAACCTACGCGCTCAACGCGCTGGACAGTGCGCTCATTCCCTATGGGCGCACCCAGGAGCGCTTTGCTGCGGCCGTGGCGATCGCGCCCAGCTGCAAGTCGGTGGTCACGCGCAAGACGGCCTTCCAGGCGTCGGCGCCCACGTTGATGCTCTCCGGCGCGGCCGATACCAAGACCCCTGCCGAACCGTGCACAGACCTGGCCGAGCGCGGCAAGGCCAAGGGTGAATCGATCGACATCCACGTGTATGCCGACGCACCAGAGGATTTTTTCCGCGAAAACAAATGGCGTGCGGATGTATACGACCGGATCAAGCGCTTCCTGGATGAAAGCTTTTCCCGCCCGACGCCTGCAGCCGGCCGCCCGGCACCGGACGCAGCCGGCGTGGCCGAAGAGGACCTGAACCCCGAGGCCGCCTCGGGCTATACCGAAAAAAAGGTGGTGACGGCCAGCCGCTTCATGCTGGCTTCGGCCAACCCCCTGGCAACCCAGGCGGGCTACGATGTCTTGCGAAAGGGCGGCAGCGCCGTCGACGCGGCCATCGCCACGCAGCTGGTGCTCACGCTCGTCGAGCCGCAGTCCTCCGGCCTGGGTGGCGGCGCATTCATCATGGTGTACCAGGCTGCAGAGGATACGCTGCGGGCCTATGACGGGCGCGACGCCGCGCCGGCTGCGGCGCGCCCCGATCGCTTCATGCGTAACGGCAAGCCCATGCCGATTCGCGAGGCGATCAATAGTGGTTTGTCGGTCGGCACGCCGGGGTTGCTGCGCGTGATGGAGTTGGCGCACCAGCGTCACGGCAAGCTGCCGTGGGCCGAGCTTTTCCAGCCGGCGATCGATCTGGCCGAGCGGGGTTTTCCCGTATCGCCGCGCCTGCACGCGCTGTTGGCCAAGAACAAGGATCTGCCCAAGCAAAAGGCAGCTGCCGCCTACTTCCTGGATAACGATGGCAAGCCTTGGCCCGTCGGGCACGTCTTGAAAAATCCCCAGCTTGCCGAAGTGCTGCGCATCGTCGCCCGTCAAGGCGCCGATGCCTTTTACCGCGGCGAGATCGCCCGGGACATCGTGGCCGCGGTGCGTGGGCATGACGTCCCGGGCGATCTTACCGAGGCGGACCTGGCTGGCTACCAGGCCAAGGAGCGCGAGCCGCTTTGCGGCGTTTACCGTGCCTACCGGCTGTGCGGCATGCCGCCGCCTAGCTCGGGCACACTGGCGGTGCTGCAGATGCTGGGCGTGCTGCAGCACTATCCGATGCAGCGCCATGGGCCGGGTTCGGTGCAGGCCGTGCATTACTTTTCCGAGGCGGGGCGATTGGCCTTCGCGGACCGCGATTTCTACGTGGGTGACCCGGATTTCGTGTCGGTGCCGACGCAGGCGTTGCTCGACCCCGCCTACCTAAAGGCACGCGCCGCGCTGATCGATCCCAAGCGCAGCATGGGCACGGCCGAGCCGGGCGATCCGACGGGCGAGCTGGCCGCACTTGGCAAGGACGATGCGCTCGATCTGCCGTCGACCAGCCACATCGTCGCCGTCGACGCCGAGGGCAATGCGCTGTCCATGACGACCACGATCGAATCGGAATTCGGCAGCAAGATATTCGTGCGCGGCTTCCTGCTCAACAACCAGCTGACCGATTTTTCGCGGTCGCCCGAAGACGAAGCGGGCCGTCCGGTGGCCAACCGCGTTGAAGGCGGCAAGCGCCCGCGCAGCAGCATGGCGCCCATGGTGGTGTTCCGGGACGGCAAGCCCTATATGGTCGTGGGCTCCCCGGGCGGCAGCGCCATCATCAACTATGTGGCCAAGACGCTGGTCGGGGTACTGGATTGGGGCTTGGATATCCAGCAGGCCATCTCGCTGCCCAACATGGGCAGCCGCAACAAGCAGACCGAGCTGGAAAAGGGCACCTCGCTCGCCGCCCTGGTCGAGCCGTTGCGGGCCATGGGCCATGAGGTCAGCTTGCTGGATTTTCCCAGCGGGCTGCAAGGCATCGTCATGGACGGCAAAATGCTGCAGGGCGGTGCCGATCCGCGCCGAGAGGGGCTCGTGATGGGCGATTGAGCGGTTGCTGGCCCGCGTGGGCCGGCACTTCTCAAGGAAGGAAGGGAGCCGGATCGATCGGCGGCATGCGCCCTTCCATTTGCGCGGCCAACAGCGCCGCGCTGCCGCAGGCCAGGGTGAAGCCCAGCGCGCCATGGCCGACGTTCAGCCACAGGTTGCCGGCCGCGCGCGAGGCGCCGATGATCGGCTTGCCTCCAGGGGTGGCCGGGCGCAGCCCCGCCCATTGCGAAGCGGCGTCCAGGTCCAGCTGGGGGAAGGCTTCGCGTACCTGTCGCTTGAGCAGGGCGATGCGACGCGGGTCGACTTTGTCGTCGCGCGCGCCCATGTCGACCATGGCCGCAATACGCAGCACGTCGCCGACGCGCGCGTAGACGATGCGCCGCTCGTAGTCGGTGACGCTGATCGCCGGCGTGCCGGCCGCCTGGCCCGCTACGGGCACGCTCAAGCTATAGCCTTTCAGGCCATACAGGGGCAGGGAGACCCCCAGCGGGCGCAGCAATTCGCGGCTGCCCAGGCCTGCCGCTACTACGAAGGCATCGGCTTCGATGTCGCCTTGGCTCGTGCGCGCAGCGACGATGCGTCCGGCCTGCCGTACCAATGCGTCGACGCGGGCCCCCATGCGCACGGTGACGCCGGGCATGGCCTGCAGCCGCGCGAACAGTTCGCAGGTAAAGGCATGGCAATCGCCGGCTTCCTCGCCAGGGGTGTAGACCGCGCCGGCCAGCCGGTCGCCCAAGCCCGCCAGCGCCGGTTCCCGTTCCAGCGTTTGGCGCCGGTCCAGCACTTCCTGGCTTGCGCCGTGGCGGGCTTGGTATTCCACCAGCTTGCGCGCCTTGTCCAGCAGTGCCGGTGTCCGATAGACGATGAGCTTGCCGTTCTTCCGGTGCCCGAAAGAAAGCTTTTCCCGCTCGAGCAGCGCATGCAGCGTATCGCGGCTCAAATAGGAAAGCGTCAGCATCTGCGCCGTGGTGCGAGTCGAGGTGGCGGCGTTGCACGCCGCGACGAAGCGCAACCCCCATAGCCATTGGTGAGGATCCAGCCGTGGCGTGAAGCGCAGTGGCGAGTCCTCGCGCAACAGCCAGCCCGGCACGTTGGGTAGCACGCCCGGCCCGGCCAGGGGGGCGACGTAGCTGTAGCTGAGCTGGCCCCCATTGGCGTAGCTGGCCACTTCTGCCGGCCGGGCGCGCGCGTCCACGAGCGTGACGCGATGGCCTTCGGCGGCCAGGCGATAAGCGGTCGTGACGCCCACCACGCCGGCGCCGATCACGCATGCGTGCATTGCCGCAAAACCTCCGAAAATATAACCTCAGGCTGCGATTGTCCCGTGTGCCGCCGGGGGGCACAAATGCCTAACCCGACAGTTTCCATAGCCTTCGGTTATGGGCCGCCGGGCGGCCCGGCTGGCGGCCGCAGGGAAATTGCAGTAGAACCAGCGCTGGCCGCCAGCACGACGCGTGCCTGCCATGGGCGGGCGCGTGCCCAGGGCAGGTCGGCCGGATGGTTCAACGCACGAGGGAGCACCACGCCATGGCCAATCGCCAGGACAACCCCATACTCGATCTGTTCGGCATTTCGCTGCCCATCATCCAGGCGCCCATGGCGGGCGCGACCACCCCGGAGATGGTGATCGCCGTCAGCCAAGCCGGCGGGCTGGGTTCGCTACCCGGGGCCATGATGTCGGCCGAACAGATGCGGGCGGCGCTGGACCGGATACGCGCCGCGACCCGCAATCCCATCAATCTGAACTTCTTCGCGCACGCGGCGCCTGCGCCGGACCCGGCCAGGCAAATGGCCTGGCGCGCGGCGCTGGCGCCGTATTACGTCGAGCTTGGGCTGGATCCGGCCGAGCCGGTTCCTTCCAGTAACCGCTCGCCTTTCGACGAAGAGTATTGCGCCATCGTCGAGGCTTACCGGCCGGAGGTGGTCAGCTTTCATTTCGGGCTTCCCCGCGAGGATCTCCTGCAGCGGGTCAAGCGCACGGGCGCCAAGGTCATTGCCTCGGCCACGACGGTGGCCGAGGCGCGATGGCTGGCCGAGCACGGCGTGGATGCCGTCATCGCCATGGGCTGCGAGGCGGGTGGCCATCGCGGCAACTTCCTGACCGATGACATGTCGGCGCAGGTCGGTACCATGGCGCTGGTGCCGCAGGTGGTCGATGCCGTGTCCGTGCCGGTGATCGCCGCCGGCGGGATCGCCGATCCGCGAGGCGTCAGGGCAGCCTTCGCCCTGGGGGCCTCGGCGGTGCAGGTCGGCACGGCTTACCTGCTCACGCCCGAGGCCCAAATCACGCCTTTCCATCGTCAAGCCTTGCGTACCGCGCGCGATGACGGCACGGCACTGACCAACCTGTTTACCGGCCGTCCCGCGCGCGGCATCATCAACCGCATCATGCGCGAGATGGGGCCATTGTCGGCGGCTGCGCCGGCTTTCCCGACCGCGGGCGGGGCACTCGCGCCGTTGCGTGCGGCGGCAGAAAAAGCCGGCAAGGCGGACTTCAGCAGCATGTGGGCCGGGCAGGCGGCGGCCCTTGCGCGGGAAATGTCGGCCGCAGAGCTGACGCGGCATCTGGCCTGCGCGATCGCAGGTTGAAGACAGTCCGTGCCGTGGACCGGATGCCGCCCATGGCGATTCGGCGCGTACGTGTCTGCCATACACTGGCGCAGTTTGTTTTTGCATACGAGCAAGGAGTCATCCCATGGAAATCAGCCTGCAAGGGCGTACCGCCGTCGTCACCGGCGCAAGCAAGGGGCTGGGATACGCCATCGCCGATCACTTCGTGCAAGCGGGCGCCGAGCTGGTCATCGCCGCGCGCAGCGAAGGGCCGCTTGCCAAGGCCCGTGATGCGCTGGCCGCGCGCGCCGGCGCGCGCGTGCACGCCGTGACGTGCGACGCGTCCACGGCCGAAGGCATCCAACGGCTTTACGACGCAGCCATGCAGGCTTTCGGCAAGGTCGACATCGTCGTCAACAATGCGGGTGTGTCGGCCGCGCACCCGTTCGTCGAAGTCACCGACCAAGCCTGGCAGGCTGACCTGGACTTGAAGCTCTTTGCCGCGATACGGCTTGCCCGCCTGGTGTGGCCGCAGATGAAGGAGCGTCGTTGGGGGCGGATCATCAACGTGCTGAACACTGCAGCCAAGGCGCCGGGCGCCAAGTCGGTGCCGACGTCGGTTTCGCGTGCGGCAGGCATGGCGCTGACCAAGGCGCTATCGGCCGAAGGCGCGCCGGACAACATCCTGGTCAACGCGCTGCTGGTGGGCAAGATCGAAAGCGACCAGTGGGTGCGGCGCGCCGACCGCCTGGGCGTGCCGCTGGAAGCGGTGCTCAAGGACCTGGCGGGCAATATCCCGCTTGGCCGCGTGGGCCGGGCCGAGGAATTTGCCGCGGCAGCGTGCTTCCTGGCGTCGGATTGGGCGTCCTACATCACGGGCACGGCGATCAACGTGGATGGTGGGTTGTCGCCGGTGGTATGAGCGCCATGCGGATCATCGACGCCGAACACACCCGTCGGCTGCTACCCTTTGACAGGCTGATCCCGGCGTTGCGGGAGATGTTCAGGCAAGGAGACTGCACTGTGCCCTTGCGCCACGTGCACGCCATTGGCCAGGGCGACGCGCAGGCAGGGACCATGCTGCTCATGCCCGCATGGCAGGATGGCAGGCGGTTGGGTGTCAAGACGGTGACGATTTTTCCTGGCAATGGCGCGCGCGGCCTGCCAGGCCTGCATTCGACCTACACCCTGTTCGATGCTGTCACGGGCGTGCCTTTGGCGGTGATCGACGGTAACGAAATCACGTCGCGCCGCACTGCGGCGGCTTCGGCGCTGGCGGCCGAGCGCCTGAGCCGGCCGGATTCGCGGCGCCTGCTGGTACTGGGCGCCGGCAGGGTGGCGAGCGTGCTGGCCGATGCCTATGCCGCAGTCAGGCCCATCCGCGAAGTCAGGGTGTGGAGCGTCAATCACGGGCGGGCAGCGGCGCTGGCGCGCAGGCTGGCCGGGGCCGGATACGTCGCCGAAGCGGTGGAGGATTTGCAGGCCGGGGTGCAGTGGGCGGACATCATCAGCTGCGCGACCTTGTCGCGGCAGCCGCTGGTGCGTGGCCAGTGGCTGCGGCCAGGCGCGCACCTGGACCTGATCGGCAGCTTCACGCCCGCCATGCGTGAAAGCGACGACGACTGCCTGCGCCGGGCCACGGTCTTCGTCGACACCGAAGAGGCGCTGCAAAAATCGGGCGACTTGCTCGAACCGATCAAAAGCGGGGCTTTCGCGCGCGAGCGCACCGCCGCCACGCTGGCGCAGCTATGCCGGGGCGAGCATGGCGGGCGCAACGAGGCAGACGAAATCACCTTGTTCAAGTCGGTCGGGACGGCCTTGGAGGATCTTGCTGCCGCCTCGCTGGTTTACGACGGGCTGCCTGCCCAAGGGGATTGACCGGCGCCGGCACGCCAAGCGTCCCGACGGCAAAATCGGCTACCATTGCAAGGCCTTGCTGGGCGGTGCTGGGCCGCCGGCGCGCCAGGGCCCGGCTGCCAGATACGGCCGGCGCGGCCGCAACTGCTGCCGACCGCGTAGAAATTTCGGAATTCGCATGTCTAGAGTATTCAGAATCGGCACGCGCGCTAGCGTCATGGCGGTGCGCCAGACCGAGGCCATCATCCGCGCCTTGCAGGAACGCTTTCCCGAGCACCGTTTCGAAATGGTGCGCCGGCCGGCCGATGCCGACCTCGACCTGAAAAGCCGCCTGGGGGCGCTGGGCGGCAAGGGTGGGGCGTTTATCACCGCCATGCACCAGATGTTGCTGCAGGGCGAGGCCGACATGGTGATGCATTCGCTCAAGGACCTGCCCGGCAACGACGAATACTACGAGGACACGCGCTTTGCCATCGGCGCCTGCCTGCCGCGCAGCGACCCGCGCGATGCGCTGGTGATGCGCCGCGGGCTGGATGCGGAGGCGACGCCCGCGGTGATCGGCACCTCGTCGGTGCGCCGCGCCGCCTTCTTGCGGCGGCTTTTCCCCAATGCCACCATCGTGCCGTTCCGGGGCGCCGCCGACAAGCGCATCGCCCGCATGGACGACGGCGTGCCAATGGAATTCAACTACGGCGGCAAGACGCCCGCGGTCGACGCGCTGCTGCTGGCCAAGTCCGGGCTCGAGCGCATCGGCATGCAGGACCGCATCTCGCGGGTGTTTTCGCGCGAGGAAATGTGCCCTGCCGTCGGCCAGGGCGTGGTGGTGGCAGAGTATGCAGTGGGAAATGCCGAAGTCCGGCAGCTGCTGCAGGCGATCAACCACCGTCCCACCATGTACTGTTACCAGGCCGAGCGGGCGGTGCTGCGCGTGCTCAATGGCCATTGCGATTCGCCGATTGCGGCGCATGCGTGGATAGAGGATGGCCTCCTCAAACTACAGGCGGTTGTGATCTCGCTCGACGGCCGCAGCGTCGTGCAGGTCTACGACGAAACCCGTTCGGCCGATCCGATTGCGCTGGGCACGCGCGTGGGACGACGCTTGAACGACCTGGGCGCGCAAACCATCATCGCCGAAACCCGTTACGTCGATTAGCGGTAGGTTTAGCGGCGGGCACGCCTGCGCCAGTCGCCCGGCTGCCGCTATGGGTCGGCGGTCGTGCCGATGCGGGCGCCCACCACCATTTCGGTGATCCAGTTCTGCAAGATCGCGGTATAGGCCTGCTGCGACGCCTTGTCGGTCAGTGCATGGTCGGCGCCGTCGATGATGCGGTGTGACAGCGAATGCGAGCGCTGGAAAGCGGCCCGGTAGCTCATGATGGTGGAGTGGGGAATATAGGCGTCGTGCTCGGCCTCGACGATGAGCACGTCACCCGTGAATTCCAGGCAGGCGGACAATGCCCGGTTGTCGCGCGCCTGCACGTGGGATTGCCGATACGCAAGCAGGCTGGCGCGATCGAGCTGGCGCTTGGGCAGCATCCACTCGTCGTCCCGGTACAGGGCAGGGACGTGCAACGCCAGCCACTTGACCGGCCGCATGCTGGTCAAGATGGCCGCGAGATAGCCGCCGTAACTGCTTCCTACGACGGCGATCGCCGATTGGTCGATCCAAGGGTGCGCCGCCAACCGGTCGTACGCCGCCACCACGTCCTGCAGGTTGTCGTCGCGCGAGACCTGCATTTGCCTGTCCTGGTCGGCAGCGTGGCCGCGCAGGTCGAAGGTCAGGCAGACGCAGCCCAGGCCGGCGATGCCCCGCGCGCGCTTGAGGTCGAATTTTTGGCTGCCTCCCCAGCCGTGCACGAATAGGACGCCAGGAATCTTCGCACGGGGCGTCAGGAAAGTGGCTTCGACCTGCCCGTCATCAACCGGTATGCAAGTCGATATGCTATGGGTTGCCATAGGCAGAAATGCCGCCGTATTTGCTGATCAGTCCCACTTCGGTGTCGTGCCCGTGGTAGACCAGCGCAGACGGATCGGTGGGCTGGTGTTCCCCGTAGCGTTCGCGCGTGTAGGCGCGCACCGCGGACAGTCCCGGATCGGCCTGGAAGGCTTCCAGGGCGCAGACTTCGGCGATGCTGGCCCCGCCGAATCGCCACGATTGCTCGAGCACGCCCATGCGCATGGCGCCTGCGGCGCTGCGTCCCAGGGCCACGTCGTAGTTGCGCCGCGAGGCGTATAGGCCGGGAAAACAGGCGAGCGCCGCCGCATCATAGGCGCGCGCGAGCTGCACGGCGCGGTGCTCGGCCGGGTCGATGTCCGCAGCCAGCAAGGCGTCGAAACCGCCCGGCACGCAGAGCAGTTGGGAGCCGCCGTAGACCATTTCTCCGGCATTGTCGCGGGTCAGTTCCTGCGTGCCGACGTAGGCCAGTTCGGTCTCGCCGACCTGTGCGCAGCCCACGCTGTAGGTGCGCACGTCTTCGAGATGCTCTTCCAGCACCAGGCCGCACTGCGCGAGGTCCGAGGCGTCCAGTGCCTCCAACGCCAGCTCGAGTTCATCGCGGTGGGATACCAGGCTTTGGCCACGCCCGGCCGTGGCCCGCGCGGGCTTGACGCGCACCGGGCCGCCCAGCAGCAGCGCGGCGCCGGCCCGGCGGGCATCGGCCAAGCTAAACACTGTGTGCCCGCGCAGTACTGTGTCGCGCACGCGCGCGCCGAACGCCGTTGACCAACCTTTCGGGCCGCGCGCGCGGCCATAGAGCGGATGCGTGATCGCCTTGGTAGCGACAAATCCATAGGGTGCGACGCCGCCGTATAGGTCGCGCGGGCCGGTCACGCCCAGCGCCGCGGCCTGCTGCGGCCCGATCAAGGTCGTCGCGGGCACGTAATAGACGCTGCCCACCGACGCGCGGACGGCCGGGTCGTAGTCGGCCACCCACTCCAGGCCGAGCAAAGCGGCCAGCCGCTGCGCCAAGATATTCTGGCTGGCGATTTCATGGGGCGGCGAAGCGTCGCGCCTCGGGTAGGGTGCCGCGATGCGCCTGGCGGCTTCAGGCGCAGGCTTGCCAGATTGCGCTGCGCGCGCCGCTGTCCACGGGGTATCCATGGGCGCCAAGCCCTCAGCGCCGGGCATTCGTCCCGGTGGACCCGCGCACAGGACGCGCCGGGGTGTCTTCGATGCGCGACGGCAGCCAGACGCGGCAGCACAGGTCGAAAGGCTTGCCTTTTTGCAGGGAAAGCATGAAGCCTGCGGCCTGCTCAGGCGCGGCAAACTCGCAACGCTTGCCTTGGTAATGGACGGTTGTCCCATCGCGTTTCAGTGTCATGTTTCGCCTCCCTGGCGGTCGGACGCTGGTTTGCATCCGGTGAGCGCGGCCAGCAAGCGGCGTGCCCGACGGCAGCAAGCGACGCGAGCGCGGCGCGCCGGACGGGTTCATGACACCGGTCGTTGCCCACAGGTCCGGGGGTAGAACCCGTCGCGGCACTACGTCGCAATGAGGGCCTTAAGGCACCCTAGCGCACCGTGGGCAGGACGGCGGACAGGCTGCTGCGCACTTCGACGAACATGGGACCGTCTTGGGCCATCGCGTGCGCGACGATGTCGTCTATCTGGCCGGCATGTTCGATGCGCCGGCAGGGCATGCCGAACGCGGCTGCTAGGGCCTGGAAATCCGGATTGTGCAGTGAGGTCCCGCTTACGCGTCCGGGGTACTGGTGTTCCTGGTGGATGCGGATGGACGCGTAGCTGCCGTTATTGGATAGCACGAAAAGTATGGGCAGGCGGCGTTCGGCGGCGGCGATCATCTCGTTGCCCGTCATCATGAAGCCGCCGTCGCCGACCAGGCAGAGGACTTTGCGCCCGGGATGGCGCATGGCGCTGGCGATCGCAGCGGGGGTTCCGTAGCCCATCGCGCCCGAAATCGGCGCCATCAGGCGCTGCTGCCCGCGCAGGCCGAAGTGGCGGTAGACCGGGGCCGCGAAGGTGCCCGCATCCAAGCAGATGATGGCGTCGTCGGGCGCGTGCGCGGCGATGCTTCGCACGACGGCCGCGAAATCGACCCCGTCGGCCGGGTTACGCTCTGGCCACCGGGCGTAGTCTTCGAACAAGGCGCGCAGCCGCGCATGCCACCTGGACGACGCCGGCGCTTGCCCGGTACGTGCACGGCTGGCCAATTCCCGGGCGAGCGCGATCGGGTCGCACACCAGGCCGAATTCGGCCGCGTAATGCAGGCCCACCACATGGTCATCGGGGTAGCAATGCAGCAGCGTCTGCGCCGGCTGAGGCAGGCGCGGAAAGCTGTAGCCCTGGGTGGGCACATCGCCCAGCCGCGTGCCCAGCGCCAGGATGAAATCGCTGTCGTGCATGGCCTGTATCTGCGCTGGCGGGTTGGCCAGCCCCAGGTCGCCGACATAAAGCGGGTGGGCGGCCGGGAACAAATCCTGGCGGCGAAACGATACCGCCACCGGTACCTGCCAGGCTTGCGCAAAGGCCAGCAGCGCCTCGCGCCCGCCGGGCCGCTCCAGTGCACCGCCGGCGATCACCAGGGGCCTATCCGCCCGTTCCAGCCGCGACACGATGTGCGCCAGCGTGGCCGGATCCGGCAAGGCCGGCGCATGCGGCACCCCCTTCCATGCCGGCTGTTCGACCTGCTGCTGCTGGATATCTTCGGGAATGGCCAGCACCACCGGGCCGGGCGTGCCGGTCGTTGCCATGCGCACCGCCTTGAACGCGGCTTCGGCGACCTGCTCTGGCGTGGTCGGCTCGGCAACCCATTTGGCGATGCCGCCGAACATCCTCTGGTAGTCGATTTCCTGAAACGCCTCGCGGCGCAGGTCGCGCCTGGGAACCTGGCCGACCACCAGGATGAACGGCACCGCATCCTGCTGGGCCGTGTGCACGGCGATGGCGGCGTTGGCCGCGCCGGGGCCCCGGCTGACCATGGCCACCCCGGGCCGGCCGGTCAGCCTGCCGTCGGCTACGGCCATGTAGCCTGCGCCCCCTTCGTGCCGGCAGACCACGGTGTCGATGCCGGGAAAGTCGACCAGCGCATCCAGGATGCCGAGATAGCTCTCGCCGGGCACCAGGAAGACGCGGTCTACGCCGCTGGCCTGAAGGATTCTGAGCAGGGCGTGCGATGCGGTCTGGGACATGCGGGATTTCCTTTCCGTAAACGATCGGGCCGCCGCAGGGGACAGGCGACGTATTCTTGGCGGGCGGCAGCCATGCCGGCAATGGTTGGAGGCCTATATCAGCTATGCTCAGGTAGCATGGGTGGACAGGCGCAGCGAACCGGCGCGTGCGCCAGGCCTGCGGCGGTCATCGCGGGAGGGCGAGGTGGACCTGAAACGATTGGAGTACTTCTTGTCGGTGGCCGAGCACGGCAGCTTTTCGCGCGCGGCCAGCGTCATCGGCGTGGCCCAGCCCGCGCTGGGCCGGCAGGTGCAACGGCTGGAACAGGAATGTGGCGTGCGCCTGTTTTATCGGCATGGGCGTGGCGTTTCGCTGACCCACGAGGGCGAAATATTCGCGCAGCGGATACGGCCGCTGCTGCGCGAGCTGGCCGTGGCTGCTTCAACCCTGCGTGCCGGCGAGCAGTCCCTGGGCGGGGTGGTGACCGTCGGCCTGACGCCGACGGTGGCATCGCTCATCGGCCTGCCCTTGCTCAAGCGCATGCGCGAGCTGGCGCCCAAGGTCAAGGTCAATTTCCTGACCGGCTACAGCGGCTATGTGCACGAATGGCTGATGGACCGGCGCGTGGACGTGGCCATCCTGCACGACGCAAGGCGATCCCGGCACATTTCAGTCGACTTCCTTGCCGCGGCAAGGCTGTTCTTGGTCTCCCACCCGCGCCTGGCGCGCGAGGCTGGCATTCTTCGACGCAGCACCATGCCGGTCGCCAACCTGGCCGGGCTGCCTTTGGCATTGCCCAGCGGCACACACGGGTTGCGCCGCACGCTGGATGCGGCAGCCGCGCGCGTGCGTGTCGCGCTGGACCCGGAGTACGAATTGGACACGCTGGAACTGATGAAGGAGGTGGCGCTCGCCGGCATCGCCCATACGGTGCTGGCGATGCCGGCCGTGGCCGGCGAGGTCCGCGCCGGGGCCCTGGTGGCGACGCCGCTTGCGCCCCGGCTGGAAACCCGTCTGATGGTCACGACATCGGTGAGCCGCCCATTGACGCAGGCGGGAAGGGCGGTGTTGCAGCAGCTCAAGCCTGTCCTGCTCGAGGTCTTGCACGCCAGTCCCTTGCCCTTGCATCTGGACGTGGCCTGACCGCGGGTCGCCACGGCGAGCTAAACCGCAACGGCATAGCTGATACAAGCAATGCGCCATCGGCAGCAGCGGGATGCGGGCCAATAATGCCCGTCCGAGGACAACCTACAACGACGGAGACAGCAATGACCAGAATGCGCGTCATGACGGCTGCGCTTGGCCTCGTCCTGACAGCGAGCGCGGCGGCCACCGATTTCCCGCAGCGTCCCATTACGCTGATCGTGCCGGTGGCGGCCGGCGGCACCATGGACATCGCCGGCCGAGCCTTGGCCCGCGACCTCAAGGAGGTGCTCGGGCAGCCGGTCGTGGTCGAGAACAAGGCAGGCGGCAGCGGCAACATCGCCAATGCCTACGTGGCCCGCGCCAAGCCGGACGGCTATACCATCCTGTTTTCGTACGAAGGATTCCACACCGGCAATCCTGCGCTGTCCAAAGACCTGCAGTGGGACCCGGTCAAGAGCTTCACGCCCATCGGCGAGGTCATCCGTGGCCCGCATGTGATCCTGGTGCCCAAGGACTCCCCCGCCCGTACCCTGCAGGAACTGATCGAGCAGGCCAAGAAAGCTCCCGGGCGCTTGAACTTCGCATCTTCGGGAAACGGTTCGATCCAGCACCTGGGCGCCGAGCAATTCAAGCTGCTTACCGGCACCGATATCATGCACGTCCCCTATAACGGCGCTGCGCCCGCGATGCAGGATCTGGTCGCCGGCCGGGTACAGCTGTTCATCACCACGCCGCCTTCTGCAATCGGCCACATCCAGGCCGGTTCGGTCCGGACGCTGGCCATTACCAGCAAGCAGCGCCATCCCATGCTACCCGATGTGCCGACGACGGCCGAAGCCGGGCTGCCGGGGTTCACGCTGGAGGCCTGGTTCTCGCTGTTCGGCCCGGCCGATATGCCCAAGGATGTCGTGGACAAGCTCAGCGAAGCGGTCAGCAAGGTGGTGCAGTCACCGTCCTTTGCCGAGCAGATGAACCAGCTGGGGGTGCAGGCGAGCTACCAGCCGCCCGGGGAACTGGCAACCATCGTCGAACGCGATCTGGCACGCTGGGCGGAAGTGGTCAGCAAGGCCGGCATCACGCTGAATTGAATCGGCGCACCGCGGCGGCCGGCTGCCGCCTGCCTATCGGCGGCGGTGCCGCGCCCAGAGCGCGAGGTAGATGACCAGGTTGAGCAGCGCCGCCGCCACGCCCAGGGCGATTTGGACTGGGCGGGTCAGCCCGGCCGGATAGATGAGCATGGTGAGGTAATGCTCGATGAAGCCACCCGCATAACCTGCTTGGCCTGCCGCATGCCTGAAGGCGTTCTCCAGCGGGGTGAGCGGGCAGGTCCCGCCGGATATCGTGATCCACGCGGCCCATGCGACCGCCGGCCCATGCAGCCAGGCAATGCGGGGGCGCAACCAGGCTGCCGCGCCGCCTAGCACGACGAACAGGACAAAGGCCGCATGCACGGCCAGCACCGCATCGGCAAGCAGGGCATAGATCATGATCGTACGCGCGCGACGATGGTTGTCGATGCCGCCGGGCGATCTACATGCAGCAGGGGTGCATGGTCGCGCAAGACGCGGCTGCCCGCTGTCAGCCGGCCAGTCCGCCTAGCACCAATACCGCCAGCAGCAGCCATATGATGCCGGCGAAGATCGCCCGCCGCATGAAAGCGCGCGCGCAGGCATAAAGCAGCAGCAGCCCGAACAGCAGCCAGGCAAAGTTGAACACGGACGGGCTCATGCCCATCGCCGCGGCGATGCCGCCCAGGAAGTCGCCGACTGCGTCGCCGAAGCCGCCCAGCACGAAGCGCACGCCGTCGACGATGGCGCGTATCAATCCGCCGAGCAACCCACCCAGCCACGCGAAGAAGCTTTCTGTTTGCATGTTGTCCCTTGCCTGTCTGCGCAGCAGGACCATCTTACCCGGGAAGCCCGGGGCGGGCAGGGCCCCATGCCGCTGGCAGGGGCGCCACGATGCGTACCTGGCGGGTGCCTGCCCGTCCCTTGCGCGCAATCCTTACTGCTGCGTGCCGGTGGGCGCGGCCGGGCCGTCGAGCACTTGGCGCAGCTTGCGCGCCAGCCCGTCGCGGCCGTAGGGTTTGTGCAGGAGCGCGACGCCTTGTGTCAGCCGGCCCTGGCGCATGAGGGCGTCGGCAGTGTAGCCGGACGTGTACAGCACCTTGACCCCGGGCAGGAGCCCACGTGCCCTTTCGACGAATTCGGTGCTTTTGAGCTTGCCGGGCATGACTACGTCCGTGAAGATGGCGTCAAAGCATGCGCCCGCCTCGAGCAGCGCCAGCGCGGCATCGGGGTCGCGTGCTTGGCGCACGCGGTAGCCCAGTTGCCTGAGCAGGTCCACGGCCGCTTCGCGCACAAGGTCGTCGTCTTCCACCACTAGGACGCGCTCGTGGCCGCCGCGCACGCCCGCTTGGACCGGCTGCCGTCCGACCCCCTGTCGGCCGTCATGGCGGGGCAGGAAAACCGTCACGCGCGTGCCGCAGCCAGGCGCCGTGTCCAACCGCAAGTAGCCGCCGCTTTGGCGGACGAACCCGTGCACCATGCTTAGGCCCAGGCCGGCCCCCTGTCCAGCTGGCTTGGTGGTGAAGAAGGGTTCAATGGCGTGCGATGCGACGTTTGCGGTCATGCCGCAGCCGTTGTCGGACATGGCCAGCGTCACATAGTCGCCCGCCGGCATATCCGGCAGGAAATGCACCGGAACAGTCACATTGTCCGACGCAATGCGCAGCTCACCATCGCCGCCCATGGCATCGCGCGCATTGGTGGCCAGGCTCAGTATGGCATTCTCGAGTTGGTGGCTGTCGACGAGCGCTATCCAGAGCGGGGCAGCGGCGCAAGTTCGAAGCTCAACGCCCTGGCCTAACATGCGGCGCAGCGTATCGCCCATCGATGCCACCAGCCGGCCGATGTCGACGGGCTCGGGCTCGAGCGGTTGGCGCTGCGCGAATGCCAGCAGCTGCGCGGCCAGTCGTGCGCCTTTGGCTACGGCCGACGAAGCCGCGCGCAGCCGTTTTTCCATCCGTTCGTCGCCCTGCGCCTGCAGGCGCAGCAGGTGCAGGTTGCCGTTGATCACTTGCAGAACGTTGTTGAAATCGTGCGCGACGCCGCCCGTCAGCTTGCCGATGGCTTCCATCTTTTGCGACTGATGCAATCGTTCCTGGGCGCGCGCCGGCGGCGCGGTTTCCATGAGCACGGCCAGCACGCCATCGGCGTGCCCGGCGCCGTCGTACACCGGCCCGAAGTGCAAATCGAAACAGCGATGCCCGGGCTGGCCATCGCGGGATACGGCCACGGGATGGTCGTGATAGGACAAATGCCGGCCCTGCAGCACTTGCTCCATGACGCCGGCATGGAATTCCGCGGCTTCCGGCCAGGCTTCCGCGACGGGACGGCCCAGGAGGGCGGGATGCCGCTCGCCGCAGCATTGGGCATAGGCGTCGTTGTACAGCAGCAGGCCGCGCGGCCCCCACATCAGCGCCATGGGCGCCGGATGCGCCAACATCAGCGTCATGGCAGCGCGCAGGTGCTGCGGCCATTGCTGCAATGGCCCGAAGGCCGAGGCCGAGCCATCGCGGCTGCGGATCCAGGCCGCAACCTCTCCGGCGCAGCCCGGGAGCATGACGTCTTGCTGCATGCGGTTCTCAGCTCGCCGCGTCGAACCGCAGCCGGCGCTTTGCATCAAGGGATGAGCGACAGGCCGATGCGGAACTGCGACTCGTTGCGCTGGTTGTAGCCCAGCAGGGTTTCTCCGTAGCCGTTGAAGTACTGCAGGTGCAGATAGCCGTTCATGCGCAGGAAGGTGCGCGACAACGGCCATGCGGCATCCAACTGCGCGGCCCGCCGGCCGGAATCGCCCTGTCGGTAAAGGGCCGACAGTACCCATCCGCCGTCCTGGGCCCAACGCAGCTTCCAGTCTACGTGGCCGGCGTAGTCAGAGTAATCCCTGTTGTCATTACCCAATGCGAAATATTTCCTGAACCGGGGCGCAAAGCTCAAGGTGCTGCCGCTATCGAATCGGTAGTTCAGCGCCGGCTCGACGAAGATGTCGTTGACCGAACGCGAATCCTCGCCGCCTTTGCCGTTGGACGCATGCGCGACGCCGCCCGTCAACCCCACGTACCAGTGCCGGCCCTTGGGCTGCCAGAGCTTTTCGCTGCGCCAGAAGAAGCTCGGGTTGTACGTCGTGTCGACGAATGGGCGGGATTCGCCGGCCAGGTCCCACAGCGCCGTCTGCGTATAGCCCAGATACAGGTTGTCGATGAAGGATGGATGCTGCGGGTCCTCAGGGGAAAACAGGCGGTATTTGAAGCTGATCTGGAACCGCGCATTGGCGCCGCCGCGCCGGCCCAGGTCGAAATACACGGGTTCGAACGACGAGAGGTTGTTGCGCAATCGATCGAACGCCGATGTGCCCGGCGCTTGTGCGGCCGGCACGGGTGGGGTGACCGATGCCGCGGGCGCTTGCGCGACGGCCTGGGGCGGCAATGGCTCGCCCGTGCCAGGCGGCCCGCCCGGCCGTCCTGCGTCGATGATGGGCGCCGATGCCGCGGCGGCGGTCGTCGATGGTTGGCTGCTGCCGGTATCCAACGCCAGCATGACAGGCTCACCCTCGATGGTCAGCGCTTGCAGGCCCTGCAGGCGGGGAGGCACCACCGCGCGCCACGCGACCTTGGCGAAGGTGTTGACCGGTACGGCCAGCTCGGCCGCATCGCCCTCCAAGTAGGCCAGGCTACGCACGATCCCGCCCTGGGCGCTGCGCCACTGCAGCACGATTTGCCGTGGTGGCAGCCAGTGCGCGGCCGTGTCCCCATCGTTGAAGAACACGGCTTCGATGCCGAGGGTCTCGCCCGGCATCGCCTGGGTGCGGTCAAGCCGGTAGCTCACCCCCGCGGCTGCGCCGGCGCACAGCCCGGCGGCCAACGCCAGTGCGAGCCAGGCGCGCGCACGGCATAGGGAACGTATCGACAAAGGCTTCATACTGGCTATTCGTGAAAAGGACGGGGCAATGTAGCATCGGGCATCCCCCCGGCTGATACCGGTTGTAAGCGCGGGCAGGCCTTTCCGGCATGCGGGGCGCGATGCGATGCGATGTGCATCGTACGCGCAGTTACGCCGGTGCTGGATGAGGAAACCGGCATGTGTCGGATTGTGGCGTGTGTATCGGATAATCGAGCGCCAGACGGCACCCGGCCGGAGCCACTCGCCGCCGGCACGCTAAAATGCGCGGGCTTCCTGCCCGGGCGGCAGGCACGTAGCGGCAGTAGCTCAGTTGGATAGAGCATAGGCCTTCTAAGCCTAGGGTCGGGGGTTCGAACCCCTCCTGCCGCGCCAACATGCTTCGGTGGCGGCGTCACCGCCGCCTCGGCTCATAGGTAGGGCGAAGCCAGCCAGATCACGCGGTTGCGCAGGCGCTTGACGAAAGGCTGCGCCGCTAGCGTCGCCAGGGTTTCCGGGCGGGCGTCGGCGATCAGCCTATCGATGCGCGACTCGATCCAGCGCGCGGTGGCCGGGTCGTACAGTTCCACGTCCAGCTCGAAGTTCAGCCGCAGGCTGCGTGGATCGAGGTTGGAAGACCCCACATAGCACCAGGCGCCATCCACGGCCAACAGCTTGGAATGATCGAACGGGCCGCGCGCGCGCCATACCCGGCAGCCCGTGCGTATCACCTGGTCGAGTTGGGCGGTCATCGCGTAATTGACCAGGCGCAGGTTGTTGGTGCCAGGGATGACGATGTCGACCTGGATGCCGCGCCGCGCCGCGGTGGCCAGCGCGCCGATCAATGGTTGGTCTGGCAGGAAGTAGGGCGATTGGATGCAGACCCGGCGTTGCGCCACCGCCAACGCGCCGAGCAGCATGTCGTGCGTGCTGCCCAACGTACGGTCCGGCCCCGACGGCACGCAGCGCGCCAGCACGTCGCCGGCCGGCGCGAACCCGGCTTGGAACGCCTGATGGCCGTTCAAGTCCTCACCCGTGGTGAAGTGCCAGTCACGAAAGAAGTTCGCCAGCAGCTGGCTGACGACAGGGCCCTCGAGCCGGAAATGCGCGTCGCGCGCCGGCCGGCCCCCCGTATGCGCGGCAGTGAAGCCGGCGCGGATGTTCATCCCGCCGGTGAACCCCTCACGGGCATCGACCACGAGGATCTTGCGGTGGCTGCGCAGGTTGGCATAAGGCAGGCGCCACGTGAGGACTTTGCTCATGAACAGCGCCGTGCGTACCCCGCCGCGCGTGAGCATGCGGTGGATGGGCGGACGCGAATAGGTCGAGCCGATCGCGTCGATGAGCACACGCACCTCCACGCCGCGGGCGTGGGCTTCGATGAGCGCTTGGGCGATTTCCCGGCCCACCGGATCGGAGTCGAAGATATACGTCTGAAGGGCGATGGATCGCCGCGCCCGGCGTATGGCTTGCAGCATGGCCGGGTAGGCTTGGTCGCCGCCATCCAGTGGCGCGATCGCGTTGCCGCCGGTCAGCGGAAACACGCTGACCTTGTCGCCGAGGATTTTCAGCGAGGCGAACTGCGGCCCGGCGACGGGCTTCACGTCCAGCTCCCGGGGGCTGCCGCCCGGCACGAAGTAACTGACTTCGGCATCGTCGCGGCGGTGCGACCGGCGCTCGCGGCGTACCCGGTTGACCCCGGCGATGAAATACAGCAGCGGGCCGAACATCGGCGAAAACACCACAACCCCGACCCAAGCGATGGCTGCGCGCACGTCATGCTTGGTCATGGCCGCGTGCACCGCTGCCGCGGTGCCGAGCACCAGGCTCAAAGCAAAAAAGAAATGCGGCCAGTACTCGGCCAACAGCGCTTCGATGCGAGCCATGTCTTCCTGCCTGCGTTGATGCCTGTCCGGGTGCGTGCCCTTGCTTGCGGACGTGCCCGCGCGCCGGCGGCCGTGCCGTCTCTGTTATGCATGCGGCGCGTATTGTCACCCAAATGCGGCTGCGCCATGCCCCGGCCGCCAGCCGGGCGCCCGGTTTAGGCGCCGGCGCAACGGCTGTGGGCGGCTTAGGCTTGCGAAGCAGAAAGGTCGCCCAAAAAACGTGCTAGAATCCCCGCTTTTCCAGCGGTGGCTGTAGCTCAGTTGGTAGAGTCCCGGATTGTGATTCCGGTTGTCGTGGGTTCGAGTCCCATCAGCCACCCCAAAGAATTCATATGCACGCAAGGCCTTGATTTCGCAAGAAATCAAGGCCTTGTTGCTTTTGCCGTGCCATTGATGGCTGTTGGGTTGGGTGGGCAGGCCCGGCCTTTGCGCCACAGCAGGCGCCAGCCTGCCGCGGCGGGCAGCAAGGGTCAGTCCTGCGTAGGCGATGTGGCGGGACCGGGGCTGCGGGCTTGCCCGCGGGAGGCGCGGCTGGCCACCTAGGCAGCCGGCCGGCGTGCGGGGGGCTTACTTCTTGCGCTTGTCGTGCTTTTCCAGCGCTTCCCGATCCATGTAATGCTGGACCCGCTCTTCCTCCAAACGCTGCTGTTGCAGGATGCAGTTTTCAAAGTTGGGGCTGTCCGGCGCAATCCCTAGCGATATGCATTGCTTACGGTAATACTCGGCATCCGATTCCGTCAGTGCCGCACAGCCGCCCAGCATCGGCGCCAACAGCGCAACAGCCGGCCACTTGATTGATCGCAAAAATATCGATTTCATCGTCCGTTTGATTCCGCAAAATTGTCGGGATGCGCAGGGCGCGCGCAGCATTTTGAAAACAAATACAAATCCGGTCAACGATAATAAATTTTCAAAATGTATGAGGGCGCACGAAACTCTCCGCACGCCGCAAGGCATAGCGTTGCCGCAGTCTCGTTGCAAATGCGCACACCGCTGGCGTCGATGCGCGGCTAGCCTGCCGGTTTAGCCGAGAGGGTTTCCGGCGAAAGGGTTTCCGGCTTAGCCGAAAGGATCTCCATGAGACATTTGATCGCGTCCTCCGTGATTTTGGCCGCGTTGGCTGGTTGCGCGGCGCAGCGCAGCGCACTGCCCGTGCAAAGCGGCGTCGATTTGCAGCGGTACGCCGGCACGTGGCATGAACAGGCACGCCTGCCCAACCGTTTCCAAGATGATTGCGCGGGCGAGGTGCAAGCCGATTACGGCATCCGCCCCGATGGCGCCATCGACGTGGTCAACCAATGCCGTACCCGCGACGGCGCAACCAAGACCGCGCACGGCCTGGCACGGCTGTCGCGCGATGCCGATCCTCCCGATCCTGCCAAGCTGCAGGTGCGCTTTGCGCCTGCGTGGACCTCGTGGCTGCCCATGGTATGGGGCGATTATTGGATCTTGCGCCTGCAAGACGGTTACCGGCATGCGCTGGTTGGCACGCCGGACCGCAAGTACCTTTGGGTGCTGTCTCGGGACCGCCGCGCGGACCGGGCGACGGTCGATGCACTGCTTGACCATGCCCGGTCGCTGGGCTTCGATACGGACCGGGTCGTGCGCACCGCCGGATCAGCGCCGTCAGACTGACTGCCGCGCTTCTTCGGCTATCCATTGCGCGACGCTGCGAACCTCTTGCCGTGGACGCTCGTCGGCCTGGATCAGCCAATACGCATGATCGATTTGCCGGCAGCCGGCCGGCGTGTCGATCTGTACCAGGCGCCCGTCGCGAAGCAGTGGCTGGATCAGCGGCAGCCTGCCCAGCGCCACGCCTTGCCCGGCCAGCGCGGCCTGGATGACCAGGTCGTATTGGTTGAAATGCAGGAAGGCCTGCGGCTTGGCGCCTGGCCAGCCGATGGCGTCGAGCCAATTGCGCCATTGCAGCTGCGGGTAGCGCGGGTCGTCGAATTCCAGCAAGGTCAGCCGGGCGAGCGTACGCGCCGAGCGCAGGCGCTTGACGCCTAGCGAAGGGTGGGCGACCGGCGCCAGGGCTTCGCCGAAAAGCCGGTGCGCGCCCGGCGGCGCAAGCTGCGGCGTGGTGTAGCGGATCGCCAGGTCTATCCCTTCGTTGCGCAGGTCGCACAACCGGTTGTTCGACGATATCCGCAAATCCACGCCGGGATGTTGCCGTTGCAGCCGCGCAAGGCGGGGCAACAGCCATAGCCCGGTGATGCCGATCGTCGACGTCAGCGTCACGGGTCGCACCGCGTCGGCGTGGCGCAGCTCGCCGACCGACTCCTGCAGCTGCTGCACGGCGCCGTCGGCGCTACGAAACAGCCGCAGGCCTTCCGGCGTGAACGAGATCGACCGGTAGCCGCGCACCAGCAGCTTGACGCCGAGCTGCTCTTCCAGGGCGTGGATTTGCCGGCTGACGGCCGACTGCGTCAGGCAAAGATCCTGCGCGGCCATCGTGATGCTCATGCGGCGGCCCACCGCGACGAAACCACGTATCAGGTCCAGCGAAGGTAGCCGGGCAAGCGGAGTTGGCATTCCCATGGCGCATGCGACAGTCATGAAAAATCGATTGAAGCACAGGTCGGGCAGGTTTGTAATGCGCCAGCTGCAGGCGGCGATCCCGCTGCCGCGTCCAAGTGCGAGGCTTTTTCATGGCGGATTCTCCTGTTTACGAGCGCGGCGCATCGGCTGCCACCCCGTCGGCGCGTGGCGCCCTCATCTGGCTAGCCGTCCTGGCCGGCGGCATCGTCATGGGCATGGCATTGGGGGTTCGGCACGTGCAGGGATTGTTCTTGCTGCCCGTCACGCTGGACAGGGGCTGGTCGCGCGAGCTTTTCGGCATGGCCATGGCGGTACAGAACCTGACGTGGGGCCTGGCCCAGCCTTTTACGGGCATGGTGGCCGATCGGTGGGGATCGGCGCGGGTGATCGTCGCGGGCATGGCGTGCTATGCGCTGGGCCTGGTGCTGATGGCGCATGCCGATACGCCGGCAGCATTTGTCTTGAGCGCGGGCGTATGCATCGGGGTGGCCTTGTCCGGCACGGCCTTTGCCGTCATCTACGGGGCACTTAGCCGGCTGGTGCCGGCCGAGCGACGCAGCCGGGCGCTGGGCATGGCCGGCGCCGCCGGCGGGCTGGGGCAGTTCTTGCTGGTGCCGGTGGCCCAGGTGCTGATCGATGCCTGGGGGTGGGTGGCGGCCTTGCTGGCATTCGCCGCGGTCATGGCAATGATGTTGCCGCTGGCCTTGCCCATGCGCGATCGTCCGGCGGCCCTGGCCGAGGATGTCGTGGACATGCCGATCGGCCAGGCCGTGCGCGAGGCGTTTGGCCACAAAGGCTTCTGGATGCTGAATGCGGGTTTCTTGGCCTGCGGCTTCCAACTGGCGTTCATTGCCACGCACTTGCCCGCCTATCTGGCCGACCGGGGGCTGGATGCGTCCCATGCCGTGGTCGCCCTGGCCATCATCGCCCTGGCCAATGTCGCCGGCACCTACTACTGCGGGTTGCTCGGCGGCATGTTCCGCAGGAAATACCTGCTGTCTGGCGTATACCTGGTGCGTGCCGCTGCCATGGCGCTGTTCGTCTGGCTGCCGCCCAGCCCATGGACGCTTTATGCCTTCGCCTGCATCATGGGGATGGTTTGGCTCGGCACGGTGCCGCTGACCAGCGGCCTGCTATCCCAGGTGTTCGGCGTGCGCTACATCACGACGCTTTTCGGGTTCGTCTTTTTCGGCCACCAGGTGGGATCCTTCCTGGGCGTCTGGCTGGGCGGCCTCGTCTTCGAGGTCACCGGCTCGTATGCCTGGATCTGGGCCGGCGCGATCGCGCTGGGCGTGCTGGCTGCCGCGCTGCATTGGCCCATAGACGATCGCGAGATCACTCGCCCGGCTGCCGTCGCGGCCTAGCGACCCCCGCTGGCCAGTTCGCCCGCCTCGCCGGCCGGCGCGGATTGCGCGGGTGCGGGCGAGGCGCTCGTTTCCGCGGACAGATACTCCACGGGCGCACCTTGCGGGATTTGCGTCAGGCGCTCGCGCTTGATCGTGCGGGGCACGAAACCCGTCGTTTTGCGCGCTGCGTTGTGCAGCAGCACCGACAGCACCGATCCCTTGTCCTGGATCCACTCGCGCTTGCCGCGCAGCAGCTTTACGCCGTTGGCCGGCGGGCCCAAGCGCAGGTTGAGGTCATTCATCTTGACGGTGTTGCGTCCGTCGAACATGGATCTGTCCAGTTCGGTGATCGCTACCGCGTCCAGGTTGTTGGTGAAGTGGTCGATGCGGTAGACGAACTTGATGCCGCTGTGGGGATCTTGCACGACGACCAGCTGCTCCAGTCCGGAGATATCGGACATCGTGCCGATGAGCTCGGATTCGACCAGCCGGTTGCCGGCCTTTTCTTCGGTGTACAGAAACAGGGTCAATCGGGGCGTTGATGACATGGTCGGGTCGTTGCGGGATCACGCCGGGCGCGCTTGCCAGCTGCGGCACAAACCTGCAGCTGGCAAGCGCGCCCACAGCCTGAAGGGGTCCGGGCGATTGCCGTTGGGATGACGCGTTGTCAGGACGACGGGTCGGTGTCCGGGGGGCGTCCGGGGCCGGGCACGTCGTCCGTAGCCACCGGCTTGGCCGGATGGCCAAAGGTGGCCGCGGCTTGGCCCGGCGCGGGCTGCAGCCGGCTGACGCCCGTTTCCATGATGAGTTCCACGCGTCGGTTGGCGGCGCGGCCGGCCGCACTGCCGTTGGACGCGATGGGCCGGGTATGGGCATAGCCGGTCGCGCTTAGGCGCGACGACGCCACGCCATGGCGCTCGAGCTGGCGCAGCACGCTGGCTGCGCGCGCGGCCGACAGTTCCCAATTGGACGGGTAGCGGCCGTTGCGGATCGGCACGGAGTCGCTGTGGCCTTCGACCGACACGCGGTAATCCGTCCGGTTGATGACATCGGCCAGGCGCTTGAGCACGTCGACCCCCTGCTGGCCGAGTTCGGCCTGGCCGGACGGGAACAGCAGCTCGGCGCTGATGCGGAAGCTGATGGATTGTTCGTTGACGATGATGTCGACCGAGTCGCCCAGCTCATCCAATCCCAGGTCGGCGATCGACGGTGGGGCCGACGCTGGCTCGGCCGGTTCGGGCGGTGCGGCAGGCGCGCTGCCGTCTGTTGCGTCGGCCGTGTCGGAGGCGGGGCCGGCGGCCGGTCTGGCCGCATCGGTCCCGCCGATCCCTGGCTTGGCCGCCGCTTCGGAGGTACCCTGAGGGACAGGTACGCGGACGGCCGCGCCAGGGCTGGCGGGCTCGGTGGCGGGACCGTGGGCGACGGCCGGTTCGGCGGTTTCGCCGGCCGGGGCCGCCCAGGCCGCGGCAATGGCTGGCAGGTCGAGGTCACCAAAAAGACGCACGTCCGGCAGGCCGGCAGTGCCGATCGAGCCGACCAGCCGTACCGGCGCGGGTTCGGCGTTCTCGACCGGTGTGGTGTCTCGGCGGTCGATCTCGGCCCGGGTAAAGGCCAGCAGCGCGACCAGCAATGCCAGCAGCAGGGTGAATACATCGAGGTAGGGCAGCAGCCAGCCTTCGGATTCCTGCTCGGACGGCTGCGCGACATGCCACTTGGCGAATCGGTCCCGCCGTGGCGATTTGGGAGCTGCTGCCTGCTTGGGCAGCAAGTCTCGCAGGCGAGGGCGCGCAGCCGGCGCACCCTCGCCCGGCAGCCGCGATGGGCCGTAAGGCAGGGTGGCGTCCGCCGGTCGGTGCAATGGGGCATTGCCTGCCGGCGACGGCCCGACCCCGGCATATCCGGGGTAGGGGGCGTCAGAGAACAGGCCGGCCGGGCGGTTCATCGCCGTGCAGCCGCGGCCCGCGTGTAGGCCTGCACGGCGGTGGCCACGCCGCCCGTGGCCAGGGGGGCGGGCGCGACAGAGGCGCCGCGCGCGGGCTTGGTTGGCGAGGCAGGCCGGGTGGGGGGCTTGCCTTCGGTCGCGGCGCGGGCGTCGTAGATTTCGTCTTCGTAGTGCTGCATGAAGGACTTGAGCGTTTCGCGCACCATGGCCGGGCCGCGTCGTTCGCACATCAGCGAAATGCCTTGCAGCACCATGTTCATCACGACCAAGCGCCGGTCCGTGCGGCGCTCGAGCTTGACCGCCACCGGCTTGAAGACCAGGTTGGCCAGCACGATGCCGTACAGCGTGGTCATCAGCGCGACCGCCATCTGCCGGCCGATCGCGGCAACGTCGCCGTCACCCATGACGGACATGAGATTGACCAGGCCGACCACGGTGCCCAGCATGCCGAAGGCCGGCGCAAAGCCCGCCAGCACCCGGAACATCTGCGCCTCGGCGTGCTCGCGCGCGCGCAGCCGGGCGATGCGCCATTGCAGCAACTCGATGATGTGGTCCTCCGGGGTATTGTCGATGATGAGCTGCACCCCGGTGCGCAAAAAGGGATTGGTGACTTTCTTCAGTTCCTGCTCGACCTTGCGCACGTCGTGCTTCATCCACAGCTCGGCCATGGCGACCAGCTCGTCGATGTCCTTTTGCTCGTCGAGCCGTTCCCGGCGCAGGACCGTGCGCAACAGCGCGAACACGCGCAGGGCCTCGGGCAGGGGATAGCTCAGGAACAAGGCCGCGCAGGTGCCGCCCAGCACCACCACCAGGCCGGGCAGGTTCAGGTATAGGGCCGGATCGGTGGCCGAAAGCGCCACGGCGGCGACCAGCGTCAGCGCGCCGATGGCGATGCCGATCAGGGTAGACGGGTTCATGTGCGGGCTCGCAAGGACGCGCGCACGGACGTCCGAAAGCCCTTGCGCGCGGGCAGGAATCCCGGACGATTCTAGTCAGCGGGCAGGCGATTCAATTGCCCGGAAAAGGGACTAAAAAGGCCTTTGTGCGTCGCTCGTCGCTGGAAAGGGCCTGCGGCCGGCCTGGCTGGCGCGGCCTTGGTCGCAGCGCTCCGCGCAAAAGCCCCGTCCGGGCGAGGTCCGGAACCGGTCAAGAGATCAGGCCGGCTGATCAGGCCGGCTGCGGTTGGGACGCGCCGGGCTGCAGCGACCCGGCGGCATCGGCCAGGGCACCGGCAAGGGACGCGTGGATGTGGTCGCGGCCTACCAAGGCGGTCAACCCAGCTCGGTCCAGCTTGCCGCGCACGCGCGGCACCGGCCCGCACAGCAACACGCGTACGCCGCGGCCCTGCAGTTGCCGGATGACGTCTTCCAGCGCTTGCAGGCCGGTGAAGTCGGCGAACGGCACCCAGCCCAGGCGGATGATCACCGCCGACGGCAGCGGCTCGTCCATGGCCAGCAAGCGTCCCAGCCCGCCGGTCGCACCGAAGAACAGCGGGCCTTCCACGGTGTAGACGCGCACGTCTGCTGGCGTGGCCGGGCAGGACGATTCGGCCAGCACCGCGCGCAGCTCGTCCGTGCCCATCGGCGCGACCTCGACGCTGGCTGCCATGCGGCGCAGGAAATGCAGCATGGCCAGGACCACGCCGATGTTGACGGCCACGACCAAGTCGGCGAACACGGTCAGCAGGAAGGTGGCCAGCAGGATCAGGACGTCGGCCTTGGGCGCGCGTCGCATCATGGTCAGGACATGCCGCACGTCGCTCATGTTCCAGGCCACCACGAACAGGATGGCCGCCAGCGTGGCCAGCGGCACGCCTTGGGCCAGCGGCGCGGCCACCAGCAGCATGAGCACCAGCGTCAGGGCATGGACGATGCCGGCCAGCGGTCCGGTGCCCCCGTTGCGGATATTGGTTGCCGTGCGGGCGATGGCGCCGGTGGCGGCAAAGCCGCCGAACAGCGGCGCGAGGATATTGGCCAGCCCTTGCCCGATCAGCTCCTGGTTCGAATCGTGCCGCGTGCCGGCCATCCGGTCGGCCACGATGGCCGAGAGCAGCGACTCAATCGCGCCCAGCATTGCGATCGCAAACGCCGGTGCGATCAATTCCAGGATGCGCTCCAGCGTGATCTCCGGCCATTGCCAGCGCGGCAAGCCTTGCGGAATGCCACCGAAAGCCGAGCCGATGGTGGCTACCCCGCCGAAATCGAAGATCGCTTGCAGCGTCGTGGCTGCCACCAGCGCCAGCAGCGGTCCCGGCACCCGGCGCAGCGGCCGCACGCGTGGCCCGAAGATCGCGATTGCCAGGGACAGCAGCCCGATCAGCGTCGTGGCCGGATGCAGGTCCGGCAGCGCGCGCAGCAGCTGCCACAGCTTCTGGTGAAAGTGTCCGGCCGCCTCGGGCAGGCCGAAAAAGTATTGCCACTGGCCTACCCAGATGATCATGCCGATCCCGGCGGTAAAGCCGGCGATGACCGGCGCCGGGATGTAGCGCATCACCGCGCCCAGGCGCGTGACCCCGAGCAGCACCAGGATGCAGCCGGCCATGAGCGTGGCCAGTTGCAGGCCGGCGATGCCGTGCTGGCTGGTGATGCCGGCCAGGATCACGATGAAGGCGCCGGTGGGGCCGGCGATCTGCAGGCGGCTGCCGCCGAATATCGAGACGGCCAAGCCGGCGACGATGGCGGTGTACAGCCCTTGCTCCGGCTTGGCTCCGGAAGCGATGGCAAAGGCCATGGCCAGCGGCAGGGCGACGATGCCGACGATGATCCCGGAAACGATATTGGGCAGCCAATGTTTGCGGCCGAGCAGGCCGGCGCGGTGGGCTTCGAGAAGGGCGATCACTTTGGACGGCAGGACGTAAAAGCTGGGGCAGGATGCAAGCGGCTCATTCTAAAGGCTGCGCCCCGCTTTGCATAAGCGCGGCGACGGTCCGGGACGCGGTGATGGGTTGGCCAGCCATGCGTGTCGTGTCCAAGCAGCAACCGGCGCGGCGGCCGGGCGCGGCCGGGCGGCAGGTTGCTACGTCGGGCCTGGCGGTGCATCCGGCGGGGCGCCGGCGGCCAGGTCCGCGCCCTGCAACAGCCGGCGCAGCTTGCGGCGCAGCGGCGTGTCTGGCGGCGCCTGCTCATCAAGGATTTGCCTTGCGTGTTCGCGGCTTGCACCGTCGCGCAGGTCGATTTCGCGCACCACCTGGCCGGCGTCGTAGACGAAGGCCACATCGGCAAGCGCCAGCACATCATCGACGTCGTGGCTGACCATCAACGCCGGGATCCCCCATTGCTTGCAGACGGCAGCCAGTTCGGTGCGCAGCCCGGCGCGCAGCATGGGGTTGAGCGCGGCGAATGGCTCGTCCAGCAGCAGGACGTCCGGCTCGCACGCCAGCGCGCGCGCCAGCGCCACGCGCTGCTGCTGGCCGCCGGATAACGCCGCAGGGCGGCTATCGGCCAAGGCCAAGAGCCCGAACCGATCCAGCAGCGCATCGACGCGCGCACGGCCACGCCGGTCCAGGCGGCGCAGCCACGACGTCAGCCCGAACGCCACGTTCTGGCGCACGGTCAGGTGTGGAAATAGCGCGTAGTGCTGGAACAGGTAGCCCACCTTGCGATCGCGCGGGCGCAGGTCGATGCCGCGGGCGGCGTCGAAAAGCGTGCGGCCGCCAATCACGATGCGTCCGGCCGCGGGCCGCAGCAGGCCGGCGATGGCCTGCAGGGTCAGCGACTTGCCGGATCCGGACGGCCCGTACAAGGCCGCGAACGGGGCGGACGTGCCAAGGCGCGCGGCCAGGTCGAAGCGCCGCGCCCCGTCGCGCACCTGCAAGCGGATGTCGACCTCGATCATGGCGCGCGGAACCCGTGCCGGGCGAGCGTCTCGCGCGCCCGCGTTGTGCCGAGGAAGTCCACCAGGCGCATGGCCAGGGACTTGTTTGTGCTCGCTGAGCAGACCGCCGCAGGGTAGGCGATGGGTGCGTGGCCGCTCACCGTGAAGGCTGTACGCACTTTGCCGGCGGCGCGTGCGGCATCGCTGGCGTAGACGAAGCCGGCGTCGACTTCGCCCCGTGCGACGTAGTCCAATGCCTGGCGGACGTTGTCCGCCGTGATGAGCTTGTCGGCAAGTCCATCCCATAGCCCGGCGGCCTGCAACGCCTGCTTGGCATAGCGCCCCGCGGGCACGGTCTGTGGCTTGCCGATGGCGATGCGCGCGATGGTGGGCAAAGCCAGGTCTCGTAGCGTTTGAGGTGCGGTGCCGGCTTGGCGCGGTACCACCAGCACCAGTGCGTTGGCGGCGACGTCGCGACGGGTGGCCGCATCGACTAGGTGCCGGGCCGCGGCGGCATCCATTGTTTCCTGGTCCGCGCTCACAACAACGTCTACGGGCGCACCTTGCTCCATCTGCCGCAGCAGCACGCCGGAGGCCGCGGTGTTTAGGCTTACCGTCGTGCCCGGAGCTTGCTGCTCGAATTGCGCGATCAGATCCTTGAATACATCCGCCAGGCTGGCGGCAGCCGAAACCGTCAGCTGCCCGCTGGCAGCCGCACCGGGCAGGACGAAGAGGCAGGCCGACAGGCAAACGATCGCAAGGCGCATGCGCGTGGGGTTCATGGGCTTTCTGCCGGGCCGGTCAACGCAGGGACAGATAGCGGTTGGATGCGGCCAGGATCACGACGGACAAGACGGACGTGATGATGACCAGGGCGAGCGCAAGCGTATCGTCGCCGGCTTGCACGGCATCGTAGATGGCCATGGACAAGGTCTGGGTCCGTCCGGGGATGGAGCCGGCCACCATGAGCGATGCGCCGAATTCGCCCATTGCGCGGGCAAATGCCAGCAGCGTCCCTGCCAGGATGCCTGGCCACGCCAGCGGCAGCGTCACCCTTGCGAACACCGACCAGGCCGATTGATTGAGGGTGCTCGCCGCCGCCTCCAACGCCCGGTCCACGCGCGAAAAGGCCGCGCTGGCGGACTTCAACACCAGTGGCAGCGCCACCAGGGCGGACGCCACTACCGCGCCATGCCAGCTGAAGATCAGGCTGTAGTCCAGGTGTTCCTTCAGCCAGGCGCCCAGCGGGCTATTGCGTCCCGCGGCGACCAGGATGGCGTAGCCGATGACGGTGGGCGGCAGCACCAGGGGCAGCATGAAGACCGACTCCACGAGCCCGCTGCCGGGAAACGGCCTGCGTGCGAACACCCATCCGAGCAGCAGGCCGGCTGCCAGCGCCAGCACCGTGGCCAGCGACGCGACTTTCAGCGACAGCGCCACCGGAAACCAGTCGAAGGTGGGCAGGCCGGGGATCGTCATATACCGGAGAATACTACGAAACCTGGCATGGTCCAGACGTCGTCGCGCGGCAGGTCGCAGCGAGCGATGCCGCGTCGCGACCGTACGGCCTTGGGGCTTCGGGTGGCGGGCTGCAGGGTGTCGGGCAGCGGAGCATGCCATGGCCGGTAGGCCATGGCAGCCTCAGGGAGCAAGCAGCCGTTTGATGGCATCCAGGTCGGAGGCCGTCGCCCGCTCGGCCGTGGCTTCTACGCTGCGGTAGCGCCGGATCAGCTCGTGCCCGGCCGCGGTCACTGACGTGCCCCCGCCACGCGCGCCGCCGGTTGCGGTGCGCACTGCGGGCGAGCGCATCGCGCGGTTGAGATCATCGACCAGCAGCCAGGCCCGCCGGTAAGACATGCCCATCTGCCGCGCAGCCCCCGTGATCGACCCGGTCTGGACGATCGCTTCGAGCAGCGCGATCTTGCCCGGGCCGATCGCCACCCCCTGGCCGGTGTGGATGCGCATGCGGAACTGTACGCGGTATTTGGGCGGGCGAGGCATGGCTCGAAAACGTGCGGGCGAAGGTCAAATTTACTGCGTCGGGTACGTTGGGTGCTGTCGAGCACCAATAAAAAAAAGGCCGACCGAAAAACCGGTCGACCTTGGGGTATTGGTGGTGGGATGGTACCCCGCATCAAAGGACTATTGAAAGTACGGAATCGAAGCGCTGCGGGCTGCTGCTAACAGGTGCGAACTCGATCGAAAAGTCTGCCGGTACGCCCTTCGGCCGTGGGCGATCAAGCAGGTTTTTCGCCCTGACTGGTTGCCGATGTGCGGCCTCAACCTCGTCTGCTTTCCGGGGCCAGTTCAATTCCCGAAACAGGAATCGAACCCGCGTCCGTCTCCCCGACCAAGAGTACACCCATTTACACCCATTCGAGCCGGGTGTCCTTGGAGGCAATGCAACTGCATTGACAAGACAATGCGACTGCATTACCATTCAAGCATCAACCCAGATCCCCAGGAGACTACCATGGCCGCGACCCTCGAAGTCGAATCCACACTCACCGATCGCTACCAGACCACGGTGCCAGAAACCGTGCGTCGTGCCCTCAAGCTGGGCAAGCGCGACAAGATCCACTACACCATTCGCCCCAGCGGAGAGGTGGTGCTGACGCGCGCCGAAGCCTCCGACGGTGACGACCCGGTGCTCGGCCAGTTCCTCGGCTTCCTGGCCGCCGACATCACTCGCCATCCCGAGCGGCTGCAAGCTGTGGATGCCGGCCTCGTCCAACGCCTCCAGGCGCTGGTCGGCGGCGTCGATGTCGATCTCGATGCCGCCCTGTCGGAAGACGATGAATGAGCACAGGGAAGCCCGAGCCCTTGGTCATTCATGGCTGGACGGTCTTCGCCCATCCACTGTTCCTGGCGCAGATGGAAGCGCTGGCGCGGCAGGTCGAGATCCTGAAGCAGAAGGACCCGGCCGGGTACGTGAAAAAGAACGCCAGCAAACGGCTGGCCGCGATCACCAAGCTGGCGTTCGATGTCGTCCCGCAAGATCCGACGCGGCCGGAGTACCGCCAAGGCAATAGGCTCGGCGACGAGCACAAGCACTGGTTCCGGGCCAAGTTCTTCCAGCAGTACCGGCTGTTCTTTCGCTACCACGCCCAGGCCAAGGTGATCGTCTACGCCTGGGTCAACGACGAGGACACGAAGCGCGCCTACGACGGCGCCGACGACGCCTACCGGGTGTTCCGCAGGATGCTCGACAGCGGCCGCCCACCGTCGGACTGGGGCCAGTTGCTGGCCGAAGCCCGTGCCGAGTCGGAGCGCCTTCGCCGGCTCGCGTCAGGCGGCGCGGCCTGAATTCGCCGGGGAACCGTCAAGCGGTGCTTGACGGTTCGGCGCTACCGGTGTGGCCTGCCATTTCGCTTCTGCGGGCTCCCCGAGGAAGTCTGCGTGCGTCAGCGGGGTTGGTAGGAAATGGTAGGAAGTGCGGCGGAGTCTATCGCCACGTCTAACCACTATCCGTGCTGAGCGGGTGACACCGCGGAATCGGGCGCGGTAGCGGAGGTTTCGCCAGGCGCTCTTTGCACCGCAGCAGCGTCGACTCCGGCCAGGCAGGCCAGCCCCAAGTCCGTCAGCACGTATTCGACATGCCCCGGAAAGTAGCACTTGCTGACGTAGCCGCTGGCGACCAGCGCCGTCAGCACCGACTGCCTGGCAGCTCCCCTGATGTACGAAGGCAACGGTTCGAGCGCCCGGCTCAGGCGCGATGCTGCCAGTCGGACCGCTTCGTACTGGGCCGCTGTCAACCGATGGGCATTGGTCATGGTGGGTGATCCCGAATGCAGACGAGACCCTCATCAGGCCGCTGCCGGTGTTGAAAGCCAAGTCGCGTGGCCTTGCGTTGGCGATCTATCGTGTGATATAAAGCCAACCATGGAGCACGCGAGCGCAACATGAATCCCGAGCAGATCCGCCATCTCCGAAGGACCCTGGACCTCACGCAACAGCAGTTCGCAGATCTGCTGGGCGTCTCGTTCGTCACCCTGAATCGGTGGGAGAACGGGCAGTCCAAGCCCTCCGCGATGGGGTTGGCCAAGTTGCGGGAGCTTGCGGGTCGGTCAGGTGGTCATTCAGCGGGGTCGGGGAAGCCCAGCAGGAGTGCGACACCTCCTGACACCGACGATACGTCACCCCGGCTCGACTTCCTCGGGGACGCGAATGCGCTGCGCGTGCTTGTTGAAGGCGAGCGGCTGTCCTACGGACATCTGTTCAACCCGGCATTCGCGACCGAGATCAGCGAAATCGACCCGCTGCCGCACCAGCGGATCGCGGTCTACCAACGCATGCTGCCCCAGCACCGCCTGCGCTTCCTGTTGGCCGATGACGCCGGCGCCGGCAAGACGATCATGACCGGGCTCTACGTCCGCGAGAGTCTGTCACGCAGGACGATCCGCCGCGTCATGGTGGTGGCGCCAGCCGGTCTGGTGGGCAACTGGTACCGCGAACTGCATAAGCTGTTCCAGTTGCCGTTCAAGATCGTGACCGGCAACGATGCCAAAGATGGCAATCCGTTCGTCGGGGCTGGCAGCGAGCTGGTCGTGGTAAGCATTGACAGCCTCCGCGCACCGCGCCTGTTCAACGCGCTGCGCGACCCTCAAGTCGTGCCCTATGACTTGGTGGTGTTCGACGAGGCGCACAAGCTCTCGGCGAACCGCGACTTGGATGGGACGTTCAGGGCGACCGACCGGTATCGGCTGGCCGAGGCCATCGCCGGGGTGCGCGAACTACCCGAGGAGTGGCGCATGCCGTGGGCGGCCCACCACCTGCTGCTGCTCACCGCCACGCCCCACATGGGCAAGGAGTACCCGTATTACTGCCTGTGGCGGCTGCTGGAGCCGGAGCTGTTCAGTACCGAGACCGCCTTCGCCAAGTTTCCGCGCGAGTCGCGCGAGCGCTACTTCATCCGTCGGGTCAAGGAGGAGATGGTCGACCTTCGTGGCAAGCCGCTCTATCCCGAGCGCCTTTGCGACACAGTGAGCTACGACCTCACCCAAGGCCAGATTAGCGAGCAGGCGCTTTACGACCGCACGACCGCGTACATCCGCCATTACTACAACCAGGCACGGCTGTTGAACCGCCAGGCCGCGCGGTTCGCCATGACGGTGTTCCAGCGGCGCATGGCCAGCAGCACCTGGGCGCTGCTCTGCTCCTTCCGCAACCGCCTGGCAAAGCTCGACGCTTTGATCGATGACATCCAATCTGGTCGAGTGCCTGAGGAAGAGCTGCGTAGCCAGCAGGAGCGCTTGAACCGCAAGGTCCGCGAGGGGCGGCTGGTGGACGTGCTGGCCGCGAAGACCGCCGATGAGGAAACCGAATCGGCAGGCGTCGAAGAGCACGAGGAGAGCGAGGCGGAGGCGCTGGGCGCCTTCATCGCCACCAGCCTCGCGGAGCTCATCGACGAGCGCAACCAAGTGCAGGAACTAATCGCACTCGCCGAGGCCGTTCACGTGAGCGGCCAAGAGTCGAAGTTCGAACGGATGGCGGAACTGCTGCGCTCGCCGCAGTATCGTGACCAGAAGGTCATCATCTACACCGAGCACCGCGACACACTTGAGTTTCTCGTTCGGCGCCTCGAGGGCATGGGCTATGCCGACCAGGTGGCCTACATCCACGGGGGCTTGAGTTTCGAGGAGCGCGATGCCCAGGTCGAGCGCTTCCGGCGACCTCATGACGCCGATGGCAAAGGGGCGCGTTTCTTCATCGGTACCGACGCGGCGGCCGAGGGCATCAACCTGCAGTTCTGCTGGATCCTGATCAACTACGATGTGCCCTGGAACCCGGCGCGGCTGGAACAGCGCATGGGGCGGATTCACCGCTACGGCCAGAAGCGAGACCGCGTTGCCATCATCAACCTCGTTGCGGGCAAGACGCGAGAAGGTCGGGTCATCAAGACTCTGCTGGACAAGCTGGAGGAAATCCGCAAGCAGCTCGGTTCGGACAAGGTGTTCGATGTGGTCGGCCGCATCTTCGAGGGGATGGCCATCACAGAGTACATCCAGCGGGCCATCGAGTCGGATGACGAGGCGGACAAGAAGGCGCTCGAACTCGCCGGCCAGCTCACGCCGGAGCAGATCAAGGCCATCGAGGCCCGCGAGGCATCCCTCTACGGCAAGGGCGGCGACGTCCGCATCGACCTGCCCCAACTGCGCGAGGCCATGGCCATCGAGGAGATGCGCCGCCTTTTGCCGGGGTACGTCCGCCGGTATCTCGAGCACGCCGCGCCGGTCATTGGCATCGACCTTGTCGGCGATCTCGATGGAGCCTTCTTCATCCGGCCGCGCAAGCGGGGGGTGCTCGACAGCCTCCTCCCGGTGCTCGAGACCTACCCAGAGTCGGCGCGCAACCGGTTTACCGTCTACCGTCCGGACGATGGGCGCGATACCGTTTTTCTGCATCCGGGTGAGCCCGTCTTCGAGCGTCTCTCGGCCATAGCCATTGAGCGCGCCCGTCACGATGCCTTACGTGGCGCCATCTTCACCGACGTCAGCGCCACCGCACCCTACCTGTTCCATGTCGCCCGCGTCAGCGTGGAGCGCGGCGTGGATCCCGGCTTGCCCGCGTTTCTCCTGCCTGAGGTCATCGAACAACGCCTCGTCGGCCTCAAGCAATACGCCGATGGCCGGCTGATCGAGACGCCCGTTGAGCACCTACTGCTCCTCAAACCCACCGACAAACCCAGTCCTGGCAGCGTGGTGTTTCTCGCCCAAAGCGACACGTGGCGGCTGGCCGCGCAGGAACACATCCAGCGCGAGGTCGTCGGCCAGCTGGCTGAGCTACAGCGCATGAAAGCGACCCAGCGCCTCGCGGAGACCCAGGAGTATCTGCAACGGGCGTTCGACTACCAGGAGTCGGAGCTGGCCGCCGCGCGCAAGCGCTTCACCGAGAAGGCCCGTGACGGCAACCGGGCCGCCCATGCAGAGCTGGAGCGGATCAAGGTGCAACAGAGAAGCCTCGCGCAGCGCCGTGAGCAGGCCTTGCTTCAAGCGCGCCTCGAGGTGGACCTGATCCAGCCTGGCCGCGTGGAAATCCTGGCCTCCGCGCTGGTGCAGCCCTCTACGGATCCCGAAGACATCAAGGCGCGCGACGCCGAGGTCGAGCGGATCGCCATGGAAGTGGCGATCGCCTTTGAATCGGCGCAGGGTGCGGACGTGCGCGACGTGTCAACGCCCGACAAAGCCCGCCTGGCTGGGCTCACGGACTACCCGGGCTTTGACCTGCTGTCCAAACGGCCTGGCGAGGAGCGCGGCATCGAAGTCAAAGGGCGTGTAGGCGTCGGCGAGATCGCGCTGACCGAGAACGAATGGGCACGCGCCTGCATCCTGCGTGAACGCTACTGGCTGTACGCCGTGTTCGATTGCGGTGGCGCCCAGCCCCGCCTGCTGCGAGTGCAGGATCCCTTTGCCAAGTTGATCGCCAAGGCGCGTGGCAGCGTGGTGATCGGATACAGCGACATCGTTCGCAGCGCGTCGGAGTAAGGAGCAAGCATGGCAATTCCCGAAAGCCAATTGGAAACCTGGTCGCATCAGGCAGTGACGTCCGCATCCGCGATCTACCAGCGAATCCGAGATGCGTTGCAAGCTGATACCACGTTGTCCGTCCGGAACTTCGACGTGTTCCTTCAGGGCTCATACCGCAACAGTACGAACATCCGTGGTGACAGCGACGTGGATGTGGTGGTCAAGCTCGAAGACACGTTCCAACCGGACTACGACCAACTCGACGAGCTCACCAGGGCCAAGGTCAAGGCAGGGCATCGGGACGCGACATACACGCTGGCCGATTTCCGTCGCGATGTCTCTAGCGCCATCCAGCGTGCCTTCCCGAACCACAACATCACCGAAGGTGGGAAGAGCATCAAGATTCCGAGGACGGCTAACAACATCCCAGCTGATGTCGTGCCGTGCTTGGAATATCGACTCTATCGTCCGCCACAGACCTTCCTGAGCGATGCCACGTACATCGATGGTATCTGGCTGTGGGATGTGCAACGCAATCACTCTGTCATCAGTTTCCCAAAGCAGTCCTACGACAACGGCGTGGCCAAGCATGAGCGGACGAACCAGTGGTACAAGCCGACCGTCCGCATCTTCAAAAACGCCCGCGGCTGGATGGAGGACAGCGGCCTGATCCGGATCGGGACGGCATCGTCCCATGCCATCGAGTGCCTGCTCTACAACGTGCCCGACCAACAGTTCGGTAGCAGCTACGGGAGCACCTTCGTCAACGTCGTGAACTGGCTGAGTAGCGCAGACCTCACGAACTTCGTCTGCCAGAACGGCATCCAGCGCCTGTTCAGTGACGGACGGTGGACCGAGGCAAACGCCCGCGCCTTCATTGCTGGTTTGATCCAGATGTGGAACCAGTGGAGATAGCCCATGCACGGGTACGCATCGGATAACGCTTTCCGAGGGCCGAAGGTGTATTTCGCCTTCGGTGCTTTGGCCATTGGTGCGACCAGTCTTCTGCGTGAGCTGGCCATGCTGCCGCCCGTGGCCGGGTATATCGATGCAGCCGCACTCTCGGTAGGTGCGCTGTACGGCGGGATGGTGTTTCTGTATGAGCGCTGGGGCTGGCGCTGGCTGTCCACGTTGAAAAATCTCAACGGCACCTGGGTCGGGACCATCACCACCTCGCACAACGGCGGAACCAGTGTGCCTTGCGTCGTGCGCGTGCGCCAGACGTGGACCCGCATGGCCATCGAGCTTGAAACCGAGCACTCGCGCTCGCGCACAACGATGGCGGCGCTCTACGAAGAGCAGCCGGGAGATGTCGGACTGAAGTACGAATATGTGTGCGAGCCAAGAAATCTCGCCACGCCAACGATGCAAACACATCGTGGCGTCTGCATGCTGGCGATCTCAACTGGCCCGAATGGGCTGCGCCTGAGTGGCGACTACTTTACCGGCCGCGGGAGAGAAACCCGAGGCGAAATCACGTTGCAACGCGTAGCGAAGGGTCTGCTGGACTTCGATGCTGCGTTGAAGAAGGAAAAACAATGAATGACAAACGCCTGATCGAGGTCGCTTTCCCGCTCAAGCAGACCTCCATCGACTCGGTGCACGAGAAGAATGTGCGCCATGGACACATCTCCACGCTGCACATCTGGCCCGCGCGCCGGCCTCTGGCCGCCAGCCGTGCGGCGCTGATCGCCACGCTGCTGCCCGACCCAGGTGACAAGGAAAAGCGCGACGAGCTGCTCAGGCGCCTGGGCGGTGTGCTGAAGAAGACCACCAAAAAGAAGAAGATGCCCAATGGTCGGATCGAGGAGATCGAAGCCTGGGAGACCGAAGGCGGTGTGCTGCGCTGGGGTCGGGAAACGAGTCCGGACATGGAGTGGTTCCGGCAGGACATCCGCAAGGCCTACGGCGGCCGCGCGCCGCGGGTGCTGGACCCGTTTGCTGGTGGCGGGGCCATTCCGCTGGAGGCGATGCGGCTGGGCTGTGAGGTAACCGCCATCGACATCAACCCGGTGGCCTGGTTCATCCTCAAGTGCACCTTGGAATATCCACAGAAGCTCGCCGGCCAGAAACGCCGGCTGCCGGAGTTTGCGCTGCGGGACGTGGCTTTTCTTACCGACTACTTCAAGGCCCGCGGGCTGACGCCCAAGGATGCACAACGGCGCGCGCGCCAAGTGGCAGGCAAGGTGCAAGCGGCGCGCCACGAGAACAAGGATCTGTTTGGTCTGCCCGACGTCGCCGCCGAGGAACTGGATGCCGATCTGGCCTGGCACGTGCGCGCCTGGGGGCGTTGGGTGCTCAAACACGCGCGCAAGGATCTGGCGCGCTTTTACCCGACCTATGCGGAGTATTGCAGCCTCAAGCCCTATCGACGGGTGGCGCTCGATACCGATGAGCCCATGAAGCTGGTGCCGATCAACGACGAAGGCGAGCCGCAGATCGAGGTGCTCAACGCCGGCTTCGATGCCACCTACTTGGAAAACCCCGCCAACCCGCGCTGGGTAGCCAAGCCCACCGTCGCTTATCTGTGGGCACGCACGGTGAGCTGCAAAGCCTGCCGTGCCACCGTGCCCCTGCTCAAGACGCGCTGGCTGGCCAAGAAGGACAACAAGCGCGTGCTGCTCACGATGCAACCAAAGGACGACAAGAGCGGGGTCGTGTTTGGCATCGACACGAACCCGCCTGTCAAAGGCGGCAACGCGGCGCAAAAGCGCGAGCACGACAAGAAACTTGGCGCAGGCACCATGAGCCGGGCCGGGGTCACCTGCCCCTGCTGCGACACCATCATGACGATGGATGATGTTCAACTTGAGGGGCGAGCAGGCCGCCTTGATTCGGTACTAACGTCGGTGGTCGTTGATAGTCCGGTGGGTAAAGAATTCCGGTTGCCAACACAACTCGAAACGGAGTGTGCAGCACGATTGCCAAATCACTATTTCGCTGAATTCAATGATATTCCGTATGGATTCCTGACTGAAAATATCTGTTCAGAGCGCCCTTCTCCGAATACACGAGGAGCATCTGGACTCCCGCGTTATGGATTTGATACTTGGGCAGATATCTTCACACACAGGCAGCTTCTTTCCCTTGCCAAGTTGATTAAGCAAACAAGATCCACCGCCAACGAGTTAGCTGATTTCAACTACGACGCAGTTTGGTGCGAAGCTCTTAGTGCCTACTTAATGGCAGGCTTCGATAAGCTGCTTACCAACAGCACGACCATCTGCTCTTGGAACAAGAACACATTGAGTGTCCGCCATACTTTTGGAAGGTTCGTCCTGCCAATGGTGTGGGATTTTACAGAAATCAACCCGCTCTCGGAGTCGGCTGGCGGTTATCTCAACTCCATCGATTGGGTTGCAGAGGCGCTTTCTTTCACCCTTCGCGCTGGCGAGTTTGGTGGACGTCCCCAATGTCGCCTTGAGTCGGCAACAGAATTGGATGTCGGCGAAATTGATGTTGTAGTCACTGACCCACCTTACTATGACGCGATTCCTTACTCTGACCTGATGGATTTTTATCATGTCTGGCTTCGAAGAGGACTGCGAGGTGTTACATCGGATTTCGACTCTGCGTTCTTGGAGCCCCTTGGGCCCAAATGGGATGCTGATAGAGCCAGTGGAGAGCTAATCGACCAACCGTCCCGCTTCGGCTTTGACATAGAAAAATCTCGGCGCAACTACGAAGAAGGAATGGCGAGAGTATTTGCCCGTTGTGGACAAGCTCTGAAAGCAAACGGCAGGTTGGTTGTTGTTTTTGCAAATAAACAACCTGATGCATGGGAAACGCTTGTTTCAGCGTTGATACGTGCAGGATTTGTTGTCGATGGCTCATGGCCAATCGAAACAGAGCGAGCTAGTCGAAGCAATGCGCTAACTGCCGCCGCTTTGGCATCCTCTGTTTGGTTGGTTTGCCGCAAGCGGGACCCGCTTGCCCGCGCCGGCTGGGATACCCAGGTGCTCAAGGAGATGGAGTCGAGCATCACCACCCGGCTGCGCGACTTCTGGGACGCCGGCATTCGTGGCCCGGACTTCATTTGGGCCGCTACCGGGCCGGCGCTGGAGGCCTATAGCCGCTACCCGGCGGTCAAGAAGGCCTCTGAGCCCGGTCAGCTCATGACGGTGAGCGAGTTCCTCGGCCACGTACGCCGCATCGTGGTGGATTTCGTCGTCGGCCGTGTGCTCTCGCACGGGCAGTCCGAGCCCACGCCCGGCGACCATCCGCTGGACGACGTGACCACGTATTACCTGCTCCATCGCAATGACTTCGGCCTCAAGGAAGCGCCGGCCGGCCCGTGCATCCTCTACGCCGTGTCTTGTGGCCTCTCGGAGCGTGAGTTGGTCGACCAGTATGAGCTGCTGGCAAAGAGTGGCGGTGGATCGCAAGCCGAGGACGAGGAGCCATCGGGAGACGACGAAGAAGGCGATGCCGAGGAGGCTCCATCGATCGGCGGTGGTGGCAAGTACAAGCTCAAGGACTGGCGCGCCCGCAAGCACCGCTCGCTGGGTGTGGAGACCGCGAGCGGACGCGCGATTCCGCTGATCGACCAGGTGCACAAGCTGATGCAGCTGTGGGTGGCCGGCGATGTCGTCAAGGTCAACGACTACCTGGACAGCCGTGCGCTGCGCCGCAGCCAGGTCTTTGCCCAGCTGATCCAAGCTTTGATCGAGAAGAGCCGCGCTGAGGGCTGCGCAGACGAGTGCTCAATCCTGGAGCGCTTGCAGAACTACCTGCGCTCTGTAGGCAGCACCGCGCAAGCGCCGCTTGGGCTTGAGTAAAGAGAATCAGGATCAGGAGAACAACGATGGCCAAAACCACCACCAAGCCCTGGCACCAGGTTGTGCAGCTGCGCGACGACATCACTAATCAGGAACTGTCGCAAAAGCAGTTCGCGGCGGACTTGTACGACGTGGTGATGGGGCGCAACCCGGGCGTCTACCACGATGCGAAGGAGTTCTTCGCGCTCACGTACCCCACGGTCAAGCTGCGCGATCTTGCGCGTGACGTCACCCACCGCCTGGCGGGCAAGTCCGAGAAGGCGGTGCGCCAGTTGCACATGACCTTCGGCGGCGGCAAGACCCACTCCTTGATCACGCTGGTGCACTTGGTGCGCGATCCTGCGAGCCTGCCTGACATTCCAGCGGTGCAGCAATTCAAGGCGCACTGCGCACTCGAAGGCGGACTGCCAAAGGCGCGCGTGGCGTCGGTGGTGTTCGATCGCCTGGACGCCGAAAAAGGCATGGAAGTCGTTGCGCCCGACGGAAGCCTGGCAACGGTCAAGATGCCCTGGAGTGCGATCGCCTGGCAGCTGGCGGGCAGCGCTGGCATGAAGCTCTTGAAGGATGACGGCACGGAGCGCACCACCCCGCCGGCCACCGGCGTGATGGAGGATCTGCTCAAGCTCGCCCGCAAGGACGGCGATGGCGTGCTGATCCTGTTTGACGAGGTGCTGTGGTTCGTGCGCGTGATGGCCGATACCGATCCGAAGTGGATCGGTCGTATGCGCGAGTTCATGCACTCACTCACGCAGGCGGTGGCCAAGGTGCCGCAATGCTGTTTGGTGGCCTCATTGCTGGCCTCCGACCCCGGCAAGATGGACGAACTCGGCAAACAGATCAGCAAGGAACTGTACGACGAGTTCAAGCGCGTGGCCGATGAAGGGATCCAGCCGGTCGAAAGCCAGGACGTGCCGGAGATTCTGCGACGCCGGCTCTTGAAGCTCGAAAGCTACACCGATCGTTCTCTGTGGGGCGCACAGGTGGTCGCGGCGCTGAACGGCATTCAGGCCATCGATGATTACACAGCCAAGAACCGTGCCGCGGAGGAAAAGCGCTACGCCGATGCCTACCCCTTTCACCCGGCACTGATCGAAACCCTCTACCAGAAGTGGACCCTTTTGGAGGGCTTTCAACAGACGCGCGGTATTCTCAAGACGCTCGCCTCTGCCTTGCGTGAAGCGATTAAGTGGGACCAACAGCCGCTGATCGGCCCACAGATCTTCCTGGCCGATCCTGGAGCGGACCGCTGCTTGAGCGACGCCGCAGTTGAGTTGGCCAACGTGGCGCAGCTTGAGCAGTACGAAGGTCGCCGGCAGAACTGGATGGCCATTTTGGACGCCGAGCTCGCCCATGCCCGCAAGGCACAGGATGGTCTGCTCGGTGTCCAGCATCGAGAGATCGAGCAAGCGGTGATGGCGACGTTCCTCCACTCTCAGCCCATTGGCCAGCGCGCGACTACGCGCGAGCTGAAGGTCTTGATTGGTGTGGGATCCCCGGACCGCATCGAGCTGGACAAGGGGCTCTCGCGTTGGTCAGACGCCTCTTGGTATCTCGATGACACGTTCACCGGCGACCGTGAAGGCGGGTTGCCCAAGGTGTGGCGCCTCGGTTCCAAGCCGAATCTGAAGCAGATGCATCACGACGCGCGCCAGAACGTCAGTTCGACGGACGTGGAAGAAGTTCTGGAGGCCGAAATCGCCAAGGCAAGACAGCTCACTGAAGGTGCACGCACGCTGGGCGCTAAAGTCCACGTACTGCCGGCGCGTCCAGCTGACATCGAAGACGACGAAGACTTCCACTACGCCGTGCTCGGCCCCAAGGCCGCGTGCAATGGCAAGCCTAGCGCCGAGGCCAGGCGCTTCATTGACGAGACGACGGGGCCGGACAAGCCGCGTGCGCGCAACCGCAATGCCGTCGTACTGGCGGTGCCGTCTAAAGATGGCATTGAGGTGGCCCGTGAAAAGGTGCGTGACCTGCTGGGCTGGGAGAAAGTGCGCGAGATGCTCAAGGAGCGCAGCGACATCGACACCGCAGCGACGACGCGCCTGGAAGGCAATATTCGCGCGGCCCGTGGGGAGATGGGGTCGCAGATCGTCATGGCCTACTGCATCGCCGTCACGGTCAACGACGGTAACGAAGTGGCTGCCTACCGCATCAATGTCGATAACGAACCCTTGTTCCCCAAGATGGTGGCGGACAAGCGGCTGCGCATCGAGAGCACGGCAGTCAATTCCGAGGCGCTGCTGCCTGGCGGACCGTTCGATTTGTGGGCGGATGGTGACAAGGCGCGCTTCGTGAAGGATCTGGTCGGCGCTTTTGCGGCTACGGCCAAGTTGCCCAAGATGCTGAACCGCCGCGCCATCCTGGAAACCCTGCTGGCGGGCTGCGAGGCGGGCGAGTTCGTACTGCGGGTGACGCGTGCCGACAAATCGACGCGCACCTTCTGGATGTCCCGCCCGGACGAGAACGCCGTTAACGACTCCAGCCTTGAGGTGGTGCTGTCAGATGCGGCCGTACTGTCCGAGCTGGATCCGCAACTGCTTGCCCCTGGGCGGCTGCCTGGCCTTTGGAACAAGGAGCCTCTCACCCTGGCGGATCTTTCGGCCTACTTCTCCGGTAAGCACTTCGTCGAGGTCGACAAGGGCGGCTACTCCGAGAACCTGCTGATCCCTGAAGCGACACCACAGGCCATCCTTGACGCCCTCACCGGTGCGGTCAAAAGCGGCCGGATTTGGTTGCTCAACGGAACGGTCAGCGTGCTGGGTGAAGACGTTCCTGGAGGGTTCATCAATGAGGCGGCCCAGCTGTTCTCGCCGCCACAGCCGCTTTCAGCCGTTGATGTGCTGCCTGCGCAGCTGCCCACGGCGTGGCAAGACGACGCGACCAACGCGCATCTCATTCATGCAGCGCTCTCGTCGAAGGGTGGCAAGGTGCTGCCATGGACGCGCGTTGCTGCGGCACTCGATGAAGCCTTTCGGCTGGGACTGATCGAACGCTCCCTCGACTCGGGCCCCTGGCCCTGCGATCTGGGCGGTGCGGCGGCGGTCAAGATCGTGGCGCGCAAGAGCGAGGCCAAGGAGCCGGCTCCGCCAAAGCACTACGGGTCGAAAACCGCCACTGCGGAGCTTCAGACGCATGAGGTTCAGGACCTTGCCGACCACATCGACGCATTGCGCGAAGCGACGGCCGGGCATCCGCTGCGTATCCGCGTGACTGTGGAGATCGGCGATGGCAACCCAGTTGATCAATCCGTTGTCGACCGGGTCAACGCGGTGTTGGCCGAGATCAAGGCGGGGTGGATGGCTGAATGACGGCACCGAAGTCATCGCGACATATGCGCTTCATCGCTGGCCCCCTCAACAAGCAATTGCTACAGAACCTGCTCGGCGAGGTTATCGAACCCTGCACGCGTGTTCGTGCAGCGGTTGCCTATGCCAACCGCGACAACATGCAGTTGTTCGAAGCTTGCGCGCGGCACCTGAAGCCGCTGGAGTTCTACGGACGTTATGACCATACGGTTCCTGTCGACCCCGCCGTGTTGAAGTGGTTCCTGGACAAGGCCAGCCCCAACTATCACTGCAAACTGGTGCCTGACATCCTCCACTCCAAGGTCATCTGGTGGGTGGACGCGGGGGCCTACATCGGGTCAGCCAATCTGTCGGACAGGGCTTGGATCTCAAACATCGAAGCCGGCGTCTTTCTGCCACATGACGAGCTCGCCGAAACGGGCATGGAACGCGAGCTGCTGCACTTCTTCGAGGAGGTGGACGACAGATCGGTTCCACTCAGGGAAGAGATTCACCTGGAGCAGCGGCAGCTCGCTGATCGACGACTGCAGCTTTCGAAACAGGACTATGAACTGGAACAGCAGTTCGACAAGAAGCGCTTGCTAGACAAGAATCGCGGTCTCGTGTTCGTTGAGACGAAGCGGTCAACGGAGAAGCGCTTCCGGAAGTTCGAGCAGGAGTGGAACGATACCCTGCAGCTGATGCGTTCCATTGCAGCCCGTGTATCTGCTCCGGGCGTGAAGCCAGGCTGGATCGATGACTCTGTGCCCCCCGGGGTGCAGGCGGACCAGTTCCTTCACGCGTATTACTACAAGCAGGTCAAGGACGGAAACCGCCATCCTTACGAGGAGTTCTTCGCACGGAACTCGAGGAACCCCGAACTGGCGCTGCGGGAGGCCTTGGAATGGTGGCATGCCGCCGAATTCGATCACTCTTTCGAAGAGCGTACGATTTACGAGTGGTCGCCGCGACTTCGTGAACTGCTCGCGCGCGAACGCATTCTGAATTTGACTGAGGAAGAGTTCGTTGACGCTATATCTCGGGTGCACGCGATCCGAGACCACGCGATCAAACAGGAGAACGAGCACTTGGGTTTGCCTGACAAACCTCAGGCGGGTGACGACAAGGTGCAGAAGTTCGGCGAGTGGCTGTGGAAGCAACGCTCGCGCGAAGGCAAGACGATGCTCGATCTGCTGAACTACGTTGTGTGGGGAAGTGGCCATGTGGCAGAGCGCATTTGGAATGCCATTCGCAGTGACGACTGGGCAATCCCTCATATCGGTCTGAGCAGTCTTGGCGAGATCGTCGGCTGGGCCAGGCCTAACGAGTATCCGCCGAGGAACATGCGTACGAGTAAGGGACTGCGAGCGCTTGGGTACAACGTCAAGATTGGGATGTGATGCCCCTGCAGCCAGCAGGCCCAAGACCGTAGATCGACCGACACCCTAAGAGCAGGTCCAGATCGAAGAACCAGAGAGAGGTGGTCTGAAGAATCTGGACACGGTGTAAGGTGGATTCGGCCGGGCACGTTGGTCTGCCCCCTGAAAAGTGGTCCTCCCTGAAGTAGGCTATTGAGCCGTAGGAGGACGTTGGAATGCCCCAGAAGAAGCACAAACCCGAAGAGATCGTGGCGAAGCTGCGCCAAGTCGATGTTCTGTTGTCGCAAGGTCGTTCTGTCGGAGAAGCGGTCCGTTTGATCGGCGTGACGCAGTTTACGTATTACCGGTGGCGCAAGGAGTTCGGTGGCCTGAAGGGTGACCAGGTGAAGCGGCTGAAGGAGCTCGAGAAAGAGAATGACCGGCTGCGCAAGGCGGTCTCGGACCTGACACTCGAGAAGCTGATCCTGAAAGAGGCTGCTTCGGGAAACTTCTGAGCCCCGCTCGCCGTCGCCGTTGCGTCGATCGTGTCATGGCGAAGTTCTCCGTCTCGGAGCGGTTTGCCTGCAAGGTTCTCGGCCAGCATCGTTCGACCCAGCGCAAAAAGCCGCAAGGCCGGCCCGATGAAGAGGCGTTGACCTCCGACATCATCCGGCTCGCTTCCCGCTATGGCCGTTATGGCTATCGCAGGATCACGGCGATGCTGCGGTCTGAAGGCTGGACGGTGAACGCCAAGCGTGTCGAACGGATCTGGCGGCGGGAGGGGCTGAAGGTTCCCCAGAAGCAACCGAAGAAGGGGCGGCTCTGGTTGAATGACGGATCGTGCATCCGGCTTCGACCCGAGCATCCAAACCATGTCTGGTCCTATGACTTCGTCGAGGGTCGGACCCACGATGGCAGGAGATTCCGCATGCTCAACATCATCGACGAGTTCACCAGGGAATGCCTTGCAATCCGCATCGATCGCAAGCTCAACTCGACCGACGTCATCGACGCCCTGTCGGACCTGTTCATCCTGCGTGGTGTGCCCGGCCATGTCCGTTCCGACAACGGCCCGGAGTTCATCGCCAAGGCTGTACGGGAGTGGATCGTAGCCGTCGGCGCAAAGACAGCGTTCATCGAACCTGGAAGCCCTTGGGAGAACGGCTACTGCGAGAGCTTCAACTCGAAGCTCCGCGACGAACTGCTCGACGGTGAGATCTTCTACAGCCTCGCCGCCGAGGCCAAGATCATCATCGAAGCCTGGCGGCGGTACTACAACACCGAGAGGCCACACTCGTCGCTTGGATACAAGCCACCGGCACCCGAGGCCATCATCTGGCCTGCGCCAGCAAGCGGAGCAGCACCGTCATCTGCCCAGGCAATAGCCCCAAGGCCGATCATGAACTAAGATTGAAACCGGACCACCCTATGGGGTCAGGCCACTCTTGGGCAGCCCGCAACCGGTTCTTTGATTCGGGTTTAGGTGCCATATTGGCACATCCCTTCAACGGCACTTTCGGCGGCCATGTAATCACTCATGGAACCACCGGCTCTTATATCCACAACGCCTTATCCGCCTGGGCAAATTTCGGGTTGTTGCCGTTTATTCTATATATAGCTTTACTAGTCCAGCCCCTATTGGCGATTTTGCGGAAGTCTTTTAGCGCCAGCTTGACCAACCAGGATCTCTTCATTTTTGCATTTGGCGCTGGAATAGTGATATTGGCAGCGGTAGCCAAATCCGTCTACTGGGGTATACCGCCGTTTTATTGGGGCATATATTGTGCCACACGACATTATAGAATTGGGAGACTTGCGGCATGAGCCTGATCTGTTGGCTTCGCACGAATAATAGGCGCCGCTAATAAAGCCTACGATACAATCAACGTAGGCTAATCACTTGCCGGGCAACTGCCACCGAATTTGCCGTAGCAGATGCTAAGCCGACTTTTGCAATACGGCTGGCCGGGCCGAACGGCGAAAGATACTTTGCTCGCAACCTCCTTGCAATGAAAGCCAAAGTATTGTCCGTTGAGGCATTATGCCACGCGGCTTTATATGCTTTCGCCGTACTTTTTCTAAATATTGCGCCGATTTTCCACTGCTTCGTGCCGGATAGCAGACTGATGCTCGTCCCCGATTGCTTGTTTGCTTAACAATGTGCCCAACGTTCAGCTTCCTGTAGCGTATGAGGGAAGCCACTTCACAATCTATAGTTTGCCGCAGCACCAGGGAACCGATAGAGCTGATTTTTGGTAGCATAAGAATGTCAGGGTAGAAGTCCGTTGGGCTGGCTATTCCACCGGCGTCGCTTCAGAATGAAGCGTACGACTACCCATTCAGGAGACACCCATGCGTCTGGCCGATGCGCAGTGGATACCGGCGCCGCCGCACCAAACCTGGCAGGCGCTCAATGATCCGGAAGTGCTCCAGCGCTGCATTCCTGGCTGTGTGCAGGTTCGCCGTCACTCACCTACGGAATACGAGCTGACGGTGCGCACCCGGGTTGCCGGCATCGAATCCGAGTACCAGGGCGAGCTGTTGCTCTCCGATGTGCAGGCGCCAAGCACTTGCACGCTGGCTTTCGAAGGCAAGGGCCAGGCGGCCGGCTTGGTGATCGGCACGGCCCAGGTCAACCTGGCGCCCAAGGACGACGGCACGCGGCTGTCTTATACGGTTGCCGCGCACGTGGGCGGCAAGTTGGCACAAATCGGCGAACCGGCCATCCTGAAGGCGGCCGGCCACATCGTGGAAAAGTTCTTCGCCGCGTTCATCGACTACGCAGCCAAGCTGCCGCCGGCGCCCCCGCCGCCCGCAAAGCAGCCTGAATCCCGGCGCAGCCTACGCGAATCCCCGTTGTCCTGGCTGGTGTTTGCCGGGGTGTTGCTGGCGTTTTTCCTGTACCACGGCTTCGTCAAATCTTAAGCCGGGCCGCAGCCGCCGTGGCCCCCGGCATGGGCATCGGCCCCGCCTCGATCGGCGCCCTGCCCCCGCCCGGTGCACGCCAGGATCGTGCCGCCGCACCACGCGGGTGCACTAGGGTAAACGCTGACACGAGGTGGTATCCTTGCACCCCATGACTTCCCCTTCAGAGCCCGGAACGTCATCGTCCGGCGACGCTGCCCCCTCCCGCCGCGAGCTGCTGTTGGCGATGGCGGGGGTCGCAGCCACCGTGATCCTGGTGGCGTTCGATTCCACCATCGTCAGCACCACCCTTCCCCGCGTTGCCCAAGCCTTGAACGGCATGGCCCTGTATGCCTGGGTCGGCACGGGTTATTTGCTGTCGACGGCCGCGTCCATCCTGGTTTTTGGCAGGCTGGGCGATATGTTCGGCCGCAAGCCCTTGATGCTGGCCTCGGTGCTGATCGTCGGCATCGGCTCCATGCTGTGCGGGCTGGCGCAGTCCATGGAGCAGCTGATCGCCTTTCGCGTGCTGCAGGGCGTGGGCGGCGGGATGATGATCGCCACGGCCTTTGCGGCGCCTGCTGATTTGTTTCCCGACCCCCACGAGCGCGTGCGCTGGATGGCGATGGTCTCGGCGACCTTTGCGGTGTCCAGCGGCTTGGGTCCGGTGCTGGGCGGGGCGGTGACGCAGGCCTTGGGCTGGCGCGCCGCGTTTTTCATCACGCCGCTGGCGGCAATCCTGGCGCTGGGGCTGCTCGCACCGTTCTTTCCGCGCATTCGCCCGCAGCACGACGGCAAGCGCCGCGTGGATTGGATCGGCGCGCTGCTGCTGGTGTTGGCGGTGGCCTGCCCGCTGGCTGCGCTGGAGCTTGCGTTTGCCACGGGCGGGGATGCGCGCCCCGGCTTGGCCTTGGTGCTTGCCGCCGTGGGTGTCGCGGCGATTGCGCTGCTGGTGCCGGTGGAACGCCGCACGAACTGGCCGATCTTTCCGATGCGCATCCTGGCCTCGCGCCAATCGCAGCTCATCAACGTGATCGCCGTGGCGGTGGGCGGCGCCATGTTCATCCTGATCTTTTACGTGCCGCTGCTGCTGCAGCACGAGCTGGGCTATTCCCCCAGCCAGGCAGGCCTGCTGATGACGCCGCTGGTGGCCGCCATCCCCGTGGGCAGCATCATCAACGGCATGCTGTTTCCGCGCCAGACCCAGCCGCAGCGCCTGCTGGTGTTCGGCGCCGGGCTGATGGCGGCCGGCTGCGCGATGGTGCTGGCGTTTTCCGACCGCACGCCAGCCTGGTGGATCCTGTTGTCGCTTTTCGTCAGCGGCACGGCGCTGGGCTTCTTGCTGCCCAACCTGACGCTGTTCATGCAGATGCTGGCCGACCGCCGCGACGTGGGCGTGGCCTCGGCGCTGGTGCAAACCACGCGCGCCGTGGGCAGCGCCGTGGGCACCGCTGCGGTGGGCATCGCCGTGGCGCATGCGTCGGTGCGCGCCGGCGTGCGCATCGGGGTGATCCTGTGCATCGCGCTCGCCGTGGGTAGCGCGTTCCTGTCCACGCGCATCCAGATGAAGAACGAGGCCGCGCGCAATCCGCGCCGATAACAAGGCATAATCGCGCAACCACCGATCGCCTGCCCGCCGCCCACCAGGCGGCCCGGCGGGCCGGGACGAAACGCGAGACATCCGATGCGCGGGCGAGACCTGGCCTACCTGTTGATCCTTGCCGCTATTTGGGGCGGCTCCTTTCTGTTCATGCGCATCGCGGTGCCCGAGCTAGGCGCATTTGCGATGATCTTCGTGCGGTTGGCCGTGGCGGCGATGGTGCTGCTGCCCGTGCTGTTTTGGCGCGGCAAATGGCCGGCGCTGCGCGCCCGGTGGCGGCCGATCGCGGTGGTGGGCTGCCTCAATTCTGCCATCCCCTTCGTGCTGATCGCCTACGCCGCCCGCGAGCTCAACGCCGGGCTGCTGTCCATCATGAACGCGGTCACGCCGCTGGCTGGCGCTGCCGTGGCATGGGTCTGGCTCAAGGAATCGCTGCCGCCCTCGCGCGTGCTGGGGCTGGCCCTGGGCATGGCGGGCATCCTCATCCTGGTTTGGGATACGCTGTCGGCCAGCGTGGGCGGGCCACTGCCGGCGGTGCTGGCCGGCATCGCCGGGCCGTGCTTCTATGGCCTGGCCGCCTGCTATACCAAGCGCTACCTGACCGGCGCCGACACCTTGGCGTGCACGGCTGGCGGCATGACCGCGGCGACCGCGCTGCTTGCCGTGCCCGCCTTCCTGACGTGGCCGCAGGTACCGGTCTCTGCAGGCGCCTGGGCGGCCACCGTGGTGCTGGGCGTGCTGTGCACGGGCTTTGCCTACCTGCTGCTCTTCCAGCTGATCGCCCGGGTCGGGCCGCAAAAGGCCATCACCGTCACCTTCCTGGTGCCCGTCTTCGGGGTGCTGTGGGGCTGGCTGTGGCTGGACGAGGTGCTCAACTGGCGCGTGATCGCCGGCGCCCTGGTGGTGCTGGCCGGCACGGCGCTCGCCACGGGCGTGGTCGAGCGGCGCGCGGCGCAGCCCGGCACGCGGCCGGTATAGCCGGCGCCGGATTCGGCGCCTGTTGCTTGCCGGCCAGCGGGGCGCGTCATACCCGCTCGAACACCCCCGCCGCCCCCATGCCGGTGCCCACGCACATCGTCACCATGCCGTAGCGCAGCTTGCGACGGCGCAGGCCATGGACGACGGTGGCCGCGCGGATCGCGCCGGTCGCGCCCAGCGGGTGGCCCAGCGCGATGGCCCCGCCCAGTGGGTTGACGCGCGCGGGGTCCAGGTCCAGCTCGCGGATCACCGCGAGCGACTGCGCCGCAAAGGCTTCGTTCAGCTCGATCCAGTCAAGCTGGTCTTGCGCCAGGCCCGCCAGCTTCAGCGCCGCCGGGACGGCTTCCTTGGGCCCGATGCCCATGATCTCGGGCGGCACGCCGCGCACCGCAAAAGATGCAAAGCGCGCCAGCGGTGTCAGGTTGTGGGCCTTGAGCGCCCGCTCGGATACCACCAGTAGCGCCCCGGCGCCATCGGACGTCTGCGAGCTATTGCCGGCGGTGACGCTGCCGCGCGCGGCAAAGACGGGCTTCAGCCTGGCCAGTGCTTCCAGGCTGGTGTCGCGCCGCGGCCCTTCGTCCAGCGACAGTGTGCGCTGCTGCACGCGCAGGCCCCCGCCACCCAGGCCGGCGGTTTTTTCGGTGATGTCCACCGGGGTGATCTCGTCGGCGAATTCGCCCGCGTCCTGCGCGGCGATGGCGCGCTGGTGCGATTGCAGGGCAAAGGCGTCCTGGTCTTCGCGGCTGACCTGCCAGCGCTCGGCGACCTTTTCCGCCGTCAGGCCCATGCCGAAGGCGATGCCCAGGTTTTCGTCGTGCGCGTAGATCTGCGGGCTGAACGACGGGTTGGCGCCCATGGGCGGGTTTTGGCTCATGGATTCGGTGCCGGCGGCGATGATGACATCGGCCTCGCCCACGCGGATGCGGTCCGCGGCCATGGCGATGGCCGTCAGGCCCGAGGCGCAGAAACGATTGACGGTAACGCCCCCCACGCTGGCCGGCAGGCCGGCCAGCAGCACGCCCAGCCGCGCGACGTTCAGGCCCTGGGAGCCTTCCGGCATCGCGCAGCCGACGATGGCGTCTTCGATGGCGGCCGGATCCAGGCTGGGCACTTGCGCCAGCAGCGCGCGGATGACGTGGGCCAGCAGGTCGTCCGGCCGGTAATGGCGCAGCGCGCCGCGCGGCGCGCGGCCGATGGGGCTACGCGTGGCGGCGACGATGTAGGCGTCTTGGACTTGTCGGGTCATGCCGGTTTCCTCCTTAGTTGCGCACCGGCTTGCCGGTCTTGAGCAAGCCCATGATCCGCTCCTGCGTTTGCGGGCGGGCAAGCAGCCCCAAAAAGGCCTCGCGCTCGAGCGCCAGCATCCAGGCCTCGTCGACCAGGGTGCCGGCTTCGACATCGCCGCCGCACAGCACGTGCGCCACCGTGCGGCCAAGCGCGAAGTCATAGTCGGAAATGAAGCCGCCCTCGCGCAGGTTGACCAGCTGCGCCGTCAAGGTGGCCGCGCCGTCGCGGCCCGCCGCGCGGAAAGGCTGCGGCAGCGGCGGGCGCCAGCCGGCTTCGGCCATGGCGGCGGCTTCGCGCACCGCCACGTACAGCAGCTCGTGCGCGTTCATGACGATGGGATCAGATTCGTGCAGGTAGCCCATGGCGCGCGCCTGCAGCGCCGACCCCGAGACCTTGGCGCCGGCCACGGCCTCGGCGTACTTCTGCAGGAAGTGCAGCAGCGGCGCCTGCGGGGCGTAGGCCGCCTGTTCTTCGGCGGCGCGCCGCGCGCAGTAGGTCAGGCCGCCCGCGCCGGGGACCAGACCCACGCCGACTTCCACCAGGCCGATGTAGGTTTCCATGTGCGCGACGCGGCGGGCGCAGTGCACGGCCAGCTCGCAGCCGCCGCCCAGCGCCCGGCCGGCCAGCGCCGCCACCGTGGGCACGCGCGCGTAGCGCAGCCGCAAGGCCAGCTGCTGCATTTGCTTTTCGGCCGGCTCCAGCGCCTTGGCCCCGCCCTGCATGAAGGCCGGCAGCATGGCCTGCAGGTCAGCGCCCGCGGAAAACGGGTCGCCCGGCTGCCAGATGACCAGCCCGCGGAAGTCCCGCTCGGCCAGTTCGATCGCCTCCAGCATGGTCTCGGTGACCTGCGGGCTGATGGTATGCATCTTGGTCTTGAAGGTGGCAATCAGCACGTCCTGCGGATGCGGCGCGGGCAGCGTCCACAGGCGCACGGCGTCGGTGTCGCGCACCACCGTCGCACCGGGCACGCCGGCGCGCGGGTCGGCCTCGCCCGCCAGGCGCGGCGCGGCGAGCTGGCGGTCGTAGACCGGCAGCGCCGAACGCGGCTCGAAGCGCCCGGAGCGGGGGCTGAACGAACCGTGCGGGGTATGCACGCCCCCCGCCTGGGCCACCGGGCCGCTGGTCACCCAATCGGGTAGCGGCACGTCGGCCAGCGCCCGGCCGGCGGCGATGTCCTCCTGGATCCATTGCGCCACGCGCAGCCAGCCCGCGGCCTGCCACAGCTCGAACGGGCCTTGCTCGTGGCCGAAGCCCCAGCGCATGGCCAGGTCCACGTCGCGGGCGCTGTCGGCGATCTCGGCCAGGTGCACCGCGCTGTAGTGGAAGGTATCGCGCAGCAGCGCCCAAACGAATTGCGCCTGCGGGTGGGTGCTGTCGCGCAGGCCCTGCAGCCGCTCGGCCGGATCGCGCCGGGCCAGGATCTCGGCCACCTCCGGCGCGGCTTGCGCGCCGGCTTCGACGTAGTTGCCGGCGGCCGGGTCCAACCGCTCGATGACCTTGCCGCGCTTGCGATAGAACCCGGCGCCAGTCTTCTGGCCCAGGGCGCCTTGCTCGATCAGGCCGGCCAGCACCGCGGGCACGCCGAAGTGCGCGTGGAACGGATCGCCGGGCAGTCCTTCGTCCATGGTGCGGATGACGTGCGCCAGCGTATCCAGCCCGACCACGTCGGCGGTGCGGAAGGTACCGGACTTGGCGCGCCCCAGCCGCTTGCCGGTCAAGTCATCGACCAAATCGTAGGTCAGGCCCGCCTTCTCGGCTTCGACGAAGGCGGCCAGGATGCCGAACACGCCGATGCGGTTGCCGATGAAGTTGGGCGTGTCGTGCGCGCGCACCACCCCCTTGCCCAGGCGCGAAACCAGGAAAGCCTCCAGCGCGTCCAGCAGCTCGGACCGGGTATCGGCGGTGGGGATCAATTCCACCAGCGGCATATAACGCGGCGGGTTGAAGAAATGCACGCCGCAGTAGCGCGGCCGCACGTCTGCCGGCAGCGCCTGGGCGAGCTTGCCCAGCGACAGCCCGGAAGTGTTGCTGGCCAGGATGGCATCCGGGGCCAGCGCCGGCGCGATGCGTTGATACAGCTGCGCCTTGAGGTCGGCGCGCTCGGCGATCGCTTCGATGACCAGGTCGCAGCCGGCCAGCTTGGCCAGCCCGGTGTCATAGTCAGCCGGCTCGATCAGGTCGGCCAGCTGGGGCAGCGCCAGCGGCGCAGGGTTCATGCGGCGCAGGTTGTCCAGGGCCTTGCGCACGGTGCCCGCGGGGTCGCCCTCGCGCGCGGGCAGATCGAACAGCACGACGGGCACGCCCGCATTGACGCAATGGGCGGCGATCTGCGCGCCCATCACGCCTGCGCCCAGTACGGCCACCTTGCCCAGGGTCGGTGTCTGCATGAGTTTGTCTCCGAATTTGCCGCCCGCACGCCTAAGCGTCGGGAGCCTTCCAGCTTACCGCATCGCAAGCCGTGGGCCTGCGGCCCGCCTGCCCCCCTACACCGAATGGCGAATCGCACGGTACATTGTGGAACTTTTTCTTTCATCCACTGCCAATTGGGGCATGGCGCCGGCCCCGCCAGGGGTGCCGGCGCCCGGCCTTTTGTTCAACCCGTCTACACGGCCGGCGTTGGCCTTTGGCAGAGCCGGCAGTGTGCAAGCATCGCGATAGGAACATGATGAAAAGAACCTTCCTCGCATTCTTGGCGTGCCTGTCCTTTGCCCTGTCGTCCGCGCACGCGCAGCCGCAGCACCGTGCGCCCGAAGGGTTGTACCTGGTGACCGACTATCCGTCGGTGACCGTGCAGCCGGGCAAACCCGCGACGATCAACCTAAGGCTCTACAACCATGGGGTCGCCCCCACCCGCCTGGCCCTGCGCGTGGAGGACGCGCCGGCCGACTGGAAGGTCCAGCTGCTGGGCGGCGGCCAGCCCGTGGCCGCGGCCATGCCAGCAACCGACGACCACGTATCGCTGCAGCTGCGCGTGGAAGTCCCCAAGGACGTGCAGCCCCAGCCGCGCACCCTGACCGTGGTCGCCCAAGGCCAGGGCACGGAGCTGCGCCTGCCGGTGGAAGTGGCGCTGGCCGAGCGCCTGCCCGCCAAGCTGGAGGTCAAGGCCAGCCTGCCGGCGCTGCGTGGCGGCCCGCGGGCGTCCTTTGACTACCAGCTGACCATCCGCAACGACAGCGGCGAAGACCAGCTGGTCAACGTCTCGGCGCAGGTGCCCCGCAACTTCGAGGCCAGCATCACCGAAAGCTACGGCTCGCAGCAGCTCAGCTCCGTGCCCGTGGCCGCCGGCTCGAGCAAGGACGTCAAGCTCAGCGTGCGCGCGCCGGCCCTGGTCCAGCCTGACACCTACCCCGTCGTCTTTACCGCCACTGCCGGCGACGCCCAGGCCACGGCCGAACTGTCGCTGGAAATCGTCGGCCAGCCGCGCCTGCGCATCAGCGGCCGCGACGGCCTGATGAGCCTGGCCGCCGAAGCCGGCAAGGCCGGCACCACGCCCATCCTGGTGCTCAACGAGGGCTCCGCCCCCGCCACCAGCGTGTCGCTGTCGGCCAGCGCCCCGTCGGGCTGGACCGCCGAGTTCGAACCCAAGGAAATCGAACGCATCCCGCCCGGTGAAAGCGCCGAAGTGCAGCTGCGCCTGACGCCGTCGAACCGGTCGCTGGCCGGCGACTACATGACCACCTTGCGCGCGTCCACCGAAGGCGAATCGGCCTCCGGGGATTTCCGCGTGACGGTAGAAACTTCCACCCTTTGGGGCATAACCGGGGCGGCGATCATCGCCATCGCGGTGCTCGTCCTGGTCGGCGCCATCGCGAGGTATGGCCGGCGATGAACACCACTGACACCACTCCCGTCATCCAGGCCGAGGCCCTGTGCAAGCGCTACGGCGCGACCAGCGCTGTGGACGGGATCACGCTTTCGATCGGCCGCGGCGAGGTCTTCGGCCTGCTCGGGCCCAATGGCGCGGGCAAGACCACGACCATCCTGATGCTGCTGGGCCTGACCGAAGCGACCTCCGGCACGGTGCGCGTGCTTGGCTGCGACCCGCAGCGCGATCCGCTGACGGTCAAGCGCCACGTCGGCTACATGCCGGACGCCGTGGGCTTTTACGACCACCTGACCGCCCGCGAGAACCTGGCCTACACGGCCCGCCTGCTGGGCATGCCGCAAAAGGAGCGCGATGCGGCGATCGACCAGGCGCTGGCGCGCGTGCGCCTGCAGCACGCGGCCGACAAGCGCGTGGTGACCTTCTCGCGCGGGATGCGCCAGCGCCTGGGCCTGGCCGAGATCATCATGAAGGGCGCGCAGGTCGCCATCCTGGACGAGCCTACCTCTGGGCTGGACCCCCAGTCCACCGAGGAATTCCTGACGCTGGTACGCACGCTCAGCGCCGACGGCGTCACCGTGCTGCTGTCCTCGCACCTGCTCGAGCACATGCAGCGCATCTGCGACCGGGTCGCGCTGTTCCACGCCGGGCGCATCGCACTGATGGGCACGGTGCCGGAACTCGCCCAACGCGTGCTGGGCGGTGGCCATGCCGTGCTGGTGCAGGCCCGTGGCAATGACCTGGCCAAGGTACTGGAATCAGTCGAAGGCGTGGGACGCGTCGAGCCCGCGGGCGAGGACGCCTACCGCCTGCGCGCCGACCGCGACGTGCGCGCGGCGGTCGCGCGCGCGGTCGTCTCGGCCGGCGGCGAGCTGCTTGGCCTGTCGCCCGAGACGCCCAGCCTGGACGCCATCTACAACCGCTACTTCCAGGACCAGTCTGCCAACGAGGAGATACGCCATGCCGCGTGACACCAACCGTACGGGCTCGCCCTGGCAAGGCATGGGCGCCGTGGCCATCAAGGAGCTGTCCGACCACCTATCCAGCTCGCGCATGCGGGTGCTGGAATGGCTGGTGGTACTGACCGCGGCCGCGTCCTTGTACGGCGCCGTGCGCAGCGCCTCGGGCGGCTCCGGCTCGGACCCCTTCGTCTTCCTGCGCCTGTTCACCAACGCGCAGCCGCCCCTGCCGTCCTTTGCCGCGCTGCTGGGCTTTCTGATTCCGCTGGTGGCCATCGGCCTGGGCTTCGATGCGGTCAACGGCGAATACTCGCGCCGGACCATGAGCCGCATCCTGTCCCAGCCGCTTTACCGCGATGCCCTGCTGTGCGGCAAGTTCCTGGCCGGCCTGGCCACGCTGGGCATCTGCCTGGTCGCGCTGTGGCTGCTGGTCATCGGCCTTGGGTTGGTCGCCCTGGGCGTGCCGCCCGGCGGCGAGGAAATCGCCCGGTCGCTGGTGTTCCTGCTGCTGGCGCTGGCCTACGCGGGCGTGTGGCTGGCGATCGCGATGCTGTTCTCCATCGTGTTCCGCTCGGCGGCGACGTCGGCCCTGGTCACGCTGGGGCTGTGGCTGTTCTTCGCCCTGCTGTGGCCCATGCTGGCACCGGCGCTGGCGCAGGTCATCGCGCCGCCCGACCCCCTGGCGCAGGCCTTCGGCCAACCCACCCTGCAGACCATGCAGTGGGAACAATGGCTGGGCCGGCTGTCACCCGCGCAGCTGTTCAACGAAGCGGTGATCGCCATCCTGAGCCCGGCCACCCGCGCACTGGGACCCGTGTTCCTTAGCCAGCTCGAAGGCGCCCTGGTCGGCACGCCGCTGCCGCTGACCCAAAGCCTGGCGCTGATCTGGCCGCAGGCCACCGGCCTGCTGGCCGGCGTGATCCTGCTGTTTGCGATCGGCTACATCGCCTTCCAGCGGCAGGAAGTGCGCGCCTGACGTCACGGCTGCCAACCGAGCCGCACCCGTCCTGCGGGACGGTGCGGCGTTTTGTTTATTCACAATGTGAACACCGTCGCGCGCCGCGTTTGACCTGGCGATGCGTCCACCATCATTGTAGCGCCTGCAACGCCACACGGTGGTTTTTCATCCCCGGGTCTCGAAATGGATAGCGTCAATCACCTTGCCCGCCCGTGTTCTGCGACGACAGCCACGGCCATCGCAACTTGGGCAATGTCCGTCCGGTTTGCGGCAGCGCCCCCCGAGGTGCAGGCCGCCCTGCGCAACTGCCTACTCTACAACCTGAGCATGGCGCTTGCCGTGGATGTCGCGACGGACAGCTTGGGCAAGGCGCTCGGCAGCGTCGCGCAATGCCCGGGGCCGGCCAGGCTGATCCATGGCCGCGGCACGCGGTCGGCCGCCGATGCCGCCTTCGTCAACGCCGGACTGATCACCTCGCGGGGTCAGAACGACACACATCCGGACGTGGTCACACACATCGGTTGCATCGTCATACCGGCGGTGCTGGCGTTGGCCGAAGAGCGGGCGGCCCCGTTGTCGGACGTCCTTGACGCCATATTGACCGGCTATGAGGCGATCCCGAGATTGGCCCACGGCCTTGCCAACGAAAGCGGCCGGCGCGGGTTTCGCGCGACCCCCGTCTATGGCGTGCTGGGGGCAGCGCTGGCCGGCGCGCGACTGATGCGGTTGTCGGGCAGCCAAACCGCCCACGCCCTGTCTATCGCCACGCACTGCGCCGGAGGGCTGATGCAGACTTGGCTCGACGGCTCGCAGGAATGGCGGCTGCAGGTCGCCAAGGCTAGCAGGGACGCAGTCACCAGCGTCAAGCTCGCCCAAAGCGGGCTGCGCGGCTCGGATCACTGCCTAGACGGGACCGCGGGGGTGGCTGCGGCATTCGCCGGCCAGCCATTCGCCTTTGACGCATCAGGCTGGAAGATCCTCGACGTTGCCTTCAAGCCGTATCCGGGCTGCGCGTTCAACCAGGCGCCGGTGCATGCCTTGCGGCTGCTCATCCGCCAAAAGGGTATCGATCCCCGGCGCATCGCCTCGGTCGACGTACGCATGCATCCGACCGATGCCAACTACCCTGGCGTCAACGCCTACGGCCCGTTTTCTTCGCCGTCCGGCGCTATCATGAGCGGCCCTTTCATGCTGGCTGCCACGCTGCGTGACGGGCTGCCTCGCGTTGCGCATTTCGACAAGGAATTCGGAGCAAGCCCCTTTCATGAAAACTCACGCAAGGTCCGCATCCTAGCCGACCCTTCGGTCGCCCGCTGGCAATGCCGGCTTGCCGTGACCCTGGCCGATGGAACTGTGCACGACATGCGCTTTGAAGAACCACGGCCTTTCGTCTTTGATTGGGCCAGGACCGTCGAACTGTGCGAGCAGGTATCGCAGGAATGGCCCATGCCCCCGGATCTGCGCCAGGCGCGCTTTTCTGCCCTGGCCGGAGCCGTGCAGGCGCTGGCATCCGATGAGGACTGGCAGGCCCTGCGTGGCGCAATCTACTGACTCAACTGACGACCGCCCTTGGCAAGCCTTGCGCCGTATGAACCAGACCCGGAAAGGAACCCAGGCCGTCGCTAGGGCCTTGGGGCTGTTGAAGCTGATTTCACAGGCCCATCCGCAAGGCATCGGCATCGCCGAATTGGCTGACGCGGCACAGTTGGATCGTGCCACCGCCTACCGCCTGGCAAGCAGCCTGGTGGAGTTCGGCTTGGCGCAGCGCGACGATTCCCGGCAATATCGCCTGGGTGTCGAGGCCATGCAGCTGGGCCTGGCGTCGATGCGCAGCGCGCCGATCGTCGAACGCCTGCGGCCGGTCATGCGGCGGCTGGCCAGGCGCACGGAAGATACGGTTTTCCTGGTCGTGCGCAATGGTGACTATGGGCATTGCCTGCACTACGAGGAAGGCCCTTATCCCGTCAAGACGCTCGTGCTGCAAGTCGGCGGCATGCGGGTGCTTGGCGTGGGTTCAGCCGGGATGACACTGTTGGCCACGCTTGCCGACGACGAAATAGAAGGCCTTTACCAGCGCCACTACGATGAGTTCCAGAGCAGGGGCCTGTCACTGTCCACGCTCAAGCGCCACGTCAATGAGACCCGGCGCCAGGGGTACTCCAACACCGCCGGCCTGGTTGCCAACGAGGTCAGTGGCGTCGGCATGCGCTTCGAACTGCCCACGGGCAGCCAGGGTGCCATCAGCATCGCCGCGATCCGCAGCCGCATGCAGCCAGAAAGAAAGCGTTGGATCGCTTCGATACTGGCCGACGAACTGTGCGCCGACGGCTGCGCCCCGGCGGCCATGCGCTGATTTTCGTTGTTCACATAGTAAATAAAAGCGCACTTCCTGCTTACCGGCCGCTTGGCAGCTGGCAGACACTACAGCTCAACGACAGCAAGGACCGCAGGATCGCTTGGTCTGCGCGGAGCAGAGATGGACTTGGGCATAAGAAATCACGTCGCCATCGTCACCGGCGGGGGAAACGGCATCGGGGCTGCATGCGCATTGGCTTTGGCCCAGGAAGGGGTCCGCGTGGCCGTAGCCGATCGGGACTTGCAAGCTGCGCAACGCGTGGCAGCTGGCATCTGTTCTCGCGGCCTTGCCGCGCAAGCCGTGCAGATGGACGTCAGCCAGCCGGCATCGGTCAGGGAATCCATCGCCGCGGTACTGGACCATTGGGGTCAAGTCCAGATCCTTGTCAACAACGCGGGATTCTCCCGTGACAATGCGATCGAGGCGATGACTGATGACGAATGGTCGCAGGTCATCGCCGTCAACCTCACGGGACAGTTCAACTGCGCCCGCGTCCTCGCCCCGCTCATGGCCGCACAGGGATACGGCCGCATCGTGAACATGGCCTCGCGCGCCCACCTGGGCGACGTCAATAAGGCCAATTACTCGGCAGCCAAGGCCGGCGTCATCGGCATGACCAAGGCCTTGGCCATCGAGCTGGGCCCCGCCGGCGTCACCGTCAATGCCGTAGCGCCCGGCGTCGTCCAAACGGACCGGCTGGAAAACCTGCCTCATTTCGACGCGCTGCGCGACCGCGCCATGGCTGCCATGCCGATCAAGCGCTTGGGCCGCCCCGAGGAGGTCGCCCAGGCCGTCGCCTTCCTCGCTTCAAGCAACGCCGGATTCATCACCGGCGAAGTCATCCACATCACCGGCGGACGCTACGGGTGACCCGAAACGATCAACCCCGCATCGCCCTTCCAAACATTACGCATAGGAGACACGACATGATCAACCGCCGTGCATTGACCCGAACCTTGTTTGCGTCGCTCGCGCTGATGGGCGCGACGATGACCGCATATGCCGACTAATGGCCCGAGCCCGGACAGGCGATCCGGCTCGTCGTGCCCTTCGCCCCCGGCGGGACGACGGACATCCTCGGCCGCATGGTCGCCGACGGCCTGGCCAAGGAGCTGAACAATCCGGTCATTGTCGAGAACCTGGCCGGCGCCAACGGCAACATCGGAGCCAATGCCGTGTTGCGCGCCAAGCCGGACGGCTACACGATCATGCTGGGCACGCCTGGTCCGATGATCGTCAACAAGTATGTCTACGCCAACCTAGCGTACGATCCCAAGACGGCATTCGCCCCCGTGATCCTGGTCGCTGAGCTGCCCAACGTGCTGATGACCGTTCCCAGCCTGGGCGTAGACAGCGTTGCGGCGCTCGTCGACAAAGCCAAGCAAACCAAGGGCGGCCTAACGTTCGGCAGCCCGGGCGTGGGTTCCAGCGGCCACGTTTCGACCGAACTGTTCAACCTGAAAGCTGGCCTGGAGGCCACGCATGTGCCCTATAAGGGCAGCTCGCCGATGTTGACCGAACTGATGGGCGGCACGACCGATTACACGATCGACCAGATCTCCTCGGCGCTTGGCTTCATAAAGAGCGGAAAGCTCAAGGCGCTGGCGGTCACGTCCAAGAGCCGGTCACCCCAGCTGCCTGATGTACCCACGCTGCAGGAGGCGGGATTCAAGGACTATGAAGTGTCCGTCTGGTTCTGCGTCGCCGCCCCGGCAAAAACCCCGGCCGAGCGCGTGCAAAAGCTCAACGCCGCCATCAATAAGGTCCTGGCCGACCCGCAGGTCAGGGACAAGATCGCCTCCTTCGGCGCCCAGCCGCTGGGCGGCTCCCCGGAAGATCTGGCGCGCAAGATCCTTTCGGAGGAAAGCAACATTCAAGCGGTTGCGAAGGTGGTGAAGTTCCAAAACTAGCGCGATCGTGACCGCCCGCGCTCCGGCGAGCGCGGCCACCGCAACAAGAGAGGCTTTGTCGCAAAAAATGGCTTTGATGAAGGAAGTGCATACGGGCACGGTGCAGACCGATGGCGTCGCGGTCCGTTTCTACGACTCGGCTAACGGCGCATCCGAGAAAACACCCATCGTTCTTCTGCATGGCACCGGCGGATCGGCAGAGAACAATTTCTGGGCCTTGTTTCCCATGCTGGCCACAAGGCACAGGGTCGTGGCGCTGGACTTCGTCGATCCGGACGCTGACGTGCCCGACGGCGACCACTACGTCCGCCAGGTGAAGGCCGTCGTCAATGCCATCGGCGCCGCCAAGCCGGTACACATCGTCGGTTATTCGTTCGGCGCGGTCATCGCGGCACTCTACGCGGCGCAACACCACGCGGACGTTGCCTCCCTGACCCTGGTCGCGGGGTGGGTGCGCACCGACAATCACCAGCGCCTGCGTAATGCCATTTGGCGTACCCTGTATGACACCAACAGCGATGCGCTGGCGCCGTTTTCGGTCTTTACCAGCTTCAGCCAGGCATTCCTCAATGCGAAAAACGACACCGAAATTGCGGGATTGATCGAATCGGCGCGCAACGGCCCGGACCGCTCCAAGAAAATGGCGTTCAATCGCAATGTCGACATCAGCGACGCGGCCAGCCGGATCCTGGCGCCGTCCCTGGTGATAGGATGCCGGCATGACCAGATGGTTCCGGTTCGTCATGCGCGCATGCTGTTCGCCGCGATAAAGGACTGCCGCTATGCCGAAATCCTGTCCGGCCATGGCGTCGTCCACGAACGGCCGGCAGAGCTTTTCTTCATGATCGACTCGTTCGTGCGTGATCCGCGGCGGCTGCCCGCCGGGCACGTCATTGAAAACATGCACGTCTGAACTTGGATTTGGCCATACAAATGAACGACTCAACCACGGCAGTCGACCCGCGCGTCTGCGAAACGCAGGTCTTGATCATTGGATCCGGATTTTCCGGCCTGGGAATGGCGGTGGCGCTCAAGCGCCAAGCCAAGCGCGACTTCATCGTGCTGGAGCGCGCCGCCGATGTCGGCGGCACTTGGCGGGACAACACTTATCCTGGCGCGGCATGCGACATCCAATCCCACCTGTACTCCTACTCGTTCCGGCCAAACCCGAACTGGAGCCGCGTCTATGCCTCGCAGCCGGAAATTCTGGAATACCTGCGGGCGACGGCGCGCGACGAAGGCATCCTGCCGCACGTCCGGTTTGGCGCCAGGGTGCTCAAGGCGGCCTGGGACGAGCAACAAGCCGCCTGGCTCGTCAGCACCACTGCTGGTGATTTCAAGGCGCCGGTTTTGGTATCGGCAGCCGGCCACTTGTCCGATCCTGCGTATCCCGACATCGAGGGCCTGCATTCGTTCCAAGGCAAGCTGTTCCACTCGGCGCAGTGGGATCACACCTGCAAGCTGGATGGCAAGCGTATCGGTGTCATCGGCACGGGAGCGTCGGCCATCCAGATCGTCCCGGAAGTGGCCAAGGTAGCCTCCCACCTGACGGTTTTTCAACGGTCGGCGCCTTACATCATCCCGCGCCGCGACTATGTCTACGCGGATGCGGAGAAAGCGCTTTTCGCCCGCTTCCCGGAAATAGCCCAAGAACTGCGTGACGAACTGTTCTGGGGCAACGAAAGCCGTTTCCCGCAACGGCGGCAGGTGCCTGCTTTCATCAACCAGATCACTGCGCTGGCCATGAACCATCTGCACCAGCAGGTGCCAGACGAAGACCTGCGCCAGAAACTGACGCCCAACTACGCGATCGGGTGCAAGCGCATCCTGATCTCAAATGATTACTACCCCACCCTGCTCAAGCCCAACGTGTCACTGGAGACCCGGGGCATCGCCCGCGTGGATGAAAACGGCGTCATCCTGAAGGACGGCAGCCGCATCGACCTGGACATCCTGATCGTCGCAACGGGCTTCGAGGCGACGGAGCTGCCTATCGCCAAGGTCATCTATGGCCGCGACGGCTTGTTGCTTGCCGACAAGTGGCGCTCGGGCGGCAGGGCCTATGCCTGCACGGCCGTTTCCGGCTTTCCCAACTTCTTCATGATGTTGGGACCGAACACCGGGTTGGGCGCCGGTTCGATGATTTTCATGGTAGAGACCCAGATCAACTACATCAAGGAAGGTATCGACTACATCTACGCAAACGGTGTGCTGGTCGACCCCGACGAAGTCGCTGAGCAGGAATACGTCCAGAGCATCTATCGACGCAGTGCCGGCACAGTCTGGACCGAAGGCGGTTGCAGCAGCTGGTACCTTCACCCCACCAGCGGCAAATTGACCACACTCTGGCCGGACTTCATGACCCAGTTCCGCGCCGAAAACGGGTCTTTCTCGCCCGTCGGTTATCAGATCGCCCCACGTCCTGGGGCCTTGGCAGGAGAGCCGGCATGAACGCCGATACCCAGAAGACCCGGGTGGCCGTGCTTGGCGCCGGCCTGATGGGCCACGGCATCGCGCAATCGTTCATGGTAAGCGGCTTCGACGTGGCCATCTGGGATCCCGATCCCGCCGTGCGCGCAAGCGTTCCCGGCCGGATCGCCGAGCACCTCGAGCTGATGGGCGACAGTCGCCCGATCGATCTGCGCATTGCCGACACTTTGGAACAATGCGTGGCAGGCGCAACGTTGGTGGTCGAGGCGGCCCCCGAAAAGCTGGACTTGAAGCGCGACCTGATGAGCCAAATCCATGCCGCGAATCCAGACTGCATCGTGGCCACCAATACCTCGGTGCTGCGGATCACGGAGATCGCCCAAGGATCGCCCAACCCCACACGGGTGGTCGGCACGCACTGGTGGAATCCACCCTACCTGATGCCCTTGGTGGAAGTGGTCCGCGGCGAGCAAACTGACCCCGAAGTGGCGCGCGTGGTGACGCAGTGGCTCGTGCAGGCCGGCAAGACGCCTGTCGATGTCTATCGCGACGTACCCGGCTTCGTCGGCAACCGGATGCAGTTCGCCCTCGTCAGGGAGGCGGCGTACATCGTCGAGCAGGGAATATGCTCACCGGAAACCGTGGACTTGGTCGCACGCCTGACGTTCGGGCGCCGGCTACCGGCGATCGGCCCACTGCGCAATGCCGATTTCATCGGCCTGGACTTGACATGCGCCATCATGGATTACCTGGCGCCTTCGCTTTGCGACGCCAAGCACGCGCCCGAGCTTTTCCGTGACAAGCTAAAGGACGGCAACCTCGGCGCCAAATCCGGTCGGGGCACCTACGAATGGCAGGAAGGCGAGCGCAACAGGACGGAACAGGAATTACTCCAGCACCTGATCCGGCTGGAGCGGGACGAATCGGCGCCCTAACGCCCTTGCCCCAACAATTTCCGGTAAAGCGCCGCATAGCTTTCCGCGACCTGGTCCCATCCCAGCCGGGCGGCCAGCGCCCGTGCGTTGTCCGCGAGCCTTGCCCTTAGGTCGCGGTCTTCCAGCACCCTGCGCACCGCGCCGGCCAGCGCCGGCGCGTCGCGCGGGTCGTCGACGATCAGCCCGTCGATGCCATTGCGCACGTACTCGGCGAAACCGCAATGGCGCGGCCCGCTCATGATGGCGGGCACGCCATATGACATGGCTTCCAGCGCGACCATGCCGAAGGCATCGCCCGTGGTTGGAAAGACGAATAAGTCCGCAGCACTATAGAAGTCGTTCAAATCGCGCTGCGCGGGCCAGACGTGCACGCGCGGTCCCAAGCCCGCCTGCCCGGCCAGCTGCCGCGTCTGGCGCGCGGTGTCTTCGGGGCCCCCGACCACGATCAAGTGGACGTCTTCGTGCAGCGCGGGCATGGCCTGCAAGATGGTCTCGTACCCCTTGCGCACCGGGCTGTTGGCCACCAAGAGCAGGTAGGTTTTTTCCGGCGCCAGGCCCAGCGCCGCGCGCGCGGCAGCGGGCGTTGCCGGATTGGCCGGCATTCGCACGCCCGGCGGGATCACGATGACATCGCGCGCCTGCGGATACGCGGTTTGTATCTGCTGCCGGATGAGCGGGGACGCCGCCACCAGCGCGCGGTGGCCCGATGCGCGATAGCGTGTCTTTTCCAGCCACAGGTAAGCCTGCCAGCGGAGGCTGGTCACCGTCTGCAGCCAACGCCCCAGGCTGCGGCGATGGAAGTAGCGCGAATAGCGCACCGGCATCACATGCACGCCGTGCACGTCAGCCGCGCCGGCATTTTCATGCGAATGGACCAGGTCGAAATCCCGCGCCGCCTTTGCGCATTGGCGCGTGAAATGCAGCAACCGCAGCCACCGCGGGCCCGAGCGCAGCGCGGGGACGATGGTGTGCGTGATCGGTAGGTCGCATTCCCACGCCTGGCAAAAGACGTGGATGTCGAAGTCATGGCGCAGCCGCTCCAGCAGCCTTTCAGCGTACGATTCCGCGCCGCCGAACCGCGCGCCGAAAGCCCGACTGATGAAGGCTACGCGCGGGCGGCGCGCGGCGCCTGCCGCCTCGTCGTTGTTCATGGTGTGAAGTCCATCCGGGTCCCGTCGCGACGGCGAATATTAGGCGCTGCCTGACGCCGGCCGCAAGCGTAGGCCCGCTTTGGCCTGCCCGTCCCCGCCGGCACGCGGGCGACGCGGCCACTCCCGGCCGCACCGGGCGGGCCGCCTCGCCAGTTTGTTGCCACAGGGCCCGGCCGTATACTCAGGGCCCTGCCGCTCGTTCGACCCGCTTTACGCCATGACGGCCACCATCCCCATATTGATGTACCACCAGATCGACCAGACCCCGCCCGCAGGTACGCCGATGCGCGGACTGGTGGTGCATCCCGCACGCTTCCGGGCCCACATGAAGTGGATGCACCGGCTGGGGTACCGCGGCCTGTCCATGCGCGACCTGATGCCCTACCTGCGCGGCGAACGCCAGGGCAAGGTCTTCGGCGTCACCTTCGACGACGGCTACCGCAACGTGCTGGCCAATGCCATGCCCGTGCTCGACGAACTGGGGTTTACTGCCACCACGTACTTCGTCAGCGGGCAGATCGGCGGCAGCAACGTATGGGACGAACCCATCGGCATCCCGCGCGCCGAGCTCATGGACGCCGACGAGATCCGGCAATGGCACGCCGCCGGCCACGAAGTCGGCGCGCATACCGTCGACCACGTGCAGCTGCCGCGCATGCAGCCGGCCGAGGCCTTCCGGCAAATCGCCCAGTGCCGCCGGATGCTGCAGGACATCACCGGCGCCGAGGTCTCCGCCTTCTGCTACCCCTACGGCAAGCAGCAGCCCGAACACCGGCGCATGGTCCAGGAAGCAGGCTACGCCAACGCCACCTCGACCATCCGCGGCCGTGCCCGGCCGGGCGACGACATGTTCTGCCTGCCCAGGGTGCTGGTCTCGCGGCGCACGCACGTGTTGCAGCTGCTCAGCAAATGCCTGACCGGCTACGAAGACCGGCGCGGGCGCGACCGCAGGAAATAAGCGCCGGCGCGCAACGGGCCCAACTCGATATAGCGTCAATACTGCGCCCCCCGCCCGGTCAGCGCCACGGCGATGCGAACGGCCGTATAGGCGGCCGCGTCGACCAAGCGGCGCAGCCATGCCCGGCGCGCATAGCTGTGCCGCTCCACCGGCCGGGAATCGGCGGCGATGGCACGCTGCAGCGACGCACGCAGCCGCGCGGCAAAGCCCGCGTCGTCGACCACCACATTGGCCTCGCGCGCCAACAGCAGGCTGAATGGGTCCAGATTGGACGATCCGACCGTGGCGTAGTCATCGACCACGGCCACCTTGGCGTGCAGGAAGCTCGGCATGTATTCGTAGATCTCGATGCCGTGCGAAAGCAACTCATCGTACATGGCGCGCGTGGCGTAGCGCTGCAGCAGGTACTCCGCCTTGCCTTGCAGCAACAGCCGCACGCGCACTCCGCGCGCCGTGGCTGAGACGAGCGCCTTGCGCAGTCGCCGCCCCGGCAGGAAGTATGCGCAGGCGATCAGGATGTCGCGGCGGGCTCGGCCCATGGCATGCAGGTAGGACTGCTCGATGGTGTGCCGAAAGCGCAGGTTGTCGCGCAGCGCCAGGGCGGCGCGCGTCGTCCCGCATGGCGGGTGGTCGGCGTAGCCCGGATGCCGCAGCTGCACGTCGCGCAGCGACCGCAGCGGCCGGCGCAACTGCAACCAGCTTAGCCGCACCCATAGCAAATCCACCGCGTGCACGATGTCGGCCACGATGGGCCCGGCCACCCGCACGGCGTAGTCAAAGCGCGGATGAGTGAAGCTCGGCTGATCCTCGCCCTCGTTGGTGTAGTCGTCGACGACGTTGATGCCGCCGACGAACGCCACGGCGTTATCGATGACGGCGATTTTGCGATGCATGCGCCGCAGGCGCCGGCGGCTGGGCACCAGCCGGCCCAGGTACCGGGGTTCGGGCCGGTACACGCGGCACTGGCCGCCCATGGCGCGGATACATTCCACGACTGCCTGGGCCGATTCTGCGCTGCCAAAGCCATCGATCACCACGCGGACCTTGACGCCGCGCGCGCAGGCCGCCTGCAGCCGGGCAAGCAGCGCCGTGCCCGCGTCGTCGATCTGGAAGATATAGGTTTCCAGGTGCACGACCGAACGCGCCTGGTCGATCGCCTCGAACAAGGCGGGAAAGAATTCCCCGCCGTTCTCCAGCAAGCGGACGTCGTTGCCGTCGTGCCAGTGCAGTTTCAGCGGCTCAGGCAAGGCGGCGCCTCCTTGCCACGCGCACGCGCCGGCCATCGGCCGGCGTGCATGCGCGGGACAATGCCGGATTGCGCCCGTCCGTCACGGCAGCTCCAGCTCGGCCAGCAGCGGGGCATGGTCGGAAAACTCCGACCACGGCCGGCCGCGCAGCACCCGGGCGCTGCGCACGGCAAAGCCGCGCTGGTAGATGCGGTCCAGGCGCAGCCAGGGAAACACCGCCGGGAACGTGCGCGGCGGCGGCAACAGGCAGTACGCGCCGTCCATGCCCAGTAGGTTGGCGCGCTGCTCGGCGACGCCGCCTCGCATGGCCGCGCGCAAGCGACGCAGGGATTCGCGCAGGCCCTGCCCGCCCAGTCCCTGGCCACGGATGGCATAGCTGTAGCCCATGCCGCGCGGTGCGTAGGCGAAAACCTCATACACGCCCAGCTGCCTGACGAACATCGGCGCCAGGCGGTCCTTCCAGTCGTTGAAGTCGCCCGCGATCAAAAGCGGCGCCTGCGCCGGCACCAGCCGGCTGATGCGGTCGGTCAGCGCGGCGACCTGCCGCATGCGGCTGCCGGCGAACAGCCCCAAGTGCACGACGAAGCAATGCACCTGCTGTCCGCCGATTTCCACCCGCGCATGTAGCATGCCGCGCTGCTCCAGCGGATGGTCGGAGATATCCTGGTTTTCGTAGTCCAGTATCGGAAACCGCGACAACAGCGCGTTGCCGTGGTCGGTGCGCCGCCGCACCGCATTGCGCCCGTAGGCGGCGCTCATGTGCAGGCCGGCGGCCAGGGATTCGTGCTGGGCATGCAGCAGCTGGTATTGCTCGTTGCGGCCTTGGACTTCCTGCAGGAAAACCAGGTCGGGGCGCAGTCCGTACAGCGCGAGCCGTAGATCGTACAGCGAATCGCGCCGCCCCAGCGGGGAGCGCCCTTTGTGGATGTTGTAGCTGACGACGCGGATGACGGACACCGATGGCCTCGCATGGCGGTCGGCCTCGCGCCGGCCTGTCCGCTGCCGGCAAGGGGCCGAATCGAGACCAAGATTCTAGCGTGCCGGCCGCGCGGCGAAACAGACAGGGCGCCTCAAGGCGCCCTGTCCGAACCACTTGCTGGCTGACTGCTTACTTGACCTCGGCCTGCCGCAGCCGGATATGCAGCTCGCGCAGCTGCTTCTCGTCCACGGTCGAGGGCGCCTGGGTCAGCAGGCACTGGGCGCGCTGCGTCTTGGGGAAGGCGATCACGTCGCGGATCGATTCGGCCCCAGCCATCATGGTGACGATGCGGTCCAGCCCGAAGGCGATCCCGCCGTGGGGTGGCGCGCCGTACTGCAGGGCATCGAGCAGGAAGCCGAACTTCTCGCGCGCTTCCTCGGCGTCGATCTTCAGTGCGCGGAACACCTTGCTTTGGACTTCCTCGCGATGGATGCGCACCGATCCGCCGCCGATTTCCCAACCGTTGAGCACCATATCGTAGGCCTTGGCCAGCGCCTTGCCCGGGTCGGTCGCCAACAGGTCCTCGTGGCCGTCCTTGGGGCTGGTAAAGGGATGGTGCGCGGCGGTGTAGCGGCCTTCTTCCTCGTCGTACTCGAACATCGGGAAGTCGATCACCCACAGCGGTTTCCAGCCTTCCTCGAACAGGCCGTGCGTGCGGCCGAACTCGCTGTGGCCGATCTTGACGCGCAGCGCGCCCATGGAATCGTTGACCACCTTGGCACGGTCCGCGCCGAAGAAGATGATGTCGCCGTCCTTCGCACCGGTACGGGCCATCATCTCGGCAAGGGCCGCATCATGGATGTTCTTGACGATGGGCGACTGCAGGCCTTCGCGGCCCTTGGCGGCGTCGTTGACCTTGATCCAGGCCAGCCCCTTGGCACCGTAGATGCCCACGAACTGCGTGTAGGCATCGATCTCGCTGCGGGTCAGCTCCGCGCCGCCCGGTACGCGCAGCGCCACGACGCGGCCGCCCGGCAACGCGGCGGCTTGCGAGAACACCTTGAACTCGACGTCGCGCATCACGTCGGTCAGGTCGGTGAACTCCAGCGACACGCGCAGGTCCGGCTTGTCCGAGCCGTACCGGCGCATGGCCTCTTCCCAGGTCATTTGCGGGAAGGGGTCGGGCAGGTCGACGCCTTGCACCGTCTTGAAGACGTGGCGGATCATGCCCTCGAAGATGGCGCGGATCTCGCTCTCATCCAGGAAAGACGTTTCGCAGTCGATCTGGGTGAATTCAGGCTGGCGGTCGGCGCGCAGGTCTTCGTCGCGGAAGCACTTGGTGATCTGGTAGTAGCGGTCGAACCCCGCGATCATCAGCATCTGCTTGAACAGCTGCGGCGACTGCGGCAGCGCGAAGAACTGCCCCGCGTTCACGCGCGAGGGCACCAGGTAGTCGCGCGCGCCTTCGGGCGTGCTCTTGGTGAGCATGGGCGTCTCGATGTCGATGAAGCCCAGGGCGTCCAGGTATTTGCGCACCTCGATGGACACGCGGTAGCGCAGCATCAGGTTGCGCTGCATCTGCGGACGGCGCAGGTCCAGTACGCGGTGCGTCAGCCGGGTGGTTTCCGACAGGTTGTCGTCATCGAGCTGGAAGGGCGGCGTGACCGACGGGTTGAGGATCTCGATCTCGTGGCACAGCACCTCGACTTCGCCCGAGGCCAGGTCCGGGTTGGCCGTGCCTTCCGGACGGTTGCGCACCTTGCCCGTCACGCGCACGCAGTATTCGTTGCGCAGCCGCTCGGCGATGGCGAAGGACTCGGCGTGGTCCGGATCGAAAACGATCTGTGCCAGGCCGGCGCGGTCGCGCAGGTCGATGAAGATGACCCCGCCGTGGTCTCGGCGGCGGTGCACCCAGCCGAACAGGGTGACGGTCTGGCCGAGATGATCGCGGCAAACCTCGCCGGTGTAGCAGGTACGCATGCGGGATGACTCCGTGATGAATGCGATGAATGAGTGTGCGGGCAGGCCGGCGGGACGCTTTGCCTGGCGCCGCAGGGCGGGGCCGGATGCCGCGCCCTGCGCCTGCCAAGGCCGCCGGGCGCGGCGGTCGTCAGGCCGACGCAGCGGCCGTATTGGATGCGGCGGCGGCCGGCTTGTCGCCGCCCGAGGAAGCCTTGTCCGACGCGCCGGACGAATCCGGCTTGGACGCATCCGAGGCTGGCTTGGACGGCGCGCCGCTGTTGCGGAAGTCGGTCACGTACCAGCCGGACCCCTTGAGCTGGAAACCGGCGGCGGTAACCTGCTTGGCAAAGGTTTCTTGCCCGCATTGCGGGCACGTCGACAGCGGCGCGTCGGACACTTTCTGGAGCACGTCCTGGGCGTGACCGCAGGCGCCGCACTTGTAGGCGTAGATAGGCACGGTTGGACTCCCCGGGCGCATCGCCCGGCCAGGGCACTGCGTCGGCGCCGCGCCGCGCCAGTCGCGTGCGGGCCCGTTGCGCAGGCCGAAGAACAAAAAACGGAAAGTCCAGGATTTTAGCGGTTTTTTGGGGCCATCCTCCCCCGCGCTGGGGCCGTCCCGGGGCCGGGCGCACCGGCACGCGCGATAATGCGCCTTGTCCGCGCCGCGCCGTCGGCTCGCCGCGCGCAAGCGGCCCGTGCCCGCGGCCGGGCCCGCCCCCTTCGTCATCGACCGGTTTTGCCATGTCCCAGCACCCCCCCGTCTTTCGCCTCATCCCGGGCTCGCGCCCCCTGATCGTGTCCATACCGCATGCCGGCACGCGCTTGCCGCCCGAGCTTGCCCAGCGCATGACCGAGCACGGCCGCGCCGTGCCCGACACCGACTGGCACATGGAAGCCTTGTACGGCTTCGCCCGCGAGATGGGGGCCTCATTGCTGGTGGCGGAGTATTCGCGCTACGTCATCGACCTGAACCGTCCGCCCGACGGCCAGAACCTGTACCCTGGCCAGGACACCACCGGCCTGTGCCCGGTCGACACCTTCCTGAAGCAGCCGATCTACCTGCCCGGCCAGGAGCCGACCGAGGAAGAAATCGCCCAACGCCTGCAGCGGTGGTGGCGGCCATACCATGAAGCACTGCAGGCCGAGCTGCAGCGCCTGCGCGCCGAGCACGGCACCGTGGCGCTATGGGATGCGCACTCGATTTGCTCGCAGCTGCCGCGCTTCTTCGAGGGCAAGCTGCCGGACCTGAACCTTGGCACCGCCGACGGCGCCAGCTGCGCGCCCCAGCTGGCCGAGCGCGTCTATGCGCTCGCGCGCCAGGCCGAGGGCTACACCAGCGTGTTGAACGGCCGTTTCAAGGGCGGCTACATCACGCGGCGCTACGGCGACCCGACCCGCGGCATCCACGCGATCCAGCTGGAAATGGCCTACTGCGCCTACATGGGCGAAGAGCCGCCCTACCCGTGGATGCCCGAACGCGCCGCCGGCATCCAGCCGCACCTAAAGGCAATGCTACAGGCCTGCCTGGATTTCGTCGAAGGCCGCTGACCGCCGGCGTGCGCCGCGGGCAGCGCGGCATGCGCCGTGCGCGGCTTTTCCCATGCGGCCGGCCGTGCAGGGGTGCAAGCCGGGCCTGCACGGCCCGCCGCCCCAGAGCCGCCCTGCCGCTCAAATCAAGAACATGAACGCCGCCACGAGCGTCGGCCCGATTGCCGACAACAACAGCGGCCCGGCGGAAATGCTGCGGTCGGTGAAGCTGTTTTTCAGGATGGCGTAGCCGGCCGGATTGGGCGCGTTGGCGATCACGGTCAGCCCACCGCCGGTCACGGCGCCCGCCACCAGCATGTAGCGCCACATCTCGGACGTGCCGTCCACCAGCGACCCCAAATAGGTCAGCGCGGCGTTGTCGGTGACCGCGGTCAGGGCTGCCGCCCCCCAAAACAGCACCATCGGCGACAACCCGCCGAGCAAGTCCTGCAGCCACCATTTCTGCAGGCCGCCCAGCACGACCAGCCCGGCCAGGAAAAATCCGACCATCAGGCCTTCCTTGATCATCAGGCGCGACTGGTACTGCTTGTAGGCTTCGGCAAAACCGATGAACAACATCAGCAAGCCCAGGAAGATGGACGGATGGTGCGCAGCCAGCACCACCGCAACGAGAAACACCACGTGCACCAGCGTGCACGCCGCCGGCACCCGCTTGCGGCGCGCGGCGTCCTCGTCGGTGGCGTCCACCCCGGTGCCCGCCAGCAGTGCCTTGCGAAACAGCACGGTGACGACCAGGGCGTTGATCAGCACGGCGATCACCGCTCGCCAGCCGAAGTGAGTGGCCATGTAGGACGTATCCCACTGGAAGGTCGACGCCACCATCAGCACGGGCGGTGCAGCATAGGCCGTCATCACGCCGCCGATGGACACGTTGACGAACAGCACGCCCAGCGTCAGGTACTTGAGCCGCTCCATCCCGGGACGGTTGAAGTAGCCGTCGCGCAGCAACAGCGCCGCCAGCGTCATGGCCGCGGGCTCGGTGATGAAGGAGCCGGCCAGCGGCACCACCGACAACACCAAGAAGAACGTCGCCAAATCGCGCGGCACCGGCAGCAGGCGCGCGAGCACGCGCACCACCGAATCGACCAGTTCGATGATGGGCCGGCTGGCGGCCACCACCATGATGGCGAAGACGAACAGCGGTTCGGTGAAGTTGCGTGTGTCCATGTACGCGACGACCTCGGGCACGCCCGCCAGCGCCGCCATGCATACGAGCAGCACGAAGGCCCACACGCCGAACACCGCCTCGACCTCGGACAGCAGGTGCCAGACGCCGGCGTGCGCGCCGCCCCGGTGCGCCATCAGCGCAAACAGTGGCACCGAAAACGTATGGATCACGGCTAGGGCGAACAGGATGGTGGCGATGAGTTCGATGTTCGAGGGCATCAGCAATCAATCCGTTGGTGTGACAGGCGCCGGCGGCTCGCGCGAGGCAACAGCGCCGCGCCGGCTGCGCGGCAGCGTACCATGATCGCTGCGGCTTGGCCTTACCGATTTACCCGGTTGACGGCCACGCGTGGCCGATTGCACAGCACGGCGCCTGGAACTTTGCGCCGCCCGCCCGGTCGCAAGCTCGACCACCTTCGCCGTTCAGCATTTTGTCAGCACCGCAGGTTAAAGGCATACTGCGCAAGCCGCAAACGACGCTTGCGCTGCCCCACGATCTGCCCGCCACGGAGACTTTGCCGATGTCATCGCCCCGCCAGGCAGTGCCCCAGACCCCTAAGCGATCCATGCCAGCCGGCGCCGCCAAGACGCCCGCTTGGGAGCGGGCATCGTGACGGCCGGCACGCGCGAAGCTGCCGGGCAGGCCACGGCCGGCCTGTCGGTGCTGGACGGCGCGGCCGTGATCGTGGGCATGGTCGTGGGCATCGGGATCTTCGGCTTTCCGCCGCTGGTGGCCATGCATGCGCCCACGCCCGCCGTGTATATCGGGCTGTGGCTGGCCGGCGGCCTGGTGATGCTGGTCGGCGCGCTTTGCTATGCCGAACTCGGCTCGGCCTACCCGGACAGCGGTGGCGAGTACCACTACCTGAACCGGGCCTGGGGGCGCCCGGTCGGGCTGCTCTTTGCGTGGGCGCGGGGCACGGTGGTGCAAACCGGCGCCATCGCCGCCGTGGCATTCATTTACGGCGACTACGCCCAGCGGCTGCTGCCCCTGGGCGCGCATGGCCCAGCCGTGCACGCCGCGATCGCGGTGATCGCGTTGACTGCCGTCAACATCATTGGCACGCGCCAATCCAAGGCGGCCCAACTCGTCTTTACCACGTTGACCCTCGTGGCGCTGGCCAGCGTCATGCTGGCCGGTGTGATCGACGACGGCTCGCACGCCGTAGACGCGGCGCCCGCCTCGGCGATGCCGGCGGGCGAGCTGGCCGGCATGCTGGGCATGGGCATGGTGTTCGTGCTGCTGACTTACGGTGGCTGGAACGAAGCGGCCTACCTATCGGGCGAACTACGCAATCCGCAGCGTGACGTCAGTCGCGTCATGCTGGCCGGCACCGCCGTGGTCACGGCGGGGTATCTGCTGGTCAACCTCGCCTACCTGCATATCTTCGGGCTGCAGGGCCTGCGCGATTCACAGGCGGTGGGGGCCGATGTCATGCGCGTGGTAGCCGGCCCCTATGCCGCCATCGTGCTCAGCCTGCTGATATGCGCCACGGCGCTCAGCACCATCAACGCCTCGATCATGACCGGCGCGCGCGTGTACTACGCGCTGGGCCGGGACGTGCCGGCGCTGCGCGCGCTGGGCGCATGGAGCCAGCGCGGAGCCACACCCGTGCGCGGCCTGTTGCTGCAAGGGGCGATCACGCTTGCCCTGGTGGCCTTCGGCGCCATGCAGGCCAACGGGGTGCAAACCATGGTGGCGTACACGGCACCGGTGTTCTGGCTCTTCATGACGCTGGTGGCGATGTCCGTCTGGCGGCTTCGCCGCATCGACCCACAGCGCCCGCGTCCCTTCCGGGTGCCGCTCTACCCGGTGCTGCCCGGCCTGCTGGCGCTGTGCTGCGCGGGCCTGTTGTGGTCGAGCGCCGCCTATGCGGGCCAGGGTGCACTGCTCGGGCTGGCGGTGCTGGCCGCCGGCGTGCCACTGCTGTGGCTGAACCGCCGGGCGCTGGCGCGCACGGCCGAGCCCCAGGCAGGAGAATGACGACGCGCCGGCCGGGCTCGACCGGCCGGCCTGGTGGCCGCCACAGGATTGGCCTGGCAATTTTCCTGTGCAGTGGCCCGGTCCACGGCGAAGCAAATTTTTGCGAAAAGCGTATTCTTGTCAGACGTGCGCCGGCGCGCTCCGCTCTGCCAGCGGGCGGCCGGCTTTTCGTGTATCCATCAACGAGGCAACCGTCGTGGACCAGAGGTTCCAACCCACCTGCCAATTTTCCGAGCGCGCGCGCCAGCTGACCAGCTCCGCGATCCGCGAAATCCTCAAAGTGACCGAGCGGCCCGAGGTCACGTCTTTTGCCGGGGGGCTGCCCTCGCCCGACGGTTTTCCCGCCGAAGTCGTACGCGCCGCGTTTGACCGCGTGCTGGCCGGCTCGGCCCGCCAGGCCCTGCAATACGGCCCGACCGAAGGCTATGCGCCATTGCGGGCCTGGGTGGCCGAAGACTTGAACCGCCAAGGCGCCAGCGTCACGCCCGACCAGATCCTGATCGTGTCCGGGTCGCAGCAAGGGCTGGACCTGCTGGGCAAGGTGCTCATCGACACCGGGTCCAAGGTGCTGGTCGAAACGCCCAGCTACCTGGGCGCGCTGCAATCGTTCAGCCTGTATCAGCCACGCTTCGTGTCGGTGCCGTCCGACGACGGCGGCCTGGTCCCCGAGGCGCTGACGCCCGAACTGGCCGAGGGCGCACGCTTCCTGTATGCGCTACCGAACTTCCAGAACCCCACCGGCCGCACGCTGGACCGTGCCCGCCGCGAGGCCCTGGTCCTGGCGTCTGCGCGCCTGGGCCTGCCCGTGATCGAAGACGACCCCTACGGCGAGCTGCGCTACGCGGGCCAGCCCCAGCCCAGCCTGCTGGCGCTGGCCGGCGAATGCGGCGCCAACGTCATCCGCCTGGGCTCCTTTTCCAAGGTGCTCGCGCCAGGCCTGCGGCTGGGTTACATCTGCGCCTCGCGGCCCATCATCGACAAGCTGGTGCAGGCCAAGCAGGCCACCGACCTGCATACGGCCACGCTCACGCAGATGGCCGTCTACGAAATCGTCAAGGACGGCTTTTTGGCCCAACACCTGCCCAAGGTGCGCGAACTCTACCGCAGCCAGTGCCAAATCATGCTGGACGCGCTGGAGAACGCCTTCCCGGCCGGAGCCACCTGGACGCGCCCGGAAGGCGGCATGTTCGTGTGGGCGACGCTGCCCGCGCACATCGACAGCACCCAGCTGCTGGAACAAGCCATCGCTGAAAACGTCGCCTTCGTGCCGGGAGCGCCCTTCTACGCCGGCGAACCCGCGCACAACACGCTGCGGCTCAGCTTCGTGACGGTGCCCGAAGCAAAAATCCGTCGTGGCATCGATACCTTGGGCAGGCTGATCGACGCCACCAGCCGCTGACGCCAGGCAAGGCCGGCCCGCCGCCCAGCGGGCCGGCGCGGGCCTCGCAGGGCTAGGGGTTTACCCGCAAAACTGTCATATTGAGACAGTAAGTTGCATTATGCTTGACCTCCCGCTGTGGAAGTCTGCCTTCCTTTATTCCTGGCCGCGCCCGCAGGCGTCGGTCTCCCTGAGCTGCCTGCGGGCCGCCCGCCATGAGCCCTTCGCCCCACCCTGCGCCGGGGCAGCCTTCGGCGCCTCCGACAAAATCCAGCGCCGCACCGGGCGACGAGGATTTGCTGCTGCGCGATCTGGTCCAGGCGCATGCCGCGCGACTACATCGCTTCATCGCCAAGCATGTCGGCCACTGCACGGAGGCCGAGGATCTGGCGCAGCAGGCATTTGCCGAAGCGGCCGCTTCCTACCGGCAATTCCGTGGCGAATCGCAACTGTCGACCTGGCTGTACGGCATTGCGCTCAACCTGGTGCGCAACTACCTGTCGCGCGCGCCCGAGCGCCGCTATCAGTTCGTTGATGAATCGGCGCTGGCCGACCAGCAATGTGCGCTGGGCTCGGCCGAACTGGTCGAACAAAAGCAAAGCGTCGCCCTGTTGCAGCAGGCACTGGCCGAGCTGCCCCCCAACATGCGCGAGGTGCTGCTGCTGGTCGGCCTGGACGGCATGTCGTACGAGGATGCGGCCGCGTTGCTGACCGTGCCCGTCGGCACCGTGCGCAGCCGCCTGTCGCGCGCGCGCTCGACCCTGCGGGAAAAGCTCGCTGCCAGGGGATTGGAGCTCGATTTCTGATCGTGGTGTCGCCCTGCGCGGCACGGCCGGCCGCCGCGCCGCGCGGGCGCATGCCTTACGCGGCGGGCTGCTGGTCGTCGCGCGCCCAACGTTTTTCGAATTCCCACACCTGCGGGAAGCCGATGAGGTTGCAGAACTCACCGAAGTCGAACATGTCGATGTCCGGCGATTGGCTGATGCCTTCTTCCTTGAGTTTGCGCAGCGCCTTTTCCATGGCCGCGGCCGCGACCAGGCTGGTCATCGACGGGTAGATGGCCAGTGCATAGCCGATTTCCTTGAGCACCTTGGCCGGCAGAATGGGCGTCTTGCCGCCGTCGGCCATGTTGGCCAGCATGGGCACGTCGAAGGCTTCGCACGCGCGCCGCATTTCCTCTTCGGACTGGGGCGCCTCGAAGAACAGGATATCGGCGCCGGCCTTGGCGTAGGCCTCCATGCGACGCATGGCCTCATCCACGCCGAGCGACGCGCGCGCGTCCGTGCGCGCGATGATGAGGAAGTTTTCCTTGTCCTCGCGCGCCTCGACCGCCACCCGGATCTTGTCGACCATGTCCTGCGTGGGGATGCAGCGCTTGTATGGCGTGTGCCCGCACTTCTTGGGAAATTCCTGGTCTTCGAGCTGTATGGCGGTCACGCCCGCCGCCTCGTAGCCGCGCACCGTGTGGTGGACGTTGAGCAGGCCGCCGTAGCCGGTGTCGGCATCGGCGATCAGCGCCGCGCCCGTGGTCTGCGCCACGGTACGCATGCGGTCGACCATCTGCGTATAGGTGGCCAGGCCGGCGTCGGGCAGCCCCAGGCAAGAGGCCGTCAGCCAATATCCCGACCCATAGACGATGTCGAATCCGACCTTCTTGGTCATGACGGCGGCGATCATGTCCTGGACGCCGGGGACGACCAGAAACTCCTTTGCGTCCAGCTTCTTGCGCAAAATGGGATTGGCCAAGGCTTTCCTCCTGGTTTGGCTACGAAACGGGCGAGATTAATCCAGCTTCAGGTTGGCGGCTTGCGCGATTTCCTTGTTCTTTTGTAGGTCGCGCTTCATTTCCTCGTAGAAGGCCTGCGGCTCGGACGGCGTGGCGACCACGCCCAGGCCCATCAGCCGTTCGCTGACGGCGGGGTCCTTGAGCACGGCCTGCAGCTCGGCGTTCAGGCGATTGACGATGGCTTGCGGCGTACCAGCGGGTGCTGCCAACCCCACCCAAGAGTTGAAGACGTAGTCCTGCACGCCTTGCTCCTTGAGCGTGGGCACGTCCGGCAGGGACGGCGCGCGTTCGGCCGAAGTCGCGGCGATGGCGCGCACCTGCTTGCCCTCGACGAACGGCATGGCGCTGGCCACCGACGCGATGGTCATGGGCAGCACGCCAGAGGCGACGTCGACCACCGCGGCGCTGCCGCCCTTGTAGGGCACCGCGTGCAGCGGGATGCCGGTGCGCAGCGCCAGCATGGTACCGGCCAGGTGCGGCGTGCTGCCGTTGCCGGCCGTGCCGTAGAACAAGCCGCCGCTGGTTTCCTTGGCCAACGCCATCAGGTCATCGAAGTTGTTTACCGGCAGCTTGGGATTGACCAGCACGACCAGCAAGGCGTCACCGATTTTGCCCACGGAAACGAAGTCCTTGAGCGTGTCGAACGGCACTTTTTCATAAACGTTGGGGTTGATGACCAACGTGCCGTCATAGGCCAGCAGCAGCGTGTAGCCGTCCGGGGCGGAGCGGGCGACTTCGGCGGTGCCGATGTTGCCGCCAGCGCCGGGCCGGTTTTCCACGATGACCTGCTTGCCCAGCCGCTGGCTGAGCTTTTCTGCGACGATGCGCGCGGCCGAATCGGTCACGCCGCCGCCGACGAAGGGCACGACTAGGCGGATGGGCTGCTTGGGATAGCCGTCGGCCTCGTCGGCCGCTCGGGCGCTGGACACGCCGGCAAGGACAATGGCCAGGGAAGCGGCGGCCGCGAACAAGGCGCGCCGCGCCGTAAAGGACGGGATTTTGGACATGATTGAGCGGGGTCTCTCGATTGTTATAGGAAATCTGCGTCGCACGGCAGGCGCCGTGTTGTCTGGCCAGGCAAAAGTGTCTGACACATCTTTCAGACTTTAGTATATGATTTTGGCTTGGTCAACTAGAATCGGGCCGCCTGATGCAGCAAACGGATCGAATTTCATGACCTCGATGAACCTTCCCGCCGATGAACCCGCCGGCCGGTCCGGAGAGACCGTCGAGCGCGTCGTGCACGAGCTGAAGATGGGCATCCTGGAAGGCCGCTACGCGCCCGGCCAGCGTCTGATCTCCCGCGACTTGGTCGAACAACTGGGCGTTAGCCGCAGCTCGCTGCGCGAGGCCTTCCGCAGCCTGGAAGCCGACGGGCTGGTGCACCTGATCCCGAACCGCGGCGCGGTGGTGCGTCGGCTGACGGCCGACGAAGTGCGGCACATGTATCAAATCCGCGAGGCCCTGGAAGGCTATGCCGCGCAGTTGGCGGCCCAGCGCATCGACGAAGGCGACAACCGCCGCCGCTTGCTGGCCGTGGTCGAGCGTGGCCGCAAGCACCGCGAAAAGCCCTCATTCCGGCAGTTCGCCGCGGATAACCAGGAATTCCATCGCGAGATCGTGCGCATCACCGGCAATCCGCTGCTTGCCGACCTGATCGACAAATACCATCAGCCCGTCTTCATCAGCCAGCTGCGCCAGATCATCAGCGAAGAAGAAGTGATCTACAGCGCGCTGGACGAGCACGATGCGATCGCCGCAGCAATCTTCGCCGGCGATGCGCAGGCCGCCTATGCCGCCATGAAAAAACACCTCTGGCGCTCGGCCGACCAGATGATCGCAAGGATGAACGGCTCGGCCGCCATGCAGTAACCTGCCCGCGCGCCGGCCCGTAATCGGGCCGTGTCGTCCCGGGCTGCGCGGCGCGCCCAGCGAAATTGCACATAAAGGAACCGTCACATGAACCCGCGGACCCTGTTCGACAAGATCTGGGATGCGCACGTCGTATCCCGGATTTCGGACGACGTCGCGCTATTGCACATCGATCGCCACCTGGTCCATGAGCTGACCACCGTTGAGGCGGTGCGCGTGCTCGAGCGCCGCGGCCTGGCGCCACGCCATCCCGAATTGACTTTCGCCACGCTCGACCATGTCATCCCGACCGACCCGGACCGAGGCGCCGACGACGCGGGCAATCCGCTCATCGCAGGCATGCGCGAGCAGACGCGCCGCCTGAAAATGCCCATGTTCGACGTCGCCGACGGCCGGCAGGGCATCGTCCACGTCATTGGACCCGAACAAGGCCTGAGCCTACCCGGCACCACCATCGTCTGCGGTGACAGCCATACCTGCACGCACGGCGCGTTCGGCGCGCTGGCCTGGGGGATAGGCTCGTCCGAGCAGGTGCACGTGCTGGCCACGCAAACCATCCGCCAGCGCCGCCCGCGCACCATGCGCGTGACGCTGGCCGGCCGCCCGGGCCCGCATGCCGGCGCCAAGGACGTCATCCTGCACGTCATCAGCGTGCTGGGTGCGGCCGCGGCCAATGGATACGCGGTGGAGTTCGCCGGCGAATGCGTGCGCGGCTTCGACATGGAAGCCCGCATGACGCTGTGCAACCTGGCCATCGAGATGGGCGCGCGCATCGGCATGATCGCGCCCGATGATGTGACCTATGCTTACCTGGCCGGCCGTCCCTATGCACCCAAGGGCGAAGATTTCGACCGCGCGGTGCAATACTGGGCGACGCTGCCGTCGGACCCCGATGCGACGTTCGACCGCGACGTGACCGTCGACGTCGAAGGATTGGGGCCTGTGGTCACCTGGGGCACCAGCCCCGAACACGCGATCGCCGTCAACGACCGCGTGCCGGACCCCGAAGCCGCCGACGCCGCCAAGCGACCGGGCATGCGCGCCGCCTTGGAATACATGCGCCTGCAGCCCGGCCAGCCGCTGGCCGGCATGCCCATCGATTGGGTGTTCATCGGGTCCTGCGCCAACAGCCGGATTTCGGACCTGCGCGCCGCGGCCGAAGTCGTGCGCGGGCGCAAGGTCGCCGCCGGCGTGCAGGCCTGGGTCGTGCCGGGTTCGCTGCCGGTCAAGCGCCAAGCCGAGCAAGAGGGCCTGGACGAGGTTTTTCGCCAAGCCGGTTTCCAGTGGCGCGAGCCGGGATGCTCGATGTGCGTGGGCGCCAACGGCGACATGGTCCCGCCAGGCAAGCGCTGCGTATCGACGTCGAACCGCAACTTCGTCGGCCGCCAGGGGCCGGGCGCGCTGACCCACCTGGCCAGCCCGCGAACCGCCGCGGCCTGCGCGATCGCCGGCCGCATCATCGCCCCCAACGACCTACAGGACGCAGCATGAAGGCTTTCGTCGAGTGTTCCAGCCCGGCGGCGGTGATCGACCGCGACAACGTCGACACCGACATGATCGTGCGCATCGAGCGCATGACCACGCTCAAGCGCGGGCAGTTCGGGCCATGGGCCTTCGAGATGCTGCGCTATCGTCCCGATGGCAGCGAAGACCCGTCCTTCGTCCTTAACCGCGAACCGTTTCGCCAGGCCAAGATACTGATCGCCGGCGACAACTTCGGTTGCGGCAGTTCGCGCGAAATGGCCGTCTGGGCGCTGGACGACTTCGGCATCCGCTGCGTCATCGCGCAAAGCTACGGCGACATCTTCTACAACAACTGCTTCCAGAATGGGCTGCTGCCCATCCAGCTGCCAGCCGGGCAATGCTCGGCGCTTGCCGGCATCGCCCGTGACGGCACCATCGTGCATGTCGACCTGCGCAGCTGCACGGTGCGCGCAGGCAGCATGGAAGTGTCCTTCTGCATCCCCGCGTTCCGGCGCGAAGCGCTCCTCAATGGCTGGGACGACATCGACCAGAGCTTGGCGCTCGCCGCGGAGATCGACGCCTTCCAGGCCCGCGACCGCGCCTTGCGGCCCTGGATTTACTCGACCGAAACGCCAAACTAGCGGGCCTGGCCGGTCCGATCCATACGACTGCAATGGGAGTAGCAGAATGAAGCCTTTTGAATTCACCACGGTCCCGCGGCTGATCATCGAACTGGGTGCGGCCCGCCGCCTGGGCGCCCTGCTGCGCCAGCGCCATCCCGACGCCCGGCGGCTATGCTTGGTCACGGACCGGTTCCTACACGAAAGCGGCCTGCTCAACCCGGCGCTCGAAGACCTGCGCGCCAACGCCTGGGAAGTGACCGTCATCGACGACGTGGTCGCCGACCCGCCCGACCATGTCGTGCTGCAAACCGCCGAACGCGCCCGGCAGGCGCGCGCCGAGGTGGTGCTCGGCCTGGGCGGCGGATCGTCGATGGACGTGGCCAAGCTCATCGCCGTGCTGTGCGGCTCGGACCAGCCGCTTGCCGAGATGTACGGCATCGGCAACGTCAAGGGACCGCGCCTGCCGCTGGTGCTGATGCCCACAACGGCGGGCACCGGCTCGGAAGTCACCGCCATCTCCATCGTCACCACCGGCGCTACCACCAAGAGCGGCGTGGTTTCGCCGCTGCTGATGGCCGATGTCGCCATCCTGGACGCCGAGCTGACCGTCGGGTTGCCGCCTGCGGCCACCGCCGCCACCGGCATCGACGCCATGGTCCACGCGATCGAGGCCTATACCTCGGCCCGGTTGAAGAACCCGATCTCCGACATGCTGGCCATCCAGGCCATGAAGCTGCTGTCGCACAACCTGCTGCAAGCTTGCCGCCAGGGGTCCGACATCCAGGCGCGCGAAGCCATGCTGCTGGGCGCGACGCTGGCCGGCCAGGCGTTTTCCAACGCGCCGGTGGCGGCGGTACATGCGCTGGCCTACCCGCTGGGCGGCCACTTTCACGTGCCGCACGGACTGTCCAACGCGCTGGTGCTCAGCCACGTCCTGCGCTTTAACCTGCCCGCCGCTCAGCCGCTGTACGCCCAACTGGCTGCGACGCTGCCCGGCAACGGCTGCCCGGCCGACGAAGCCGCGGCGGCGAACTACTTCATCGAGCAGATGGAAGCCTTGGTGCGCGATACGCAAATCCCGCGCACGCTGCGCGAAGTGGGCGTGGCCGAGGCCGACCTGCCCATGCTGGCGCACGATGCAATGGCGCAGCAGCGGCTGCTCGTCAACAACCCCCGTCCGGTCACCGAAGCCGACGCGCTGGCGATCTACCAGGCAGCGTTCTAAGCGCTGCGCGCCGGCCCGCAGCCGTCCCCCGGCCGGGGCGGCGAATGCCGGCGCGCGCCGTTCTAACGCGCGCGACGACAGCAAAGCGGAGCAAGAAAAAAGGCCGCGTTCGTGATGAACGCGGCCTTTCTTCGTGCAGCTCCGGTTGCGCCTGGGACCGCGACGCAATGGAAGCGATGCGCGTCAGGCCGCGGCCTCGGCCGGCTCGCGCTCGATGCGGCGAAAGCCGCGATTGAAATAGACCAGCGGCGCGGCTTCGCCCTTTTCCACGTGGACGACCTCGCCTACCAACACCGTGTGATCACCGGCGTCGTACGCGTCATAGGCCAGGCAATGCAGCGAGGCGAGCGAACCCGCCAGCACTGGCGGGTGGGGATCGTCGACGGTACCGAAGCGAAACGGATGCGGACCGAACTTGTCGACGCCCTTGCGCGAAAAATGGACGGCTATGTCCTGCTGGTGCTCGCCAAGGATATTGATGACATAGCGCTTGGCGCGCACGAACGCAGGATGCGAATCGGCGCTCTTGGCCAGGCAAACCAGCACCAGCGGGGGATCCATGGATACCGATGAGAATGAGCTGGCGGTAAAGCCCCAGTGACGCCCTTCGTCGTCAGTGGTCGAAACGATGGTGACGCCGCTCGGAAACGTGCTGAGCGCGTCACGGAAAACCTTGGCGTCGATCAAAGCCATGTAGTCGGGTTCCTTGTCTGATCCGGACGAATCGGCACGCGCCACGGCGCATGCCCCGGACGACAAGTCTATGTGCCGCCCGCACCCGACACAATTTCGATGTGGCAATGAAGTAATCAGCGAAACGTATAAAACGTATGTTCGCCGCGCCGCCGGCAGACGCGCTACGGTGCCTCTGCGGCCGCGGCGAAGTTTTCGCGCAGAAACCGCACGAAGCTGGCCGCCGCGGGCGTCAGCATCGCATTGCGCGCACGCAAGATGCCGAAGCGGCGCCTGAGCGGTACGTCGACGATGCGCAAGGTCGCGCGCGTGTCCTTGGCGTAGCGCTGGGCCATGGACTGCGGCAACACCGTGGCGCCCAGCCCCGCGTCGACCAGGCCGAGCAAGGTGTTGAGGTTGACGACCTCCTGCGCCGGGCGCAGCGCCATGCCCCGCTGCGCGAACGCCTCTGCCAGGCGGTCGCGCAGCATGCTGTAGCGCTCGAGCATCATCAGCGGCACATCGGCCAGCTGCAACAGCGTCACGCTCCCGGCGCCCGCCAGCGGATGCGCAGCCGGCACCATGAGCAGCAAGTCCTCTTCGGACAGCGGTTCGAAGTCCAGCTTGCTGGAGTCGTTGTCGAAGGCCACGACGGCGACGTCGGCTTCGCCGGCTTCGATCTTTTCGACGACCTCTTCGTACTGCAGGTCGCGCAGTTGGATGCTGACGTCCGGATAGCGTTGGCCGAAGGCGCGGATCAGCGGCGGCAGCATGACCGCGGCGATCATCGGCGTCGAAGCGACCCTGACGCGCAGCCTTTCCACCTCGGCTTGCGCCTGGAACTCCAGCATCAGCGCGCGCAGGTCGCGCAGCGCCGCTTCGGCGCGCTCGCGCAACCGCATCCCAGCCGGCGTCGGCTCGACGCGACGGGTGGTGCGGATCAGCAGCTTGGTCTTGAGCAGCGATTCGAGCCGCTGCACCCGGCTCGTGACCGACGGCTGGGAAATATGCAGGCGCTTGGCTGCCAGGCTGAAGCTGCCCAGTTCGACGACGACGAGAAAAGTTTCAAGCTCGACCAGGTCGAAGCGCAGGGTGGCCGGCGCCTGTGCCGCGCTGGGCGCAGGCTGGCCGGCAAGGGGGCGCGATGTCATGGCTGCCCTGTCGCGGCGGTTTTATCAGGAATGCCTATCAGTCTATCTCACAAGAGAAATAGTCGCCGCCGGCGCCCTTCCGGATAATCGCTGCCGCATGAAGGATAGGGTTGCGGCGTGCCACGTCGCACCGTCGCAAGACCGGCATGGGAGACTCCATTGAAGGACGAAGTTCGAATTTTGACGCCAAACGGAATCCTCGGGTATGGCATTCCTGAAGCGGATTTCTGGCGAGGCGTGGACAGGCAGCCCGACGCCATCATCGTCGACGGCGGATCGACCGATCCAGGGCCGTATTTGCTCGGCCTGCCCAAGACCATCGTGTCGCGCGAGGCCTACCTGCGCGATTTGTCGTTGATGCTCGATGCCTGCGCCAATCGCAAGATTCCGGTCTACATCAGCTCGGCGGGGGGAGCCGGCATTCGCGATCAGGTCGACCTGATGGTCGACCTGATTCGCGAAATCGCCAAGCGCGAAGGGTATCGCTTCAAGATTGCGAAGATCTACGCAGACATCGACGCGCAGACGGTGCGCAAGGCCTGGCAGGACGGCCTCGTTTCGCCGTGCGGGTCGGCGCCGCCCTTGCGCGAGGAGGACATCGACCTGTCCACCCACATCGTGGCGCAGATGGGCGCGGAGCCCTTCGTCAAGGTGCTGCGCGAGCATCCCGACGTGGACATCATCGTCTCGGGCCGCGCCTACGACCCGGCGCCCTTCGCCGCGCTATGCATGATGCACGGCATCGAGCCGGGCATCTACTGGCACATGGGCAAGATCGTCGAGTGCGGCGCCAACTGCGCCGAGCCCAAGGGCAAGGTGATCCTGACCACCGTGCGCAAGGACAGCTTCGACCTCGAGCCCATGAGCCTGTCCGAACGCTGCACGCCGGCATCGGTCGCCGCCCACACGCTGTACGAAAAATCGCGCCCTGACTTGCTGACCGGCCCGGGCGGCACGATCGACCTGCGCGAATCCCGCTACGAGCAAATCAGCGAGCGGGCAGTCCGGGTGCGCGGCAGCCGCTTCATTCCGGCCAAGGACTACACCGTCAAGATCGAAGGCGCCGGCGTGGTCGGCATGCGCACCATCTTCATCGGTGGCATCCGCGATCCCATCCTGATCGGCCAGATCGACGATTACCTGTGCCGCGTCAAGAAGGCGGCCTTCGACACCTATCCGGAGCTGCGCTCGGGCCAGGCCCAGATCGTCTTCCATGTCTACGGCATGAACGGCGTGATGGGTGATTTCGAACCGCTGGTCGACGCCGTCCCGCACGAAATCGGTTTGCTCGGTGAAGTTACGGCGCCCACGCAGGAATTGGCCAACGCCATCTGCAGCAGCGTGCGCATCGACGTGCTGCACATGGCCTACGAAGGCCAACTGGCCACCGCGGGCAATTTCGCCATCCCGCTGAACCCGCCGGAGAACCCCATCGGGCCGGTGTGCAAGTTCACGATCTATCACCTGATGAAGGTCGACTCGGCCGAAGCGCTGTTTCCCATCGAGATTGTGGAGGCCTGAACCATGGGCAATAACCAAGCGACCCCGGCGCGCACCTTGCGGCAATTGGCCAAGGTCGTGCGCAGCAAGAACTCCGGCCCGTTCGAGATCACCTTCGACGTCATTTTCGACAGCGACGAGGTGTACGAAAAAGTCAAGGCCAGCGGCGTGCTCGACGAGTCGCTGATCTGCCGCCTCTACGGCATCACCCGGGAAGACATCGTCACGCTCATGTTCTTCGACCCCGCACGTGCCTTCAAGCTGACGCTCAAGCGTGGCTGGCAGCAGGGCACGGTCGGCGAGCGCGACACCTTCGGCGCGCAGCAGCACGCGCCGTTGCTGACCGTCGAAAACCCCAGCATCTGAACACCGCAACGCAAGCAACCAGGAGACTGATACGATGTCCGCAACCGGCCAGCGCCAGATGACCCTCATCGGCTTCATGCAGGCCCAGAATTGCTCCACCTACCCGGGCTCGTGGCGCCACAGCGCCGCCATGCAGGATTTCCTCACGCCCGAGTACTACCAGCGCATCGCCCGCACGCTCGAAGAAGGCAAGTTCCATTTGGCGTTCTTCGACGACCGCCTGGCCATGCCCGATATCTACGGGCGCGATCACCGCAACACCGTGGAGCACGGCGTGCGCGCGGTCAAGATGGACCCGACCCCCGTGCTGATGGCCATGTCCGCCGCCACCAAGCACCTGGGCCTGGGCGCGACGTATTCCACCACCTATTACGAGCCCTTCCACGTCGCGCGCCATTTCTCGACGCTGGACCTGATGACGCACGGCCGCGTGGCGTGGAACGTGGTGACCTCGCTGAACGATTCCGAGGCAGCCAACTTCGGCGCGTCCGGCCACCTGGAGCACGACCTACGCTACGACCGCGCCGACGAGTTCCTGGAAACGGTGATGGGCCACTGGGATTCGTGGGAAGACGACGCGCTGGTCATGGACAAGGAAACCGGCCTGTTCGCCCATCCCGACAAAGTCCATCGCCTGGACCACCAGGGCAAGTTCTTCCGCTCGCGCGGCCCGCTGACGGTGCCGCGCTCCAGGCAAGGCCACCCTGTGCTGATCCAGGCCGGCCAAAGCGGGCGCGGCCGCAGCTTCGCCTCGCGCTGGGCCGACCTGGTCTTCGTCGTCTACCCCAACCTAGAAGCCGGCAAGAAGCAATATGCCGAACTCAAGAAGTCGGTCGAACTGGCCGGCCGCGACCCGGACCAGGTCAAGGTCGCCACGGCCATCTACACCATCGTGGCCGAAACCGACGAGATCGCCCAGCAGAAGAAGGCCTACATCGATTCGCTGGCCAAGCCCATCGATTCACTGACGCTGCTGTGCGAGATCCTGAACACGGACTTTTCTACGCGCGACTACGACGCCCCCTTCACCGACGAGGAAATGGCCGCCATCTCTGGCTGGACGGGCTTTCGCGACCGCGTGGTCATGCTTTCAGGCAAGAAGAATCCGTCGGTGCGCGACTTCGTCGAGTACTCCAACCGCGCGCGTATCCAGGAATTCCCGATCTTCGCCGGTTCGCCCAAGACCGTGGCCGACCAGCTGGAGCAGTGGTTCGTCGAAGGCGGCTGCGACGGCTTCGTCCTGTCGCCGACCCATGTCCCCGGCGGCTATGAAGACTTCGTGCGCTTCGTGGTGCCCGAGCTGCAGCGCCGCGGAGTGTTCCGCAAGGAATTCACCGGAACGACGCTGCGCGAAAACCTGGGCCTGCCGATCCCCCGTGCGGGCGATTGGCGCAAATCGGCCTACGCGGGCGTCAATGCCCAATTGGCCAAGACTGCCTGAGCGTTGACACGGCGAATCGCCGCACGCGGGTGACGTCGAACCGCCAGCGCGCGGCTCGGCAGAGGGGTTCCGGCTGGATACGATCCCCGAGTTGGGCTGAACGGCCCAGTGGCGCCGTTATAGCGACGCCACCACGCCGACCTCCGTCGCGCAGACGTAGCCGACGCCGTAGACGCTGCGGATGACGAGCTCGTCGTCGCCGCAGCGCAGCTTACGCCGCAGCCGGTAAACCAGCATGTCGAGACGGCGCGTGTCGTACGAGCCGGCAGCATCGACCGCCTGGATCAGGCGGTCGCGGCTGACCGGGCGCGGCATGGCCTGCACCAGGGCGCCCAGCAAAGCGGCTTCGGCCTCGGACAAGGCGATCACCGCGCCGCCCGGGCCGTGCACCTGGCGGCGCAGCGGATGAAAGGACCAGGGGCGGCTTTGCGCCTTGACCGGGGCGTGCAGCCTCAGCCTGCGTGACAGCGCGATCAGCGTCACGCTCACTTCCGCCATGGATGCCGGCTTGGCCACGTAATAGTCCGCGCCCAGGCTCAAGGCATTGAACCGGTCCTCCTGGCGCGACGACGCGCCAACCACGACGATGCCCAGCAACGGGTAGGCCGTGCGCAGTTGCGTGATCCAAGCCATGCCTTCCGACATCGGACCGGCACCGACGACCAGGATATCCGGCTCATGCCGCTTGATGGCGCCGTCGAGTGCATCCATGCCGGTCAGCATGAACACGTCATACCCTTCAACGGATAGACGCTGGCCCATCGTTTCCCGCCATTCGCGCTGGCTGTCCACGATGAGGACTTTCAAGTGCCTGACTCCGAATTGGATTGATGGGAGGTAGGGATCCGAGCCGCCCCGGGCGAGTGAATATTCTTTTCTTTCAGGGCGTCCTCCGGCCTTGCCGAGGCGTAGCCGTACGTCGCGCCCGTCGTCGACTCACGCAAAAGGATCCTGGGATGGCCGGCAGGGCCCGACCGATTTGCGCTTTATAGCCAAAAGCCCCGGAAAAAGAGTCACCAATTCTCACGGGCCCGGGGTCCCCCGGACCGCCGCCCCGGCAAGCGCGCCTGGCCGGCCCAAGCTCCGGACAGGCACCTTCATTACGGTTTGGTGACAGCGCGGCGCCGTCGCCCGCGATGCGCGGCTCCCCCGGCCAGCGGGCGTCATGACGCCGTCATGACCGCCCCACAGAATGCCGACCGTATGACCTACGTCGGAGTCCGCCCATGAGGCACGCCATTGAAGTTCACGGTCTGTCCAAGACCTTCCGTGCCGGCCGCAAGGCACTCGACTCGGTCGACCTGTCGGTCGCCGATGGCGAGATGGTCGCCCTGCTGGGCGCGTCCGGTTCGGGCAAATCCACCCTGCTGCGCCACCTGGCGGGCTTCGTCGCCAGCGACGCGGGCTGCGGCAGCGTCGTCGTCAACGGCCGGCCGATCCAGCGCAACGGCCGGCTGTCAGCGGACGTGCGCCGCGCCCGTCGCCAAATCGGCTTCGTGTTCCAGCAGTTCAACCTGGTCGGAAGGCTGCCAGTCATCACCAACGTGCTGATCGGCATGCTGCCACGCATACCCGCCTGGCGCAGTCTGCTCAAGTTGTTTCGGCCTGCCGAGATCGAGGCGGGACTGGCCGTCCTCGATCAGGTCGGCATGCGCGAGTATGCGTTCCAACGGGCATCGACGCTGTCGGGCGGGCAGCAGCAGCGCGCCGCCATCGCCCGTACCCTGATACAGGATGCGCGGGTCATTCTGGCCGACGAGCCCATCGCCTCCCTGGATCCCGAATCTTCGCGCCGCGTCATGGACACACTGGCGCACATCAACCGCACCCGCGGCACGGCGGTGGTCGTATCGCTGCACCAAGTGGACGTGGCGCTGCGCTACTGCCCGCGGGTCATCGCCCTGCGCAACGGTCGGGTGGTCTACGACGGGCCGTCGACCCGCCTGACCCCGGCCATGCTGCAGGACTTGTATGGCGCAGACCTGTCCGAACTGATGCCAGCCGACGGTTCTGCCTTGGACCTGGACCCGGCGACCGAGGTCCAGCCCGCCGCGGCATGACCGTCGCCTGCCGGCCACCTATTTCCGGCGCACCCGCGCCCTGCCTTTCTTGGGAGTTCTGTATGCCTCGAAGAATGTTTTGTGCATTGGTCGCCGCCTGCGCGATGCACTTTGCCACGCATGCGCAGACGGCGCCCACGTCGCTGAACTTCGGCATGATTTCCACCGAATCGTCCAATAACCTGAAAACGGTGTGGGGACCGGTCATCGAAGATCTCAGCAAGGCGCTGGGCATGCCGGTACAGCCCTTCTTCGCCTCCGACTACGCCGGCATCATCGAAGCCATGCGCTTTAACAAGGTGCACGTGGGTTGGTTCGGCAACCGATCTGCCATCGAAGCGGTCGATCGTGCCAACGGCGAGGTATTCGCCGCCGTGATCGACAAGGACGGCAACCCCGGCTACTGGTCGCTGCTCATCGTTCACAAGGACAGCGACCTCAAGACGCTGGACGACGTCATCGCCCGCGGCAGGGAACTGAGCTACGGCGCCGGCGACCCCAATTCCACTTCGGGCACCGCGGTGCCGGGCCATTATCTGTGGGGCGCGCGCGGCATCGATCCCAAGTCTTTTTTCAAGACTGTCCGGGCGGCCAACCATGAGGCCAACCTGATGTCCGTCATCAACAAACAGGTCGACGTGGCAATCAACAATACCGAGGCCCTGGAGCGTTACCGCATCAATACCGGCAAAGACCCCAAGAACGTGGTGCGCATCCTGTGGCAATCGCCCCTGATTCCGTCCGATCCCATGGTCATGCGCGCCGACCTGCCCGGCGACCTGAAGGAAAAGCTGCGTAACTTCTTCATCAACTACGGCAAGCAGGGGCCCGACGTCGAACGCCAAAAGGAGAACCTGGCGCGGCTGACCTATCAGGGCTTCCGGCCGTCGGACGACACGCAGCTGATACCCATCCGGCAAATCGAACTGGCCAAGGAAAGAGGCCGCCTGACGCGCGATGCGAGCCTGTCGGCCGAAGACAAGTCGAACCGGCTGGCCGAGATCGATGCGCAGCTGGCGGCACTAGACAAACAGCTCTCGGCGGCGCGTGGCGCCGTCGGCCAATAACCATCCCGGGACACGGCGCGCAGCCAAGCTCGCTCGAGGCCGCACGACGCGCGCCAGGGAGACCGCCCAATGAATGCCATACTGCCGATACCCTCGCGCCCGCCGCGCGCATCGCTTCCCGTGCTCCTGGTGTGGGGGTTCTTGTTTGCCTTGCTTGCCTCATCGTGGCACGGGGCTGACATGCGTCCGCTGGACCTGTGGCGCGACGCCGCGAACATGGCCGCGTACGCGGCCGATTTTTTTCCGCCCGACTTCCGTGACTGGCGCATGTATTTGTCAGAAATGGTCGTGACGGTGCAGATCGCCGTGTGGGGCACGTTCCTGGCCGTCGCCGCCGCGGTCCCGCTGTCGCTGATGTGCTCGTCGAACATCGTGCCGCCTTGGGTCTATCTGCCCATGCGCCGGCTGATGGATGCCTGCCGGGCGATCAACGAAATGGTCTTCGCCATGCTGTTCATCGTCGCCGTCGGCCTGGGGCCTTTCGCCGGCGTACTGGCCCTTTGGGTGCATACGACGGGCGTGCTGGCCAAGCTGTTTTCCGAGGCGGTCGAAGCCATTGACCCCCGCCCCGTCGAAGGCGTGCGCGCCACCGGCGCCAGCGCCGTGGAAGAAATCGTCTACGGCGTGATCCCGCAGGTGCTGCCGCTGTGGATTTCGTATTCGCTGTATCGCTTCGAATCCAACGTCCGGTCCGCGTCCGTGGTGGGCATCGTCGGCGCAGGCGGCATCGGCATGGTCTTGTGGGACATCATGCGCAGCTTCCAATATGCCCAGACCTGCGCGGTGATGATCATCATCGTTTCGTTCGTCGTCGTCATCGATATGGTCTCCGCGCACATCCGCAAGGCACTGATATGAGCACGTTTTTTGACGCAGGCCCTTCCCGGCATCGAATTTTGACGCTACCCGATATCGCCATGCTGTTTGCCGGCCAGGGCACTGCGTGGTATGGCGGCGAGACCGTCACCCAGACGGCGCACGCGCTGCAATGCGCGCACCTGGCCGAGCAAGCCGGCGAGCCGCCGACGCTCGTTGCCGCGGCCCTGCTGCACGACATCGGCCATTTACTGGAACAGGCTGGCGAGCACCACGGTGACCGGCGGCACCAGGACGTGGGCGCCCGCGCGCTGGCCCACCTGTTCGGCCCCGACGTCATCGCCCCCATCCGCCTGCACGTTGCCGCCAAGCGTTATCTATGCGCAGTCGATGCGGCCTATCTGGACGCACTTTCCCCAGCGTCGGTGGACAGCCTTCGGCTGCAAGGCGGGCCGTTCGACGCTGAACAGGCTCGTGCCTTCGAGCGCATGCCCCACGCCGATGCGGCGATACGGCTTCGCCGCTATGACGACCTGGCCAAAACGCCCAACGCCAAGACGCCTGGCCTGCACCACTATCTGCAAGTGTTGCGCGCCCTGGCACGTGCCAACGCCAGCAGCGACTGAACGGCCCGCTCGATCGGGCCATCGTTGTCCAGCGGCACCACTTCGACGCCGGTCGGCACCGCGAAGGGCCGGCCGGCGCGCGCCAGTCGGGCGGCGATCTGTTCGGGCGTTTCGCGGCCGCGCCGCTTGAGCCGCTGCGCCAGGATCGCCGGAGAGACATGAACCTGTACCGCACGCAGCCCGGGATAGCGTTTCGCTGCTTCGGCCAGATAGGCGCGCGATCCGTTGACGATGACCACCATGCCCTGTTGCAGCCAGAGGTCGATCTCCACCCCGATGCCATAGCGCAGGCCGTGGCTTTGCCAATGCAGCGCGAAGCAGCCCAGGACTGCGCGGCGCTCGAACTCCTGGGGACTCAGTTCCATGGACGCCTCGTCCGCGCCGCTGGCTCGGGTAATGTAGCGGTGAGCGATCAGGATGGCGTCATCCTCGCGCAGGCAAGCTGCAACGCGGCGAAGCAAGGTGTCTTTGCCGCTGCCCGAGGGGCCCATCAGGTAGATTAGGCCCGCTCCCGCATCCAGGCCCATGTCGGCACGCCCAGGGCGCACGGGCCAGCGCACGCTCATGTTCATGCGCTGGCACCCACACCGGCCAGCCAGGCCGCGCCCACGGCATCGGTGATGCTGCCGTCGAACCCGTAGTGGCGGGCCACGACGAACGGGCTGCCGGGTTCCGGCTGCACGTAGACGCTGACCGCATCCACTGGCATGACCTCCGGCAGCCCGGCACCGCCTGCTTGGTCATCGAACGCCCGCCCGGCTTGTTCGAGCTGCGCATCCGGCAACGCGTTGGTCAGCGTGATGTGGAAGGTGAACTCGTCCAGTACATAGGGGTAGCCCCAGCGGTCCAGCATGGCGCGCTGGTTTGCAGACAGCTGCTCGAGACTGCGGCGGGCGCGCTCAGCGTCGGTCAGGGGCGCGCGCAACGCGTCCAGCTCCGTCACTGCGGCATCGGCCAACTTGCGCATGGCGCGGATCGCGCTGGCATCCCCTTCGTCCAGGCACCACGCCATGAAACCGCGTAAGCGCCGCCGCCGCAACGGTACGTCGAAAGCAGAGAAGGCCCCAGCCAACGCGCGCGCGGCCGAGTCGACGTCGCGCGGGCAAACCTGGTCGCGTAGCCGGAAAGGCGGCTTGAGCGTGGCGTGCAGGCCATAGAGGCGGGGCGCGCGCGTCCACGCGTCGATGCGCGGATCTGCACTGTCATGGCGCTCGAGCGCCTGGCCGGTCGCGGCGCAGCGGCCCAGCCAGCTGCTGCCTACGTCCCACCAGGGCTGCGCAGGTGCCAGGTAGAGCGCGTAACGGTATGCCGTCCGGGATGCGTTATCCATGTGAGGGGTGCGCAGCAGCGCGTCGGCAGCCGTGCTCATGCCGCCACCAATGCATCCGGATGCGAGGCATGGACGGCCAGGCGACGGTTGGCATAGCGCAGCTGTCCACCCACGACCGCAGCGCAGACCTGCGGTAGCCCAGGGCGGCTGTCGTCGACCAGGATGAGGTCGGCCCGCGTCCCAGGGTCCAGCGCGCCACAGTCGTTTCGCCCGGCTGCGCGCGCCGGATTGCGGCAGACCAGATCCCATGCCCGGGGCAGGTCCAGCACGCCATCGCGCACCAGCTTGAAAACCGCCGCCAGCGGCGCGGGATAGTAGTAGTCGGAGGCCAGCACGTCGCACAGCCCGGCGCGGATCATCGCTGTGGCGTCTGGTGCATGGGTATGGCTGCCGCCACGCACGACATTGGGCGCGCCGAATACGAGCGAATTGCCCAGTTCGCGTGCGGTGCGCGCAGCCGCCTCGGTCAGTGGAAACTCGGCCACGTCGCATCCCAGGCGATGGTAGTAGTCGCGTGTGGACGCGTCGGGATCGTCGTGCGAGGCCACTCGTAGGCCGGCGGCCCGAACACCCGCGACCAGCTGTCGCATCGCGCCGGCCACTTCGCCGGCCGCCGACATGGCTTGCATGATCCGTTCGCGAAACGCATCGACGCTGCAATGGGCGCGGTCGGCGTACTGCTGCAACTTCCGGGCATCGTCCAGGCGCTTGATCATCGCAGGCAGATGGTCGTTTAGCGCCAGGAACTGCACCCGGCCCTCGCCTATCCATTGCAACGCAGTGGAAATGCCGGACACGTGATGCGTTTCAAAGCGCAGGTGCACATAATGGTTTGCGCCCAGCGCGTCGCGCATGCGCGCCAGGCAGTCGAACATTTGCCGGGCATAGGCCTCGCTACGCAGGCCGCCCTCCCACGACACGGTCACGCCATGAAATGCCGTGGTGATGCCATTGGCCAGCAATTGGCGGTCGACGTCAAGCAGCGCCTGCTCGTACGGGAAGGTCACCCCCGGCCTGGGCATGATGGCACGCTCGAAGGCGTCGCCATGCAGGTCGACGATGCCGGGCAGCACCAACAAGTCGCCGGCATCCAGCCAAAGGCCTGGCGCATTGCGGGCCGCGTCCGCGCGGCCGGCAATCCGGCCGTCATGCCAACAGAGTGTCGCGGCGGCCAATGCGCCGTCGACCAGGACGCGCCGTCCTGTCACGCCGGCAAGGGGCGGGCAGGCGCGATGCCCGGCATTCATGATTTCGGCATTCATGCTTGCAACTTAGCAGGGCTTCATTACAGCGGCATGTCTGCCCGTACCCCGTTATGACGTCATCGGGTGGTGCAGATGCGACGGCAGATCCCTGCGCAGCGTGCCCGGCAAGCGTTGCACGGCGCCTGCCAGGAAAACCGCGCAAGGCCGGCGCTTAGCCCTCGTCGGTGATCACCAGCTGCACCCAGTCGCCGGCAAAGTGCGTGATGCTGTACTGCAGTGGCTTGCCGTCCGGGTCGACGTTGAGTGCCTCGACCTGCAGCACCGGCCGCGTCTTTGGCTGGCCAAGCTGGCGCGCCACCGCCGGTGACGGCAGGACGGCGGTCACGCGCGACCATTTCCGCGTGTAATCCCGTATGCCATAGCCCGCATAGGCTTTGGACACCGAATGCGCCCGGGCCAGGCGCTCGGGCAAGTCGGGAAAGCGCTGCGGATCGAAGTAGTGCTCGGACATGCTCAAGGTCCGGCCTTCTGCCTTGCCCAGCAACTGCACGCGCAGCAACGGCGCGTTGCGCGGCAGCCCCAGGGATTTGGCGACCTCGGCCGCGCGCACGACCTCGCTGCCTTGTACTTCCAGGTGGCCGGACCTGCCTTGGTTGCGCAGGTTCTGCGAAAAGCGCGTGCGCCGGCCGATGGCGTAATCGATGGCGTGGTCCTGCACGAAGGTGCCACGGCCCTGCTCGATGCGCACCAGGCCCTGTTCTTCCAGCGCACCCATGGCGCGCCGGATGGTGTGGCGGTTGACGCAAAAACGCGCCGCCAGCTCGGATTCGGACGGCAGCTGCTCGCCGGCGGCATAGCGGCGATTGCGGATATCGCTCGCCAGCGATTCACCGATCTGCCTCCAAACGGCAATGCCTGAGCCTCTTTCGACCATGGTGATGATTTCTGCCAGGGACCTGCCTCAGTGAAACAGCCGGATTGTGCCTGAAGTGCGGCGCCCGCGGCAGGCGTCGATTGTCATCAAAGATTCATCGCACGCTGTTGAACTATGGGGCGTCGACCGAAACAACACATCTACTCGTCTAGACGTTTAGAGGTTAACGATGAGCAATGCCAAGAATGCCGATCCCGAACCTGCCGCGCGCGCCGCTTGGATGCGCGTCCTGGCGCTAGCCCAACCCCATGCGCTTGGCCGGGCCTGCGCCGGGCTTGGTCAATTGCCCGACCACCGTTGGCTGCGAAAGCCCGAGACCGGCATGGCCATGGTTCGCGCCCGCAGCGGCGGCAATGGGGGACGTTTCAACCTGGGGGAAATGACGATCACCCGCTGCGCCGTCACGCTCGATGCCGGAACCATCGGCGTGGCCTACGTCCAGGGACGAGACGCCGCCCATGCCGAGCGGGCAGCGGTGCTCGATGCCCTGTTGCAACTGCCTGGCTGGCACGACCGCGTGCAGGCCGAAGTCATTGCCCCGCTGGCCAGGGCCTACGACGAGCGCCTGGCGGCGCAGGCACAGCGCGCTGCCAGCACCCGGGTGGAATTCTTCACGATGGCGCGAGGAGAGGACCAATGAATGCAACCGCTGCTGCCGCGCATGCCGGCGGGCTGCCACCAGGCTATGCGGATCCGGTGGTCGGTGCGCAGGCGACCTTCCGGGCTGCCCTGCATGCCTTGTCCCGCCCGGGCACCATTGTCCGCGCCGCGGCCCCGCAAGGCTTGCCGCCCGGCTTGTCGCCGGCCATGACGGCGCTGCTGCTGACGTTGGCCGACGGCGACACACCGATTTGGCTGCCGCCGCAGGCCAGTGAAGCCGCGCGCAACTACGTGCGCTTTCACTGCGGCAGCCCGATCGTGGCCGATGCGGCCAGAGCGCGTTTCATAGCCGTGCCCGCCGGCGCGGCCATGCCGGCGCTGCGTGACTGCCCGCAAGGCGATCCCGCCTATCCCGACCGATCAGCCACCTTGCTGGTCGAAGTGCGTTCGCTGGGCACCGGCCGCCCCGTCGCGTTGCGCGGGCCAGGCATCGCCTCGGTCGCCAGGCTTGCCGTCGACGGCCTGCCCGACGATTTCTGGGCGCAGTGGCGCGCCAACCATGATCGCTTTCCGCTGGGCGTGGACGTGTTGCTGATGCACGGCGACCAACTCTGCGGCCTGCCCCGCACCACCGTCGTGGAGGACTGATATGTACGTGGCCGTCAAGGGAGGCGAACAAGCCATCCTCAATTCCTACCGCCTGCTGGACGAATACCGCCGCGGCGACCCGACGCTGCCGGAGTTGTCGGTGGCGCAGATCGCCAGCCAGATGCCGCTGGCCGTGGCTCGTGTCATGGCCGAAGGCGCCTTGTACGACCCGCAGCTCGCCGCCTTGGCGGTCAAGCAGGCCGCCGGCGACCTGATCGAAGCGGCATTTTTGCTGCGCGCCTATCGCACGACACTGCCAAGATTCGGCGCCACGCTGCCCATCGACACCAGCGCCATGCATCTGCAGCGGCGCATTTCCGCCACCTTCAAGGACGTGCCCGGCGGCCAGGTGCTGGGACCGACCTACGACTACACCCAGCGGCTGCTGGATTTCTCGCTGCTGGCCGAAGGCCGCGAGCCCGCATCGCCCCCGTCGTCCGGGCAGGGACTGGACCCGCACATGCCCAGGATCACCGACCTCTTGCGCGACGAAGCGCTGCTGGAGGACGACGCGTCGGCCGCGGGCGACCCGGAACCGGTCGACTTGACACGCGAGCCGCTCGAGCTGCCGGCCGCGCGCAGCGCCCGCCTGCAGAACCTGGCCCGCGCCGACGAAGGATTCCTACTGTCGATGGGTTATTCCACACAGCGCGGCTACGGCAATACCCACCCTTTCGTCGCGGAAATCCGCTACGGCACCGTGGAGGTGGAGATGCACATCGAAGAACTCGGCTTCGCGGTCACGGTCGGCTGCCTGGAAGTCACCGAGTGCCAGATGGTCAACCAGTTCGCCGGCCGTCCCGGTCAGGCGCCATGCTTTACCCGCGGCTACGGATTGGTGTTCGGCTACGGCGAACGCAAGGCCATGTCCATGGCGCTGGTTGACCGGGCCATGCGCGTCGGCGAGCTGGGCGAACCGGCCGACGCACCGGCCAACGACCAGGAATTCGTGCTCTACCACAGCGACAACGTCGAGGCCTCCGGCTTCGTGCAGCATTTGAAGCTGCCGCACTACGTCGACTTCCAAAGCAATCTGGATCTGCTTCGACGCCTGCGCGCGGGCACCTGCCCGCTCAAGGCGGGCGTGGTGCCGCCCGCGAATGCAAGCGGCGATGGGCATGCCGTCGCCAGCGCGGACGATTCCGCCGCATCCCCCACGAAAGAGGTACTGGCGTCATGACTTCCCCAACCGCACACCGCCCAACCACCGCCAATTCCCCGCCGGCCCCGGTCGTGCGCGACCCCAATTACAACTTCGGTTACCTGGACGAATCGACCAAGCGCATGCTGCGCCGGGCACTGCTCAAAGCGGTGGCCATCCCGGGCTACCAAGTGCCCTTCGGCGGCCGCGAAATGCCGCTGCCCTACGGCTGGGGCACGGGCGGCATCCAGGTGACGGCCTCGATCCTGGGCCCGGACGATGTGCTCAAGGTCATCGACCAGGGCTCGGACGACACCACCAACGCCGTCAATATCCGGCGCTTCTTTGCACGGGTGGCGGGCGTTGCCACCACGACCCGCACGCGCGAGGCGACCATCATCCAATCGCGTCATCGCATTCCCGAATCCCCCCTGCGTGAAGGGCAGATCATGGTGTTTCAGGTCCCGATCCCCGAGCCGCTGCGCTGGCTCGAGCCGAGCGAGGCCGAAACGCGCACCATGCACGCCTTGGCCGAATACGGCGGCATGCACGTCAAGCTGTACGAGGACATCGCGCAGCACGGCCGCATCGCCACCACCTACGACTATCCCGTGATCGTCAATGGACGCTACATGATGCGACCGTCGCCCATCCCGAAATTCGACAACCCCAAGCTGGACATGAGCCCGGCGCTGATGCTGTTCGGCGCCGGCCGTGAAAAGCGCGTCTACGCGGTCCCTCCCTACACCCGCGTCGAGAGCCTGGACTTCGACGACCATCCGTTTGCCGTCGAGCAATGGGATGCCGCCTGCGCGCTATGCGGAGCGCGCGACAGCTACCTCGACGAAATCATCTTGGACGATCGCGGCACGCGGCAGCATGTTTGCTCTGACACCGAGTACTGCACCGAGCGGCAGCTGGCCGCCCAGGGAGGCAAGCCATGACCGCTGCACGCCCCTTGCTGTCGGCCCGCACGCTGACCCGCACCTGGGACGGCGTGCACGGCTGCCGTGACGTGTCGTTCGACCTGTACCCCGGCGAGGTGCTTTGCATCGTCGGTGAATCGGGATCTGGCAAAAGCACGCTGCTGCAGGCGCTTTCCTGGCAGACGCCGCCCGAGTCGGGAAGCGTCTGGTATGACACCCGCGAACATGGGTTCGTGGATCTGGCCATCTTGGACGATGCCCAGCGCCGGCTGCTCGCTCGCACCGATTGGGGCTATGTGTACCAGCACGCCCGCGATGGACTGCGCATGCACGTCAGCGCCGGCGCCAATGTCGCCGAACGCCTGATGGCCGTGGGTGGACGCCATTACGGGCAGCTGCGCTCGAGCGCTTCACATTGGCTGCAGCGCATGGAAATCGACCCGATACGCCTGGACGATGCACCGTCGTCGTTTTCCGGCGGGATGCAGCAGCGCCTGCAGATCGCGCGCAACTTGGTGACGCATCCCAGGCTGGTATTCATGGACGAACCGACGGCGTCGCTGGATGTATCGGTGCAGGCGCGGCTACTCGACCTGTTGCGCGGCCTGGTCTCCGACCTGGGTCTGGCGGCCATCGTGGTCACCCATGACCTGGCGGTGGCGCGGCTGCTGGCACACCGCACGCTGGTCATGCGCGCAGGACAGGTCGTCGAGGCCGGCCTGACCGACCAGATCCTGGACGATCCGCAGCACGCCTACACCCAGCTGCTGGTCTCTTCCATCCTGCAACATTAAGCGCCCGATATGCCTGCCACCCAACCTTTGATCCAGGTACGCGGCCTGGAAAAAACCTTCATGCTTCACAACCAAGGCGGCATCCGCCTGCCCGTGCTGCAGGCGGTGGATTTCGACGCCTGGCCGGGCGAATGCATGGTGCTGTCCGGACCGTCCGGTACCGGCAAGAGCACGCTGATGCGCTGCCTGTACGGCAACTACCTGGCCAGCGCGGGGAGCATACGCGTGCGCAACGGCGAAACCTGGACGGAACTGCGTGGGGCGACGGAGCAGTGCATACTGGGCCTGCGCCGTGACGTGATCGGCTATGTCAGCCAGTTCCTGCGCGCGGTGCCCCGGGTCGGGGCCTTGGACGTGGTGGCCGAGCCGCTACGCGCGCGCGGCGTACCGGCGCACCAGGCGCGAGAGCGCGCCGCATCGCTGCTGTCACGGCTTAACCTGCCCTCCCGGCTGTTCAACCTGCCGCCGGCGACCTTCTCCGGCGGCGAGCAGCAGCGCGTCAACATTGCCCGCGGCTTCATCGTCGGCCACCCCATTCTGTTGCTGGATGAGCCTACCGCGTCGCTGGATGCCGAGAACCGCGCAGTGGTCGTCGAGCTGATGCGCGAAGCCGTGGCCGCCGGGCGTTGCCTGATCGGCATCTTTCACGACGAAGACGTGCGTGACGCAGTCGCCACACGCATCCTCACCCTGCAATCCGCCACGGCCGCGACTCCCATGGCCACTGTCCTGCCCAATTGAGACATATGCCTGCCACCTACCTGACACACGCCCGCATTGTGCTCGCCGATGCCGTCCTGGACGATGCCGCCTTGCTCATCGAGGACGGCTTGATCGCCGCCATCGAACCAGCCGGCAGCCACGGCGCCGCAACCGTCGACCTGTCCGGGCGGACACTCATCCCGGGCTTGATTGACCTGCACTGCGACGCCATCGAAAAGGAAGCCGAACCCCGCGCCCGCGTGCTGTTTCCCCTGGACTTCGCCGTCGCCCAGGTCGACCGCCGCAACGCAGCCGCCGGCATCACCACGCCCTACCACGCGCTGTCCTTCGCCAATAACGAGTGGGGGGTGCGCAACAACGAAACCGCCGCCGAGCTGGCGCGCGCCGTCAAGCGCTTCGGCGCCCACAGCCTGGTCGACAACCGTATCCACTGCCGCTATGAAGTCACCGACCCGCTGGCCGTTGACGTACTATGCGCGTTGATGGACGAAGGCGTCGTGGACCTGCTTTCGGTCATGGACCACTCTCCGGGCCAGGGGCAGTTCAAGACCATGCAGTCTTACCTGGACTACATGATGCGTAACCACGGGATGAGCCGTGACCAGGCACAGCAAGCCATGCAGGCCAAGGTGTCTGGCCAGGATGGGGCCTTGGCCCGGGTCGAGACACTGCTCACCCGCGCCCGCGCGCTGGATATCCCCACCGCTAGCCACGACGACGACTCGGTGCAGCGCATCGCCGCGATGCGAGCGTTGGGCGTTGCGATGAGCGAGTTTCCGATCACCCTGGATACGGCACGCGCGGCGTTGGCCTGCGGCCTGCCCACCATACTGGGCGCCCCCAACATCCTGCGCGGAGGCAGCCAGAGCGGTTCGATGCGCGCTATCGACGCGGTGCGCGCAGGCGCTGCCAGCTGCCTGTGCTCGGACTACCAGCCTTCCACGCTCGCGGCGGCGGCCTTCCTGGCCGCCCGGCAAGCCGATATCGATCTGCCGCAGGCCATCGCCTTGGTCACCAGCAATCCGGCACAGGCCTGCGGCCTGCAGGACCGCGGACGCATTGCGCCGGGCCTGCGCGCCGATCTCGCCGCCATTGCGCACATCGACGGGCATGTGCTGGTCACGCACACCTGGTGCGCCGGCAAGCTCGTGTTCGCCGCAGGCTACGGCGGCCTGGCCCATTCGGTGCCCGTACCCACGCGCGCTACCGCCACCTTGGGCGCCGCGGCGTGACGCAAGCGCGCGTCATCGCGGTGGCCGCCAGCCCTGCGCACGGGTTCAGCAAGGCGGTGCGGGAAGCGGTCACCCTCATCGCCGGCTGGGGCGTGCAAGGCGATGCGCACGCCGGCGTCACCGTCAAGCACCGCTCGCGCTTGGCGCGCGACCCGACGCAGACCAATCTGCGGCAGCTGCACCTGTTGCACGAGGAATTGCTCGACGAACTGCGTGCCAAGGGCTTCAGGGTGTCCCCGGGCGTCATGGGAGAAAACATCACCACGCGCGGCGTGGATCTGCTTGGCCTGCCGCAAGGCGCGCTGCTGCAATTGGGCCAAACTGCCGTGGTGCGGGTCACCGGGCTGCGCAATCCGTGCGCGCAGCTGGATCACTATCAGGCGGGGCTGACCGCCGCGGTGCTGGCGCGCGATGCGCAAGGCCGGCTGGTGCGCAAGGCGGGTGTCATGGCGGTGGTCGTCGCCGGCGGTACGGTCAAGGCCGGCGATGCCATCCGCGTCAGGCTGCCGGAGCCGCCGTATCGGACGCTGGAGCCGGTTTAGCCTCGTCCTCGGGCATATAAAGCGTAGCGAGCGATTCGCCCATGCGCGGCGGGACCTTGAACAGGCGCGCCACGAGCAGGCATCCCTGCAGCGTGGCAAACACGGTGCGCGCCGTGTCCTCGGGCGTCCCGGCAAAGCGCAGCGTGCCGTCGCGCTTGCCATCGGCGAGCACGCCGGCAATCCATTCTTCGTGCACGCGGAAGAACTTTTGCAGTTCGGCCCGGGCCTCCTCCGGAAGCGCCAACATATCGGCCGCCAGCATGGTGCCCATGCACAGCTGGTCGCCTTGGCAGGCGTGGCTTTCCATCAGCTCGGCGTAGCGCTGCAGGCGCTCGCGCGCAGGCAGTTTCGGGTCGATGGCCTGCAGGCTGGCCCTGGCGTGGTCGGAATAATCCTTGAGCGCGCAGTTGACCAGGTCGTCCTTGCAGGGAAAGTAATAGTGGATGCTGGACGTCTTGACGCCCACCACCGCAGCCAGGTCGCGGTAGCTAAAGCCATGGTAGCCGCGGCTGCGGATAAGCTTCTGCGCTTGGGCGAGCAACTGCTCGCGCGTGCTGGCGGGGATGGCTGCGTTCATGATGTCTTCCTTGCTATGCCGCAAGTGTACTGTTGCCGGCGCCCCCGTGAAACCGGCTTGCCGCCCGCTGGAGGACGCGGGAACCGACATGGCGGCCCGGTCCTCTCTTTACGGCGTGCATTAGCTTGCGGCAGGGTAGCTCTGTTCACCATTCGTGATCTGGCCGGCGGCACGGGCCTGGGCCAGGTCACGGCGCACTTGCTCGCGGCTGGCTTGCTGCGTGGCTTGCGCGACGACCGGGTAGGCTTGCTCGCCGTTGACGATCTGGCCGGCGGCACGGGCCTGGGCCAGTTCTTGCACGACTTGCGCACGGCTGACCGTCGACGCCGCTTCGACCGCGGGCGGCCAATCCAACTCACCGGCTTGCGCGGCGCCGAAGAAACCGGCAGACAGAACGAGGGCGGATACGAGGGTTTTCATGTCAATACTCCTGATGGTACAGTATCAAAACTATCTATCAATAGGTAGATAACCGGGTTAAAAAAACTTAGCCGTGCGCGGGATAGGCTTGTTCGCCGTTGACGATCAATCCAGCGGCGCGGGCGGCGCGCAGTTCCTGCAGCACTTGGTCGCGGGTCAGGCGGGTTTCGGACGCCCGGGGCGTGGCCGGGTAGGCTTGCTCGCCGTTGGGGATTTCGCCGGTGGCACGGGCTTCGGCCAGTTGTTGCAGGACTTCGGCACGGGTCAGCGTGCTGGTCGTATCCAGGGGGGGCGGCCAATCCAGTTCGCCGGCGTGCGCGGCACCCAGGAACGAGGCGGACAGGATCAAGGCAGATGCAAAGGTCTTCATGGTGATTTCTCCTAGTGAGAGTCAGTGACGGGTCTTGTGTTGATCTATCTACTAGTAGATAGATGGATGGCTAAATAAAAAATGCCGGTCAAGGCTTGCTCAGGGTTCCTACTGCGTCCTGCTGCGGTACTTCCTTCCTCTCGACCCGCCGGCTTGCTGCTTCCGTCGTGTCGATGGGCGTATCTTATCTACTAGTAGATAGATAAAGCAAGGGTTAACCCCAGGTTGTTTTGTAAAAAGTTGCTACGGTGCTACAGCCCTATGGCGCGTTGACTTGCCGGCGCCTGGCATCCACGCTGCAGCCACCGCCGCCCGGCCGGGTACACCACCCGGCCGCGTCCAGGCAACGGGGCAGCCGGAAATGAAAAGGCCCGCAGCCGAAAGGCCGCGGGCCGATAGCGCGACGGCTTGGGCGGACCGCCCAAGCACGTCAAAACGGAATATCGTCGTCCATGTCCGACAGGTTGGCCCCGCCGCTGGCGGCCGGCGCGGCCGGCCGGGGCGCGGGCGCCGGGCGGGCAGCCTGCTGGCGCGGTGCCGGGGCATCCCCATAGCCGCCACCTTCGGCATCGGCGCGGCCGCCCAGCATTTGCATCTGGTCGGCGATGATCTCGGTGGTATAGCGCTCGATGCCGTCCTTGTCTTGCCACTTGCGCGTCTTCAGGCGCCCTTCGACGTAGACCGAGCGGCCCTTGCGCAGGTATTCGCCGGCGATTTCGGCCAGGCGGTTATAGAAGACCACGCGATGCCATTCGGTTTCCTCGCGGCGCTCGCCCGTGGCCTTGTCTTTCCATTGGGAGGTAGTGGCGATCGACACGTTGCAGATCGCCGCGCCGTCGGGGCTGTAGCGGACTTCCGGGTCGCGGCCCAGATTGCCGACGAGAATGACTTTGTTGACCGAGGCCATGGCTATCTCCCTTGTCGCGCGCGGCTAGCTGCGTCATGCGGCCCGCCCCGCGTGTGAAACCGTTGAATGCCCCGGCCACGGCAACCGCACACCCCGCGCGGGCGACGGCTGCCCGCTGGAGCGGGGCACTGTAAGTGTGTCCTAGATAGCTATTATCGACGATAAGGCGGGGGCGACAAATCCGGGTGGGATGCTTCTGTCCGCCCCAAAGGCGGCGGCTGCGCCATGGAGCCGTACCCGATGCCTGCGCCTAGGCGTGGCCCGCGCCGGGCCACGCCCGTGCACACCGGCCGGCATCGATCGCCGCACCCGAGCGGCACCGCGACTTAGCGCACCGGCTTCATCCCCCACGCCAGCGCCAGCCAAAGCAGCGCCAGCCCGGCCGCGGCCAGGAACACGGCTGACGGGCCGGCGGCCGAGGCCAACCTGCCGCCGGCCGTACCGCCCAAAAACAGGCCGGCCGCCTGCGCGGTGTTGTAAAAGCCCAGCGCCAGCCCCTTGAAGGCTGGCGGCGCGGTGCGCGACACCAGCGAGGGCTGCAACGCCTCCAGCACGTTGAACACCACGAAAAAGCCCGTCAGCGCGGCGGCCATGGCGAAGAAACCGTGACTGGCCAGCGGCATCAGCGCGCAAACGAGCGCCAGGCCCGCCACCGCCGCGCGCAGCGCGCCGCGGTGCGCGCGGCGTTTTTCAGCTGCGAAGATCACCGGCACCATCAGCACGAACGACAGCACGATCACGGGCAGGTAGACCTTCCACAGGTCCTGCGCCGCCAGGCCACCCAGCCGCGCCAGCAAGGCCGGCACCACGACGAAGAGCGCGACCTGGATCATGTGCAGGACGAAGACGCCGGCGTTAAGCCGCAACAGGTCGCGGTGCATCAGCACTTGGCGCGGCCGGGCGGGCGCCGCCTGTGGCACTGCGCGCGGCGCGTCGGGCACGACCCAGCAGGCCACCGCGATGCAGGCCAGGCCCAGGCAGGCGATGGTCCAGAAAAGCCCCGGCAGCCCGCCCCAGCCCACCAGCACCGGCGCGAGCACCAGGGATGCGGCAAAGGCCAGGCCGATGGAGCCGCCGACCATGGCCATGGCGCGGGTGCGGACCTCGTCGCGGGTGGCGTCGGCCAGCCAGGCGGTCACCGCGGCGGAAATCGCCCCGGCGCCCTGGATGGCGCGACCCACGGTGATCCAAAACACGTCACCGGCCAGCGCGCAAACGATGCTGCCGGCCACGAACAGCACCAAGCCGGCGAGCACGACCGGACGGCGGCCCCAGCGGTCCGAGGCCAGGCCGAAAGGGATCTGCATGAAGGCCTGCGTCAGGCCATATATCCCCAGCGCCAGCCCCACGCGCGCGGGGTCATCGCCGCCAGGCAGCCCCCGGGCTGCCACGGCGAACACGGGCAACAGCAGGAACAGGCCGAGCATACGGCAGGCGAACAGCCCGGCCAGCGCCACGCTGGCCCGGCGCTCATCCGGGGTCATCTTGAGAGAGGAAACGGCTGGCATGAAAACTTGCGGGTCGCACAAAGACAGGCTTGGCGGCCCGTGGACAGGGCAAAGGCGGGCAAGGCGCCGCGCGCGAAACGGGCGCGCGGCCGGCCATGGCGCGCTATAGTACCAGCCGCCGCCGGCGGCCCCGGCGGCCGCCCGGCAAATCAGGCTGCACCGGCCCGGCGCGCGCGATGTTGCGGCGCGCTATAGTTCCAAGTTGGCCTTGGAAAAAGCTTTCAGCCGCCTGATGGACGACATCCGCATACGGGGTGCGCGCACCCACAACCTGAAGAATGTGTCGGTGGACCTGCCACGCCACAAGCTGGTGGTGGTCACCGGCCTGTCGGGATCGGGCAAGTCCTCGCTTGCCTTCGACACCCTGTACGCCGAAGGACAGCGTCGCTACGTGGAAAGCCTGTCGGCCTACGCGCGCCAGTTCCTGCAGCTGATGGACAAGCCCGACGTCGACCTGATCGAGGGGCTATCGCCGGCCATTTCCATCGAGCAAAAGGCGGCCGGACACAACCCGCGCTCCACGGTCGGCACCATTACCGAAGTGCATGACTACCTGCGCCTGCTGTATGCGCGGGTGGGCACGCCCTATTGCCCCGAGCACGGCCTGCCGCTGGCGGCGCAAAGCGTCAGCCAGATGGTCGACGCCGTGCTGGCCTGGCCGGCGCAAACGCGCCTGGCCATCTTGGCGCCGATCGCCCGCGCCCGCAAGGGCAGCTTCGAGGACGAATGCGCCAGCCTCCAAGCGCAGGGCTACGTGCGGCTGCGGGTCGATGGCGAGATGGTCGACATCGCCGACATGGCGCCGCTGCGCAAGAACGAAAAGCACGACGTGGACGTAGTGATAGACCGGCTGCGCGTGCGCCCGGAAAGCAAGCAGCGCTTGGCCGAAAGCTTCGAGACGGCGCTGGCGCTGGGCGAAGGCCGCGTCACGGCGCTGAACATGGAGACCGGCCAGGAGCACGTGTTCTCCAGCCGCTATGCCTGCCCGGTGTGCAGCCATAGCTTGCCCGAGCTGGAGCCGCGGCTGTTCAGCTTCAACAACCCGGTCGGCGCCTGCCCGGCCTGCGACGGCATCGGCCAGGTCGGATTCTTCGACCCCAAGCGGGTCGTGGCCTTCCCCGAGCTTAGCCTGGCCTCGGGCGCGATCCGCGGCTGGGATCGGCGCAACGCCTTTACCCATGCGCTGCTCAGCAGCCTGGCCGCGCACTACGGGTTCGACATCGAGGCGCCCTTCGAAAGCCTGCCCGAAGAAATACGCAACAAGGTGCTGTATGGCTCGGGCGACGAAGAAATTCCCTTTTTGTATTTGAACGAGAAGGGCCGCAGCTCGGTGCGGCGCCACCCCTTCGAAGGGGTCATTCCCAACCTGGAGCGGCGCTGGCGCGAAACGGACTCGCCTGCCGTGCGCGAAGAGCTGGGCAAGTACCGCGCGGTCAAGACCTGCCCGGAATGCGGCGGCTCGCGCCTGCGCGCCGAAGCCCGCCACGTACGCATCGGCGATGACGTGCCGGCGCAGCGCAAGGGCGAGGAAAAAGGCCTGGCCATTTACGAGGTCGAGGCCATGCCGCTGTCGCAGTGCCTGGAATGGTTCCGCAACCTGCGGCTGACCGGCGCCAAGCAGGAAATCGCCCAGCGCATCGTGCGCGAGATCGAGGCGCGCCTGACCTTCCTGAATAACGTCGGGCTCAATTATTTGTCGCTGGACCGCAGCGCCGACACCATCTCCGGCGGCGAGGCGCAGCGCATCCGCCTGGCCAGCCAGATCGGCTCGGGGCTGACCGGTGTCATGTACGTGCTGGACGAGCCGTCCATCGGCCTGCACCAGCGCGACAACGACCGGCTGATCGCCACGCTGCAGCACCTGCGCGACCTGGGCAACAGTGTCATCGTGGTCGAGCACGACGAAGACATGATCCGCCAAGCGGACTGGGTCGTGGACATGGGGCCCGGGGCGGGCGAACGCGGCGGGCAAGTGGTCGCCCAGGGCACGCCGCAGGACGTGCAGCGCGATGCTCGCTCGCTGACCGGCCAGTACCTGAGCGGCGCACGCGCCATCCGCGTGCCCGAGCGGCGGCCGCTGGCACCGAACCAGGCGTGGCTGGAGCTGCGCGGCTGCACGGGCAACAACCTCAAGGGCGTGGACCTGCGCATACCGGCCGGCAAGCTGGTGTGCATCACCGGCGTGTCCGGATCGGGCAAATCCACGCTGATCAACGATACGCTGGCGGTGGCGGTGGCGCGCGCCCTGCACAACGCCCAGTCCGAGCCGGCGCCCTACGAGTCGCTGGACGGACTGGAACACTTCGACAAGATCATCAGCGTGGACCAAAGCCCCATCGGCCGCACGCCGCGCAGCAACCCGGCCACCTACACCGGCCTGTTCACGCCCATACGCGAACTGTTCGCCGGCGTGCCCGAGGCCCGCGCGCGCGGCTACGATCCGGGCCGGTTCAGCTTCAACGTCAAGGGCGGACGCTGCGAAGCGTGCCAGGGCGACGGCATGGTCAAAGTGGAGATGCACTTCCTGCCTGACATGTATGTGCCCTGCGACGTCTGCCACGGCAAGCGCTACAACCGGGAGACGCTCGAGATCCGCTACCGCGGCCGTAACATCAGCGAAGTGCTCGACCTGACCGTGGAGCAGGCGCTGGAATATTTCGATTCGGTGCCAGTCATTGCACGCAAGCTGCACACGCTGGTCGACGTGGGCCTGTCTTACATCCGCCTTGGCCAAAGCGCCACGACACTATCGGGCGGCGAGGCGCAGCGCGTGAAGCTGTCGCAGGAATTGTCCCGGCGCAGCACCGGACGCACGCTATACATCCTGGACGAGCCCACCACCGGGCTGCATTTCCACGACATCGAACTGCTGCTCAAGGTGCTGAACCAGCTGGTCGACGCCGGCAACACCGTGGTCGTGATCGAACATAACCTGGACGTCATCAAGACCGCGGACTGGATCGTGGACCTGGGCCCCGAAGGCGGCGACGGCGGCGGGCGCATCGTCGCCCAAGGCACACCCGAAGACATCGCGCGCGCCCCGGGCAGCCATACCGGCCGGTACCTGGAGCGGGTGCTGACGCGCCGCGCCGCCTGAAACGAAGAAGGCGGCCTGGCCGGACGACCGCCAGGCGGCAGGCAAACCACGCGGGCGGCGCCGTGCACGCTTGACACCGGCTTGCTATATTGCGGCGGGCATGCCGCAGCGCATCGTACCAGGGGGTCCCATGTACACGCTTTTGATCGGCAACAAGAATTACTCGTCTTGGTCGCTGCGCCCTTGGCTGGCGCTGAAGGCGGTCGACATCGCCTTTCGCGAGAAAAAGCTCGGCCTGTTCACCGAAGACTTCGCGCGCGAGGTGGGCGCCGTCAGCCCTGCCGGGCTGGTGCCGGTGCTGCTGGACGGTGGTTTCGCGGTCTGGGATTCGCTGGCCATCTGCGAGTACGTGGCCGAACGCCACCCCGACAAGCACCTGTGGCCCGAAGACCCGCGGGCGCGGGCGCGGGCGCGCTCGCTGGCCGCGCAGATGCATAGCGGCTTTACGGCCATGCGCAACGCATTGCCCATGAACATCGAAGCGCACCTGCCCGGCATCGAGCTGTCCGAAGCCGCGCGGCAGGACATCAGCCGCATCCAGGCGATCTGGCAGGACGCGCGCGCCGAGTTCGGCCGGGGCGGACCGTTCCTGTTCGGGCGTTTTTCGATCGCCGACGCCTTTTACGCGCCCGTGGTCAGCCGCTTCGTCACCTACGACGTGCCGGCTGCCGGCCCGGTGCGCGAATACATGGATGCGGTACTGTCCTTGCCGGCGATGCAGGAATGGATGCGCGAGGCGCGCACCGAAGGCACTTTCGTGCCCCAGGACGAGCCCTACCGTACGCAGCGCTGACGCGCGCTTTGGCCCTCGTAACTGCCGGAGTTTCTTGCATGCCCGCGCACAATCCGTTCAAGGCGGCCCTGGCCGCCGGCCGCCCCCAGATCGGCCTATGGATGTCCATGGCCGACCCCTACCTGGCCGAGGTGTCGGCCACCGCCGGCTTCGACTGGCTGCTGGTCGACGGCGAGCACGGACCCAACGACCTGCGCAGCACCTTGGGAGCGCTGCAGGCGGTCGCCCCCTACCGCTCGCATCCCGTCGTGCGCGTGGTCGCGGGCGAAGTGCCGCGCATCAAACAGGTGCTGGATATCGGCGCACAAACGCTGTTGGTGCCCATGGTGGACACCGCCGAGCAGGCACGCGAAGTCGTCGCCGCCACCCGCTATCCCCCAGAAGGCGTGCGCGGTGTGGGCAGCGCGGTCGCGCGCGCTTCGCGCTGGACTGCACGCAGCGACTACCTGGACGTGGCCGACGATGAGATCTGCGTGCTGGCGCAGGCCGAAACCGTCACGGCCCTGGAAAACCTGCAGGCCATCTGCGATGTCCCAGGGGTGGACGGCGTGTTCATCGGCCCGGCCGACCTGTCCGCCTCCATGGGCTACCGGGGCCGGCCCGACGCCCCCGAAGTGCAGCAGGCCATCGAATCGGCCATGCGCACCATCATCGCCAGCGGCAAGGCTGCCGGCACGCTGACATCCGACCCCGCACAAGCGCAGCGTTACCTGGACCTGGGCTGCACCTTCGTGGCGGTGGGCGTGGACGTACTGGTCTACGCGCACGCGGCGCGCAACCTGGCCGCGCGCTTTTTGCCGGGGACCGAGCCGTTGGCGCGAGCTGGTGCGGGGTATTGAGGCGGGCCCTTGCCGGCGGCGGCTCGGCAAAGCCCATGCCGCAGCGCCCGGACGCGCACCGCGCCCCTTACGGCACGCCCGCCTGGCGCAGCACCCGCACGACCGGCTCGCTGCAGCTTGCGGAAACCTGCAGCGGCACCGGGCTTTCGCACGACAAGCCACCGGGCCACGCATCGTAGACCGCTCCTGGGTCGCGATCCCGGCCAGGCAGCTCGCCGCCGTCCCACTGGCCCCAGGACACGCGCAACCTGCCCGAGCGCCGGCAGGCGCCGCCGGTCTGCGAGTCGCACGCATCCAACGCCGCCGAAAGGGCCGCTTGCGCAGCGTCGTAGCCGCACACCGCAGCTGAACCGGCCGGCACAGCCGGGGTCGCACCGCCCGCTTGCGCCTGGTACGACACAGACGCCAGCCAGCCGCCGCCGCAGACCGCCAAGACCTGCACCGTCGGCTGCCCTTGCCCGGGGCGCGCCTGCCCCAGGCGGCGGCCGACGAGCGCCGCCACGTCGTCGTCCTTGCGCGCATCGACCCATCCCAGCCGGCAGTCCGCGCCATCAGGCCGGCAGGCATACACGACGGCCAGGCGGTAGGCCGAGGCGATATCGCCGTGCACGGTTCCCGTGGGCGTGGCCGCTTCGTTGCCGGCACCGGCGACGGCGCATGCGGCGGCCCAGCCAAGCAAAGCTGCGAAACGAATACGGGACGGGCTCATGAGGCTCCTCCTGGGCGCCGGCATCTGCCGGCATCGCCGCGGCCCCATGCCACCGGCCGCGACAGGAACATCCTAAGCGGTTTTCGCGTCGGCGAGCGTTGACAGAACGTATCCATATCCGCGCCGCCTGCCGCCGGATTGGACCGGCGGACCGGCTATCCTGGCACCCCGTCAATAGGACGGATCCATGCGGAACAGGCGCTTGTGCTCCAGCACGGCATACCGGTCAGTCATGCCCGCGATGTAGTCGGCGATGGCGCGCGCCTGGGCCGTGGCGTCTTCGCGGCGGTAGTCCGGCGGAAGCAGCCGCGGATCGGACAGGAAGGCGGTGAACAGTTCGCGCACGATGCGCCGCGCCTTCATGGTCATGCGCACGACCTTGTAGTGGCGGTACAGGTTCTCGAAAAGAAACCGCTTGAGCGCGTCGGCCTCGCGGCGGACCTCGTCAGAAAACGCAGCCAGCGGCGGCGATTGCCGCACGTCGTCGACGTCGCGCGGGCGCGCGTCGGCGATGCGCGCGGCGGTGGTGGCGGTCAGGTCCACGATCAGCGTGTTGATCATGCGGCGTATCGTTTCCGATACGGCCCGCCGCTGGGCGATGGCCGGGTGGTCGTGCAGCACCTGGGCATAGTGCCGCGCGAAGATGTCCACCTGCCGCATCTGCTCGAGCGTGATCAGCCCGGAACGCAGCCCGTCGTCGATGTCATGGTTGTTGTACGCGACTTCGTCGGCCAAGTTGGCCAGCTGCGCCTCCAGCGACGGCTGGGTGCGGTTCAGGAACCGCTCGCCCACGTCACCCAGTTGGCGGGCGTGGGCCGCGGAGCAATGCTTGAGTATGCCCTCGCGCGTCTCGAAGCACAGGTTCAGTCCATTGAAGGCCGCGTAGCGCTCTTCCAGTTCGTCGACCACGCGCAGGCTCTGCAGGTTGTGCTCGAAGCCGCCCGCCTGCGGGGCGAATTCGCGCAGGCAGGCGTTCAGCTCGTCCTGCCCGGCGTGGCCGAACGGCGTGTGGCCCAGGTCGTGCGCCAGCGATATCGCCTCGATCAGGTCCTGGTCCAGCCCCAGGCTATGGGCGACGGTGCGGGCGATCTGCGCGACCTCCAGGCTATGGGTCAAGCGCGTGCGGAACAGGTCACCTTCGTGGTTGACGAAAACCTGCGTCTTGTATTCCAGGCGGCGAAACGCGTTGGAGTGAATGATGCGGTCGCGGTCGCGCTGGAATTCGGTTCGGTTGGACGGCGCGGGCTCGGCATGGCGGCGCCCGCGCGTGCGCGCGGGGTCGCAGGCGTACGGCGCACGTCCGTTGCCGTTCATGCGGCCTTCTCGACGGTGCGCGCCAACACGGCCCGCACCGCGGCCTCCGGTGCGGGCCGGGTCACCGCCCGGCCGATTTCTGGGATGAGCACGAAGCGGATCTCGCCGGCTTCGGCTTTCTTGTCCACGCGCATCAGCGACAGCCACCGATCGGCGCCCAGGTCCGGGGCGACGGCCGGGCAGCCGATGGCCTGGACCAGCCGGCGCACGCGCTCGACCTCGGCGCGCGGCAGGCCTTCGACTTCGGCCGACAGTTCCGCGGCCTGCACCAGGCCGCAGCCGACCGCTTCGCCGTGCAGCCACTGCCCATAGCCCAGGCCGGACTCGATCGCGTGGCCGAAGGTGTGGCCCAGGTTCAGGATCGCGCGCAGGCCGGATTCACGCTCGTCCTGCGAGACCACCTGCGCCTTCAGGCGGCAGGAGTGGGCAATGGCGTAGGCCAGCGCCTGCCGGTCAAGCGCCCGCAGCCCGGCGGCATGCGCCTCGCACCAGGCAAAAAACCCGGCATCCAGGATGAGCCCATATTTGATGACTTCTGCCAGTCCCGCGGAAATTTCGCGCGCCGGCAACGTGGCCAGCACGTCGGTGTCGATCTCGACCGCCACGGGCTGGTGGAAGGCACCGATCATGTTCTTGCCCAGCGGGTGGTTGATGGCCGTCTTGCCACCCACCGACGAATCGACCTGGGCCAACAGCGTGGTCGGTACCTGCACGAAACGGATGCCGCGCATGTAAACGGCTGCGGCAAAACCGGTCATGTCGCCGATCACCCCGCCGCCCAGCGCCACCAGCACCGATCGCCGGTCAAAGCCGTTGGCCAGCAGCGCGTCGAAAATGCGGTTCAGCGTCTGCATGTCCTTATGCGCCTCGCCGTCGGGCAGTTCGATGCGCAAGACGCGGCGGCCGGATGCCTGTAGGGCGGCGGCGGCGCGCTCCCCATAAAGCGCGCCCACCGTCGGGTTGGTCACCAGCGCCACCGCGGTGGCGTCCGCCGGCAGCGCCTCGGCCAGGCGGTCCAGCCGCCCGGGTGCGATACGGATGGGGTAGCGCCCGCCAGGGGCGTCGACTTCGAGCGTTTGGGCGAGTTCGGCGTTCATGCGTGTTTCTCGTAGGCCCGCAGGCGGGTCAGCAGGGCGCGCACCAAATGGGCGACCGGCGCCTGGCCGGTATCGACCACCAGGTCGGCCACTTCGGCATACAACGGCTCGCGCTGCTGCAGCAAGTCCTGCAGCGTGGCGCGCGGATCGGCGGTGGCCAGCAGCGGCCGGTTGCGGTCCTTGCAGGTGCGCCGGTAGAGTTCGTCGGCCGAGGCGCGCAGGTAGACCACCACGCCGCGCTCGCGCAGCGCGTGGCGATTGGCCGGATCGAGCACCGCGCCGCCGCCGGTGGCCAGCACGATGCCCGGCTGGCGCGTGCATTCCTGCAGCGCCGCCGCCTCGCGCCGGCGAAACCCCGCCTCGCCTTCGATCTCGAAGATGACCGGGATGCGCACCCCGCAACGATCCTCCAGGAAATGGTCCAGGTCGACGAAGTCCCTGCCCAGGGCGCGCGCCAAGGCGCGCCCAATGGTGGTCTTGCCCGCGCCCATCATGCCGACCAGGAAGACCGGCAGGTCGTACGGCAGCGCCTGCGGGGCGGGCTCGCAGGACGGGCAGGAAAGCGGTGGCTCATTCATGGCGGCAATTATCACATTGCCGGGCGCCAACCCACGCAGTGGCCGGGACGCTACACTGCACCATCCGGTTACAGAAACCTTGGCGGCCGTCCAGGGTCTACGGGCAACACCCCTTAAAATCGCAGGCGATGAGCAAATCCCCTTCCCCCAAGGCCAAGAACGGCGACGCCGGCTCCAGGTCTCCCATCCTGCGCTTTTTCGTCAAGGCCGGCATCCTGTTCGCCGGCCTGGGCCTGTGTGGCGTATTGCTGGTCGGCATGGCCCTGGCGCTGGCCTGGCCCAACCTGCCAGACCTGCACGCCATGACGGATTACCGTCCGCGCGTGCCGCTGCGCATCTACACGGCGGACAAGGTGCTGATCGGCGAATTCGGCGAAGAGCGGCGCAACGTGCTGCGCTTTCACGAAATCCCCGACGTGATGAAATCGGCCGTGCTGGCTGCCGAGGACGACCGCTTCTACCAGCACGGCGGCATCGACTGGATGGGCGTGGCCCGCGCGGGGCTGGCCAACCTCATCAGCATGTCCAAGAGCCAGGGCGCCAGCACCATCACCATGCAGGTGGCCCGCAACTTTTATCTGTCGTCCGAGAAAACCTGGTCGCGCAAGTTCTATGAGCTGCTGCTGACCTTCAAGATCGAAGCCAGCCTGACCAAGGACCAGATCCTGGAACTCTATATGAACCAGATCTACCTTGGCCACCGCGCCTACGGGTTTGCCGCCGCGGCGCGCACTTATTTCGGCAAGCAACTGTCGGAAGTGACCGCCGCCGAGGCAGCCATGCTGGCAGGCATCCCGAAGGCGCCGTCGCGCTTTAACCCGATCGCCAACCTGCCGCGCGCGCAGCTGCGCCAGCGCTATGTGCTGGGCCGGATGTACTCGCTGGGCTACCTGACCAAGGCCGAATACGAGCAAGCCCTGGCCCAGCCCATCGTGCTGAAGTCCGGCATGGGCACGCCCGCCGGCGGCTATTCGGTGCACGGCGAATACCCGGCCGAGCTGGCGCGCCAGCTGCTCTACAGCGTCTACCAGGACAATGTGTATTCGCGCGGGCTGAACATCTACACCACCATCGATTCCAAGGACCAGGAAGCGGCATACCGCGCGCTGCGCGACGGCGTGCTCGACTACACCCGCCGCGCCCCGTATCCGGGGCCGGAAGACCAGTTGGACCTGCCCGAAGGCATCGAAAAGAGCCCGGCCGCCCTGGATGAGTTCCTGGACTCGGTGTTCGAGAAGTACCCCGATAGCGACGACTTGCTGACCGGCGTGGTGCTGTCGGCCAGCCCCACCGCGATCAAGGTGGCACGCAGCTCCAACCAAATCATCGACATCACCGACAAGCGCGCGCTGACGGTGGTCGCCCGCGCGCTCAGCCCCAAGGCCAAGCCCGAGGCGCGGCTGCGTCGCGGCTCGGTGGTCTACCTGCACAACCGCGGCGAATACTGGGAAGTGATCAACATGCCCGCGGTGCAGGCCGCGCTGGTGTCGGTCTCGCCCCAGGACGGCGCGATCAAGGCCATGGTGGGCGGCTTCGATTTCTATCGCGGCAATTTCAATCGCGTCACCCAGGCCTGGCGCCAGCCGGGCTCGTCGTTCAAGCCCTTCATCTACGCGGCCGCGCTCGAGCGCGGCCTGACCCCGGCCACCCAGGTCTCGGACATGCCGTTTACCCTGACCGCCGAGCAGACCGGTTCGCGCCCCTGGCAGCCCAAGAACTACAGCGGCACCTACGAGCCCATGCTGACCATGCGCCAGGCACTGTACAAGTCCAAGAACATGGTGTCGATCCGCATCCTGCAGGCCATCACGCCGCAGTATGCGCAGGAATACGTCACCCGCTTTGGCTTCGACAAGTCGCGCCAGCCGGCCGTGCTGTCGCTGGCGCTGGGCGCCGGCTCGGTCACCCCGCTGCAGATGGCCGGGGCGTATTCGGTGTTCGCCAATGGCGGCTACCGCATCACCCCCTACCTGATCGACCGCGTCACCGACGCTTCCGGACGCGTCATCATGCAGGCCAGGCCCACCGTGGCCGGCGACGCGGCGGCCCGCGCCATCGACCCGCGCACGGCCTTCGTCATGGACGACATGCTGCGCGGCGTGGCGACCTCCGGCACGGCCGCGCGCGCGCGCCAAGTGCTCAAGCGCAGCGACGTCGCGGGCAAGACGGGCACGACCAACGAATCGGTCGATACCTGGTTTGCCGGCTATACGCCGTCGCTGGTGGCCGTTGCCTGGATGGGCTACGACCAGCCCCGCTCGCTGGGTTCGCGCGAGACCGGCGGCGGCGCGGCGCTGCCCATTTGGCTGTCTTACATGCAGAAGGCGCTGCAGGGCGTGCCCGAGCAGCCGCGCAAGCAGCCCGAAGGATTGCTGGTGCACGGCGGTGATTACTACTTTGCGGAATTCCCGCCCGGGCAAGCGGTGGCCAGGGTGGGGCTGCCCGAACCGGATACGCTGGGCGAATTCCTGGAAAACCTGACGAGCGGGTTCTTCAAGCCGGACCCGCCGCCGGGTGAAAACCACCCCTGGAACGTCATCCCGCACTAGCGCGGCCGTGGCCCCGCGGCGCCGGCTGCGCCCGCCGACGACGAGGCGGCAGCTAGAGCTGGACCGTCAACGGTTGGCCGGCGGCCTCGGAACAAATCTGCGACAGGGCTTCGGCCAGGTGCGGACCACCCCGGGTGTCGGCCCAAATGCGGCCGTCATAGCGGTAGTGAAAGCCCCCGCTTCGCGCGGCGACCCAGATTTCCTGCATCGCCGCCTGCGTGTTGATCACGACCTGGACACCGTCCTCGAAGGTCAGCGTCAGGACGTTGCCGCTGCGCACGGACTCGATGTCCAGGTCGAACTTCGCGGCCCAATCGTCGGCCTGGCTCTCGATCGCGTCGAGCACCGCGCCGGCCAGTTCCAGGAATTCGGATTCAGTCATAATCACGGTCTGCACGCATAACGGAGTCCCCAGTGTCCACACCGGCAACCATCCGTCGGGTTTCCTGCATTGTAGCCATGCTGCTGGTGGCCGGCACAGCTGCCGGCTGCGGCTACAAGGGCCCGCTTTATTTGCCCCCGGCCAGCGGGCAGGACGATGCCGCGCCGGCGCGTCCGCCCAGCCTGCCTGGCGACGACTCCCTGTCCAACGACGATTTCTCCCTGAACTGACCGGCCGGAATGACCTCGCATCAAACCAGCCTGCCCGAGGCAGGCGCCCGGGCGCCTTGCGGCGCGCCGCACTTCCATTACCGCAACGGCGCGCTCCACGCCGAAGGCGTACCGCTTGCCGAGCTGGCGGCCCAACTGGGCACCCCGCTGTACGTCTACTCGCGCGCAGCCTTGCGCGCGGCCTGGGATGCCTACCGGCAGGCGATCGGTACGCGCAACGTGCTGGTCTGCTACGGCATGAAGGCCAACTCCAGCCTGGCCGTGCTCAAGGAATTCGCCTCCCTCGGGGCGGGGTTCGACATCGTCTCGGGCGGGGAACTCGCCCGCGTGCTGGCCGCGGGCGCCGATCCGTCGCGCGTGGTGTTCTCCGGCGTGGGCAAGCAGCAATGGGAGATGCGCTCGGCGCTGGCCGCCGGCGTCAAATGCTTCAACGTGGAATCCGTGCCCGAGCTGCGCCTGCTGTCGCGCGTGGCCGAACAGTCCGGGCAGCAGGCACCCGTGTCGCTGCGCGTCAACCCTGACGTCGATGCGCAGACCCATCCCTACATTTCCACGGGACTGAAGGAAAACAAGTTCGGCATCGCCATCGATACCGCCCGCGACGTCTATCGCGAGGCTGCCCGCCTGCCGGGCATACGCGTGGTAGGCGTCGATTGCCACATCGGCTCGCAGATCACCGACGTGGCGCCTTACCTCGATGCGCTGGACAAGTTGCTGGACCTGATTGCGCAACTGGCCGGCGACGGCATCGCGATCGAACACCTGGACCTGGGCGGCGGGCTGGGCATACGCTACCGGGACGAAACGGCGCTTGCGCCGGCAGCGCTGCTCGACCGCGTCTTCGAGCGGCTGGCCGCCCGCGGGCTCGGGCACCTGCAGCTCTGCCTGGAGCCCGGCCGCTCGCTGGTGGGCAACGCCGGCGTGCTGCTGACGAGCGTGCAGTACCTCAAGTACACCGACGTGCGCGACTTCGCCATCGTCGACGCCGCCATGAACGACCTGATGCGGCCGGCGCTGTACGAAGCCTGGCACGGCGTGCTGCCCGTCATCGCGCGAACGGGCGAGCCGGCACGCCGCTATGACATCGTCGGCCCGGTATGCGAAAGCGCCGATTGGCTGGCAAAAGACCGGCAGCTGGCGCTGCGCGAGGGCGACCTGCTGGCCATCGAGTCGGCCGGCGCCTATGGCTTTGTCATGGCCAGCAACTACAACAGCCGCCCCCGGCCCGCCGAGGTCATGGTCGACGGCAACCGGCACCACGTCATCCGGCGCCGCGAAACGCTGGAAGATTTGATGCGCGGGGAGTCGGTGCTGCCTTGACCGGCCGGCCGCCCGGCCGGCTGCAGCGTCCGGGCGGCGCCTTCCCCCCTTCCCGGACGCCGGCCTGTGCCCCGGCGCACGCAAGCCCTTTTCCGGGCCTCGCCTTATCGCGAGGCCTTTCGGCGCGCTCAATCCGTGGTCAGCAGGCCCGTTTCGATCAAAGTGCGGTAGGTCTGGTCTGCACCTGGCGGTCCAAGAACTTCTTGAATTCCTCGCCGTGCAGGAAAGTCGGCACGCTGCCCATGCCTTCGATGCGCTTGAGCACGTCGGGGTCATTCAGTGCGGCGCGGCTGGCCTGCGCCAACAAGGGGGCCGGAATGTGGCGCCGCGCATGCGGCGCGGGACCAAGTTGCGGACGCGGTGGCGATTTGGAAATGGGGATGAAGCGCTTCTATGACCGACTCGGGGCAGGCCATAACTTGCTCGCAGCGCATCGCACCCAACGGTGGATACGGCTTCGGCCCAAGAAATAGTGCGTTTCATGCCGATGGCCGCACCCTCTATGCGGTGCTGGAACGGCAGAACCAACTCATAGGCTTTCGATGCCGCGGCGGAACCATCGAGCCGCGGCCGCGCTGGGTCATGAACCTGCTCGAGCGCCCGCTTGAAGTCCGTCGCCCCCAATTGGGCGGGGCCATCGTGCTGCATCCGGGCGGCCGCCATGCCTACGTCGTCAACCGCTGGCACCCCGTGCCCGCCGATACGGCGCAGCCTGCGCCGTGCGGCGAAAACAGCATCGTCGTAATTGCCCTGGATCCGGACGGCGGCAAGCCGGCAGTGACCCAGCGCGTGCCGCTTTCAGGGTTGCACGCCCGTTGCATCACGCTGTCGCACGACGGCCACTTCTTGGTTGCGGCGCCGCGCCAGCCCGGTCGATACCTCGACGAAAGCGACCGGATCGTTGAATGCACCGCCGGCTTTACGGTTTATCGCGTCATGTCCGACGGCCGCCTGGAACGCCTTGGCCACCATGCGGTCGACGTAGGACGGGACCAGTTGTTTTGGGCGGATTTTTGTCCCGCGTGATCGAGGCAGCGCGGCAGGCGTCCCGGCGTACGCCAATGGTTGGACCCACGGCCATAGCCGCCGGGCGCCCGCGCAGCCGCCCCCGTCAATGCCTTATCGGGGTTCCTTGCGCAGGCAGTGCGCCAGTCCGGGTTGCCTACAGCTCCCCGTACGAGTGCAGCCCGGACAGGAACATGTTCACGCCCAGGAAGGCAAACCCGGTGATGAGCAGTCCGACCAGGGCCCAATAGGCGGCGAAGGTGCCGCGCAGTCCCTTGAGCAGGCGCATATGCAGCCAGGCGGCGTAGTTCAGCCAGACGATCAGCGCCCAGGTCTCTTTGGGATCCCACTGCCAGTAAGCCCCCCAGGCGTCAGCGGCCCACAGCGCCCCCAGTATGGTGGCGACCGTGAAGAAGGCGAAGCCCACGGCGATGGCGCGGTACATGATGTCGTCGAGCACTTCGAGCGACGGCAGGCGCGCGGCGATGGCGCGCCGGCACAACAGGATGCCGCCCACGACGATGGCACCCACGCCGAAGTAAAGCATCCACGTGGCCGACAGCTCCTGCGTGCGGAACACCATGGGCTCGGCCGCCAGCAGCACGCCCAGCACGAACAGCGGCAGGAGCTTGCGCCAGGACGCGGTCTGCCCGTATTGCTTGACCAGGTAGGCAAACCCCACCATGGCCGCCAGCGAGAACGTGCCGTAGCCGATGAAATTGGCCGGCACGTGCAGCTTCATCCACCAGCTCTTGAGCGCCGGCACGAGCGGCTGGATTTGGTAGGCCTCGCGGGTAAACGAATACCACAGCAGGAAGACGACGGCCGAGCTGATCACCAGCATCACGAACCCGCCCAGCGCGCGCGTGGCATAGCGCCGCTCGTAGTACAGGTAGAACAGCGCAGTGATCAGGGCGAAAAGGACGAAGACTTCGTACAGGTTGCTGACGGGAATGTGGCCGATGTCCGGCCCCATGAGGTGGCCTTCCCGCCAGCGCACCAGCATGCCGGTCACGCCGGAAAAGACCGCGCCCCAAGCCAGCGCGGTACCCAGCCAGGCGGCCGTCGGGCTGGCCAGGCCCGCCCAATAGCACACGGTGGCCAGCACGAACAGGGCGCACATCCATAGGATGGCCGATTGCGAGGAAAACAGGTACTTCAGCAGAAACACCTGTTCGGCGCGCGCCAGGTCGCCCTGGTAGAGCCATACGGCCAGGCCTGCGGCCAGCCCCACGGCGACCATCAGCTTGCGCAAGGGCCGCCACAGCCAACCCAGCCAAGTCAGGAAGGGCACGGCCAGGCACAGGATGGCCTTTTCATAGCCGTCCATCGCGCCGGGATACGCCGACAGGGCGTAGCCGGCGCCGAGGGCCAGCACGAGGAAGAACACCAGGTCGGTCCAATCCGGCCTGCCGCGCAGCGCGCGCGCGTCGCCAGTATCGGACATGCCGTCGCCCCACGGGGCGGTCGTATGCGTTGCGGTATCGGCCATGTCAGGCTCCCCGTTTCGCCAGGTCCGCCAACGCCTGGCGAAAACGTTCGAATTCGCGGTTGAAGTCCAGTGTACGCTTCTGCGACGTCATCGCCGCCAGCACGGCGGTGCCGTCTGCGCCGGCTGGCCGCAGCCACACCCAGATGCGGCGGTCACGCACGTAGAACATCGCGAAGACCCCCAGCACCAGCAGCAGGCAGCCAAGATAAACGGCGTTCTTGCCCGGCGTGCGGGTCACCTGGAAAACGCTGGCCTGCTTGTGCTGGAAGTCCGCAAGGCTTAGCCAGACAGGCGCCGGATACAAGGCCAGGTCCGACAACGCCGCCACGGCCAAGCGCGACCAGGCAGCCGCGTCTTCGCCGGCCAGGTCTTCGGCCGGCAGCGGCGCCAGCCCCGCCCGCTCGCGGGCGACGTTGCGCAACTCGCCGATGGACGCGCCAAGCAACCGGATGATGATGTCGGCCGCGCGCGGCAGCTCATCGCCGGGCACGTTCTTTTCCAGGAAGTCAGCCACTTCCTGCAGGCCGCCGCGGGCAAAGGTCTCGAGCGCGCGCTCGGCCGATGTCTGCAGCGGCTCGCGGTCGGCGCCGGCGGCGGCGTTGGCCGCGGCAAAGCGCCGGGCGGCTTCGCGGCGCGCCTGCGGATCCTGCAGCGCCGCGCGCAGCCTCATGAACTCATCGATGGTGCCCTGCGCGTCGGCGGGAATGCGCACGTAGCGGAAGTTTTCTGCCGGATTGGCACGCACCCCGGACAGGAAGACCGGTTGCCCGTCCAACACCACGGGCAGCATGTAGTTGTTGAATTCGCGTGACTGGCCGGTTTCGTCGATCAGGCGGTACTGGATGCTGGGCCCGACGTTGCGCAGGTTGTCCTTGCGCTTGCCGGCGGCGCTGCCAGTGACCGCAGCCACGTGCTCGCCCAAGTCCCGGGGCTGGGGCGCGTCGCCGCCGGACAGGTCCTCGACGTTGATGGGGCGCAGGCCCGTGATCTCGATCCGCAACTTGCGGTCCAGCCCTTCCACGTCCAGCGGCAGGTCGCCACCGACGCGCCCATCCAGCTTGAAGGCAAAATCCCGCGCGCCGGCCAGCGGCCGGCCGACCAGCTGGACCGGGCTGCCACCATCGTCGAAGCTGGACTGGTACACCGTCACGCCCTTGTAGCGCAGCGGCTCGTTGACCTCGATGACCTGCTCGAAACGATGGCCGGTCTGGGGGTCGCGCACCTCCACCTCGCTGGCGAATCGGCTGGGCATGCCGGTTGAGTAGTAATCGATGACGAATTTCTTGAGCGTCATCTCGAAGGGCAACGGCTGCACCAGCGCGCCGTCGTCCACCATCACGACCGCGTTGCCCACGGTCGTTCCTTCGGGCACCAGCACGCTCGCCCGATAGCTGGGATTGGACGGCGACAGGCGGCCGCTGTCAGGCACGTCGGCGATCAGCATGTTCTCGACGACGGGCTTTTTGTCGCCTAGCCAGATCTGCAGGCGCACGGGCAGCTCGCTGTCGAGCAAGCCGCCGATGCAGATCACCACGATGGCCGCATGCGCGAAGATATAGCCCAGGCGATTGGCGCTGCCGCGCTTGGCCGCAAGCAGCAGCGCGTCGCCATCGCGCCGCTCGCGCACGGCATAGCCTTGCGCGGCGAGCCACCGGCGCACCCGGCCAGCCGTGCGCTCGACGTCTTCGGCGGACTCGCATTCGACGCGATGGTGAAAGGCGCGCAGGCTGGATTGCCGGATGTGCTCGCGAAACGAGCGCGCGTCGCGCAGCATCTTGGGCGCGTTGCGCAACAGGCACAGGCTGGTCGACACGACCAGGAAGGCCATGATCAGCAGGAACCACCAGCTGTTGTAGACCTTCCAGATCAAGAACTTGTCGAAGAGCTCGTACCAGAAGGGCCCGAAGCGGTCGATGTAGTTGTTCGCCGGCTGGTTCTGCGGCAGCACGGTGCCGATGATGCTGGCCACGCAGATGAAGGTCAGCAGGCTGACCGCGAAGCGCATCGAGCCCAGCAGCTCGATCACGTCTGCGACCAGGCTGTGGCGGCGGGAAGAGGAAGGTGTAGCGGTCATGAAGCAAGAGAGACGGCGCGCAGCGCGCGCGATGCGGCCGCACCGGCAGCCGCCCCTCTCATGGACACGCCCGCCGCGCAACGGTTCCGGCGGCGGGCGTCGCAGGGCCACGCGTCAGCGCAGGCCGGCGGCGTAGTCGGAAACGGCCTGGATGTCGGCGTCCGACATGCGATCGGCGATGTCGCGCATGACCTCGCTGTTGGCGCGATGGCCGGCGCGGAACAACTTGAGCTGCTCTTCGATGTACGACGGGAACTGGCCGGCCAGGCGCGGATATTGGCCGGGGATGCCGGCGCCGTTGGCGCCGTGGCAGGCCGCGCAGGCGGGCACGCCGCGCTCAGGCAGGCCGGCACGCCAGATCTGCTGGCCGCGCTCGACCAAGTCCTTGCGGGTGGCGGTCGCGCGCTGGGTCAGCGGCTGCTGCGCCAGGTAAACGGCCAGGTTGCGCATGTCTTCTTCGGTCAGCGGGCCGGCGATTGCCGTCATGGCCGTAGGTGCACCTTCGGGGCCGCGGCGCACGGGCTGCTCGGCGCCCTGCTTGACCTTGAAGTCGACCAGTTGCTTGTAGATGTATTCGTGGGGCAGCCCGGCCAGGTTGGGGTTGGCCGGCACGGAGCTGTTGCCGTTCGGGCCATGACAGGTCAGGCAGGCGGTCACGCCGCGCGAGGCATCGCCCTGCGAATACAGCTGGCTGCCTTTGGCCGCATCGGGCTTGGAGGCAGCGGATTCGGCCGCGAAACTCGGCGAGATGACGGAAACACCGAGCATCAGCCCGCCAGCTATCAGTATCCGGGACAGCACACGCTTCATGAAAACCTCGACGATCGGACGCGGCATGACGCGGACCGACCGGCCTCGCGCCCTGCGAGAAAAACTGCGACCCGCCAGACATGGCGCTGGGCAAGCCCTGCAGCCAGGGCCCCGGCGTGGCAACGGGCCGCTTGTTGCAAACACGCGATTATACAATAGCGTTCGCAACCAACCGTGTCGGCAACCTGCCCGTGTCCCTACTGCACCGCGCCTCCTTCCACGTTTCGGCCGCCCGGCTGGATCAACTACCGCCTGCCGGGCCGCCCGAGGTTTGTTTCGTGGGCCGCTCCAACGCCGGCAAGTCTTCAGCCATCAACGTGCTGGCCAACCAGCGCCGGCTGGCGTTTTCCAGCAAGACGCCGGGCCGCACACGGTTGATCAATCTGTTCGCGCTGCCCGATCCGCTCGCGCCCGGCCAGGCGCTGGGCTACTTGGTGGACCTGCCCGGCTACGGCTACGCCGCCGTCGCCCAGCAGGCGCGCGAGGAATGGGCCGACGTGCTCGGCGCCTATCTGCGCGACCGCGCGTCGCTGGCCGGCATCGTGCTGCTCATCGACATCCGCCGCGGCGTCACCGAACTCGACCGGCGCTTGGCCGATTGGATCGCGCCGACCGGCCGGCCCGTCCTGGCGTTGCTGACAAAGGCGGACAAACTCCCGTATGGCCAGCGCGTGCGCGCGGTCTATGCCGTGCGCAAGGACTTGGCCGACATCGGCGCACTGACCGCGATCCCCTTCTCGGCCACCGAGCGCATCGGCTTGGCCGAAGCCGCCGCGCACATCGAAAATTGGATTTCTCCGAAGGTCGTACCATGACGCATCCCCTGTCCCGCTCGTATCCCGCCGCGCGCCCGCGCCGCCTGCGCCGCGATGATTTCACCCGCCGCCTGGTGCGCGAAAGCACGCTGACCGTCGACGACCTGATCTATCCCGTCTTCGTCGCCGAAGGCAAAGGGCTGACGCAGCCCGTGCCGTCCATGCCGGGCGTGCACCGCTACTCGCTGGACACCCTGCTGCCGGTGACCGAAGAATGCGTCGCGCTGGGCATCCCGGTGCTGGCGCTGTTTCCGGTGATCGAGCCGTCACTGAAGACGCCCGACGGCATCGAGGCGGCCAACCCCGACGGCCTGGTGCCGCGCGTGGTGGCCGAGCTGAAGAAACGCTTTCCCGAGCTGGGCGTCATGACCGACGTCGCGCTCGACCCGTACACCAGCCACGGCCAGGACGGCCTGATCGACGACCAAGGCTACGTGCTGAACGAGCCCACCATCGACATCCTGGTGCGCCAGGCGCTTGCCCAGGCCGCCGCCGGCGTGGACATCGTCGCGCCCAGCGACATGATGGACGGGCGCATCGGCGCAATACGCCAGGCGCTCGAGCGCGAAGGCCATATCCACACCCGCATCATGGCGTATTCGGCCAAGTACGCCAGCGCGTTCTATGGGCCGTTTCGCGACGCGGTCGGCTCGGCGGCCAACCTGGGCAAGTCCAGCAAGGCTACTTACCAGATGGACCCGGCCAACATCGACGAGGCGCTGCGCGAAGTCGAGCTCGACTTGAACGAGGGCGCGGACATGGTCATGGTCAAGCCCGGCATGCCCTACCTTGACGTGCTGCGCCGGGTCAAGGACGCCTTCCGCGTCCCGACCTTCGCCTATCAGGTCAGCGGCGAGTACGCCATGCTCAAGGCCGCGGCGGCCAACGGCTGGCTGGACCACGACAAGGTCATGATGGAATCGCTGGTCGCCTTCAAGCGCGCCGGCGCCGACGGCATCCTGACGTATTTCGCGCCCGATGCGGCGCGGCTGCTGCGGGCCTAGGAGCAGCCTTTCAGCCGCCGCCGCAGCGCCGTCACGAAAGCGCCCGCAACCAGCGGGCAGCCGACGACGCCCGCGACAAACAGCCAGGTCATCCCCAGGTGGTCCACCACCACGCCGCCGGCGGCCACGCCGGCCGACTGGCCCAGGAACAGGACGCAGGCAAAGAGCGCGACCGCCGTGCCGCGCACCTTGGGCGCCATTTGGGTGGCGTGCGCCTGCAGCGTGCTGTGCAGCAGGTAGTAGCCAAAGCCGCACAGCATGCCCGCAGCGATGGACCACCCCCAATCGCCGCCCAGCCAATACAGCAGGAAGGCCACCGCAAGCAGCGCCCCGCCGCTCGCGGCCAGGCCGGCCTCGCCCAGCGCGGGCACCAGGCGGCGCGCCACCACGACGTAGGTCAGCCCGCCCAGCGCATAAACGCCCGTCAACAGCCCCGCGGCCATGGGCGTGACGCCGAAGCGGTGCTGCAAATAGGCCGGCACGAAGGACAGCACGCCGAACACCACCGCGCCTTCCAGGAAGGCCACCGACAGGATGAGCCGCGCCCAGGAAATCCGCAGCACGGACGCCATCGGCGCCAGGAACTGCGTGCGCGCGCCCGCGGTGGCTTCGACGGGCAAGCGGCGGCTGCCGCGCAGCAGCAGCATGCCCGTGCACAGATAGCCCGCCGCCAGGAACACAAAGCCCCAGCGCCATCCGAGCGTGCTGGCAAACGCCCCGCCCAGCACCTGGCCGGCGGCCATGCCCGTGATCGTGCCGGTCAGGAAGCGTGCCAGCGTCACCTGCCGCTGCTCGTAGGGCACGTTATCGCCTATCCAGGCCATGGACAGCGGCACGATACCCGCGCCGGCCGCCCCCGACAAGAAGCGGCATGCCAGCAACACGTCCATCGACGGCGCCATCGCCACGCCGGCGCTGCCTGCCGCGCACAACAGCGTGGCCACCGCGACGGTGCGGAACTTGCCGTAGCGGTCCCCGACTGGGCCGAAGAAAAACTGCAGCAGCCCGTACGCGATGGCGAAAATCGTCACGGCATGGGCGGCCTGGCCGGTGGTCGTGCCGAATTCTTCGGCCAGCTGCGGCAGCATCGGGTCGCAGATGCGAAAGGCACTGGCACTGGCAAAAGACGCCAGCGCCAACAAGGCGATCATGCGGCCGATGGACGGCCCCGACGGCGACGCCGCGCCCGACGGCTGCGAAGAAGGGGTACCCGCGTCAGTCATCGCGGACCTCCCATCGCCGGCGGCGTTTCGCCCCCCAGCACGCGCGTCAGCACCGCGCCGAAGCGATCCGCGCCCTGAAAACCCACTACGCGCTCGGGCAGCTCACGCCCGCCCGGCGCAAAAAACACGATGCCGGGCGGCCCAAACAACCGGAATCGGCGCAGCAATTCGCGGTCCTGGGCATCATTGGCCGTGACATCGGCCTGCAGCAGCAGCATGCGCGACATCTGCGCCGCCACGGCCGGGTCGGAGAACGTAAAGCGCTCCATTTCCTTGCAGGCCACGCACCAGTCGGCATAGAAGTCCAGCATCACCGGCCGGTCGGCACGGGCCAGCACGGCGTCTAACTCGGCGCTGGAGCGGATGCGCGTAAAGCGCACCGCTTCGGTGCCGGCCAGCGCGCCTGCCTGCGTGCGCCCGCTGCCAGCCAGGTGCGATAGCGGCTGCAGCGGGTCGCGCCCGCCGCTTGCCACGCCCACCACCAGCACCACCGCCAATAAGGCCAGGAACAGCCCCAGCGCCTTGCCGGCCATGCGCGCCAACCCGGCCGGCTGCGGCAGCGGCTCGAACGCGCGCAGCAGCACCGCGGCAAACGCGGCCAGCAACGCCCACCCCAGCATCTGCGCCCAGGAAGCCAGCACCGGCATCAGCATCCACCACGCCGTGGCCAGCAGCAGCAGCCCGAACAGGCGCTTGACGGTTTCCATCCACGCGCCGGCGCGCGGCAGCAAGGCGCCAGACGATGCGCCCACCAGCAGCAGCGGCACGCCCATGCCCCAGGCCATCGCAAACAGCGCCGCGCCGCCCAGGACCACGTCGCGGGTCTGCGAGATGTACAGCAGCGCGCCGGCCAGCGGCGCCGCTACGCACGGCCCGACGATCAGTGCCGACACCGCCCCCATCAGCAAGGCGCCGGCGGCGCGCCCGCCGGGAATGCGCGCGGCGCGCTCGGACAGGCGCGATTGCAGCCCGGCGGGCAGCTGCAGCGTATACACGTCGAACATCGCCAGCGCAAACAGCGCCAGCAGCGCGGCAAACAGCCCCAGCACCCACGGCGTTTGCAGCCACGCGGCCAGGCCCAGGCCGCTTAGGCCCGCGGCGATGCCCACGGCGGTGTAGACCACCGACATGCCCAGCACATAGGCCGCGGCAAGCCCCAGCCCGCGCCAGCGCGATGCGGGATGCACAGCGCCCTGCCCACCGCCGCGCCCAAGGATCAGCGCGGACAGGATCGGCACCATGGGCAGCACGCAGGGCGTCAGCGACAGCAGCAGGCCCAGGACGAAAAACACGCCCGCGGCCTGCAGCCAGCCGGAATCTGCGATGCCCTGCGCCAGCCCCGTGTCGCCTGCCTGCAGCCATCCTTGCAGCGTGCTCGCCCCCCTTTGCGGCGCACCTGCATCGACCTCATAGCCCGCCCCCGCCGGCAACAGCCTTGCAGTGCTTTGCATGGGCGGATAACACAGGCCGGCATCGGCGCAGCCCTGGCTGGTGACGGTCAGCGCCACGGCAGCGTCCACCGCCGCCAGCGGCAGGCGTATGGCCACGCCGTCGTGGTAGACCTCCATGTCTTTTTCGAAGGTCGGGTCATACTTGACCTCGCCCCGCGGAAAAACGGGGTCGCCCGCGATCGCCCCGGCCGGCTCGGCGGCGAAGGCAAATCGCTCGCGATACATGTAATAGCCCGGCGCGATGCGAAAGCGCACCTCCAGCGCATCGGGCGCGACCATCGCCGCGGAAAAGGCGAAGGCCTGCTCCGGCGGCAGGAAATCTTCCTCGGCGCGCGCGCCCGGCAGCCACGACGCGAGCAGCGCCAAGGCAAGCAGGCACCACGCCAAGAGGCAACGCGCGGCCGGCTGCGCCCGGGCGGCGGCCGCAGCAAGCGACGCTGGCGCCGCCGTGTGGCGATCATCGCGCGCGGCAGACGCGCCGCAACCGCATGGCGGGAGGACAACGGACATGTCGAAAAATCAGGCGGGCGTCCCGCCCATGGTTTGTTCGCGCACCCACTGCAGGTAGCCGGCGTGGCCGTCGACCACGGGCACGACCAGGATTTCCGGAACCTCGTAGGGATGCAGGCGGGCCAGCGTCTCGATCAGCTGCGCCTGGCGCGCGGCCGTGGTTTTGATCCACATCGGGATCTCCTCGGCGCCTTCGACCTGGCCCTTCCAGGAATAAATGGACAGCACGGGTGCGCCCAAGTTCACGCAGGCCGCCAGGCCGTCTTCGACCAGGACATGGGCGATGCGCTTGGCCAGCAACATGTCCGGCGCGTTGCTGATCACCAGCACGACATCATCGGCTTGCGGCATGGGTTCTCCGGTGGGACGGCCCGGCGCTGCCGGGGTGGCGCTATTGTATCGGCTGCCGCGGCAGCCGCCGCCCGCCCAGGGGAGACCATCCGCCATGCAAGACTGCCTGTTCTGCCGCATCGCGCGCGGCCAAGTGCCCGCGCACATCGTCGACCAGGACGATGACCTGGTGGCTTTCCTGGACATCCACCCGGTGCGGCCCGGCCACGTGCTGATGATTCCGCGTGAGCACCACGCCTATTTCGACGACCTGCCCCCGCCGCTGGCCGCGGCCATGATGGCGAAGGCGCAGCGGCTGGCCAAGGCGCTGAAGGCGGCCTATGCGGTGGAACGGGTCGCGCTGTTCTGCACCGGCATACACGTGGCCCACGCCCATGCCCACCTGGTGCCTATGCACGAGCCGCAGGACGTGACCTCCACCCAGTACATTGCGCAGAAAGACTTGGCCTTCGTCATGCCGCCGCAGCCGCCGGCGGCGGAACTGGAAGCGGCCGCGAAAGCCGTGCGGCAGGCCTTGGCGGCTTGAAGAAAGGCTGGCGCAGGCGGCCCGCCAACGGTGCGCGCAATCGCCGCGGCGCTTCTTGTCGATCAAGGCCTGGGCCTCGCCCATGACCTGCCGATGCGACACAGCTGGCCGTTGGTCGTCCAAGGCCTCCCGGACTTTCGCCCGGAACCTCGCCCGTGCGCGCATCCGACAAACAGGATAGGATCGCGCGACTTCAACCCGCGCCCTGCCTTCGACCGTCCATGGGTCTTCACGCTGCCCCGTCCCGCCCCATCGGCATCTACGATTCCGGCGTCGGCGGCCTGAGTGTGCTGCGCGCCATCCAGGCCGAGCTGCCCGGCGAGGCGCTGATCTACGTGGCCGATTCGGCGCACGTGCCCTACGGCGAGAAATCGCGGCATGCCGTGGCCGCGCGCGCGCTGGCGATCGCCGACTACTTCGTGTCCCGCCAGGCCAAGGCGATCGCGGTGCCGCGCAATACCGCCACGGCCGCGGCCATCGCCATCCTGCGCGAGCGCCACCCCGCGCTGCCCATCGTCGGCATCGAGCCGGCGGTCAAGCCGGCCGCTCAGCTTACCCGCAGCGGCGTGATCGGCGTGCTGGCCACCACCGGCACGCTGGCCAGCGCCCGCTTCCAGGCGCTGGTCCAGCGCGAGGCGCCCGCGGCGCGCATCCTGCTGCAGCCCTGCCCGCAATGGGTGCTGGCGGTGGAAAGCGGGATCGTGTCCGGCCCCCAGGCCGATGCGGTGGTCGCGCCGCCGGTGCATGCCCTGCAGGCCCAGGGCGCCGACGTACTGGTGCTGGGCTGCACGCATTTTCCTTTTCTGCGCGCTGCCGTCTCGGCCTGCGCAGGGCCGCAGGTGCCGGTGCTGGAGACGGGCCAGGCGGTGGCGCGGCAGCTGCGGCGCAGGCTGCTCGAATGCGGGCTGCGCGCCGAAGCATGCGGCAGCGGCCCGGACGGCAAGCCTGCCGGCGCCGCCGACTGCGAGTTTCTCTCCAGCGGCGACCCTGCCCGCTTCGCGCGGATCGCGGCCATGCTGCTGGGCACGCCCGTAAAGGCCGCCCGCCTGCCCCGGCAGTATTGCTGAGGCAGGCAGGCAGCCGCCGTCAGTCCAGTATCCTGGCCTGCGGCCCCCCCACCGGGATTTCCATCAGGTCTTCGCCGAAGAACACATTGCCCTGGTAGACCTGCCCGATCTCGCGCACCACGCGCTCGCGCAGGCCGGGACGGTCGAACTGCTCGGTCACGTGGCTGATGACCAGGTTCTTGACGCCGGCGCGCTGCGCGAGTTCTGCCATTTCCATGTGCCCGGTGCAGAAGGTGGAAAAGACCTTGCTCGGCGACGTTCCGGTCAGGAAATGGCACATGTGGACCAGCACGTCGCAGGACTGCGCCAGCGCTTCCAGCGCACGGCAGGGGCCGGTATCGCCGGAGTAGACGAAGCTGCCCTGCGCCGTGTCCAGCCGGTAGCCGTAGGAAACCAGGTGCGGCGCAAAGTGATGCACCTCCACGGTCGTGACGGTCCAGCCGTTTGCCTGCACGACCTGCCCGGGCGCCAGCTCGTGCACCTCCGGCGCCGGCTTGCTGCGCTGGCCCTGACCGCCGCGCGCGCGGTAGACGTCCAGGCTGCACTCGTTCTCGGTGCGCGAAATGATGTCCGGGCCGAACGCGCCGTCCAGGCCGAACAGGCGGTCGGTAATGTGCTGCAGCGGCGGCGGGCCGTAGACCTTGAGTTCCGGGATGCGGCCCGCGCCCTGGTCCCAGCGCGTGAGCAGCAGGCGCGGATAGTCGCCCATGTGGTCGTAATGATGGTGGCTGAAGAACGCGTGGGTGATGCGCGTGGCGGGCACGCCCAGCTCCAGCAGGCGGTGGTGCGCACCGAACCCGTGATCGAAGACGATGTAGTCCTCGCCCACCTGCACCAGATAGCCCGAGCACATGCGCCGCAGCGACGGCGTGGGCGTACCCGTTCCCAATAGCCAGATTTTCATTGCGTCATTCCTTGCGCAGCCCGAACTGCTCGATGTAGCCGGCGTACTTGGCCTTCTCGTCGCTGACGAAGCGGCCGAACTGCGCCGGCGTGGTGGCCGTGATCTCCACGCCTTGCGCGAGCAGGCGTTGCCGGATCTCGGGATCGGCCAGCGCCTGCTGCAGCGCCTGGTTCCAGGCCTGGACCATGTCCTGCGGCAGGCCGGCCGGTGCAAAGAAGCCGAACCAGCCGTTCAGGTCCAGCGCCTGCAGCGCGCCGGCGGCCAGCCCGGGCGCCTGCGGCAGCGCGGGCGAGGGCTGGCGCGAGGACACGCCATAGGCCTTCAGGCGCCCCTGCTGCACGAAGGGCAGGGCGGGCGGCATGCCCGAGAAGTAGATGTCCACGTTGCCGGCCACCACGTCGGCCACGGCCTGGCTGCCGCCCTTGTAGGGCACTTCCAGCAGCCGGATGCCGGCGCTTTTCTCCAGCAGCAGGCCGGCGATGTGGGCGGGACTGCCCTTGCCGGCGGTGGCGTAGGAATACGCCCCGGGCTTGGCGCGCGCACGTTCGATGAAGGCATCCAGCGAGTCGGCGTCGATGTTCGAACGCGCCACCAGCAGTAGCGGCGTCACGCCGGCCAGGGCCAGCGGCACGAAGTCGCGCTCGACGTCGTAGCTGGCCTGCGCCAGCAGGTAAGGCGCGATGACCATCTCCGAGGTGTAGCCCATCAGCACCGTGTAGCCGTCGGGCTCGGCCTTGGCCACGAGCTGCGCGCCTATCATGCCGGCCGCGCCCGGCCGGTTCTCGATCACCACGCGCTGGTTCCAGGCTTGGTCCAGCTTCTGGGCGACCGACCGGGCGATGACGTCGCCCGTGCCGCCCGGGCCGTACGGCACCACCACTTTCACGGGCCGGTCCGGAAACTGCGCCGCGGCCGGAGCGGCCAGGGCCAGCAGCGCGGCCACGCCCATTGCAAAGGCTTTTGCGATCATGTCGGTTCCCCTTGTCGTGTTGTCCAACGAGGCAAGTGTAGGAGAGCGGTATAGTAAAAAGCGCCTTGTTTTCTATATATGCATAGCAATCTGGCTATGGCCAATGCCACCTCCGATCTCGCCCGCATCCTGCGCAGCCGGCTGCGCCTGCGCCACTTCGTGCTGCTCGAGGCGCTGGCGCAGCACCGCTCGGTCAGCCGGGCGGCGCGGGCGCTGGGCATTGCCCAGCCCACCCTGACGCGCGCGCTGCGCGAGATCGAGGCCATTTGCTCGCAGCCCCTGTTCGCGCGCCACGCCAAGGGCCTGACGCCCACCGCGGCGGGCTGCATCGTGCTGGAGCGGGCCCCTGCCATCCTGCGCGACGTCGACGGCATGGCGCGCGAGATCGAGCTCTCGCAGGCCGGCTTCCTGGGCGGCCTGCGCATCGGCATCATTCCCTTCGTCTCGCCCGGCCTGCTGCATGCGGCCATCGAGCAATCCCTGCACGGCGGCCCCCGCACGGCGCTGCTCATCCGCGAGGAGGCCACCGACGAATTGCGGCGCGCCCTGCAGGCCGGCGAGCTGGACTGCGCCATTGCGCGGTTCTCCTACCGGGGCGCGCCTGCCGATATCGAGCAGCAGGTGCTCTACCACCAGGCGCCCATCCTGGTCGCGCATCGGGCCACGGCGGCCCGCCTGGCAAGGCGCAGCTTCAGCTGGAAACTGGTCGCCGACCTGGACTGGATTCTGCCGCCGGCCACCACGCCCACGCGCGCCACCATCGACGCGGTGTTCATCGGCGCGGGCCTGCCCCCGCCGGTGGCTGCCGTGGAGACGTACTCGCTCAAGACCATCGAATACCTGCTGGCCAGCCAGCCCGGCATGCTCACGCTGCTGCCGGCCGAGATCGGCCGCGACCTGGCGAGCCATCGCAGTATCGGCGTCCTGCCCTGGAAGCTGGACTGGGAGCTGCCGCCGGTCAGCATGCTCAGCCGGCCGGACCATCCCCGGCGGCCCGCCATCGAGACGCTGGCCGAGGCGCTGCGGCGCACGGCGTCCGCGCGTGCCGATGCCCGGCCCAGCGCCAGGCCGGCCGCGCCTCAGCCCGGCGCCTGAAGGCGGGGACGGGCAGGGCACCGCCCTACCGCTGCAGGCACGCCGGCGCCCATCGGCCGGCAGCGCCGGCCTGCCCGGCTGGCGCGCGGGGCCGGCGACCATCGGCGCGCATCCAAAAATGAGAATGAGTATTAGAGTCGAACATTATTTTTCGATCTCCCTGCGCCTTTCCCCCATGTCCCGCCCCGCCCAGCCCAGGAAAGACTGGCTTGCCCACTATGCCGACCTTATCGGCAAGTGGCGGCGGGGCGGGTCGGGCCGCGAGGAGCGCCTGGACGCCATGCACGACACCGTGCTGGGCATGCTCGAAGGCGGCGTGGGCGCCATCTGCGACCCGCGGGCCTATATGGCGCGCGGCACCTCCAATCGCCTGGTCAGCCGGCATCGCCATCTCAATGCGCTGGAGATCGCATCCCTGGACGCCATGGACGAAGTCGAGCATCCTGCCACGGCCCCGGCCGACGACGGCGTCCGCTTCCAGCAGCTGGCCGACGCGCTGGCGGCCGCGCTGGAGGAGCTGCCGGTCAAATGCCGGCAGGTCTACGTCTTGTGCCGCCTGGAGGGGTGGACGCACACCGAGATCGCCCATCGCATGGGCCTGTCGCGCAGCATGGTGGAGAAGTACATGACGCGCTCCGTACGACACATCAACGACCGGCTGCAGCACCATGCCCCCCACTGATTCCGGCTTCCAGGCAGGCCGGGCGCACGGGGATGCGCCCGATGCGCTAGAACATCCGCGCGATGCCGCGGCATGGTTCTCGCGCATGCATTCCGGCGAGGCGACCGACCAGGACCGACAGGCCTTCGCCGCGTGGTGCAGCGCCGATCCGGCCAACGAACGCGCGTACCGCCGGCTGGCCTGTCTGTGGGATGTTGCGCTGGCCGTGCCCGAGCAGCGCCTGCGCGCGCTGATGCACGAAGACGCCGGGCCGTCCGCCCAGCCCCGGCTGGCGCGCCGGCGGGCCGGCCTGGGGCTGGCGCTGGCCTGTACGCTGGCTGCGGCGGCAGGCCTGGCCGGCGCCTGGCGCGGGCTGGGCCAGGCCGCGGACGGGGCGGAGCTTGCCACGCGCAAGGGCCAGCGGCATCTGGCCCGCCTGCCGGACGGCTCCAGCGTGCACCTGAACGGCGATACCCGGCTCGTCGTGCGCTTCGGCCGGGAGCAGCGGCGCATCGAGCTGCAGCGCGGCGAGGCCTTCTTCGACGTGCGGCGCGATCCTGCCCGCCCCTTCGTCGTGGACGGGGGGATGGGCCGCGTCACCGTCACGGGCACGCGCTTCAACGTGCGCCGCGACGCCCAGGCGCTGCAGGTCAGCGTGGCGTCCGGCTCGGTGCGCCTGGCCTCGGGCCGCTGGTGGCAGCCGGCCCAACGCCGGCTGGCGGAAGGCGAGCAGGCCGTGGCCCTGGCCGACGGCACGCTGGGCGAGGTCGTGCGCGTCGACGTCGGCCATCTCACGGCCTGGCAGGACGGCAAGGTGGTCTTCAGGGATATGCCGCTGGCCGCGGTCATCCAGGAGATGAACCGCTACCTGGCGCAGCCGGCCCGCCTGGCCGCGCCCGAGCTCGGCCGGCACCGCGTGTCCGGCGTCTTCAGCATCGACGACCCCGAGGCCATGATCGCCGCCCTGCCCGCCATCGCGCCGGTGCGCGTATATCGCCTGGCCGACGGCCGGGTGAGCGTCGTGGCGCCCTGAGCGGTGCGCGCCGCCGCCTGCGCCACCCGGGCGTCCGTCCCGCGCAGCAGCCGGGCATGGCCTGCCGCCACCGCCTGCCCGTGCTGTTACAAAATAGTAGCGATTCTTATTCCGGTGGCACGGCCGCTCATGCGTCTGGATAGATGAAGGGACAGTCCGCAGGACAGGCCCCGTTCAGACCCAAGCATGATCGCGCGCCGCCTGACGGCCGCCCACTACCGGAACCCGCATCTTGACTACCGCATCCTCCCGGCGCGACGGACGCTTTGCGCCGCGCGCAGCACTGACCGCCCTGGCTTTGTCGCTTTCGCTGGCCTTCGCTGCGGCCCCCGCCCCTGTCCTGGCACGGGAAACCCCCGTCCGGGTCAGCATCCAGGCGCAGCCGCTGGGCGATGCGCTGCTGCAGCTGGGCCAGCAGACGCCCCTGCAGATCTTCTTTTCCCAGGACGTGGTGGCCGGCATGAGCGCACCCGCCGTGTCCGGCAGCCTCGCACCCGAGGAGGCGCTGCGCCGGCTGCTGGACGGGACCGGCATCCAGTACCGGCGCAGCGGCAACGACGTGACGCTGTCGCACCCCGGCCCGGACTCGGTGGCCGAACTGGCGCCGGTGACGGTAAGCGCCGGCATCCTGGGCGAGCTGTCCGCGCCCTACGCCGGCGGGCAGCTGGCCACCGGCGGCAGCCTGGGCCTGCTCGGGGCCGAGGACGTGATGGACAGCCCGTTCAGCACGACCAACTACACCTCCGAACTGCTGTACGACCAGCAGGCGCGCACGCTTGCCGACGTGGTGGTCAACGACGCCTCGGTGCGCAACCTGACCTCCACCGGCGGCTTCGGCGAGGACTTCCAGATCCGCGGCTTTGCGGTGGGCAGCGGCGACGTCAGCGTCAACGGCCTGTACGGCCTGGTGTCGTCCAGCCGCGTGCCGGTGCAGATCCTCGAACGCGTCGAAGTGCTCAAGGGCCCGGGCACGCTCATGCGCGGCATTCCGCCGGGAGGCAGCGTCGGCGGCGCCATCAACGTCGTGACCAAGCGCGCCGAGGACGAACCACTTACGCGCACCACGCTGGGCTACTCCAGCGAGTCCAACTTCACCGGCCAGCTCGACCTGGGCCGGCGCTTCGGCCCGGACAATGCCTGGGGCCTGCGCTTCAACGGCGTCAAGCGCGGCGGCGAAGCCACGCTGCGCGACGGCGAGCAGGGCCTGGACATGGCCGCGCTGGGCCTGGACTACCGCGGCGACCGCCTGCGCTGGTCCATCGACGCCATCCACCAGGAAGACGAGATCGAGAACTTCCGCTCGCAGATCGGCTGGCAGCCCGACGTCACGGAACTGCCGTCCCCGCCGGACGGGCGCACCAACTTCTACCCGGGCACCCGGCTCACCCAGCGCGACACCACCGTCATGTCGCGCCTGGAGTACGACGTCACCGACACCGTGACGACCCACGTCGCCCTGGGCTACCGGGACGGCAAGGTGCGCCAGATCTTTCCGGTGCCCGTCGACGAGATGGGCAACCGCCAATCCGTGGACGCCGACGGCAACTTCAACGTCATGACCACGTACTACGACTCCTACTCCAAGACCCTGAGCGGCGATGCCGGCGTGAGCGCGCGCTTCGACACCGGCCCCATCGCGCACCGGCTGGCGCTGGGCGTGACCTACCTGGAGCAGGAAGCCGGCAACGCCTACTCCCCCGGTTCGACCATCGTCCCGTCGAACATCTACGACCCCACGCCCATCCCCGCGGGCCCGGCCGAGCGGCTGACGCCGCAGAAGGCGTCCAATACCGCGCTGACCAGCTTCGCCATCGCCGACACCCTGTCGTTTGCCGACGATCGCGTGCTGCTGACGCTGGGCGCGCGCCGCCAGACGGTGGACGTCGACAGCTACGACACGCTGACGGGCGCGGTCACCAGCCGGTACCGGGCCAACGCGACCTCGCCCGTGGCCGGCATCGTCGTCAAGCCGCTGTACAACGTGTCGGTCTACGCCAACTACACCGAGGGGCTGACGCGCGGGACCATCGTCGCCAATCAATACGCCAACCGGGGCGAAGTGCTGGCGCCCTTCAAGTCCAAGCAGTACGAGGCCGGCGTCAAGGTGGACTGGGGCGACATCACCACCACGGCGGCGCTGTTCCAGATCGCGCGGCCTCCGGGCCAGGCCAACGAGGCCAATGTCTACGGCTATTTCGGCGAGCAGCGCAACCGCGGCCTCGAGCTGACGGCCTACGGCGAGATCGTGCAGGGCCTGCGCCTGATGGCCAGCGCGTCCTTCATCGACAGCGAGCTCACCAAGACCCCGGGCGGCGTCAACCGGGGCAACCGGCCGTCCGGCGTGCCGACCAGCACGTACAACCTGGGGCTGGACTGGGACACGCCCTGGGTGCAGGGGCTGAGCCTGAACGGGCGGGTGATCCGTACGTCGTCGGTGTACCTGAACAATGACAATACGCTGGACCTGCCAGCCTACACGCGCTTCGATCTCGGAGCGCGCTATCTGACCGAGATCGCGGGCAAGGATGTGGTGCTGCGGTTCAACGTGGAGAACGTGGCCGACAAGCGCTATTGGCTGGCGTCCGGGTCGTTCGTGACGAATGCGGCGGGGCGGACTTATATGTTGTCGGCGTCGATCAATTATTGATCTGCGGTGGCGTGAGGTCGACGCGTTGCTTGAGGGGCAATCTGGGCGTCGCTTGGGTGACGGTCGGCGTACCGCTTGGTTGATTGCGAGGCCGCTTGGTTGACGTTCGCTGGGGCGCTTGGTTGACGGTCGCCGCACCGGGGCAGGCCGGCGCCGCCCTGCAGCGGCTTGGGTTGCGGGGTCGCAGGGGCGGTAGGTGTGCTTGGCATGCTGGCCGGCGGGTTCTCTAGTTCCGAAGATCTTGCGGGGCTGCCGGCATGGGCCGCCCTGCGCGGCCCATGCCGGCGTTCGAATGGAGGTCGGGCGTAGGTGCGCGCCGTGTAGGCTACGGATCGAATGTCAGCCGGCCCGCAGGGGGCCGGCTGGCGGCCCTGCAGATGACCGACCCGACCCGACAGCCCCGCCAACGCCCGACCCCGACCCACCGCCGAATGCTTGGGATGGCCGCGCAGGGCGGCCATCCCAAGCGGCCCCGCAAAGTCTTCCGAGCCGCCCCCAACGCCACGCCAGAATGCCAAGCACACCTGCCCCGGTGCGGCGACCGTCAACCAAGCAGTCTCGCCGTCAACCAAGCGGTCTCACTGTCAACCAAGCACCGCACCGGCAAAAAAAACAAACCCCCGCATGGCAAGCCATGCAGGGGCAGGACACTACTGCTGGGAGCGGCCGGCGACGCGATGCGCGCCGGTCGCAGCCGCGATTGCTTACTCGGCTGCTTCTTCCGCGCCCTCGGCCTCCTGGGGCTCCGGACGGTCGACCAGCTCCATGAAGGCCATCGGCGCATTGTCGCCCTGGCGGAAGCCCATCTTCAGCACGCGCGTATAGCCGCCATTGCGGTTCTTGTAGCGCGGGCCGAGTACTTCGAACAGCTTGACCACGGTCGCACGATCGCGCAGGCGGGCGAACGCCAGGCGCTTGTTGGCCAACGTGGGCTCCTTGCCCAGCGTGATCAACGGCTCGACCACGCGGCGCAATTCCTTGGCCTTGGGCAGCGTGGTCTTGATGGCTTCGTGGGTCAGCAGCGCCACGGCCATGTTGCGGAACATGGCCAGACGGTGGCTGCTGGTGCGGTTCAGTTTGCGCAAGCCTTTGCGGTGACGCATGGTATTTCCTTTGAATCTAATGACGGCCGCAAGGCCGCCGGGTTGCCGGATCTTCTATCGTCCGCCGGCTGGCGGTCGCGGTCCGGTGGGAAACTTTGCCTTGCCGCGCAATGCGCGGCAGTCATCGGTACTGCAAAACGACCAGGTGCGCAGCCGGCCCCGGGCAAGGGGCCCGGCTACCGGGATCAGGGACGCTCCAGGCCCAGGGGCGGCCAGTTTTCGAGCTTCATGCCCAGCGTCAGGCCGCGCGCGGCCAACACTTCCTTGATCTCGTTGAGCGACTTGCGGCCCAGGTTCGGCGTCTTGAGCAGCTCGTTTTCCGTGCGCTGGATCAGGTCGCCGATGTAGTAGATGTTTTCGGCCTTCAGGCAGTTGGCCGAACGCACCGTCAGCTCCAGGTCGTCGACCGGACGCAGCAGCACCGGATCGATTTGCGGCGTGCCGCGGGCTGGCGCTTCGTATGCGTCGCCGGCGCCTTCGAGCGCGGCGAACACCGAAATCTGGTCCATCAGGATGCGGGCCGCCTGGCGCACCGCCTCTTCGGGGGTGAGCACGCCGTTGGTTTCGATGTCCAGGACCAGCTTGTCCAGGTCGGTGCGCTGCTCGACGCGGGCGCTTTCGACCGAATAGCTCACGCGACGCACCGGGCTGAAGGAAGCGTCCAGCACGATGCGGCCGATGGTGTGGCTGCGGTCCTCGGACAGCGCACGCACGTTGCCGGGCACGTAGCCGCGGCCTTTCTCGACCTTGATCTGCATCTCCAGCTTGCCGTTCTCGGTCAGGTTGGCGATCACATGATCAGGGTTGACGATTTCGGCGTCGTGCGGCAGCTCGATGTCGGCGGCGGTGACGGGACCTTCGCCCTGCTTGCGCAGCACCAGGGTCACCTCGTCGCGATTGTGCAGCTTGAAAACCACGCCCTTGAGGTTGAGCAGGATGTCGACCACGTCCTCGCGCACGCCGGGGATGGTCGAGTATTCGTGCACCACGCCCGTGATCTGCACTTCGGTCGGCGCGTAGCCGGTCATCGAAGACAGCAGGATGCGGCGCAGCGCGTTGCCCAGCGTATGGCCGTAGCCGCGCTCGAAGGGCTCCATGATGATCTTGGCATGGTGCGTGCCTTGCGGCTCGACCTCGATGGAGCGCGGCTTCAGAAAACCTTGAGTCGACATGAATCTTTCCCTTTCAATACCCTCGGCTCGTTACACCGATAAGGCTGATGGAATGGGCGGCCGGCCAAAAAACACCGGCCGCGTCAGACGCGAAACCCGCGGCCATCGGATTGGCGCGGGCTTGGCGGATTTGGCTCCGGGCGGCTGCCGCCACCCGGCGCATAAAGCTATCAACGCGAATACAGTTCGACGACCATCGATTCGTTGACGTCGCGGGCCACGTCGGCGCGGTCCGGCACCTGCTTGAAGACACCCGACAGCTTGTTGGCGTCGACTTCCACCCACTGGGGCAGGCCTTGGCTGGTGGCCAGTTCCAGCGCCTCGCGGATGCGGGCCTGCTTCTTGGCCTTTTCGCGCACGGCGATGACGTCGCCGGCCTTGACCAGCATCGACGGGATGTCGGCGGTGCGGCCGTTGACCTCGATCGCGCGGTGCGACACCAGTTGGCGCGCCTCGGCGCGGGTCGAACCAAAGCCCATGCGGTAGACGACGTTGTCCAGGCGCGATTCCAGCAGTTGGATCAGCGTTTCACCGGTGTTGCCACGGCGACGGTCGGCTTCCTCGAAGTACTTGCGGAACTGCTTCTCGAGCACGCCGTACATGCGCTTGAGCTTTTGCTTTTCGCGCAGTTGCAGGCCGTAGTCCGACGTACGGGCGCCGGAAGTGCGGCCGTGTTGGCCAGGCTTGGAATCCAGCTTGCACTTGGAATCCAGCGAGCGACGGGCGCTCTTCAGAAACAGATCGGTGCCCTCGCGGCGCGAGAGCTTGCACTTGGGTCCAATGTAACGAGCCACGAGTTGCTCCCTTAGATACGACGACGCTTGGGCGGCCGGCAACCGTTGTGCGGCAGCGGCGTGATGTCCGCGATGCTGGAGATCTTGATGCCCAGCGCGTTCAGCGCACGCACGGAGGATTCGCGCCCCGGACCCGGGCCCTTGATGCGCACTTCCAGCGTCTTGATGCCGTATTCCATCGCCACGCGGCCGGCCGTTTCGGCGGCCACCTGCGCGGCAAAGGGCGTGGACTTGCGCGAGCCCTTGAAGCCGGCGCCGCCCGAAGTCGCCCAAGACAGCGCGTTGCCCTGGCGGTCGGTGATGGTGATGATGGTGTTGTTGAACGACGCGTGAACGTGCGCGATCCCGTCCGAGACGTTCTTCTTGACCTTCTTGCGCACGCGCGAAGCGCCGCTGGTGGAAGCTTTCGCCATGTTATCTATCCTCGATTATTTCTTCAGGGAGGCAGCCGCCCGGCGCGGGCCCTTGCGGGTGCGCGCGTTGGTACGGGTGCGCTGGCCGCGCACCGGCAGGCCGCGCTTGTGGCGCATGCCGCGATAGGTTCCGAGGTCGATCAGGCGCTTGATCGACAGCTGGATCTCACGACGCAGGTCGCCTTCGACGGTGAACGTGCTGACCTGCTCGCGGATGCGCTCGAGCTCGGCGTCGTTCAGATCTTTAACCTTCTTGGTAGGCGGCACGCCGGCGGCCTCGCAAATCTTGCGGGCGCGCGTGCGACCGATGCCGTAGATGGCGGTCAGACCGATCTCGGCGTGCTGTTGCGGCGGAATATTGATGCCAGCAATACGGGCCATGACTGTTCCTTGATTGAATCCGTTCTCTTAGCAGCCAGCCGGTCAACCCTGGCGCTGCTTGTGCCGCGGGTCGGTGCAGATGACACGCACCACGCCGTGGCGTTTGATGATTTTGCAGTTGCGGCAGATCCGCTTGACCGATGCCATTACTTTCATGGTTGACTCCTTGTTTTCCCGGCCGCTTATTTCGAGCGGAACACGATCCTGGCCCTGGACAGGTCATAGGGCGTGAGCTCCACCGTGACCTTGTCGCCCGGAAGGATCCGGATGTAATGCATGCGCATCTTGCCCGAAATATGGCCAAGAACCACATGGCCGTTTTCCAGCTTGACGCGGAATGTAGCGTTGGGGAGGTTCTCGATGACCTCGCCCTGCATCTGAATGACGTCGTCCTTTGCCATATCCCGGCTTACCGCATCGGCAGACCCGGGCCCTTGAAGTTCGCCTTCTTGAGCAGCGAGTCGTACTGGTGGGACATCATGTAGGCCTGGACCTGCGCCATGAAATCCATCGTCACCACCACAATGATCAACAGCGAAGTGCCACCGAAATAGAACGGCACGTTCCAGCGCATGACCAGGAATTCCGGCAGCAGGCACACCAGCGTGATGTAGATGGCGCCGGCCAACGTCAAGCGCATCAGGATCTTGTCGATGTAGCGAGCCGTCTGCTCGCCCGGACGGATCCCGGGAACGAATGCGCCGCTTCTCTTCAGGTTGTCTGCCGTCTCACGGCTGTTGAACACCAAGGCCGTGTAGAAGAAGCAGAAGAAGATGATCGCAGCCGAATACAGGGTGATGTACAGCGGCTGGCGCGGCGACAGCGCTGCAGCCAGGTCGCTAAGCCAGCGCATGCCGTCGTTGCTGGAGAACCAGCTGGCGATCGTCGCCGGAAACAGGATGATCGACGAGGCGAAGATGGGCGGGATCACCCCGGCCATGTTCAGCTTCAACGGCAGGTGCGAGCTTTGGCCCCCGTAGATCTTGTTGCCGACTTGGCGCTTGGCATAGTTGACGGTGATCTTGCGCTGGCCGCGCTCGACGAACACCACCAGGCCGGTCACCAGCACGGCCAGCGCCACGATGAACAGCGCCGAAGGCACCGACATCGCACTGGTGCGCACCAGGTCCAACAGCCCGGCCAGGGCCGTCGGCAACCCCGCCACGATACCGGCAAAGATGATGATCGATATGCCGTTGCCCAGGCCGCGCTCGGTGATCTGCTCGCCCAGCCACATGATGAACATGGTGCCGGTGACCAGCGTGATCACCGTGGTCATGCGGAACATCAGGCCAGGATCGATGACCAACCCCGGTTGGGATTCCAGCGCGATCGAAATCCCGACCGCCTGCACCAGCGCCAGCAGCACCGTGCCGTAGCGGGTGTACTGGGTGATCTTGCGTCGCCCCGCCTCGCCTTCTTTCTTGAGGGCTTCGAGCGAAGGCACCACCACCGACATCAATTGCATGATGATGGAGGCGGAAATGTACGGCATGATCCCCAGGGCGAAGATCGAGAAGCGCGACAGCGCCCCGCCCGAGAACATGTTGAACAGGCCCAGGATGCCGCCCTGGTTCTGCTGGAACAACGCGGCCAGCTCGTCCGGGTTGATGCCCGGAACCGGGATGTGCGTGCCCAGCCGATACACGATCAGCGCGAGCACCAGGAACACCAGGCGACGCTTGAGGTCGCCATAGCGTGCTCCCGACTTGCCCAGTGCCTGTGCGTTAGCCACTCGTCACTCCGTCTCAGGCCAGCGAACCGCCGGCCGCTTCGATCGCCGCGCGCGCGCCGGCCGTGGCCGAAACGCCCTTGAGCGTGACCTTGCGGGTGAGTTCGCCCGACTTGATGACCTTGGCGTAGCGCACCGATTGGCCGATCACGCCGGCCTGCTTGAGCACCTGGACGTCGATCTCGTCGACGGGCAGGGCCTGCAGGTCGGACAGGCGCACCTCGGCGTACAGGTGCCGGCCCAGCGACTTGAAGCCGCGCTTGGGCAGGCGGCGCTGCAGCGGCATTTGGCCGCCTTCGAAGCCCACCTTGTGGAAGCCGCCGGAGCGGGACTTCTGGCCCTTGTGGCCACGGCCGGCGGTCTTGCCCAGGCCCGAGCCGATGCCACGGCCGACACGCCGCTTGGCATGCTTGGAGCCTTCAGCAGGCTTGAGCGTATTGAGTTGGATTTCCGACATCGCGATTCCTTCAGGCGTCCGAAACGCTGACGAGATAGTCCACCTTGCGGATCATGCCGCGCACCTCGGGCGTATCGGGCAGCACACGGGAGCTGTTGACCCGGCGCAGCCCCAGGCCGCGCACGGTTTCGCGGTGGGATTGCTTGGTGCCGATGACCGAACGCACCAGGGTCACCTTGATCTGTTTCTGTGCCATGACTTACCCCAGGATTTCCTCGACGGTCTTGCCGCGCTTGGCGGCAACTTCCGCGGGGGTCAGCGATGCGCGCAGGCCGTTGAGCGTGGCACGCACCAAGTTGTAGGGATTGCTCGAGCCCAGGCTCTTGGCGACGACGTTGCGCACGCCCATCACTTCGAAGATGGCGCGCATGGGGCCGCCGGCGATCACGCCGGTACCTTCGGCCGCCGGCGAGATCAGCACCGTCGAGGCGCCATGCTTGCCGACCACCGAGTGGTGCAGCGTGCCGTTCTTCAGCGACACCTTGAACAGGTTGCGGCGGGCTTGCTCCATCGCCTTTTGCACGGCCACGGGCACTTCGCGGGCCTTGCCCTTGCCCATGCCGATGCGGCCGTCGCCGTCGCCGACCACGGTCAGGGCAGCGAAGCTCATCGTACGGCCGCCCTTGACGACCTTGCTGACGCGGTTGACCGCGATCATCTTTTCGCGAAGGCCGTCGTCACGCTCCTGGTCCGCGGCGCCCTTGCCTTGTACTTTAGCCATTTGCCAATTCCTCGCTTAGAACTTCAGGCCGGCTTCGCGCGCGGCCTCGGCCAGCGCCTTGACCCGGCCGTGGTAACGGAAGCCCGAGCGGTCGAAGGCAACCGTCTCGATGCCGGCGGCCTTGGCCTTTTCGGCCACACGCTTGCCGATCAGGGCTGCCGCGGCCACATTGCCGCCGCCGCCGCTCTTGCCGGCCAGCTGCTGGCGCACTTCGGGCTCCTGCGTGGAGGCGCTGACCAGCACGCGATTGCCTTCCGGCGAAATGATGCTCGCGTAGATATGCTGGTTCGAGCGAAAGACCGTGAGGCGATTGACTCGCAGCTCGGCGATCTTGCGACGGGTCGGCACCGCACGACGCAAACGGGAGAGTTTCTTGTCCATGATTCGTCCTTGCCTGGCCGGTTACTTCTTCTTGGTTTCCTTGATGACCACGCGCTCATCGGCATAACGCACGCCCTTGCCCTTGTAGGGCTCGGGACGGCGGTAGGCACGGATATCGGCGGCCACCTGGCCCACGACCTGCTTGTCGGCGCCCTTGACGACGATTTCCGTCTGCGAGGGGCACTCGACCTTCACACCGGCAGGCATCTTGTGCACGATGTCGTGCGAAAAACCCAGCTGCAGCTTCAGCGCGTCGCCCTGGACCTGGGCGCGATAACCCACGCCGACCAGGGTCAGCTTGCGCTCGAAGCCCTTGCTCACGCCGGTGACCATGTTGTTGACCAGCGCGCGCATCGTGCCGGACATGGCCTTGGCTTGGCGCGAATCGTTGGCAGCGGCGAACGTCAGCTTGCCGTTGTCGAGCGCGACGGTGACGTCGTTCGACAGCGCTTGCGTCAGCGTGCCCAGCGGCCCCTTGACCGTGATTTGGTCCTGGGTGATGTTGGCTTCGACGCCCTTGGGCAGCTCGACCGGATACTTGGCGATACGTGACATACGGTTCTCCTTAGGCCACGTAGCACAGGATTTCGCCGCCGACGCCGGTGGCGCGGGCCTTGCGGTCCGTCATCACGCCGCGCGAGGTCGACACGATGGCCACGCCCAGGCCGTTCATGACCTGAGGAATGTTGCTGCGGCCCTTGTAGATGCGCAGGCCGGGACGCGAGACGCGCTCGATGCGCTCGATCACGGGACGGCCGGCGTAGTACTTGAGGGTGATTTCCAGCTCAGGCTTGGCGGGATCGCCCTTGACTTCGAAGCCTTCGATATAGCCTTCGTCGCGCAACACCTGGGCGATGGACACCTTCAGCTTGGACGAAGGCATCGTCACCGTGGGCTTGTCCACCTGCTGCGCATTGCGGATGCGCGTCAGCATATCGGCGATGGGATCGCTCATGCTCATGTTTTATTCTCCTACCAGCTGGCCTTGATGACGCCGGGCACTTCGCCCCTCATCGCCATCTCGCGCAGCTTGTGACGGGCCAGGCCGAACTTGCGGAACACGCCGCGCGGGCGGCCGGTCACCACGCAACGGTTGCGCTGGCGGGTGGGGTTGGCATTGCGCGGCAGCTTCTGCAGCTGCAGCCGGGCTTGGTAGCGCTCCTCGTCGGACTTGGAAGCATCGTTGATGATCGCCTTGAGGGCGGCACGCTTGGCGGCGTACTTTTCAACCAGCTTGGCGCGCTTGATATCGCGATTGATCAGAGAAAGTTTGGCCACGTCGTCGCCCCTTAATTGCGGAACGGGAAGCTGAACGCAGACAGCAGCGCCTTGGCTTCTTCGTCGGTCTTGGCGGTGGTGGTGATGCTGATGTTCAGCCCACGCAGCGCGTCGATCTTGTCGTACTCGATTTCGGGGAAGATGATCTGTTCCTTGACCCCGACGTTGTAGTTGCCGCGGCCGTCGAAGGCCCGGCCGGACACGCCGCGGAAGTCGCGCACGCGCGGCAGCGCGATCGACACCAGGCGATCCAGGAATTCGTACATGCGACGCCCGCGCAGGGTGACCATGCAGCCGATCGGGTAGTTCTCGCGGATCTTGAAGCCGGCGATGGCCTTGCGGGTCTTGGTGACCACGGCCTTTTGGCCGGCGATCTTGGTCAGGTCGTTGACCGCGTGCTCGATGACCTTGCGGTCGGCCACGGCTTCCGAGACACCCATGTTCAGGGTGATCTTGGTGATGCGCGGCACTTCCATCACGCTCTTGTAGCCGAACTTGGCCTTCAGGTCGGGAACGACCTTTTCCTGATAAAACTGTTGCAGACGAGCCATTTGCTGAAGCTCCTTAGGCCTTGGCGCCGACAACGGCACCATTGGAGCGGAACACCCGCACCTTGCGCCCGTCGATTTCCTTGATGGCGACGCGATCGGCGCGCCCCGTGGCGGGATTGAACAGCGCCACGTTGGAAATATGGATCGGCATGGTCTTTTCCACGATGCCGCCAGGGTTGTTGGTCATCGGGTTGGGACGGGTGTGCTTCTTGACGACGTTCACGCCTTCGACCAGCACGTGCTCGGCGCCGACGCGAGCCAGCACGATGCCGCGACGCTTCTTGTCGCGGCCGGTCAGGACGATGACTTCGTCGCCTTTGCGAATCTTGTTCATCGTGGGCTCCTTACAGCACTTCCGGCGCCAGCGACACGATCTTCATGAAGCGCTCGGTACGTAGCTCGCGCGTGACCGGGCCGAAGATGCGGGTGCCGATCGGCTCCAGCTTCGAGTTGAGCAACACGGCAGCGTTGCTGCCGAACCGGATCAGCGAGCCGTCCTTGCGGCGCACGCCCTTGGCGGTGCGCACGACGACCGCGTTGTAGATTTCGCCTTTCTTGACGCGCCCGCGCGGAGCCGCATCCTTGACGCTCACCTTGATGATGTCGCCGATGCCGGCATAACGGCGCTTGGAACCGCCGAGCACCTTGATGCACATGACGGCACGCGCACCGGTGTTGTCGGCCACGTCCAGCGTGGTCTGCATTTGGATCATGTTTTTTCCTGTTCCAACTTAACCAGATGATGCCCCGCCCAAGAAGGCAGGACCGCTTCCGGCCAGTTTTGGTCCCGTCAGGCGCTTCGCGCCCTGGGTTGAATTCCAGCGGACTTCCCCTGACTTGCCGCCCGGGCGCCGCACAAAAACCACGCGGCTGGCCCGATGCGATCCACCCCTTGCGGGTCCGAAAACTGCCAAGATCGCGACAAAATCCGGGGTAAGCCGTGTATTCTAGCTCGATGCGGGCCGATGCGCAAGTATGCGTGTGCGGGCCTCAGTGTCGGGCGCGCAACCGGGCAAGCGCCTGGACCAGGGCCGCTGCGGACCGCTCGGCCGCCTCCAGCGGATCCTCGTCGGCGGCCGCCCCCGGCGCTTGCGGCAGCGCGAGCCGATCGCCCGCCGCCGCGCCGGCGTGGTTTTCGTCTTCGACCGGCCGCGCCAACTGCGGCCGCAGGCTTTCATGGCTGCCTGTCACGTCCACGTCGAAGGCCAGGTCCTCGGCACGGTGCCAGGTGGTGAACCATTCCAGTGGCCGGTCCTGCTGGTCCATCCCCTGGCCTTCCAGCATCAGTAGGGGGCTACCCTCGTCGACCTGCAGCGCCCCCGCCAGCCAGACGTCGGCCGCCACGGCGCGGATGCGGTTGCGGCCGCGCCCCGGGTAACGGCCATAGCGCGCCGACAGCACGCGGTGCAGCGAGGCATCCTCCAGGTCTGCGGCCACCAGGCCCGGGACGGACGCCGCATCCAGCCAGGTGCGCACGTAGGCCAACGGGCGGCCGTGGACCGAGCGCAGGCGCTCGACCACCAGGGCGCGCGATGTGCCGAAGAATTCCGCCACCGGCGCGGGCGGCGTCGTCAACGCAAAGCGCAGGACCTGGGTGCGCAAGACGATGCCTTCGCCGGCAAATTGCTCGTACAGCCCGGTCGAACGCTGGATCAGGCGCCGGTGCACGCGCGGCGATGCGACCGTCGCCGGCCGCCCCGGCTCGCGGCGGATCCGGCCTTCGGCCGCCAGAATGGCCAGCGCCTGGCGCACCACGCTGCGCGCCACGCCGAAGCGCCGGCACAGCGCCGCCTCGCTGGGCAGCACCGTGCCCGGCGGCAGCGCATAGCCGCCCAACTCGCCGCGCAGGATGTCGGCGATTTGGACGTAAAGGGGTGCGGCGGCGCCGCGCCGGGTGACGGTCTTTTGCGTCATGGGCAATGGGCAGGACGGGTTCGCCTTTTCAACCCCCGGCGCGGGGGGCGGACGAGGCGCCCATTCTAGCCGCCCGTCGTCGCCCGGGCGGTTTCCCAGACGTGCGACCAGCCGGGTGCAAGATTGGCGGCGCGCTCGGCCGCCAGTACCAGGCTGTCTTCGCGGGCGATGCCTTTGCCGGCGATGTCGAACGCCGTGCCGTGGTCCACGGAAACCCGCACGACCGGCAACCCGACGGTGATATTGACGCCGTCGTCGCCGTAGACCGCCTTGAAGGGCGCATGGCCCTGGTCGTGATAGCAGGCGATGACGAACTTCCATTTGCCGCGCACGGCTTGCGGGAACAGGGCGTCGGCCGGGATGGGGCCGGCAGCGGCGATGCCAGCGGCCTGGGCCTCGGCCACGGCAGGGGCCAGGATGTCGGCGTCTTCGGTGCCGAAGATGCCGTTCTCCCCGGCATGGGGATTGAGGCCAGCCACCGCCACCGGCTCGTCGGCGCGGCCCAGCGCCCGGGCGAACGCCCCGGCCAAGCGCAGCACTGCCCGCATGCGCTCGGGGGTGACGTCCTGGATGGCCTGGCGCAGCGACACGTGCGTGGTGGCATGGAAAACGTATAGGTCGCCGGCCGATAGCACGAGCGAAAACGTCTTGACGCCGAACTCGTGGGCCAGCAGCTCGGTGTGGCCGGGCCATTTGTGCCCAGCCAGGTGCATGGCCGCCTTGTTCAGCGGCGCGGTGACGATGCCATCGATGCGACCGTCGCGCGCCAAGGCACACGCCGTGGTGACGAAGCGTACCGACCCGTCACCGGCTTCGGCGCTCAGTTGCCCGGCCGGTACGTGGGCCAGCGACGGGCCTGCCTGGAGCACCTCAATGGTGCCGGGTTCGTTGCGCACGTCCTCGGGACGCTGGACGACGCGGACCTTGGCCGCCGCATCGGCCCCCAGGTCGGCCGCGGCGCGGCGCAGGCAATCGGCGTCGCCCACGACGAACAACCGCGCGCGCTGGCGCAGGTCGTCATGGCCGAGCAGCATCTTGGCCGTGATTTCCGGCCCGATGCCGGCCACGTCGCCGAGCGTGACGGCCAACAGCGGCTTGCGCGCCGCATCGGAAGAATGGGTCATGTCGCGAATCTCCTTTCCCGGATCGCTTGCGCGGCCCGGACCAACACATCGGCCGAGCCGAAGCCTCCGGCCTTGGTCACCACCGGCAGGCCGGCCGCGCGGCCGCCGGTGAGCGTACCCATGGGCACGCCGCCGGTGACCTCGTCGACCAGGGCGATGCCGGTGGCGCCGAGCGATTGAAGCACCTGGCGCGCGCCGTCGCCGCCGGTGGCGACCACCCCGGCCGCCCCCAGGGCATCGATCAGCCTGGCGGCGAGCTCGCCCAAGCGGGCGGCCACGGTATCAGCATCCAGGCCGGCATGGCGCCCTTCGGGCGCGAGCAGCAATACCGTGTCATCCCTGCCCGCATCGGCCACGCCGCGCTCGGACGCGACGACTCCGGCGGCCCAGCTTTCCCAGGCGGCCGGGTCGGCCAACTGCTGCGGGGCAGGTGCCCAGGTCCGCGCGCCCCGCTCCTGCAGGGTCTGCGCCTGGGACCGCGCGGCGCTATGCTGCGAGGTCACGACCACGACGACGGGCCCGCGCGCCTGCGCGCCCGCCCAGATTCGGGCCAGCGGCCCGGCCAGGCCGCCTGCACCGACCGGCAGCGCCCGCTCGCCCAACTCGGCGACGGCCCGGGCCAGGCGTTCGAGGTCCTCCTCGCTGGCGGCGTCGACCACCACCACCGGGCCGGCCTGAGCGATGCGCGCGGCCAGCGCCTGCGGCGTCTCGTCCGGCGATGCGGCGATGCCGGCGCAGCCAAGCAGCGTGGGAATATGGCTTTGCGTCACCGGCGTGACGGGATCGGTGGCGGCCGAGGTCTCGGTCACGGGCCGGCCGTCGACCAGCAGCACGCCGTCCCGGACGGTGCGGCCCGTGGCGGGAAACGCCGGGCAGATCACCGCCACGGCATCGTCGGACCAGGCGGCGCGCGCCGCCTCGATTTCAGCGCGGAACGCGCCGCGCAGCGTCGAATCCACCTTTTTGTACAGGCGGCGCACGCCGGCCTGGCGCAGGCGCCGAACCTCGCGGCGCACCGCCTCGCCGGCGGCGGCGGGCGCCATGGCGCGGCTGTTGGTGGTAACCGCCAGCACCTCGGCCCGCGCACCCGCCCCGGACAGCGCCTCGTCGGCACGGCCCATGGACAGCTGGGTGACCCAGCCGGCGCGCACGAACTGCACCGCGGTATCACCCGCGCCGGTCAGGTCGTCGGCAACGATGGCGACCAGCGGACCGGTCACAATGCCGCCCCGGGCTGCGCGGCCAGCACGTCGTCTTCGGCGTCCACGGGCTTGAGTTCGCCGGCGCGCTTCAGGAAGTAGGACGCCAGCACGGGCGCAAGGATGGAGCTGATCAGCACGCACGCGGCGACCTGCGCGGTGGCAGTGGCGACATACGGCGCGAAGGTCGGGTCGGCGGCAGCGACCACGGCCGGCGTGGCGATGGCGTTGCCGGCGGTCGTGCCGGCGGCAAAGCCCAGCCCCGACTTGCCTCCGCGGCGCAGGATGTAGCGGTAGCCCAAGTAGACCAGGCCGCCGGTGATGGGGCTGATCAGCAGGCCCAGGATCAGGCCGCTCAGGCCGCCGCTGACCACGGCGCCCAGGTTGATGCCGGTGCCCAGGGCAAAGGCGAAGAAGGGGATGACGATGCTCGGCACGGGCTTGAGCACATCGCGCCATTGCACGTCGAGGTTGCCCACGACCACGCCGAGCAGGAAGGGCACCAAGGCCGCGACCAGCGCGATCAGGGGGATGTCGCCCAGGCCCGAGGCGCCCAGGAACAACAAGCTGAAGAACGGCCCGTCGTTGAGCGCGCTGGCTACATAGGCGCCGCGGTCGCGGCTGTCGCCGTACTGGCCGGTATAGGCCAGCCACAGTCCGCCGTTGCTGTTGTCGAAGGCGGCCAGCATGGCGAGGATGGACACGCCGAGCACGCCGTCGATGCCCACGTAGTGGCCCAGCAGCACGATCAGGCTGGCCGGGATCAGCGTCTTGGTCAGCAGGATGGTGCCGGCGGTGGCCAGGATGGGGCCGCCGGTGCGCATGTTGACCTGCGTGCCGGTGGCAAAGATCAGCAGCGCGATCAACGGCAGCGCGCTGTTTTTGAACAGGGCGGTGGTGAAGCTTCCTATGGCCAGCGCGTCTGGCGCAAAGGTGCCCACGATGGAGCCCAGGATGAGCGGAATCAGCATGAGCCCGCCTGGGATGCGGTTCAGGGTGGCAAAAATGGGCACGCGGGAAGTCTCGGTTGTCACGGCGGTGTCTCCGGAATGGTTTGTGGGAGCCGGCCGGCGCACGGGCGCCCGCCGATTCTTTGCTGCGCTTGACTGCGGGCGCCATTCTACACCTGTACGTACAGCTTGTACGTACAGACTCGGTGGACGTTCGCGCCAGGCCGCGCTACCGCGCGCGGGCGCGCCACCCGATGGGCGGTGAAACCTGCGGGATGCCCGCTGCGGTGACGCGGACAACGAAACATCTACGGGCCTAGCCCTCGTTGCCGTAATAGCGCGCTTCCCACTGCGCCTGCAGCCGGCGCGTGGTGCGCAGCTCGGCCGTCAGCGGCGCCAGCGCAAGCAGCAGGCGGTTGAGCCAGCGCACCGGCGCACGGCATGGCCGCTCGAAGTCGACGAACAGCACCACGCGTACGCCGTCGGTGTCGTTGTGCACTTGGTGCTCGTACAAGTCGTCGAACACCACGGCCTCGCCTTCGCGCCAGCAGTAGCGCTGTCCGCCGACCTCGATCCAGCACCGCTCGCGCGGCTGCGGCACCACCAGGCCTAGGTGCAGGCGCAACACGCCGTTGTAGGGCCCACGGTGCGGCGGGATGCGCTTGCCCGGCTCCAGGATGGAGAAGAAAGCCGTGCGCAGCCCCGGTATGCCTTGCAGCGCCCGCGCCGTGGCCGGGCAGCGCGCGAGGTTGCGCTCGGAGCGGATGCCGTAGGCCATGAAGGCGAACGTCTTCCACTGGTCGTCGGCAGTGATCATGCCGACGTCGGGCGACAGTTCGTGAAAGGCGGGCAGCTTGTGCCGCTCCTCGAGCAGCGCAAGCAGCTCCTGGCGGATCGCTGGCGTCTGGGCCTCCAGCGCCGGCACCCAAGGGAAAAGCGACTTGTCGAATATCGGCTGGTCGCCGACCAGCGAGGCACGCGCGATGCGGTCGTGCAGCCAGTCGACCACGCGGAACAAGGCGCGCGAGAACAGGCTGGGCGAGCGGCCCGGGATGACGGTTTGCCTGGGGCGCGAGCGGGAAGCCATGGCGCTATTGTGTGACGGCCTGCCTGCGCCGGCAACCGGTCTAGTCCACCCGCGCCCCCGACTGCTTGACCACCTCGGCCCAGCGCGCGATGTCAGCCTTGTGCACGCGCTCGAAGGCGGCCGGGCTGGGATCGGCCGGCGGGGTGATGCCCTGCAGGTCGCTTAGCCAATGCTGGAATTCCGGCTTGGAGATTTCGGCGATGACCGCGTCGCTGAAGCGCTTGCGGATATCGTCCGGCAGGTCGGCCGGGCCGAACAGTCCGTACCAGGTGCTGCTTTCATAGCCGGGCAGCCCGCAGCCTTCGGCCACGGTCGGCACGCCGGGCAGGGCCTTGAGCGGCGCGGACGTGGTCACGGCCAAGGCCCTGACCTGGCCGGCGTTGACCGCGGCGATGCTGGGTGCGCTTTGGTTGAAGAAGAAGTCCACCTCGCCCGACAGCAGCGCGGTCATGGCCGGCCCTTGCCCACGATACGGCACGTGCGTGATCTCGACGCCGGCCTGCTTGGCGAACTGCGCCCCCGCGAGGTGGCCCGAGGTGCCGTTGCCGGTGGAGGCGTAATTGAGCTTGCCGGGGTTGTTGCGCGCCAGCGCAAGCAGGTCCTTGCAGGCGTGGATGTCGGGATGCTTCTTGGGATTGACGGTCAGCACGTTGGGGACGTCTCCCAGCAGCGCGATGTGGCTGAAGTCCTTCCAGACATCGAAGCTCAGGTTGCTGTAGAGCGCGGCATTGATGGCGTGGGTACCGGCCGTGCCCAGCAAGAACGTATAGCCGTCAGGCTGGGCGCGCGCCACGGCATCAGAGGCGATGTTGCCGCCGGCGCCCGTGCGCGCCTCGACCACGACGGGCACGCCTAGGGTTTCGCTCAACCCTTGCCCGAGCTTGCGCGCGTATAGGTCTACCCCCGAACCGTTGGGAAAGCCCCCGATGATGGTGATCGGCCGGGACGGCCATTGGTCCTGGGCGGCGAAGGCCGGGACAGCCGCCAGCGCGACGGCCGCGGCCAATGTGGCAATGCTCAGTTTGCGCATCATGGCGTCCCCCTTGGGCAAAGGCACTGCTAAGGGCCGCCGACCGGCAGGGTCGGCGGCGCACCAACCGGCTTAGCCGAGCTCGGCCACGGCCCGGGCAATGCGCGCCAGCGCAGTTTCCAATTGCGACTGCGAGGTCGCATAGCTGATGCGGAAGAACGGCGCCAGGCCGAACACCGTGCCGGGCACGACGGCCACGTCGTGATCCTGCAGCAGATACTGGCAAAAGTCAGCATCGGTATGCAACACCTGTCCACCGGGCGTACGCTTGCCCAGCACGCCGGCGCAGCTGGCGTAGACGTAGAACGCGCCTTCGGGCCGCCGGCACGACAGTCCTTCGATGGCGTTCAGGCCGTCGACGACCAGGTCCCGCCGCGCCTGGAACGAGCGACGCCGTTCGGGCAGCACGTCCTGCGGCCCGTCCAGGGCCTCGATCGCGGCGGCCTGGCTGATGGAGCAGGGGTTGGACGTGCTCTGGCTCTGCACCACCGCGATCGCCTCGATCAGCGCCTTCGGGCCGCCCGCGTAGCCGATGCGCCAACCCGTCATGGCATAGGCCTTGGACAGGCCGTTGACGGTCAGCGTCCTGTCCTTTAAGCGCGGCTCGACCTGGGCCAGGGTCCGGAAGGCGAAATCCCCGTATATCAGGTGCTCGTAGATGTCGTCCGAGATCACCCACACGTGCGGATGGCGCAGCAACACGTCGGCCAGCTGCCGCAAGTCGGATTCCGAATACGCCGCGCCGGTCGGGTTGGACGGCGAATTGATCATCACCCAGCGCGTGCGCGGCGTGATGGCGCGCTCCAAATCGGCAGCCGCCATGCGAAAGCCATTGGCCTCGCTGCACGGCACCTCCACGACCTTGCCGCCGGCAATGGCGATCATGTCGGCGTACGACGTCCAGTACGGCGCGCCCACCACGACTTCGTCGCCGTCATCCAAGGTGGCCATCAGGGCATTGTGGATCACCTGTTTGGCGCCGGCGCCGACGGTGATTTCGTCCAGGCCGTAGGACAGGCCGTTTTCGCGTTCGAACTTGCGTGCGATCGCCGCCTTCAATTCGAGTGTGCCGTCGAGCAGCGTGTACTTGGTCTGCCCGGCCTCGATGGCGCGCACGGCCGCCTGCTTGACGTTGTCCGGCGTATCGAAGTCGGGCTCGCCCGCGCCCAACACGATGACGTCGCGGCCCTGGCGCTTCAATTGCGCGGCACGCGCGCCGATGCGCAGGATTTCCGACACACCGATGCCGGCGATGCGGCGGGCCCGGCGCAGGGCAGGGGCTTGTCCGGTCATTGCTGCCCCCCTTGGCCGCAGATGCGCCGGCAGTGGTTGAGCGCTGCCTCGATCAGGTTGTCGCTGGCCTCGGGCGTGCGAAACGCCGAATGCGCCGACAAGGTGACGTTGTCCAGTTGCGCCAGGGGATGGTCGGCCGGCAGCGGCTCGGTGACGTAGACGTCCAGGCCTGCGTGCGCGAGCTTGCCCGAGCGCAGCGCATCGACCATCGCATCCTCGTCGACCAGTGCCCCGCGCGCCGTGTTGATCAGGATGGCGCCGTCACGCATGCGCGCGATGCGCTCGCGCGACAGGAACCCGCGCGTCTCATCGGTCAATAGCAGATGCAGCGACACCACGTGGCTTGCCGCCAGCAACTCGTCGAGTTCGACGAAGCGCACGCCGGGATGCGACTTGGGGCTGCGGTTCCAGGCGATGACTTCCATGCCGACACCGCCGGCCAGCCGCGCCATTTCGGCAGCGATGCCGCCGAACCCGACCAGCCCCAGCGTCTTGCCGGTCAGCTGCACGCCGTCGGTGCGCAGCCAGTTGCCGGCGCGCATGCCCCGGTCCATCCGGGCGAGCCCCTTGGCCGCGGCCCACATTAGCGCGAAGGCGCATTCGGCCACCGCGGTATCGCCGTAACCCTTGATGATGTGGACCTGGATGCCCAATTCGGCGAGCTCCTCCGGATTCATGTACGAGCGCGCCCCGGTGCCCAGGAACACCACATGCTTCAGCCCCTTGCACCGGCGCGCGATGTCCGTGGGCAGGTAGGTGTGGTCAATGATGGCGATTTCGGCGTCGCCCAGGACGTCCGGCAGTTGCTCGGGCGTGATGTCGGGCTGGCGGTTGATGCCAAGCGGCAAATCGTCCGCGCGGTGCAGGCGTTCGGCCACGGCGGCCAAGGTGGGATTGGCGTCGACGAAGATGGCTTTCATGTAGCGGCGTATGGATGAATCGATCAGGGCCGGGCCAGGCGCGGCGAGGCGGGCGCGGGCCCCGAGGGGCTTCGACATGCTGCATATTGTCTCGTATACCGTCAAGTGCTATGGTCGCCCGCGCATCGGCGCACGGCTGATGCCGCGCCCACCGCGCGCACCAGGAACATCGAACATGACAACCGTTTTCGTCGTCGGCGCCACCTGCACGCATCATGCTAGCGGCGCGCTGCCGCCGGGCGCCTGCCCGCTGCCCACCTTGCCATGAGCGCCATGCACGTCGTGATCATCGGTGCCGGTGCGGTCGGCGCCGCCACTGCCGTCCAGGCCCTGAACGCGGGGCTGCGCGTCACGCTCATCGAACCGGGCGAGCCGGGCGGACGGCAAGCAGCCAGCTACGGTAACGCGGGCTGGCTGTCGTCGCACTCGGTGCTGCCGCCGGCTGCGCCCGGCGCGTGGAAGCAAGTCCCGCGCTGGCTGAAGGACCCGCTCGGGCCGCTGGCGGTGCGCTGGCGCCATTTGCCGCAGGCCGCACCGTGGCTGGTGCGTTACCTGGCCTCGGCATGGACGTGGGAACAGGTGGCGCGCACCGCGCATGCGCTGCGCAGCCTGCTGGCCGGCGCGCCGGCCCTGCACGAAGCCTTGGCGCGCCAGGCCGGCGTGGCCGACTTGATCGAACGGCGCGGACTGCTGCACGTCTATTTGTCCGAGCAGCACTTCCGGGCCGACGGCCGCGCCTGGCAGATCCGCCGACAGGAAGGCATCCAGTGGCAGGCGCTCGACGCCCAGGCGCTACGCGCGCTGGAGCCGGACCTGCATCCGCGCTACACCTTTGGCGCGCTGGTCGGCGAGGCCGGGCACTGCCAAGACCCAGGCGCCTACGTGGCATCGCTGGTCCGCCTGGCCCAATCGCTCGGCGCCGAGTTGCGACGCACGCGCGCCACGGGCTTTTACATCGAAAACGGCCGGCTGCGCGGCGTGCGGGCCGACGACGGCGACATCGCCTGCGACAAGGCCGTCATCGCCGCCGGGATCCGCTCACGCGACCTGGCCCGCCTGGCTGGCGATGATGTGCCGCTGGCGGCCGAGCGCGGCTATCACGCCGTCATCCGCCAGCCCGGGGTGCGGGTCAACACCGCGACCATGTTTGCCGATTGCAAGATGGTGGCCACGCCCATGCAAGCAGGGTTGCGCGTAGCTGGCCAAGTGGAAATCGACCACGTCGACGCCGCGCCGGATTGGCGGCGGGCCCGCATATTGGTGGACCTGGTGCGCTCGGCCTATCCGTCGCTGTCAGCCACAGGCGTCGATGAACCCGCCGATTATTGGCAGGGTTCGCGCCCCAGCCTGCCCGACGGCCTGCCCTGCATCGGCCCGGCCTCGGCGTGCGCCGACATCGTCCACGCCTTCGGCCACGGGCACGTAGGCCTGGTCAGCTCGGCGCGTACGGGTGAGCTGGTCGTGCGCATCTTGCAGGGGCAGCCCACCGGCGCCGCCTTCGCGTCCTTCGACCCGCGGCGCTTTGGCCGCCGGCGCCCCGCGTAAGGGGCGC